>Ga0100403_1000620_pt1 | contig 35337 bp, 55 predicted proteins | sample CryGeymet201501t_FD_83663 | JGI IMG/M metagenome (GOLD analysis project Ga0100403, IMG submission 83663) | Groundwater microbial communities from Crystal Geyser aquifers in Utah, USA - Crystal Geyser metaG 2015-01t | ecosystem: Environmental > Aquatic > Deep subsurface > Groundwater | place... | reverse complement strand
TACAATAATCTGGTACACGTTAGCCTTGCTGATAGTAGATTGGTTTATGCTGTACTTCGCGCCGTTCTGCTTCCGCGAATATTCTGTCATCCTTTGCCGCTTTAATTCCTGGCAATCATCACAAATAAATATTCCGAATTGCGGACGCCAATACCAATCACCGCAAATTTCGCAGGAGCATAAGCATTGAATCTCTCTGTCAGTGTCGGTGTAGGTTCTCATTTCGTCACCTCGAATAGTGATTGTTGTTTCTCAATATAGATTTCATCAATGGTTAAATTGTTGTGTATCATAATATAAACTCCGCGTTTACATGCCTCTGGCGATGCACAATCCTTAAATACCCGCGATAATTCAGCTTGCGAAAAATCCTTTATTTCGTTCTCTCGCATCTTTGCGATAATGTCAGGGTATCTCATTTTACCTCCAACAATAATTTTGTGACTATGTGATAATTACCATGTCGAAAGTGCAGCTTGATATCCGACAATACTTGTTTTAGACGTTTAATCTCTGCTTCTTTATCTGCTATGGTTTCGGTTAAGGCTTGTGTTTTGCTTGTATAATAATGTGGATACCCAAAATTAAAATTATACAAATCATTCATCATACATTCTATGCATCCACCCAAAGCGATATCGTAAATTTTTCCACATTTGGAACACATTACCATTGAATCTTCTGTGCTCATTCCGTCCTCCTGTACCACTTCTGTAACCCTTCCAGCAACGCCAGCTTAATCTTCACCCGGTCCCTATTGCTCTGGGTGTCGTCCTGCTTCTGCTCCCGTACGGCCTGCTTGTATTCCAGCTCGGCCTGAACCCTAGCCTCGTGCCATGTCATTTTATCCTCCGTATCTCTGTTTCCTGGTCTAATTCCCGTTGAGTATAAAACCACTGTCTCAGCATGTGGTATTTCACCCGTGCAATAATATTACGTTCCCCGTTCCTGTTTTTGGCTATTATCAACTCAGTATCAGATAATAATTTTGGATCTCCAATTTCATAATAATCCGGTCTATAAATAAATGTCACGTTGTCTGCATTTTGTTCTGTTTCTCCGCTATCACGAAGATCCGCCATAGTTGGCCGCTTATCCTTGCGGCTTTGTTGTTCCGTGTTTCTGTTTAGTTGCTGCAAATAAATTGATACGATGTTGTAAGTTTTGGCAATCTGCTTTCCTTGCCAGGATATGTTACCCAGACGCTTTATTTCGCTATCAGCCTTATCAGATAGTAAACTAATATGATCTACTACAATCGCATCTGGTCTATATTTTGCTACTGCCTTCCAAATATCTTCACTTGTCAACCTGGATCTGTCATCAATTCGTAATCTATCTTCATAAGCGTTCATCAAATCACCGGCAATATCTACCAGTTGGCTTTCCTGTTGTTTTGTCAGATTGCCTGTCAAATAATCCTTTAGCGGTATTTCTAATATTCCACATGTGGCTCTTGCCCATAATTCACGCCGCGTCATTTCAACACTAAAATAAATTACCTTTTTTCCAGCAGCTGCTATATTGCGTGCCATTTGGAAGGCAAGCGTGCTTTTGCCCATAGATGGTCTGGCTGCAATCAAGTTGAGTGAACCTAAGGAGTAACCACCAATCGCACTGTCATAACTTGGAATATTTGTTTTTAATATCTTATTGTTTATTCCAATCGTTTCCACAAATTCCATGGCAATATCAATCGCCGTTGGTATTTCGCTGCTACTGGATGCCTTATGTTCTGATATAACTTCAATTCTTCGTAATACCTCTTCCTGATCGCGTTCTGCTATTGCCTTTGTCAATGGTGATATATTTTCGCCTATAGATAACAAATAATGGTCGTCCGCTATCGCCTGGGCATAACTTTGGTATTCCATGCTAGATACCATGGTTGATAATTCGCCCGCTAATTCAGTAAGTACCTTACCGTTTATTGCCGCTTCACTTGCCGGCTTGCCTTCCAATACGGCCTTCCAAAATTGTTTATAGCGTGGTGTCCCAAATAAGTCGGGCTGTAACCACTGGCAGTCATGCAATACGTTATCCGCCATGGATAAAACACTGGCACAAAACATTTTCTCCGCCTTGGCCTTGTGTTGGCTTATAGAAGTTGTGAAGTCCTGATTATCGTTCATTCGTACACCTTCGCCGATTGATAATGGTTTTCTTCTGGTTTTTGCGTTCCCTTACCATCGCGCTTCCAGCCTTTTAATATTCCTTCAACATAAGCCAACGAACGCTTTTCCTGAATAGTAGCTTTTTGAATTGCTTCAAATACCCAGTTACCAGAATACTCCTGAATATCAGCATCTATCTTTTCGGATATAACGCCGGACAAGTTACCGATATTGTTTTCATAGGCTTTATAAATTGCCGCCGCCGTTATATCTGCTTCTGTTTCTGTATCATTTCTTTTCTGTATCGTTTCTGTATCTGTATCGGTAAACTTTTCTGGATAGGGTATATTTAACTTTGAATATGGTATTTTATTTGCTTTACAATACATCTTTTTTATTTCTCCGTCTGGTGTCATTTCAATATCTTTAATAATTCTTATCTTTACTTTAGCACTATTTCCAGAATTATTATATTTTTGAAAATTTACTATCCAAACAACTTCATCAACATAAAATACTTTTTTATCTTGTTGTAGTCTATCTAAAATTTGCAATACCCTATTTTTTTCTATTCCAGTTTCAAACACTATTGTTCTTAGCGGTAATTCATACATCCCACAAATCGAAGCCCGCTCATTAGAAAATAGATAAATAAATAACAATTTTTCATCTATATCTAATATCACAAACCATTTATCATTCCAAATCCTTGTAAATATATTTCTAAAATCTGCCATTATTACTCCCTGTATAGCAGAACCCCATCATCCAAGTTTGTGAGTGTCGAGGTCACAGGTGGATAACGGGGTTCTGCTCACAAACTATTTACCTTAACCTCGACACTTATGATTATATATTATTTTTGTGGATTGTCAAGAAGGAATATTTTTACGTCTTTTACGTCGGAAAAATTTATTGCTATAAATCCTGTACTATCTTCTGAGTTAATTCTGTTTATATATTTTTCTGCTTCTACAACATCAAAAATATCTTTTGTTCTTGCAACACCACAGCTTAACAAATGTAATTTATCTAAAGAAACATAAGCCTGACAAGTAAGATAAGGATATATATATTTACCGTTAGAATTTATAGCTTCAAGTCTTTTATGATACTCTGTTTTGTGTCCACTTTTTCTATACTTTCTAACAGTAAATGTATTCCATGGTTTGTTTGTAAACTGAACACGACTTGCAATACCCCTAACGCCTTTGTCTGATATTTTTTGCCAAATATCTATTCCACATAAAACATCAAGGTCTTTTGCTATATCATTATCTCTTATTATTTCAACAGGTTTAATTTCACCACCATCACAAACATTTTTTATAACTGGCCATACTAAATTTATAAAGGCTTTATTGCTATCGTTTAATTTATTTTGCCAGTCCACATCCACGCTCCTTACAAATATTAATCATATTGTCGTCTATTTCAGATCCAATGGCAACTCTACCAAGTTTAGCGGCTGATACCAGTGTAGTTCCTGTGCCGGCAAAAGGATCGACAACAGTTTCAAAAATAGTTGATGCATGTCTAATATACTGACTTATTAGCTCTTCTGGCTTTTGCCATGCGTGCAATCTAACAGTATTTGAACCTTGTGGTGCGTTTATCGTTTTTGCTGCCATTTTTTCTACAAGCCTATCACAATCTAATTGTCTTGACGATTCTCTCCAGATATGAATACAAACTTGCCAATTTCTAAAATAATTATTTTTTGGATTTGGACCAAGTGTGTTGTTATAAACCCATGGCAATATCTCTGATTTCCAGCCCTCTTTTTTTATTACTTGCAAATAGGCAACTATTTCGTCACTATATGCACCTATAAATATATACGCCCTACCATGGCTTTTTATTTTAGATAATGCAAGTGGAACCCAATTATTTGCAAACTCTTCAATATTATCAACGTCTGTTGAATAAGGCGGATCTGTCAATAACAAATCAAAAAATTGTACACTATTTAAAAACTCAATAGCATCTTTTTTATAAAGAATTGGTATTGTGCTAGACGCGATAACTTCTGCTTTTTCTTTACTTAATTGATTTGATTTTTTTTCATCTTTTTTTTCTTTTATTATCTCTTTTGCAACCTCAAGAATTTTAGACTTTGTTAGTTGCATAACCGGCACGTCCTCGATCTCACTTGCCTTTTCCGCTGCTATTGCGAAATTGCCGTCACGCGCTATTGTTGCAGGTGATACTCCATATTGTGTGGCAAGGTTGTCACGTGTTCTTACGGTATCATTTTGATACCCTACTGTTTGGCGCGACCACGTTTCCGCCTTCTCCGCGTTATATCGCTTACCCCTCAATATACTCATTTGCCATGGCGCCAGGTTGTGCCTTCCAAGTTGGTTATCAATGATAAAATTGATAGCTTCATTCCGGCTTATAAACTCTTTTTCTATTGTGGTAAATGATAAATTATTGCGCGTACATATTTCATAGCGGTTATGCCCGTCAATAATTACGCCATTCCAAGTTATTAAGGCGTCGCGTGCTTTGCCTTCTTCCAGTAAGTTTGTTTCAAGTTGTTGATACTCTTCTTTAGATAGCGGCGGTATCAAATCTTTAAATTCTGGATCAATGTTTAGTATCATTCTTTTTCCAGCCCTTCCTCATACCGCTTCACAATCATATGAACCCTGGCCTTCGTCAAATGTACCTTGTCGGCAATATTCTGGTGTGTCATTCCACTGGCACGCATCTTTATAATGCGCTTGTTGCGAAAATATATGTGTATCAATTCAAATATTTGTGTTATTAGTTGTTTCATAGTTGTTACCTCCAGTAATATATTAGCACAATGTTTCTATTAAGTCAATAGTGGTTTACCAAATTGGATAAATAGAACATATACCCTATTGACATACGCCCAAAATGGTATATAATGGATATAACGATAACAAAGGAGATTGAGATGAAACAAGTATACGCAACGTGGAAAGGCTACGAAGTGCAGGTACATAAATTATCACACTTCCCTGGAAGAGTATTGGTAAGCACCACCGATGACACACATCCGTTCAACAAATACTACGCCGGTGCCGGCTGTAGCATGGAAGCGCAAGGCCTGGTGTTTGTGGACCAGCTGGAGAACATCCGGGTGGTGGACGATGCTGACGCTGACCCGTTCGAGCCAGGTGACAGCCAGCCGGAGATTGAACCGGAATATGACCCAGCTGCTGAGTGGGATTACATGACAACTTATATGAGACGAGGTGAATGATGACAACAATCAACGCCCTGGTAAACGGAACACTGGTAATCATAACGGTGCTGACAATAATCAGCGTAATCGGGTATTTGCGGAGGAAGAAATGAACGTGTTAAAGATTGTGGTGGATAAAAAACCTTTTAGTTGTGGATTGTGTATGTTTTCAAAATCTATTGACAAATACACAAAATTGAAATGTATCCCACTTGATATAATTCTATTCAACACATTAGAATTACCAGGTAATGACACTATCCCTATTAATTGCCCCCTGGTTGTCGAGGTTCCCGAAGTGTGCGAGTGGGGAAGTCACAAATATGATGATTTTATGGATGACTGGGAATTCTGTCCTAAATGTGGCAAGCCCATCAAATATATCGAATCTGATTAATTAGAACATTTGTATCTATCATTGCGATGTGGGACGTGCTATTATGGATACAAGAACGAACAACAAACAGGAGATTGAGATGACAGCAAACGAATTTTATCAGATGATTAAAGATTATGCCAAAAAAGAAATGATGGAACAGGGCGAAAAAGCCGCAACAGAAACAAACAATAACAAATCCCTAATGCACCAAGCCGCATCACACGAAGCCGCAAAATTTTACCAAATGATTGAAATGGTTTGGATTGACAATGCAGATTTTACAATCAAAGAAAATCAATAGGATCAACAAAGCCCCGCCGGAGGCCTTGTATCCGGTAAGGAGCAATCATGCCAGTTGAAATCGTAATCATAATTATTTTTGGTGCCACGGCACTGATGGCAAAATTAGCAAATATGATCGGAGAATGAGATGGAAAACAAATTAGCACTTTATAACAATTTTGAAACGATTCAGAATGCATCAGCAGCCCTGTATAAATCAGGCTACTTTGCAGATGTAAAATCAGAAGCGCAAGCCATGGTAAAAGTTATGGCAGGTCAGGAATTAGGATTACCAGCTTTTGCATCAATGACAGGTATCCATATTATTCAAGGTAAACCCGCACTTGGTTCGAATGTTATAGCCACACTGGTTAAGAATGATCCACGCTATAACTATCGAATAAAAATTTGTACAGATAAAGAATGTGTTCTTGAGTGGTTTGAGAATGGAGAAAAACAAGGTGAATCCGGTTTTACAATGACAGAAGTTATTGCAGGAAACATCAATAAAAATTGGGATAAAGAAACCAGCACATGGAAGGAAAAACCAACGTGGAAGGCATACCCAAGCGACATGTTATTCGCACGGGCAATCACACGTGGAGCTCGACGCTTTGCCCCTGGCATCTTCGGTGGATCTCCAATCTACACCCCTGAAGAATTAGGCGCTGATGTTGACGAAGATGGTTACATTGATACAAGTCACCGGATAATTGACGAACCATCTACCCTGGTGAACGCGGCTGTTGAATTGGGCGGCAAGGTAAAATCAAGCATGTCGCTGGAATCAGCCGAGGCCGTGACAAATAAAGACGGTGTGCGCTACGGTGACATTGACAGCGACGCATTATCCAACATGACAATTGGAATCGGCAAGGCTATGAAGAAATCTGGACTTATGCCAGACAAACTTGACGAATACAAAATGAAGATGGATGCGATCCAGGTGATATTGGAATCACGGAACGGAGGATAGTTATGCAACACCATTGCAAGCACGCCAGAATCTTATTTACCCCTGATTATCAGGAACATTGCGCGGCACTGGACGACAAGCCGCAATGTATTGGCTGCACGCTGGCGGAGTTGGTATTTGCCCCACAGCGTGACAATGACGAACCGGATCCAAGCTGTAACCTGCTTGTGTTGGGCGACGATGGTTATACGTGGAAAGCGACTTGGTGATGGTTGACGTAAAATTGTATCAGGGCGATTGCTTGGAAATTATGAAGTCAATGGACGACAAGTCTATTGATGCTGTGATTACAGACCCGCCTTATGGAATAGGTGGTGTTATTGGAGGAAATAATTTAGCTGATGTGAAATATGAAAAGTTTGAATGGGATGATAACCCAGCAACTGCAGAACAAATTGAATGTTGTAGAAGGATTTCAACTAATCAGGTTATTTGGGGTGGCAATTATTTTACACTTCCACCGTCCCCGTCATGGATAGTTTGGGACAAGTTAAATTCGGGAAATTTCGCTGATTGTGAATTAGCTTGGACTTCACATAAAAAAGCAGTTAGAAAATTCACCTATATGTGGAATGGAATGATAAAACAAAAACCAGAAAAGCGATTCCATCCGACACAAAAACCATTAGCTTTGATGAAGTGGGTATTAGAAAACTACACACAACCAAACGACACAATCCTTGACCCATTCATGGGGTCAGGTACAACAGGCGTTGCTTGTGTTCAAACAGGGCGTAACTTCATCGGTATTGAGATCGACCCGACATACTTTGCAATCGCTGAGAAGCGTATTCACGATGCTCAACAACAATTATTATTATTCTAAGGAGGAAACATGCTAAAACTATGGCACGCAATCAGACAGACTGACAAGTTACAAACATCTACGTCAATTATATTAAAATTGATTGATGAAAAAAGACAATTTGGGCATTACATCAACATTTTAGAGGAACATATGATACTAATATTAAATCAGATTACAGAGTTTGAGCAGGAGCGCGACTACCTGGACGCCAGGCTTGCAGAGTTTGAGCGGTTGGCTGAGAGGTTCGTGATGTTTGAGATACCTGACCATATGTGCAGGCTGGAATTTGTACACCTTTTGAACGGTGGAAAGCTGGAGGAGTGATGCCAAGCAGAAATTTTTCAATGGTATATGAAAGCAACTATGATTTGAAATTACAGATTCGTTCCCTCACCGCTACCATAGCCAAACGTGATGCGGAGATAGAACGCCTGCAATCACATGTGCAGGAATTGGAAGCCGAGCAAAGGTGGATACCTGTAAGTGAGAGGTTGCCAAACGTAAATAATGGATTACTTGCAGATGGTACTATTGACGTATTAATTAAGTTTAAATATTCAGCATACCCAATAATGAAAGCAAACTATTATCCAAAAATGAATGTTTGGAATATGCCGCTTGTTTTTGGTGATGAATCAGACAATATAACACATTGGGCGAATCTACCAAAATTACCAAAGGAGAAATGATGAGCACAAATAGCGACCCGATGATAAAATGTCCTATATGCGGTTTTCTTTATTATCACTATACAAATATAGTATGTTCTCGCTGTTCCTTCGATAATCAAAATATTTCACAAAACGAATTATTAGACACCCTCGCCGCTACCATAGCAGAACGTGATACACAAATTGAGAAGTTGAGGGAAGCGTTGATGGATATTGATTCTTACGTAGATGATGAATCAAGATTCGGAAGAATAATTAAAAAAGCCCTAGAGGAGGAGTGATGATAAAAAAATATATTAAAATTACACACAATAACGATATACAGCATTACATTGAAACACAAGAAAATATTATGAATGCAATGTCTGGAGAATTGGACGGGTTTATAGAAAGTGGCAAAATTGGAGACTCAATAAATCTAACTATAATTGAAATGGAAGAATCAGAATATGAGAAACTTCCAGAATTTATGGGGTGGTGAATAATGACTGAATTTACACCTGAATGGATTGAGGAACAAAAAGAGATGCTAAGCAGAATATCACCTTTGCCGTGGCGAGCTTGTGGCTGTGGCAAGTGTGGTCAAATATCAAACAAAATTGATTGTGTTGCTAAAGCAACCATTGGTGATTGGGGTGATGATTACCCTTCCATAAGACGTATAGGTGGTTCGATTGAAGGAAGATTTGAAACATATATGGAGCAAATAACTTATGGCACTGTATCAAAGGATGAGGGAATAGCGAACGCAAAATATATTGCCGATGCCTGTAATAACTACCCCAAAGCCCTTGACGAAATCCAACGTCTGCAAGCAATCATTGAATTAGCTGACATAGATTACGAATCGGAACATGAAGCAAAAGAAAATTTGCAAATGGCAACCGATACCGTTATTGCTTGCCTCCAATCACGTGTTCAGGAACTGGAATGCCAACTGAAATCTAAACAGATCGTTATTGAAAGCAAAGAGCAAACGATAAGAGAATTTGCGGAAAAGATGCTGGATTTGAGGAAAAGATGAGACAAGTAATTTATAAAGTTTATTTGACTAACAATCGGGGTGAAGAACATTCTCCAGAACAAAAACAAGGTGGTTTTGTTGCTTACACGCCTGATTATAAAAATGCTGTTATTGAAACAACTTATGGAGAAATAATTCAAGTACCGATTGACAGAATTAGGTTTTTACACCCACAGGAAGAGTAATATGAAAATAACTAATATTTTTACTTTCATCGAAGAATTTCGAAACGGTCGTGATATTTGGACGCGTAATCATATTGAATTAGCAGTACGAGAAATAAGACGGTTAGATAAAGAAAATCAAAAACTACAGTTGAGATTAGCGGCAAGTGAAAATGCCATTGTGTTGACGGAACTTAATGAAATGTTGAAAAAGACACAAGCACGCATAGCAGAACTGGAAGCACAGCAAAGGTGGATACCTACAAACGAGAGATTGCCGGAAGATTTTGAACGTATATTAGTGGCATCAAATTATTATGTACGTTTAAGTTTTGTATATCATAGTGTTACAGGAGAGGTGTGTTGGACTGACGGAGAATATGGTATGTTTGAGGGTGTTACTCATTGGCGACCCTTACCAAAATTATCAGAGGAAGGTGAATGATGACTGCAACTGAAATCATCTGCTTATCGCTTATTATTGATGTAGTCTGTATAGCGTGGGCTGTATATATTGCTAAAAGAAAGGACGGTGACTAATGGCCTGGATAGCATTATATATCATACTGATAATCGCGTTTCTGTTATGGTGGAAAGCCGCACATTACAGGACACCTGACGAAGAAGCCCAGGACATTGAAGAAGAAGCGGCACACTGGAGAAAACGGGCGAAACAAAAATATATAGATAACTTTGGAAAAAAGGACGATACATATTATGGATAGGAGATAATATCATAAATCCTACCTAGAGCGTACAAAAACGGCTGTACGCTCTTTATTTTGTGGTCTACCAGCCTTGTGACATTATTCCAAAACGCGATTATAGAACACAATAGAACATTACATTAGAGTTTATTAAAAACATATCAAATGTCAATATTGCTTATTGACATTGTATTGACAATATGCTATTATATATATATAAGAAACAAACAAACAGGAGATTGAAATGGCAATAGAAATCACAAAATGGATGAACGAAGCATACGAAGTAGGAAAAAAACTAAGAGTGCAATATCCAGATTATAACAATATTGACACATTAGACCGATATGAAAGACCTGAAGAATTAAATAACAACTGGACAAATACGGAACTTAATTTTTTATCTGCTGGATTTTTAGGAAAAGAAAAACCATATATTGTAACTGGTTGGAGATACGGTAAATTACCAAAAAATGGTATGAGCTATAACTATGCAGTGGATAGGCCAGAAAATGGAATAAGTCTTATGGAAACAGATAATGGTATGAAAACAAAAAATTTATTGTCTGCTGCTTTTATCTCCGACAATCGCAAAGTTGTAAAAGTAATTGGAATATTAAACACATTCCAAACCGGTAGCGACGGAGAACCATTAGTCTGGGAAGCTGAAGAATTATAAAACAGGAGACCGCCATGAAAAAAATGCAATCATACAGAATTGACACTGATACCATAAAAAAGATTGACGAAATAGCCAAAATGGATCAGCGATCAAAATCAAATGTAATCGAAAAAGCGGTTACGGAATATTATAAACTTATTGAGAGTAAAATGAAAGATAATAGAGATCAAAAATATGATTATAAATTATTTGAGATTAATTCTTAAATTGTTAGCACCGGCCACAAGACCATATAATAAACGGGGTTTTTACAAAATACAAATGTGTTCCATGATGATTTTCCCAAAATTCACGCTACAAATGGGAAGTCATTCCCAAAATTAATCAGTAGCACTGATTAAATTCATAATAATTTATAGAGTTGCGTTCACAAAATACAATTGTAATCCGTGATAATCTACACAGAATACAAAGGAGTAATGTGTATGCGTTTTCGTACTTCGTCACCTCGCACGCTTGCCGGTGTGAAAAAACGAAACCAGCCATGCTTATATTGTGTTGCAAATGAGCATAAATCTTTACATAAAAACCGCGTCATATATAGAAAATCGCGAAAATGCAATATGATAATAACCCCCACGATCTATAATCTGCCATTATAGCCCCTGAAGTGAATATGCACTTTGGACCTGTTTTACTTTGCACTTTGGCATATCCGAATAATCCCAAATTATGTTATTCTGTGTCACCAAGTTATCATTTATGATAGGTTATTCTGACACAAAATGTAAATAAAATTTATTACATATAAAAATAATATACAAAATTGTATACTTATTGCGTATGGAAAGAAGTGAAATAAGGTGTAGGCTGTATTATCGTTTTAACGCGTAAGTGTTATTTAATGATTATTAAAAACACAAAAACCTATATAGATAATAACAAACTATAATATAAGTTTATGGTTCTGTGTTGTGTGGGATGGCAACACTACATTTTTTGTCTATTGTTCTACCTGCATAACACAAATACATAAGCACAAACTATACAAAAATATATAGGATAAATAAACATCCCCATTTCTGAGGATGTTGTTACTGTGCCTACACATGGTAGGTCAGCTTTGGACTTTCCTCCAGCAGGTTGTCCAGTTCCGCTAGAGTTGCTAGGAATTACTTCCCGGCATAATCCTCACTAAAGAGGAATCTCAACCACCGAAGCGATTGAGGGAGCATGTGTGTCAGGAATCGAACCTGTGAACGTTGTCTGGGTGTCGTCCAGTCTATCCGGCGTAGTGTTAGCCCATAACACCAAAGCCACACCAAGTTGACAACATTATAACATATGTTACATATGTTGTCAACAACTAAAATATATGTATTATGACACACTATTGTGGTATAATTAAATAAATGAAGGTGCTATGAAAACTATCAGAAAAACAACTAAATTAGTTTGTATAATTTGTGGAAAAGATTTTGTGGCTAAAAAGAGTGACGCTATGTATTGCTCACGAGATTGTCAAGATATATCGTTTAGAATAAGAAATAAAGATAGGCTTAATAAAAAGTGTCGAAAGTATAGAGAAAATAATAGAGATCAAATTAGATTATGGGAAAAACAAAATAAAAAAGAAAACCCAAACAAATATAAGGCCAGGTGGAAAGTATATGGAGCTCTACGAAGTAAAAAAATAATTAAGCCAACCGAATGTGAATTGTGTGGCAACTCAACATCTTTAACCGCACACCATTATTTGGGATATGAAAAAGAACACTGGCTTGATATTCAATGGCTATGTATAAAATGCCATAAAAAATAAAAGAACCGCCTACTCAGTTCTTTATAAAATGAGTCATACAAATTGTAGGTGTATGCAACTTGCGTTGTGGCTCGGTCCGCAGTGCTTTCAAGGTCGTCACCAGGCTAGCAGAGGCGTGCCAACTACTGTTGCAAATATATTAGCACAATCGTTCTACGATGTCAAGAGGGGTACAGATAATACCCCAGTAGCCCCACTTTCGGAGAGGAGAATGAGGATGATGGCTAATCTAAGTCAGCGATAAATTCACGCCTTATTTTTCCGTTATTGTCCTGATAAAATCTGCCCCATATTGCCCCTTGTGGTTTTGGTACGCCACCCCGCTCGACTTCCCAGCCTTCTGAGCCGTCCGCATAATCATCTTTATACCCAGGGGTACGAATGAACGTCATCAGGTCATAATATTGCACGCCCTTATTCGATAAGCGTTCCCGTTTATTGTTGGTAATATATTCGTTGTGATTGTGACCATTCCAGACAATATCAGCATCAGCAAGATATACCGCCTGCCTGTTGTTCTGGATCATGCCTTTAGTCACGGGTGCCTCACCACCGGCACCATGGAAATACTTTATATTGCATGATGATCGCCTTGCTCCATTATTAGCAAAATACATCCGTACATATCCGCCATATCCACCGGAATAAGCATGACCGCCATTCAGGTTTAGCATGTGAACAAGCCGTTCTGTTAGGTCGGTAGATGCGTTCTTAATTACACTTGACTCGTGATTACCGCGCCCGAACAATAAAAATAAATCAGCATAGGGATTGAGAAAATCAGCGGTATCATTAACTACATTATCATAGTATTTATCATCTTGTAAATATTCAGGTCTAACATCTTTGTATGTTCTGCGTGGATCAAATCGCCCCTGCATAGCGTCAAACAGATCCCCTCCATCTAATATAATCGCGTTTCGATCTCGTGCCTGTTTGAGGTGTTTTAGCTCAAGATCACGACGGCAATGCACACTGTCATGATGCGCGTCACTGCGGAATAAAAACCATTGTTCCCATGTGGAAGAAACGTCATCAAACCAAATATGAATGACGTTGCCCCTTTACTCTGTTTTGAAATTCATATTGCCCCTTTACTCCATATACCTTACACCATAATGTATAATAGCCGACCAGCCGCGCTCATCCCGCACCCAGACCGATACCGGATTGATAGGCTTTACTTCTAACACGTCCAGCATGTCACCTGCCACATGTACACCAAGTACGCTGGCCGATGTGTTAGGCTGTGAACGGATGTTGACGTTTTTTATCACCTTGAGTTTAGGCAATATAATCCCTGTTGTGGGCGGTTCTGGTGCTGGAATGACTGTCCCAATTCCAAAATACTTTTGGTATTCTTCTTCGGTGCCATTGAATACATCCATATCAATACTAGATGAATATCCTGGTATTGTACCTTTACTTGACCATTGCCAAAATAACCACTTTGTCCAGGCACTATATCGCGGTAATGATGGTGATGTTATTCCATAATGTGCAATCCATAGTGGTTTGTCACCGTATCTTGTGGATTGACTACCCATGATTTCGGACCAGGCATATACTCCGGTATAAATACCAACTTTACGTTTTGATAATAATTCAATCGTTGAATGATACTCATTCACAACGGTTGGAATTAATCCGGTTGTAACACCCCTATCTTCGACGTCATTCCACAAGCCTAACTTTAATTCCTTACCACTAATTACCTGATTAAATATGTCCGCTTGTGCAAGTCCTGTAAAGTTTCCAATAATATAGTGATAGCTTCCAAGTGGGACGCCCCTGGCATGTAATTCTTTATAATGCGTTTCAAACATGGTGTCTTTCCAGATCCCATATGCACCGCGCAATATTGCGCCGCTAATACTGTCTGCAAACTTATCGTAATCAATGCCTTGCTGCCAGTAAGAAATATCAACTATTGGTTTCATCTTTTCCTCCTCTGCTACAAAATTATTCATAACCAGTGGTAGAAATATCTCATTCATCTGCTTCTATCGTTCCTTTTATCAATCCACCGAATAAGCTGATTTTCCATTTCCTGATTACGGTTTGTTCTCCGATTACAACGGGCAATGGTTGCGGTTCTGGTTCTGGTTCCGGCTCAACTGGTACAGGTGCAGGGTTAGGCGATTGTAGCCATAACTTTGTTGCATCATTAGCAATAAAGTTGAAGTCATATTCCCACCAGGCTGGGATCCCGTAATCTGTCAACGAATCAGGTTTATCCGTAAACGGTTGTAGTAATAGTAATTCCCAGTTTGTCAATAAACGGATTGCTTCGGTTCGGTTGTTCTTCAGGTAAGCATCCCATGTGACAATATTCAGGCGTAATAATGGTTTTATCTTTGGCTTAAAATATTCCGTAATGTAATTGCCGTACACCCTGACATGATCCATATTGAATCTGGTATCACCCGTAGCTTCCCAAATGTCGATAATCAACGGGTTACCATTATTCCAATTGCTATATCCTAAGTCATCCAATAGCCACTTAAACGCGCTTGCATTATCATATTCGTTCACGCTTGCGCCTAACATTGGTCTGTGAATAATGCCACGTTTGTCGGGTTGAATGTCAGTCCAGTATTTCATAAACAATGGATCGCGTTCCTTGCCTAACATTCCAACAGCGTAAACCATCTGATAATTAGCCTGGATTACATCAAGATTATCATTGATTACATATCCTTTTTTCATTTTATCAGCTCCAACAGCTTGCTAAATTGATATACAATCTCCTGCCATAAGTTGCGCCCGTTGCGGTACTGTGGCTTGATAGGCTCCAACAGTACAGGATTGCTTGACGGTTCGATTATCGGTTCAGGATAGCCAACAATTGGAACGGGAACATAAGCCGGATAACCCTCGTCAATGGGATAGCCTGGCAATGGTTCAGGGTATCCTATAGGATACGGTTCAAGGATTGGATAACCTTGATCTATCGGTTCGGGATAACCTATCGGATAACCAACATCCACAGGATAACCTTCATCAATTGGTGCTGGATAGCCTTCGTCCTGTGCTATTCCAGGCAGTGTTGACAAAGCAAGCATCACCAACACGACTGACATGACTGCTAAAATAAGCATTACTGTAATTCTTTTTGTGTTCATTTCTCCTCCAAATTATAATTGACCTTGTAAACATCCGTGACCATGTCCAGTTAACAAAACTGGAATCTGTGTATTTATGTAATCTAATCATCTGTATTTTATAAAAGCATTCGCCTGAATCCTTACACTGGTGGTTAATGTGTAGTTAGCACCGTCATATCTTCTAACTCCAAAACTAGACGCTCCAGGCGCATAAACCCATCCAGGCGAAAAATTAGGCTGTTTGACTCCTGAATAAAATGACCTATAAGTAGCGGTAATAATACTAAATGGAAAAGTAATATCAACCTGATTAGACGCCGTCCCACCGGTTGTAAATGATATTGAAATTTCTAACCCCATTGAATTACCAATAAGTGTATACCTAGCTGTGTCAACAACAAGATCTGTAATGGTCATGCTTCCACTTGCTGTAACCGTCGGCGTGTAATTAGTCCAGATACCGCCAATCTCTATTGTTTTCAGTGCTTTAATTTTGCTTTCCAACTCGCCTATTTTACGCATCAACGCAATTGGGTCTAATTGTCCGCTCATACCTGATCCTCTCCCATAATAAACGCCGTGACTTCGTCAACTGTATTGTCTCCATTGCTAGAATAGTTGATGTCATAGCCATTGATACGGCAATCGAACGTGTATCCAAGATATGTAGCTAATACCCTGTCCCCATAATTCCAATCACGTCCGTATTTCAATCCCTTTGTGGACGCTATCTGTCCGGTAAGTGTGATCTTACCTTTATTCTTATTCAGTAAGGCTCTTGCCTCGTTGTCAAGTCCCGTCGTAGTCGTCACCTGAAAGTTCTCGCTTACTACTTCACGCCGCGACCATACGCTGTCATTGATGGCATCACTGGTAGCACTACCAATAAGCCGTGCTTCGTTCTCTCCCTTACCTCCAATATATGCAGCCGTTTTCTCGTCAACATAGTTGAACGACAACACCGGATTATTCAGCGTGTTAGCCTCAACGGATAATGTTATTGACTCCCGTAGGTCATTGCCCCGTTGGTCTGTGAACGTCTTGAACGTGAATGGCAAACCGCCATCATATACCGTGTCGAATGTTATCCACGTGCCAGCGTTTCGGGATTGATCCACAAGCGCCTGAATAGTTGTCAAAACCTGTTGTCTCGAGAATGCCTTTGTGACACTTGCTCCCAACCCGTCATCACTGTCAATGGTAAAATATGTTGCTGCCAGATTGCGGCTTGTATCCACCGCATCATTCACAAAGTTTTCGTCGATGATTTCTTTTATCACGTCACAAGCAACGCCCGATTTTGTGGCTTGTGTTGATCCGGCTGCATACTCAACCTCTCGACCGTCAATGATATAGTTTCCGTCTAAGGCGTAAAGATATATCAAATCTTTTCCTTGCGAGTCCCTGAAGAAGTCCCAACGTCTCAGGAAGTAGCCCGTCTCCCCGTCCAATGTAATCGTACCGTCGCCATTATCGCGCCATATCTCGACTAACATATCCTTGCTAAAATAGTTTGGTGTCAACAATTGCGGTATCACAATCTCACAAGGCATCATTGCCCTGTCAACCCGTCCAGCCCGTAGGCTGTTGACCTTCGAGAATCGCTTTACTTCAAGCCCCGTTGGTGTCTTTATAACAATCTGATAACTACTCATATTGTGCCGCGTCCAATCCGTGCAAGCGCGTCTTGTACTTTAGCACTCCCTTTGCGCTTGCATCTGTACCCGTCATAAATACAGCAATTCTATTATCACCAGGTATCAGTGGAAAGTCTAAATTACTACCCTTGACAAGATAGCCTTTGACATTGCCCCTGAAATTAGATGTCATGGTTAGTTTGTCAGGTCGTAGGTCAAGCGTGATTACTTCGCCTGAAAGTAGTGTAAGACTGTTGAAGAAAAACGCCTTACCCGTTGCGTAATTGCGTACCTGTTGCAATGCCCCTACGCCTGTAAATTCTAGCACCGGATATGATACCGCCGATGGATTGTTGACGGTTGTTTCACCTGCTACTGTTGCAGTACCGGCGGTTGTATATCCGACATAGTAATTATCAAGGTTGTCGAATAATAAAGCAGATGCTGTTGGGCTTCCAGGTAAATCTATATCTAATGGTTTATATATTCCATTCTCAGTATAGATAGAAATTCTATCTAATATAGTTGCATCTCCAAGCATAGTGGTAAACACACCAGATAAATAAATTAGATTGTCTTTTATATAAATTTGGTGAACATAATTATTTACGCCCCTGCCTAATGCCTCCCACTTTTGACCATTCCAACGTCCCCAATATCCAACAGTAACACCGCCTAAAGTTGTGCATCGTCCACCAACATATACATGTCCAGCATCATCTAGTGCCGCCGTATTTAGAAGTGCATCGCTGCCAGTTCCTAATGATACCCAGGCGGCACCCGTCCACTTGACAACATAATCACCGTAGGCGTCTCCGGCATTTGTAAAAGTTCCCACTATATAAAGATTGTTGGATTTGTCAATTGCAATATCAGTGACAGCCGAATTTAATCCGGTTGATAGTGGTGTCCAAACTACCCCGTCCCACTTTGCTATATTTACAGTATTAGCAACACCGCCCGCTGTACTAAATCCACCACCACAATAAACATTACCAGACGAATTAATTGCAATTGTTGAACAAGTACCAGACCCCTGTAGTCCAGTTCCTAAACTGGATAATGCCGCGCCATTCCACATAACAATACCATCACCGTTTGCACCACCCCAATCAGTAAAGGCACCACCAATATATAAATTACCAGCAGCATCAAATGCGAGATCATAAATTACAGCATTACATCCAGCGACAACACTAACCCATGCACCCGTAGCAACGTCCCATTTAGCAAGATAATCAGCGTTTGCGTCACCGCCTGCATTTGTAAAAGCACCACCAATATAAATTTCTTTTGTTATTGGATGTTGTGCTATCACATTAACCCCAACTGATCCAGACGGAACCCCTGCCATACTATGCCATACGCCGTCAGCGTCCTGATAAACGATATAATCAGCATTAGCAAGCGTGTCATTCAAAGCCAAAACACTGCCAGCATTCCCTTCCACCCCTACCGCAACGTCCGACAACCGGAATGTAATATCTGCAAAGTGTGCAAATCGCATTTGTGGGGCTGTGTCAAGTCCGCTCACATATTGACACTTTATGTCCACCGGCTCACTTGCTAATAAACCAGCATCGTCATAGCCCTGATACCGTAAAACAAGCGATTGCGGATAGCCCGTTACATCCGGCTTAATCAGGTCTAACAATGCCTTGCGCTTCGCCTGAATGTCGCCAATCTGTGAGCCCTCGAACACTACTCTCAACGTAAAATAGCGTGATAGATAATTTGAGTACAGGTAAGTTTCTCCGCCGCTTGTCAGCGGTACAGCCACATTGTCAACGGGCGCAACGCCTAAGCCTTCAAGCAGGATATTCTTACAATACGCGGAGATGTCAATCAATTCACCGCCCGCGCGCGTGTTAGCTGTACGAATGCTGGTACTTGCGTGAGCCTGTCCGCTCCAATAATACTCAAGCACGTTGCCGGAATTGATGTTGCCTTCCTGGTCGCCATCAATATAAGTTGTGGCAGCCGTTCCCGTTTCAATCTGTACACCGTCGACGTAGATAAACTTTCCTGCTGTTGGTGCAGTACTGGAAGAATCAATCCTGATATAACCAGTCGTATCTCCTGCATCAACTGTTACTGAAGCAGTTACTCTCTGCCATTGGTCAACTACTGTCATGTTTGCATAACCGACCACATAGTTTGTCATTCCAGTTAATGCTGAAAAGTATAAGACTATATTTTGACCATCATAGCCCGATGGAATATAAATATCGGCTGAAAATTGAATATTCCCGGCAACAAAACTTGTCATAGAATATAATAAATTTACACCATCCTGATAAGTAGCCTTACACGAATACACCCCCCGCCTTTGTTGTATACTACTTGTGGCGATGGTATTCGTTCCTCCCGTCGCCCAACCCGTCGTTCCCGTCTCAAAGCTCGGATTGGTGCATAAATTCGTTGCTGCCTTCGGTCTGATTGCAAATAGTTTATAATTAGTTAGTGTCATAGTGCCATCCCTTGCGCTCTCTGTATGCTGTACGGTATTGCGTCGGCTCCGTGGGCTACCTGTGTCGTGATGTTGTAGGTATTATTATTGACTGTCTCTCGTGGTTCTGAAGCGGTCATAACAGCTGCGTCTAATGTTAATTTAGCACTGTCTATCATCGCGTTTGCTGGTAGTTGTGCTGCTAATTTTATACCTTTTGCCATACCTAACATCATGTTTTTACCGACAACGTTCTGAAATACCTTTGATGGTGATTCAATACCCAGAAAACCTTTAGCAGCGTCTAATGCTGCCTTAGCTGCTGCGGCTGCGGCGTCCTTCAAAAATCCAACGGCATTTTTTAGTCCGTTTGCAATTCCTTTTATAATATTGCTTCCAACTTCGCCCCAATCCGTATCCTTGAAAAACGATATAACAGAATCAATTATTTTTTTGACGGCTGCCTTTATAAGCGGCCATGCTGTTTCAACGGCTGTTTTGATTGCAGCCCATACCTTGTCCCATACTTCCCTGAGTTTTTCACCGAACGAATACCAGTCACCTTCTAACGCTGATTTGAATGCGTCAAAAATTCCTTTTATAATATCTATTGCAAATTGGAATACAGACTTTATGGCATCCCATAAAGCGGTTGCGATTGCAACAACCTTTTCTCCATGAGCTGTCCACCATGTTTGAATTGTAGTGACAAAGTTATTGATTGCGTTTTTTATCCATTCGGTTACTGCTTTCGTCTTGCCCTGAATATCACCCCAATTGTTTTTCCATGCAAGCGCCAATAATACCACGATTGCAATTACAGCTGCAATGATTAGTAACAGCGGACCGACGGCGATACCGATTGCACCTGCTACAGCGGAGAATACCCCAGCCATTGCACTAACACCGGATATTACACCACCAATGACGGTGATCAGCGGTCCCAAAGCGGCCACAATTCCAAGAACGACCAGAATAGTTTTTTGTTGTTCGGGTGTCAATGCCTTAAATCGTTCTAATAATCCACTTATGGTATTCATAAGCTGTAAGGCTATTGGTAGCAATTGTTGACCAATAGCGGCCGCCTGGTTCTGAAAATCTGCCTTCAGTATCTTTGTACTGTTAGCTAATCCATCTGATGTGTTTTTGAAATCGCCTGCAAATTGTTCTGTCTGCTCATAAATCAAAGCAAGCGCGGCTTGTGCTTTAGCGTTGTCATTGATATTTCCTTCAGCATCAGCCAGACCCATAGCAAGTGCTTTGGCCTCAATTCCAGCGGCGTTCATCTTTACACCAAATTGCTCTAATGGGTTGAATTCACCTTTCAAACCAGATTGAATAGCATTCATTGCCTGTGATACATCGGTATTGAAAATACTAGCCATGTCGGAGGCACGCTCTCCAAGATTGATAGTCTCGTTAGCAGCGCCTTCCATGTCAAAGCCTACGTTTTTCAGAAACGCACCTGTCACGGCAGATAATTGATTAAAATCAGCACTACTCATACCCACCATTTGAGCTGATTGGTTGGAATAGTCTTTTATAATTCCAGCAGCATCACCAAAAACAACATTGACGGCATTGGCTGATTCTTCCAAATCGGATGCCCACTTAACAGCAGCAGTTCCGGCTCCAACAATAGGCAAGGTAAGACCAGCGGTCATGCCAGTCCCTATTTTCGTCATCTCCGTACCAATCTTGCTCATTTTTGATTTGAAGTCCGACGCCTTTTTGTCGGCATTGGCTAGATTACTGTCATAGTCTTTGGAATCAAGGGTTAATTTTGCCGCTATCGTTGCCGCTGTGGTCATACGTCACCTGCTTTTTTACGTTTATCAATTATCTTTCCACCGAATACATTCTGCATTTGATGTAGGTAGAATTCACGCTGTTGCTCTGGTGTCATTGTTTCCAATTCAGCCTCTAACCGCGCTTTTTCCTCTGCATTCTTTTTTTGTGCAATCAGTTCCTTGCTAACAAGTTTTGTCATGTTTCGCATGTAAACATCCGGCTTTTTCTGTTTATTCTTAGGGGCATTGATATTGTGTAACATCGTAAGAGTGACCGCGGTTCGGTATTCTCTATCCTCAAAGCCCCATGGTTCAACAAGGTTGTAAATCTGCCACGATCTGTATTCAGGCGCTGGTAATGCTCGTATCTCTCCAATTGTCTTACCGAGTGCCAACCCTAACCGGTGTTCAAACATCCGGTCAGGGTCGGAAGTTAGTTTTTTAGCTCGTCCAGTGCTTGAATATCCTCTGTCATGTCGCTAAATTTTACAATCTCGGCGGCAATAAAACCAATTGCCGCACCCAGCTTTTCTTCAAGTTTTGGAATATCGTTTCTGGAAAATAAGCGTTTACCATCAACATCACAAACTCCACAAACACACAGAAAGGCATCATGCCCATAAATATTCACGGCTGATATTTCCTGATTCTCCGCGCGTTTGTCCTGTTTCATCTTAGTAGATCCATATTGACGCTTCAGATATTCATCCTGCTCTCCACGTGATAATTGTCGTATGTAGACAGTAGGATCATCAAACTTGTTTTTCCATGCAGGAACTTCAATCAGTTTTGTCTGAATGTCATTGACGTTCAGGATTTCATCTCTTGACAGTGGCATATTATCTCCTCTTTATGTACCTTCGGTATAAGTCATTTTTCCGGTCAACTTGATTGTGATCGAAAGTTTTGCGACATCTTCCATTGGTAAGTCAGGCTCGAAGTTGGTTACATGTCCGGAAAATTCTAATTTTCCACCACCACCACCAGCCGGTAAAACAATCTGCCAGTTGTGATTGTCATCATCGTTGAATGACGCTAACAAGCCGGTTGATCCGTCCTGCGTTGAATTCTCTGGGATCCAGTTACCTTCAAAGCTAACTTCTCCGCTATCTTTCCAACCAGGGATAAATTCCCTGTAACCGTTATCACTATCCTGAGATGTAACCTCGATTGAGTCCTTGCTCAGTTGTGGGGGTGTGATGTCCTTAACCTCTACAATTGATGCAAAGGTTTCAGTAGATCCATCGTCTCCCATTTTTAGGGTTGTGCCATAAGGCCAAAATGCTGCACTAGCTGTCATTGTTTACTCCTTCTTTTGTTTTCTTTATTTTGATTGGTTTATGTTTGACTTCTTTTTCATCTAACATTTTTGTCAAGATTTTTTCTTGCTTTTCTTCCGGCTCGTGTTTCAATACGTGCAGTATCATTTCATCTTCGCTATCTTCGTTCCTACCGCACACCTCGCACACATAAACCGGTATTTTGTTCTTCCACATCACAACTTTATATCTGTCTTTAGATACTTGTACTCGTACCAATGCGCACCTCCAAAATCTCGCGCGGGTTGTCTGTGTCTGTATTCCATTGCGCTCTCACATCATTGACAAACACAAATCCGGCTGTAATACTTCCCATCGTCCCACTATGACCGCTCAAGGCGTTTTTTATCGCGTCCCTTGCTGTAATGCAATCCACCACACTATCATCAAAAATGTCAATCTGCAATAATGCCCGTCGTGTTGGTTTATTATCCATGGTGTAAGCGTGCGGTTCTACTATACTTGTGATCCTTGCGTGGGGCAAGGCTGCCCCTGGGGGGATGTGGTCAACATAGATCCGCGTGCTGAAAATAGCGGTCACGGCGGTTTTTGATACCAGAAAGGTTCTCAGGTTCGTTTTTATTTCGGCCATCGCGTCTCCACTAATACCTTAAATGCTGCGTTGATAGGTCTGGTGATGTTTGCCTCATTGCCTTCAATTGACGGTCTGATAAACGGCTGTATTGGATAGTTAGGCAGGTCTTTTCTACCATACTCAATGTTAGGAGCATAGTTTGTTTCCGGTCCGACTTCGTCCTCAACTTTGGTCTCTGATGATTCGATAATATGAGACTTTATTGATGTTTTGGTAGCAGCCGTCAGCACCGGAACAAGTTGCCTCTGTTTGTTGATAATAACATAACTACCAGCCCCGATAAGATTAATCATATCGCTTTCGGATAGCTTGATCTTATTCAGGGCATTCTGTAGTCCGCTAATATCAACCTTCATAGATATGCTCATACGTCCGCCTTTTTCAGTGCAATCACAAAACCCATAGGCGTTCTGTCTCGAATACCGACAACCTCGAATGTAACATCTGTATAACCAGTGCCATCGAAACGACCCGTAACCTTGAAGCGGTCTCCATAAGCCGGAGTAGCATCTATGAACCGAGCTTCTGCGTTTATAATCGCAATATCGGCATAGTCTTTCCAGGCTTCAAGATTAGGTTTATCGGTAAAACTACATGCAACGGTTGTAGAAGTATCTGTGGTAATTGGTTGCCCTGCGGCATCCACAGTGCTACTAGTCGGATGTAGTAAAACCCCTGTGTCAGCATACATATACTGGTCTGTCAGGCGTTGCAATTGAGCAGTAAGGCGTGCGTTAGGTAATCTCATGCTGGTGATCCATCGTAAACGTCATTGTCTGAGTCCTGATAGCTATCTGCTCTGTAAGGAAGTGAAATTGTTGATGTTGGTGTTACTTTACTAAGTCGAATTCCAAACTCCTGCGCTTTTTGTTTCAATAGCTTTTCATAACCCGCGCGTGCTTCTTTATTGCTAACTTGCATCCAATCAAGACGAAAATCAGGCTGTGAAAGTTGCGTAATGATGTATTGGATACAACGCACAATCGCCTCATTGACTGAGTAGGTTGTTATGAAATAGTTTATCGTTTCATCTGCTAAAAATGCACCGTCCTCATTTGTATCACCAATGTGAAACCTTACCAGGCTTATATTGGTACTGAGTGCCGCGTTGTATGAGAATGTCATAATTAACCGCCTTTATATCGTCCGTACAAACACAGTTAACACGGTGTCGGTTGTAGTCTGATTGGTCGCGCTTGCAGCTGTACCGGCTCTTACCTTGATGTATTCCAATCCATAGAAATAAGATAAATTGGTAATCTTTATAATCCGACTTGCTGAAGCTGGAAAATTGATCTCCGTTCCTGCCTCATCATACAGATTGAAATAGTTTGTACCATCTACGCTGCCTTGAAATGTGATCGCTGTACCGTCAAACTCGGCTGGTATAACGAATGTAACCGGCACAAGATAACTGATTGCTACTGCTCCAGAAAGGCTTGCACCGCTTGCAATTGTCGCCGATAAGCCCTCTGTCAGTATCTCATTAGTAGGTCTTATTCTAACTGTTTGTGCCATAATTCACCTGTTACTTTCTGAATAGTTATTCTTCCAATAACTTATTCAATAATTGCAAGGCTCCGTCCGCTGTGTTAGCGGTTCGGGTTGCCTCGTCTTTTTGTTTAGATAAGACATCGCGTATCTCGAATAGTTTAGCAGTAGGTGTTTTATCTTCAATGCCATAGAGTTTATGATTGAAAAGTTGTTCTGAACAATTGATGTTTAGCTCAATATCACGCCCAGCGGCAAAGCCTACCCAGAAGGCAAAATCTGCACGCTGCTTGTTATATGGACTGTCAGGCCACAATTCAACACCATAAATATCTATTACCTCGTAACCCATGTATATTCCTAATGCAATCGCATAAACGGTTGTGCAATTCAAATTTTTGAATGCCTTCCCGTTTGTCTTTGCCTTGCTCAACATACCAAGAACCCCGTCTAATGGGAATTCAATTGCATTTGGTACTTTTGGATCAGCGAAAGGGTACATATACACCGGTATTGTCGTCTTTTGTAATGCGTCCCAGTAGCCTGGGGATCTTGGATGATTACGGTATATTTCTATTCCGTGTATTTCAATGATCGCATCACAACGCTTCAACCAGTCTGCTAACAACCAATCCGAAAATGACCAGATGTCATATTCAGGATCGTTGTAAGGTGCATTTTCTCTGGTGTGAGGTTCTGAACCAACTATTGCGAGTTTACGCTTTTGTGTCATACCTATCCTGTGGTACTAACCCAAAGTAGATGAATTAACGACAATGTGCCATGAAGAGCCATCGCTCACTAATTCTGCAACTTCGCCCTTTGCATTAAAAGTAAGTGTAGTCCCACCGACAAGCCTTACAGGTGTTACAACAATGTTAGCAGTATAAGTTCCGTCGTCGTATTTGATGATTTTCATCTGTCCGGCTGTTCCGGCTCCCAGCGACATTGCCAAAGCTCCGGCTGTACCATCGGCCGCAGGGTAAATTAATGACATAATGTTAGTTAATGGAATTGCACCAGCTGCTGAGATTGCAGTAGGTGTACTGCCTTGTAATGCTAGCCCGGTTACATTCCCCGTAAATCCGGCGGTTGAAATAACCGGTCCTGAAAAAGTTGTACTCATTGTGATTTTCCTTTCTAAGCACCCTCACGGGGTTTAGGCTTTCGCCATTAGCTCGCGCACTTTGTGAGGCGTGCGTTACCAAGTTTATGGGGCGGCTGTTACACCGCCCCGACTATGATTATTGTTTATACATCATGGCCAAAGATCCATCTCCAATCGTCAAACCCGTAGCTGAATCGCATGTATCCGCGATATTTTGCAACTAGGTTGAAATTGGAAGCAGGGTCAAGGCTCAATTCCGGATTGACTCTCCAGAACCAAAGTAAGTGAGATTGTGCCTTTGCACTATCAACCATGAACCAGTCAACGCTGGACGAGAGGTAAGGATCTACCAAAACACGCATCGGGCGTGATCCGATAAAGTTACCGTCATTATCCGCGGTACCAGGTTTATTCATGGAGTTGACAATAGTCCAGGCGGTTGCCTGTAATGCCACTGGGACATAAAGCACATCATACAGAGAGGGCAGGGGTAAACCCTGATCATCTGTCAAGGCTGCACCGGCGTTCAATGTTGACACAACGGCATCATAAGATAATGCAGAAGTGCCTTTATTGTCGAAGGTTGTCGCGGTGTCGGTTGCGCGGTTATAATGTGCATCACTAACCAATGCGGCTGCGTCACCACCAGGGTATGAGGTGCTCAAAGCATTGTTGAATATGCTTGATTGATGATAGGCGATGGTATCACCGAAGGTTGTGCCAAAGTCCTGAGCGCGTCTGCGAATCAGTCCTTTTTGGTCATCGTCAAATAACTTGCGTTCGATTGCGAGACCTAAGGCATATTCCTTATGGGTGAATGTTTTTTCATACAGTGGATTGAAGGACGCATATTGGATAGCGCCTGGTAATCCTTCCGCTTCTGCGGAGTTGTATTCAGGAACCAATCCTAAACCACCTAAACCCTGAGAATATTCTACACTAGAATCACTGGTAGAAATTCCAAACAGGCTGGAGGCCGGAGAAGGAACGGCTGCAATTTTCTGAAACCACTCTCGGCGGATAATCGGTAGCACGTGTCGTGCATATTGTTCTGAACTCATTGGGGTTGGCATAATTATCCTCCTTTAGGCTTCAATCAATGCACCGGTTGTTACAAGACAATCAACCTCAGTTCCTGCGGCGTTGTTGACGCGGAATACAGACAAACAACCATTGGTTGTGTCTGCAACGTCTAACGAACCGTCAGCATTGGTATCAATTGTTTTGTTGGTGAAACCCTGTAAGGCTGAAGCGTCCGCGTCTGCGGTGCCTCGGATAACCATTCCAGGAGCGATAACTGCGACCTTGACAGGATCGGCGGCGGTTGCGGCTGCACTGGTAGCCTCTACGGCTAAACCAATGACCTCGGCGGAGCTTGCGCCCGCGGCTGCAACCTGACCGGAGCTCATTACAAGTAATGTCCCGACCAATGTTTCAAGAGAAGCAGCGGCTTCAAGAGTGATGATTTTAGGTATTCGATCACCCGTGATGTCGTATACAAATTCCCAGGTATATGCTGGAGCTGCCATTTGTTACTCCTTGTTTTTATTTGTACTTAGCATATTCTTCAGGTTTCATCCCAAATTTTTGAGCAACTTCCATCTCTTCAGGTGTGAGCTTCACATCATCACTACCACCACCCCCACGTACACCGGCGCCTAAGTTGGGGCTGTTTGGTTTGAGTAAGCGTGCCTTGTTTTTGGATAACCAGTTTAGCTTCTGCTGTGTGGTCAATTCGTCCGGTACAAGATCGCGCATATCCTCTGGTAATTCTGCTAGTGAGGCTTTATATACATCTGTTAAGGTTTGTTCGTAAGCATCAACCTTTTGGGCTTTTGCCTGAATCTCTGCTAATTCTTTACCTCGCTTTTCAGCGAGCTCTTTATATTGCTGTTGTTCGACTAATCGGGCTTCAATTTCCTTTTGACGCTCTTCCTCGAATTTACGTAGTTTGTCTTCAAGGTCTCTTGCCTTATTGTTGACTTCGTCGAACCGACTCTTGGGGATCATGTGCTCATTGCCCGTGTTTTTCGAGTCGTCACTCGTGTTTTGAGCGCCATCACCTTGCTTATTTTCGTCTGCCATTTGTTACTCCTGTTCGTTTTTTACGCCATCCGCGGCGATAGTTACATATCAATAATACATTAGCACAATAGTTCTACTTTGTCAAGTTTTTAATCAAATTTCCTCCTTGTTATTTCTTCCCCATTATTTTTATAAGTATTCGCTTGAATATTGATGCCTTTTTTCCTCGTTGACTAAACGCCTCGCATGTTGCCGTTAAAGCAATGCCTTTTTCCAAATATCCAACTTTGTATCTAAAGTTTTTAGATTTGCTATTACTACACCAATATTCAAAGTCTTTGTATTTGCTTCTATTATCTCTACAATATTGGCAATTTTTACATATCTTTTTCATTCCACCACCTACTTGCTGTCTGTCTGGTTACGCCAGCATCCTTTGCCGCCTGAGTAATACTAACCCCTGCCTTCACGGCGTCAATGACTGCTTGTCTGCGTTCGTCTGGTTCGTCATGTTTAATCTGATTATACCAGCCGCAAAACATCGCTATCATTATCTCCGGATCTCGTTTGACATCATACATGATACAACGCATATCCTTACAGCGGTCATCTATAAATGACACGCAATCTGTACACTTTATGGGTCTCAATCTGTACTCTCCTTTTTGATATAAAACTCATTTGCTCGATCCTCTCCAATTGCCTTTAGTAGGCTTAGCTCCACGTTTTGGTGCCCGAATACCGGATCTATGTGATCCCCAACAAACTCGCTCAATGGCACGCCTGAATTGAATGCCTTCAACTTTGCAGGGTTCTTCAAGAATGATACTTGTGCAGCCTGCCTCTCTGGTGACAATGAGTTGAACCACTGTTCTCCTGTCTGAAATGGTACAAAGTTTCGCTGTCCTGGCTTGCTGTCAGCTTGCATCGTGTCGGGAAAATCGGGACCGCCTAAGACTTGATAAAATTCAGAACAGCGACCTCTGTAGTGATCGTCTACCCGTTCCCCTACTTCTAGCGGCGTTCCGTGTAATTCAATGCAGCTCAAACATGTTCTCTGGTCTAAGGTCGCAATGCGAATTTTACCCCTCAAATATTGACCGTTGACTAATTCCATGGCAGCCGAAGCCTCTCGGTAGCTGGTAAGCTGTAATGTCCTCATGAGATTGTCTGCGGCGTGAACGGGGATGTTCTCCGCGTGTTTTCGCATTTCCTGAGCGGTTTTATATGGTGACCACCCGTTAGATATTCCGTTGATGATCACGTCCCTTGTCAGTCCTGAGTACCCAGCACCCCATCCTTCCATTTTGGAGATCCACGCGGCACTGTCTACAAAGCTGGTAGCAAAGTCAACGCTATTCGGAGCAAGCCATTTGACATTGCGCCCTGATAGAATTGACACATATTGACTGAGTGCCTTCTCACTGACCGGATCAATACCCCGTTCGATCATCGTACCTGCAAGCGATGTGAAGACCTTTGCTGTAACCGCTGCCACTGCTAATCTAACCGCTGTGTTTTGGATCATATCATCATTCGATTGTATCAGCATCGCGGTAGTGGTCAATGAATTCTGGTGCTGCAATAGCGCATCCTTCAAGGCAGGATTATTCATGTCAAGCCGCTTGTCTAATTCTACCAGCCGTTTAGCCTCGTCATCCAGCACCAATAACGCCCGTTGTAGTGGAGAATTGCGCGCGGTCGACAATGTATTGATTTGTCGCAACACCTGAGAGGCTGTCATAACATACAGCCCGTCTAATGCCTTGTTTATGTGCTCAGTCAACGTGTAGATAGTTGCCATTGATTATCCTTAGATTACAGGTACACCACCGCCAGCCCCTACAAGTGACTCAATAAAATTAGATTGCTGCGATTGTGCGAGTTCTCCCTCTGCTACAATTTGTCCAGCCTTCATACCCAACAAGCCGCCTATTTGCTCTCTGTACCAACTATCAGGCCACAGTCCAGCGGTTTTCTCTCGCATTGCCACAAGTACGTTTATGCGTGCGTTCACGTCCAGTATCTCAGGTGATTTCCAAATTATATTTACATCATCAATCATTGGAGCAGAAGGCAAGCCGTTATTATACAGGTTCTGTAATTCAGCACTCATAATAAACATGCGCTTGATGGCACCGTTATTTTCGTTCTGGAATCGGTATATTTTACCGATAAGCCCTGTTTCCAGTTGCTTCAGTGCCTCTCCTGATAGATTGCCGTCCGCGGTCACTCCGTAAATAGGTGTCTGGGTTGCCTGTGATATTTCCCTCACAACCTTATCAATTTCAGCAATGTATTGTGTCAGGTCGGTTCCGCCCAATTCACCGATTTTGATTGCCTTCAAAAATTCGATTTGTTCGGCTGTCAGGTCGTAGATTACATTTCCGGCGTCATCTTTCATAACAAGGTTGATAACACCACCTGGGACAATCCCATCTCGGTTAATCTCAAGTCCGATTGCATAGTATAGCTTGAACGCTGACAATTCTGACGCCATGGTCATGGAGTACAGCGTCCGGTTTAGAATGTTCTGTAATGGTACAGCAGGTCGGATCTCCGATTCTCCGTAGTCTGTATAATTGTCACGTTGATTAGCATAGTGTACCAGTGGTATTTTGCCGTATTGCCACGGCTCCTGGCTTTTGCCGGCTGTCTCACTGATAGGAGATACTTCGCACCCGCCAACATTGCCAGACCACCTGGTTATTCTATCAGGCTCATAAACAATAACCCTCATAGTCGTTTGGGCACTATCACTATCTTCAAGTAGCTGGTTCTGGTCGTCTGCTTCACTCCACAGTTTACAAGCCCATAACGGCGCTTTTGTGGTCGGGTCAAATATTGCCACTATGCCGGAATGACCATCATAAGGTGGCTCGGCACTCCACGTCATTGTGGCAGGGTCAATCAATACATAAGCATCACCGTCTCGAATAGCACCCCTGTATAATTCACCCTGCAATGCGTCGAAGTCGTTGCGATTGGTAATATCATCAATCCACTCAGCCGCTTGCTGGTTATTCTCCGCAATTCCACCAGGCATGACGTTCTCAATGTGCAGCCTGCCAGCCATTTTATCAATGATGATACGCATGTAATTATCATTCAAATCCTCAAGATCAGCATCGTCTGATTTCAAGCGCAGCATGGCTTTCATCTGTGTCGTGATGTCAGCGTCATGATCTCCGCGCTCGTATCTGCGATATTTTCTAACCCTGGCACCCTTCTTGAGGATGGTTGCGCTCCAACTGTTTTGAGCGTCAATAGATAACGCTAATGACGGGTTGGTCTTTTCGAGTGCTGATATTATTAGTCCTGAGTTGTCCATGGTCTTTTCTCCGTTTTATTTCCGGTTATATAATTGCCTGTGGTTATGTTTATTCTGCCTTTTGGCTTAATCGATCCTGCCTCTAGTGATAAAGCCGCTGAAATAACAGTGTCATCATGCCCGTTCCCTTCGGCTGCCAGTCTCCAAAGTCCGGTTGTGGTCTGTGTGGCTACAAACAGCTTAAATTCCTGCCTGGTAATTGGATCATCCAACATACGCCATCCACCCTCGTTTATTGCCTCATGGAGGTTGCTCATAATCTCTGCCTTGCTTGCATTCGTGGTCTCGAATGGTATAACGGTTAACCCATCGCTCTGTAATGCTTCAATATTCACCGATCCAATACTATTCTTTTCAGCAAGTAATAATTGTAGATTGTATTGTTTATATAATGACACTATACGCTTTCTTATTTCAGCCCATGACAAGTTATTGACGCGTAATTGATTGACCTCTCGTTTAGTTGTGAAGTCAAAAACTTTCATGGCTGTGAAGTCGTTATTTTGCCCGAAGTCTAAACCGGCATAATATTTATGGTCATTGTAGTAAGGCTGTATTTGCTCTGTGAATACGTGGGTTACGTCCCCAAAGTATGAATTGCCGCTTGTGATAAAACAGTTTATTGGGTCTTCGGGATATTCCTGAATAAACAGGTTTTTCAATTCACGCTGTTTTGACCTACGCCATTTTATCTGCTCGGCTGTCAATCCGTGTTTTCGTGATAAGTCCTCTTCGTCACCCGTGAATATAACCGTTTCACCCTCTGCTAGTGGCAAGCTATAATTCTCATCCCACCACCAGGGGTAAAAATGCAACGTCCAGGGGCTGTTACCGCCCAACGCATCCATGCACAAATCATAGAAATAACCTTGCGCTCCGTTCGGTGTGGACTCCAGAATAATATCAGGAGAACCGCCCTGCATCGCCCCTGCCATGATCTTTTCAGCGTCATTCCAAAACGCAACCTCTGAGCCATGGAAATCTGTATAAGTGTCACCACGCCCAGCCTCTTTACTGCCAGCCGTTGCAATAACCGAAGTGCTATCAAATTCAGGATATGTGGCAAGTGAGGCATTGCTATATTTTCGCTCCGGTTGTGTGTCTCCAAATTTGCAATTCTCCCAGAACCTATCTGCCATACGCCGCAGTTTTTGGGTTGTCTCGCTATCGTGTGCCATTGTCATGGTTGTGCGTGTACTCGTAACCGTGCGATGGTACATCTCCGCCTGAACATAAGTCGAAAACCCTAATTGCCGCGCTTTGAGCACAAGGTCACGCCCCGTTCTGTGTTGGTGAAAGTGTTGCTGTGCTTTATTCCAGCGTAATGATACAAGGTTCTTTTCCTTGTCAAGAATCTTTAGAAACATTCTTGCAAAGATTTCAGGCTCGTGAATAGCATCAATTTGTCTAATCATGCTCGCCCGCCTCTTCTACAAATTGTTTCCATGTGATAGGCGCTCCGTCCGCACCCGTAATCTCTGACCTCTCCACATAACCGCGCTTCTTGCCCTGAGTTTTGAGTTGGAATAATATAGCCCACGGCTCACCATCTAAAATTGCTTTATCCAATCTCATCTCTGCAATATCGGTTCTTCTGTGGCGATATTTATCAATAGTGTCCTGAACAGCCTGAACGATTTTGGCTCGTCTTAGTATTGTTTTATAACTACATCCCAATTCATCCGCAGCAATATAAACGCCACCCCGTTTCTTTTCGAGTGCGTCTATTATTTCATCGGTTGAATACTTGCGTTCACGGGACATTTAGACACTATCCTTTATTAGTTTTCTACAATAATCAGATGCAGCCCAATATTGTTTATCTCGATCATATTCTTTCTTTGGATCGCCACCACGTTCTTTTATTGCAATCCATGAATAATCAAATAATTTAATTACTGTCTTTTTACAAATATCAAATTTTGTTTCATCCGATAAACCCTTAAATATTTCGTGTTCGTTTTCTGGCATATAACTTACAATTACATCATCCCAAGATTTTTTATTTTCAATAATAGTTGGATAACAAGCACCGCCAGCACTTATATTTGTTAAAGGACATCCAATATCTAACAATGTTTTTATCCAATATTTTTCACGCTTCTCCCATCGCTTTTCGTCTGTCTTTTCAAGAATAATTAGTTTTGGTTTTAATCCTTTATTCTTTAATCCCTGTATCCAATTTTTCTTATGGTGGTTTACATCGTCACAATTAGAAACATGCTGATAATATCTATTCTTTAGATTTGTCGTTTTTCCAACATATCTTATTTCATCTGTTGTCGGGTCTTCTAAACCATAGATATATACTGTTTTCATTTTGACTCTATCAATTCCGGCATCAATCCTGTATGCTGATGCCACCGCTCCAAAGCCACCGCAACATAAGCAGGAGAGATTTCCACCGCTCGACATTTGCGATTTAGGTTCTCACATGCAATTAGGGTCGTGCCTGAGCCAAGGAATGGATCAAGAACAATATCATTGTTGTCTGAATTGTTCTTTATCATTATTTCAACAAGCTCTACTGGTTTCATGGTTGGGTGCTCTTCACTCTTTTTTGGTCTGTCAACAAACATACAACTTGATTGTTTTCTATCACCAGACCATTTATGAGCTCCGTCAGGTTTCCAACCATACAAAATGTTTTCATGTTGAAAGTGATAATCTGCTCTTGATAAAACTATTTGATCCTTTACCCAAACTAAACCCCACCTGAATTCAAATCCACTATCATTAAATGATGCTATCAATCGCGGGAGCGGCGTCCCCGCCGGGGACGCTGCATATATTGCCGCTCCCGCGATAGTAAACTCAGAACAGTTTTTAAATACAGATCTGATAAACTTTTCCAGTTCTTCTGGTTTCAAATTATCATTTTCTATTGTGCGAACCCGATAACCCATCGGGTTCGCAGCTTCAAGTTTGTCGCCATAACTTACTCCATAAGGAGGATCAGTCCAAATCATTGTTGATTTTTCATCAATAAATAATTTTTTATATAATTCAATGTTTGTTGAATCCCCGCAAATCAGCCGATGCTCGCCCAACTGCCAAAGCTGTCCAGACTCGACACCCCATTTGACGCGCAATTCCTCTGCCTTGTCAATTTCAGGTTCAGGCGCGTCCTGCAATTCTCCCATGTTTATATCAAGCTCACCTGCTAACTTTTCAAGTGCCGCGTCCAACTCCCCCTCATCCTGCTTGATTTCATTCAGCATCTCCTCCAACACCAACGCATCCCATGCCAAGCCCTGCTCACTCGTGCGGTTATCCATGATAGCCATTTTCTTGCCGGCTGTACTGTTAGCATCCATGTCAGTGCGCTTGACCACTACAATCTGATTGCCGTCTGTCTCAACCTCAATCACGTTTTCAAGTCCTGCATTGACAAATGCCTCTTGTGCGTGATTGCCTGCCAGGATGACGCCATTCTTATCGACCAACAGGGAACGCCCTGCACCAAGCTCCCTGACTGATTGGTCAAGAATACCCGTGCCGCGCTGTGTCCCCTTGTTCGGGTTGCGTGTTAGTGGGTGGTAATCTGTTATTCGTTTATCCATCGCCCCTCCGGTATTACGCCGTACCTGCTGTCGTCACCGTCACTTGCCATGATAATTTTTGTGCCATTGTTGTCTCCTTTATATGATAATTTCTAAACTGTCGCTATTTACCAAAGTGTGTGATTCTGATTTA
>Ga0100403_1000619_pt1 | contig 35391 bp, 36 predicted proteins | sample CryGeymet201501t_FD_83663 | JGI IMG/M metagenome (GOLD analysis project Ga0100403, IMG submission 83663) | Groundwater microbial communities from Crystal Geyser aquifers in Utah, USA - Crystal Geyser metaG 2015-01t | ecosystem: Environmental > Aquatic > Deep subsurface > Groundwater | place... | reverse complement strand
TCACTCAGCCACGCGCGCTTTAAAATGGTACTCCCCCCGAGGGTCGAACTCGGTTCTCTAGATTGAGAATCTAGAATTTTACTCACTATAAACTACGGGAGCAAGAATGTCCTAGCGCCTATTAAACTAAATTAGTAAGGAAGGGATGCTAAGACTAAATGGTGCGGCTACTGAGATTCGAACTCAGACCAACTGAGTGGAGGTCAGTCATGCTAAACCGTTAAACACCACAGCCGCGGAAAATGGTGCCTCCTGTAAGACTCGAACTTACAACGTCAGGTTCGTAGCCTGATGTGATATCCGTTTCACCAAAGAGGCAAAATGGTTGCGGGGGTAGGTAACGCTCCTACCTCGGACGGCTTATGAGACCGTGCTGGAGCTTCTCCAGTCCACCCCGCAATCAAAACCAACACTATTCAATTATCAAAGACTCATCTACACTGCAACATTATATCACAGTTTGCAGTGTTTGTACACCGCTAAATTCTGGTGGCAGGGGGAAGAATCACACTTCCATCCGAGCCGGTATCCGGCCCTACTCTAACATTGAGCTACCCCACCAAACTCTACTATACTAACACAATCTGTTCTCTTTGTACACCGTTATTTTCTGGTCCGCATGGGTGGTAACGCTCCACCTTTCTCTGTGTATCAGACAGGAGTAATTAACTTTTATACTACACGCGGCTAATACTAATCTACTTCAGAAAACTCTATAATACTACCATGTCCGCTTCATTCTGTACACCTTCATTTTCAATTTTCTCTAAACTACACAATGCTGCTCGCCAGCGCTATTTATAAGGGCTCTGACGCGATTTAGAATAATTTCTGCATTCTTTATCGCACAACGCAATAATATCCTGCACAGTAACAGGATTATACCGCCACTGATCAACACCAACGTTGATGCACAGGATGTGGCCAACCCACTTCGTCTTCCAAGCCAAATGAACATGGCCGCAAATAACAATATCATAGTTAAGATGCATGCTAACTTCACGGATAGGCTCATGCTGAACTAGCGCTCGCATTTTACCGATCTGCATCCGTGCTGAAGTCAAACCAAACTTAACTCCATTGTTCTCATCGTGATTGCCCAGAATATGGACAATCGGAGCGTTATACTGCTCCTCATAGAACGATGGCTTACGCCGGTCACCTTCAATGCCCTTGTTCAAACCGTAGTTCATAAAATCTCCAACATGCAACAGCTGGTCGCCCGGCTTGCACCGCATGTTAGCATTCTTGATCAAAACTGACGACATCTTCTCATGCGAGGCAAATTGCCGCTTCGCGTGGTCTAGAATACTCGGGTGACCGTGGTGTGAATCTGCAGTAAATAATATAGCCATTCTTCTATCTCCTATTCAAAAATCTAGATCTATACTACTACAGTTGGGACCAAATGTACACCATTATTTTCATAATAATGTGAGTGGTTGATAGAGCTAGTCGTAGATGCTCACGGGAGGGCTCTGGAGACACTTAAACGAAAAGAGAGGGTGGTTATATGGTTGAAGGCTCGAAGGGCACCTGAGGGCCTCGATTATAGGTCCATTTACGGACTAAACCATCATCGACAGCAGATATAATCTTCGATTCCCATTGTGGGTCGTTCATGTCAGTTATAGTCTGCCACCAGTTATATAGGAATCTCTTAGATCTAGCGATATCTATAGGCGCTGCAAGAGCTTCTAAAACGCGTTCAGCATTTAGGTTGTGGAAGGTGTTCTGCTGATAATCGCATCGACCATATGTAAACACATGCTTAAAGCGCAGCATTGCCTCGAAGCCAACACCTGAATTGATAACAAATACCGCTTTAGCACGATCGAGCAATTGACGGATATCGCCCGTAGAAACATACACCCCTCCCGGAAAACGTTTGGACAAACCTCTAATGAATTCATTAAGAGGCGCGGAACGAGGAGATTTGGGATGAGGCTTTATGACTAGTGGGATCTTTAGGGCCCGGCCAACAAATAAAGCTCGGCGGATAAGTTCATCGGTTCCTATCTTCTTTAAAGTCATCACAGTGTCGTTCTCAACTTGCATTGGTACTAATATGAATTCTTTGGGAAGTTCAGGTGCTAATGGGTTGGCATTTGCTTCAGAGTATTTTGTATCAGTGATGCATCGTGTAATGTATTGATCATAGAACTTATCATAAATGTTTTGATCAAGATTGGTAGCTTCGAGAATATTTTGATCGCAATGAGCAGAGAATGCACCATAACCATTCGTATCAAATTGGAATAGATTACTAAAATACGACATCTTGTAATTAATGGTCTTTGGTAAAAGTGCAGTTAAATGATGAGCGATACATAGATCGTATGAATCTGATTCGCTATTGACAAAATTACGGACTTGACCCGCGCCGCGCAATCCTCCCCCAACAGCAAAAACTCTTATATGGCAATTAGCATAATTAGTAGTTAGTGTCTTATACAATCTATCCCAGAAGATATGAAAACGATCTCCTTCAAGATGATCTGGTTTAGTCAGAACTATTCTTGGCTTTGTCATGATTGGTTACTTATCATAATGTCGCGCCAAGTTCTTTCCAATATGGCGCAGTATACATCCCAGTTGTGGAAATTGAGAAGATGCTTAGAATCATCTATAAAGGTTTTCAATTTATTTCGCTGGTTATACACACCGTTAAGGTGCTCAGCCCAAAGTTTTGGCGAAGTAGGAAGTATCATATCTGAAGGCAGTATCTCCGGAGCCACACCAACTTTAGTTGACAGCGTATAAACACCCGACGCGACTGCTTCAAGTAATGTGGATGGTAAACCTTCAAAGCGGGAGGTAACTAACAGTATATCAATATTCCCCGATGTGTGAACAGTATGGCCACCTCTTTGAAGTATTGGTACAAGCCTTTGTGCATTTGGTGATTTCACAACGAATTCAAATTTAGTTGGATCAAGCAACATCGCTATGCCCAGATATAAATCAACGCCTTTGACACCATCAGGATAAATCCTACTAGTAAATCCCAATCGTAATTTACCACATTGGTTATGCTCAGTTATAACTGGGAACGTTTCTTGTTTCAACGGGCCTGGGGATGCGTAGACTAATTTACTCGCAGGTATAAACTTAGAATAGTGGTTATGCTGTTCCTGAGATAAACATAGAATCTTTGCGAACTTATCAATATTTGCTTTACGCCATGTTGTATTATGACGTTGCAAATCCGCAGGGCTGTCATGCAGCATATGGATACCTCTGCTATAAAAAGGATGACGAGAAGAAAGACTTTGTAAGTTGTTAATGGCTTTTGGGATTTGCGGTCTAAAATATTGGTATACACTAGCCCCTTCAATTGGGTATTCGCTTATAATGATATTATGGCGGGAAGCGAGGTGAGTAATAATGTGATTAGCAAATGATTCAAAGGCCCATTCACAGGGGCCGTGCATAACAAGATTAATGATTGGTCTAGATGCTGAACTGGGTTCGACCGATGGAAGCAGATTGATAGGCACTTCAGACTGAGTGGTGAATAAAGGAATTACCTTTTCGATTTCTGGGCTTGTGACAGTTATTTGGCGTGACAAAAGATAGCGAAGGTATCGATCAACTAAATTACCATTAGGTTTAAACTTTAGGAATCCGCGCTGGTATTTTATATCACCAATGTCATTAACTTCATAAACAATACCCTTATTTGAAAAAATGTTATATCCAAAAGCCATTACGGGTTTATGAAACATTAGAGCTTCGTTAATAGCTGTTGAATTAATAGCTATTACAGCTTTCGCCTGTGCACAATAACTTATATTATTCTTATCATTGACAAATATGACATTAGAAAAGCGGCCGCAAATTTCTTCGTATCTAGTAATGTTAGAAGGTGTGTCTTTTGGATGGCACTTAACAAGAATTTGGTGTTCATGAAATAGCGTACATGTATGCTCTATGAATATCCCCATATCTTTAAAGTGAGGAGAAAATAAAGTTATCTGTGTATCGCTATTGAGCTGTAGTGGCAGATAAATGAATGTGCCTTTTACATTTCGTATTGGAACGCACTGCTTTCGATACCACGTCCGTTTTGCAGTAAGAGCATCGCGGTATTCAACCGATTCAGGAACAGTTTTCATGGAAACTATTGAAGATGCTCCGCATGTACCTTTGGTGTCAATAACAACGTTTTCGCTTTGAGGCAACCACGCGTGTTCCATATACAATACATTGGCGGTGGTTTCAGATTTGATTCTACGAATAAGATCAATCTGATTGCCTTTAGTTGGATCGTTAAGGCTACCATTCCAAACTATAATATACGTTAACTTCTCCTTAATAATGTGAGAAATAACAGCATTGTCAGTTGGCAAACAGTAAGATGTCGATAACCTCATTAAAGCTTCATCATAAAGCGATGCAGATTTAACAGCGTTGGTTGTAATGAAGGATTTATTACGAAACGGAAGCGCCTCAAAGGTGCTAATCATAAATCTTGGCATTGATGCGTGCCAAGATAACACTGCCACGTTAACACTATCGTACGCCGCCCAATAATTAATACTGCCTTCACCACTCATAACAAATATATTTATTCCTGTGTAGTCGGAACCAAATCCTGAATAAAGTGCTTCTTCCCAGCATAGTCTATAACAAAATTAGTCTTGCGTTCCCTAATAATGATCACACTATTATCTTTAAGACTGCACGCTAAAGATCCAACCCTAAGAATTTCGTTGTTAAGATACTGCTCTCGAACGTTGGACTGCTTTGGCAATATGACACTTTCACGAAACGCTGTAATGGGCTTCATATTCATGCCTTTTCGAATGTCATTAAATAGCTTTAGTGTATCACTAAAACGATCGGGCATTCCTGTTGAAAACAAATCAATATCGCCATCAGCAGCTGCAGCACGTAATTTCGAAGCTGACATTGCGCTAACTACATCATCAGCATCGGGATCGCGTTCGCCGGCTGATAGAATTTCAATGCCATCAACAAATGTGTAAATGCCAGTATCTGTTTTGACTCCATTATACTTATGAACAAATTCAAAACTCTTTAGACGATCTGATCCAACAACAATTTGAACACGGGTATACCCAGCAGCTGATAGAGCTTGAAGAGCATCTATTGGTGTTTTAATATCCTTGTCATACACTATACGCTTAGCATACTTTGGAAACATCTTCTGCATGTACTTAACTTTGTCTTTGTACGGTAATGGATTCTTCTTAGGATCTTCGCTCTGAGAAGCATAAATGAAAAAGTCTTTACCCCGAGCTAAAGACGCTACCTTATCAATCAGCTTCAAATGCCCTATCGTAGGTGGCGAAAACCGTCCAAAGGTAATAGTGACTAACTTAGTAGTCTCTTCTTTAAACTGCGTAAATGATTTCATATTAACTTCCTAGAACGTAAGCAGCCACTACAGCGTCAACTGATAAGTGGTATACCCAGTAATTCCCTTTGTCGGCCGGATGCAGTTTCGGCAATTTAGCTCTATCAAATGTAACTAGCACACCTTTCAAACCATCTAGCCACGCGCGGAAGGCAAAGCGCCCAGCGAGTTGCAATGATTCTGAAACGTACGATCCAGTAATGTCTCTAGTATTGCCTACACCCCTTGAACGAATTATCTTATCTCTCTGTAAAGCCTTATATTCGCGTAGGGACATTCCTCTATAAACATACTTTGAAGATGTCTTCATCTTTGCTATCTTATTTGCAATCTCCAACCCTTCGCCTTCAGGCGGGAAGAGAAGATAGTCAAATATAGTTTTAACCTCTAGCAAATATGTTTTGAATGAGTGCATCTATTTAGTCGTAATCTGTTCTGCGCTATATATGCTAACAATTCGTTGGTTAATACATCCGCGCTTTACAACTGTACTTATAAAACTAGGAGTATATTCGTATTTATAACAGAAATCTACTTGGCACAGACCGGTATCTATGCTGTCTAAGACAACTGTCTTCGTATCTGAATACACTATAGGAATCTGCATCTTGATAGCATGCTTAAACCTACGGGTATTGTACTTTAACCCAACGACCCCATTTAACTTAGCCCAAGCAGAGAGATTTTCACCCCGCCATATTTCAACTCCATCTTTTAGAACCTTCCACTTACGAGTGTTACCTTCTAATTCAGAGTATGATTCTTTTGGCCTAACGTATTTCGGTTTCATTCCGCGTTGCCATCCAACTGGAATATCAGAAACAGCTGTAGCTATTATCCTTGATTCTAAAGTCTGTGGATTGTACCCTTGGCTTAGCATATCGGTGTACTCAGGTTTATGCATCCAGCAAATTTAATATGATGTTGCCATAAAGTTATTTATATAAAACAACTTTACATCCTAAGTCATCCAAGACTTGATTGTGTTAGGATCAAAATTATTAAATGAGAACGTTAGACGGTCAACGAGCTTCACAGCACCATTAGTGGTATGGTCAATGGCCACATACCCTTCAGGATTCGTAACTTTAAAACCACTCTTCGTACGAACAAACGTCGATGTCTGCTTAATGGTATTGAGCTTCTCTATGATCTTTAATTTAGCATCAACAATGGCGTTCTGCAAATCGTATATCAGAGCCAGATTGCGTTTGTTCTCGTCTGAAAAGAAAGCCATCACCTCTTCTTCTTGCTTTGACACCGAGGCTTTACCAGCAACAGATTTTCTCTTTTCCCGTTCCTTTGCGAAAGTATCAGTAAACCATGCAATCAAATCCTCAACATGCTTAGTTGTGTTAGTGATGCTTTCGCCGCGGCGAGTCAAGGTGTTATTGAATTGCTCAAGCTTTTGAGCAAACGCTGGGTTGTTTTCAATTTCCTTAAGTACACTACTAGAAATCTGATTGAAGATTTTGCCTGCGCGGGTTAGAGCTTCACCAACGATTGCAGTATCCTGAGCATCAAAAGTAACCTTACCAGCCTGATCCTTATATGAAGCATCTTGGATCCATAAGCTCGATTTAGATTTAAGCCCCGATAGATTAGCACCATAAGAAGCAGTCATATTCTCAAATGTGCTACCAGTGTATGTTGTATGGAATACCACTCCAACCTTAGCCTTACTAATCTTCTTTTCAAGATCAGACCCAACAGGTACAGCATAGATAATCGTATTCGGTCCAAACGTCACATATGATTCGCCATCTATTGTTTCTTTCTTAAGATCACCCTTCGTAAACATCAGATCGCCTTGGATGATTGTCTTGATCCCAATGTCCTTAAGTTCATCAAAAGCAGCAATCAGCTTGTCGGCTAGATCACCAGAAGTATCGGCTTTAATATCTGCAATCGATTTATAGACCTTAGGATTCTTTGCGAATATGCCCTTCTTCGCAATAAAGAATTGGCCGTCAATCGGATCGGGGCCGACGAATATTGCAGGAGCCCCATCCCACTTAACAGTAGTATCAAATGCCTTTGGCGCATTCCCCTGAAGCATATCGCGCATCGAGCGGAGAGCATTGATAGCGCTTCTAGCGCCATTGACACCTCCATATATGACAGCGTCCTCGATATGTGTCATGTGGGTGTTTTTACTTGAGCCATAGGCCTCAATTACATAGTTCATAAATGATTTCATAGTATTCCTTATTGATAAACCTTTACAAAGGCTGAGGAGTCTTCAGTACTGCTAGCAGCGTAGTTGATGATCTTAGTAATAAATCGATTTGCGGCAAGGCCTCCAATTTTAGCAATCGGCGCTAGAAGCAAACATACTCCATACTTAGCGTGGATCCAATGACCTTCTTGCTCTTTGATCTTGCTAGCAAAGAGTGCGTAAGGCATCGGCTCAACGAGGTTAACAACTTTGTACATTTCCTCAATAGCCTTCTTATCACCGCGTTCAATCTTTCGAGCTATGGCTGCGATTACTTTAGCACCAGGAAGTTTTGAAGCTTTCTTAAACGCTTGCTCTAGAGCAATAGCGATATAACCCCAACCAGCACCACCGCCGCGGGCAGTTTTGCCCATGATCTCAACCTTTATTCGACCAAAATTAGATCCGTCTTTAATTGATAACTTACCAGCGTCATAGATGATCTCACCGCCCTTAGATGACCAAAAATCACCGCGGCCGGATGTCAACGCTTTTGCACCGAAGGCTTTAATCTTATAGTCATCAGTATCAGGAGGAAGTTTGACGTTGTACTCTTTAGTCTTTGGATTCTTCTTAACAAGTTTCAATGAAATTCCAACTAGTTCGCGTTTGACGAACAGATCGAGAATTGCTCGTTGAAGAGCTACTACTGAATCTGTAGGTATAGACTTGATATCGAATCCTGGCGACATCGCCCATATATCTCCGGGATTCCACTTATCATCCTTCATTATCGCCAAGCCCTGATTCTTATAAGCATCATTCTTCGCGTCGTAAATGGATTTCATTCCTCGATCACCCCGATGGAACGTCATACCCTTGCTAATGTAATTTTCTGCAAGAAGAAGCTGAGCTGTAATGTGAGCGCTGTGCTTCCACTGATCGGGAATATTAAGCATCTCTTCCATCTTCGCATCTACCGATATATGTTTCGCGGCAGCTTTTAGAACGCTATCTGTGAAGTATTCAAATTCAGTATTAGGATTACCAGACTCTAGCATCGCAGCGCACCAAAGGCACTGAGCAGATTCAGTAACACGGGTTTGATCTGATCCGCCACCGGCGCCGCCAGAGCCGCCACCAAAGATTGCAGACTTAGCTAACTGGGAAAGAGGAACATCACCAACTTCTGTTTTGAATACAAGGTTTGTTGGCTTATCTTCAAATTTATCCAATGCATTTAATGCTGAAGAGATATCGGTAACAGTAACTGTACCGCCCTTCTTAAGCTCAATTGGTGTTTTTGACTTAATCAGATAGCGCAGAATATCAATTCGAGGTTCACCAGTTTTCGAATTAGCCTTTAGAAGTTCAGCGGCGCTTAGACCGACACTTTCGAAAAGAAAAGATAGAAAATCGAGCATATTGTAATCTCCAAATAATAGATTGTATCTATATTTATAGGATTCTAGACCTCCACTGCGATCTGAGTAAATAAGTCCTTCTTGTATACTTTAATCATTCGATCAAAATCTGAAGATTCCTTAACTTCGCCACGGTGAGATATAACGAAAATGTTACTATCCTTCTCCAAAGTGTCAAAGACTGTCTTCAAAGCATTGAGGCCGGGTTCATCCAAAGATGCATCCATGATTTCATCGAGAATCAATAGATTCGAATCCGTGCTATTCTTCAGCTTAGCAATCCTTCTCCACGTGAACATTAAAGCTAGATCAATACGGGCTTTCTCACCTTCGGAAAACGAAGCATATGAAAAATCATCGCGATGGTGGGATTTGATCTTCTCATTAAAGTTCTCATCAATTGTAAAGGACACAAAGAAATCGAATATTTGCAGATACTCGTTGATCAATTTATTCATTACCGGGAGATATTGGCGGATGATCTTAGTCTTGATGCCCGTATCCTTAAGCAACTCTTCACAGATCCCATGATAAGAACCCTGCTCAAGCAAAGTCATCCGTTCGTCAATCTTTGTTTGAGACAGCTTCAACAACTCAACCAAATAGTCCTTCGATTGGGCAACCTGGCCTGAATCATGCACAGCGCAGATAGCATCACACTTCGCAAGCTTATCCTTATTCTTTGAAGTAATTAGACGCTGGTTATAAGCAATCTCTGAATGAATCTGATTGCGCTGTGATTGGATATCTAAGGCTGATTGGTATGTTGCTTCAAATATCGCAGTCTGCTTTCGAAGGGCGGCAAATCCAACCTTCAATTCATCAAGCCTTTTAGTCAAAGCAGCGATCATCGTTTGCTTGGTGTCTTCAGCAATTGTTTGCGAGCAGGATGGGCATTCATCGTGATCTATAAAGAAGCTTTGCTGAGTTGACAGCCTGCGAAGCTTATTCTGAATACCGGTTTCGTAAGTCCTAGACATGTCCAATTGGGCTGATGCTTCTTGGATATCAATATCGTTAAGGCCTTTCACCGTCTTTAGCGACTCGTTTATTTTCTTAGTTAGATCATTGATGTCAGCATCAATATCTGCAATTTCAGTTTCAATCCTAACACGAGCATTGGCTGTAACTGCATCAAGTTCCTCGATATGTTTCTTCTGCAATTCAATCTGAGCAGCGAATCGACGAATGTCCTCTTCAGCGAATGCAAGGGCATCCTTTAAAGCATTCTTCTTCTCACGTAGAACTAGATTCATCTTTGAGAATATGCTAATATCTAATAGGTCTTCGATCAGCATGCGGCGGTGGTACGACTGAAGCTGCATGAAAGGAATAAATGATGAGGATCCCAGCACCACAATCTGATGGAATGACCGGTGATTCATCTTGAGAATATTGCTCTCAAGAACCTTCTGATAATCGCGGGAATGTGATTGCTGGTTAATCATCTCGCCATCTTTGTAAATCTCAAAAATGTTGGGCTTAATGCCCCGGCGGATAGAGTATTCAATTGTACCTATAGTAAAATAGATTTCAACCAAGCAATCCTTTTCATTAACACTATTCAAAAGCTGGGGCTTGTTGATGTTACGATGAGGTTTACCGAACAACACAAACGATAACGCATCCAGCAATATAGATTTGCCTTCACCATTACCACCAACAATCAGTGTCGTGGGACACGCGTCGAGTTGGATCTCAATTGGTGTATTTCCTGTGCTAAGGAAGTTTTTGTACGAAATTCTGTTAAAGATTATAATGATATACCTCGGCTCATTCTTCTGTCTCCATCTCGGCAGTATCTAGCATAGAAGCTTCAATATACAACTGCTGCAGTAATTGCTTTATCTTAAATTTGTCTAGATTAGTGTTAAGCGAATTATCCACATAATCATCTATTAGCGTTGATGTATCTTCAATTGCGCTGATATCTCCCGAATCCTTGCTGCTATCGCTAACATCGTAATTCTCAATGATTGTTAAATCAAACGGGTTCAAATTATTGATATGCTGAATGTACTGATCAAACAAGTGAAAATCATTCTTCTTCTGTACGATTACTCGCACAAACTTAGCTGTCACGTTTGATGGAGTATGTTCAGATGTAAGGACTTCTGTAATATTTGACTTATCAGTGTCGTCATAATAGTAACGTTGAAACATCCTATTGTTATTATGGACAGGTGTCAATTCACGTGTCGTCGTATTAAGAACGTGAAAGAATTTCTTATCGTCTACATCACTCCAATTAAACTCGTACTGCGAGCCCAGATAGTTTACGTTTTGCTTCTTACTTCTAGTATGGTAATGTCCTGATACAACTACATCATACTTCGAAAGGATGCGAATGTCTTCACCCTCTGATTTAATGTTTGAATTTGCTATGTACTTGAATCCGGCCACTTCAAAATGACCTGCAAGGATGGGACAAGTTGCGTCAGTAATAAATCGCATAGCCTCATCGTAATTTGCATCGTTAATCCATGGAACAAGTCCAACACCAACGCCATCGTAATTAACAATAGCAGGTTCCATATGTAGTGTAACGCAATCAGAATAATGCCGGAGCACTTCAACCAATGAACAAAGGTCATTAGTATTACGAAAAAATGTATCGTGATTTCCAGGAATAATATTCATATGCATGTTATTTTCCACAAGCTTTTCCAAGAATTGTTCACGAACAAAATGCAATGTCTTAATTGATAGTTGGCGTCTATTGTCAAACATGTCGCCAAGATGAAGTATTTCTGTTATACCATGTTCTTTACAATATGGAAAGAAAACTGTTCTATAAAACGCACTTTGATAGTTCATATGATGTGATGAACTATTTTTATACCCAAAGTGTGTGTCATTAAGGATTGCTATTTTCAATATATCCCCAATTTTTATATCTCTCTAATCTACATCTGCGACGAACATTCACTGGTTGAATACCAAACGCTTCAGATGCTTTAAATGCATTTTCATAGATTACGCCATCTACTTCAATTTTTCTAATACGAGCTTTGCCTTTTGTTTTCCAATATTCGTATTTGCTTTCAGAAATTCTTCTGTGTGATTCAGTAGTAAACGGAGGTGCTGGCCGGCCTTTATTAGCAGCGCTAATTCTTTGCTTAGCTTCACCGCTGTGTTTCTTTCCAAACATTGGATTCTTGTTTCCACTAACATCTGCGTGATTCTCACTAATCTTTTGCCGACTTTTAGTGCTTTGTTTCTTTCCAAACATTGGATGCGCACTTCCTTTTAACGGCATACTTTTCTGCAATCTATCAAGTGATGAAGCATTAACATGTCGTTTTAATCTTTGCAAAATACTGCTGCACACATACATATCGCCAAGTTCATAATGAATCATATAATGCTCGTGTATCGAAATACATTGCAGATTCTGAATCCGATTATCGTGGTGATCTCCGTTTATGTGATGTATTTCGTATGAAATGCCGTTTTCGTCTCTTGGTATCTCACCATGATTCTCATGCCATATCCGTCTATAATGTTTATTAAGTGATGTAGTCATGAATGTATTTATAAAATCACAAAGCTTAAGAATATACTACCACTGCTCTCTACGTGTCTTAACCCGCTCAATCATCGTGCTATCACCGTGTTCGCCATCACTTGTCATGAACTGTTCAATTCCAGCATTGTTGATTAGACGTTCTTTAATTTCCTGCTGGCGCTTCTCTTTAGCAATCCGCCGTAAGAAGGCAAAATAGATAATCTGGGTGAAATAACCAAACGCGTTTGGAGCGCCGCCGCGGGTGGCTGCCTTAGGATTATAGTTACGAATTGCCTTGACACAATTCTCCACACCATCCATTACCATGTCTTGCCTGTATGAATAGGAATAGAAGTTTGGTTTATGGGATAGACCTTCGGCCATTTTAAGAAAGCTCTCGGCTATATAATCAGGAAGGAGCGTGTCTGCATGCGTGCCCGCATAAGCTACGACTGCTGCAGTGAAGTCCTTGTTCTTAACATAGTGCTCTGGCTTTCGTTTCATTCTAGTAGTAATCATAGCTGTCCTTAATTTATAAGATCTATTATACCATACAGCTAATAGAATGTACACCAAAATATACCAATCATATTCTGTAGAAAAATAATGGTGTACAAGATGTTTACGATATGGTATAATAATTCTATGTTCGTTAAAACAATTAAAGCTTTAAAGAAATACTAGTATCAAGAAACTGAAGTGACAGATGTGGTTGACGGAGGTGGTGTTCTAAATCTTTCTAACCACGAATCATCTTCCCATATAGTCTTCTTCTTAACTGCGGTAGCAGGCTTACTCTGGAGTTGCTTACATTCTTTAGACAGTAAAGCATTGTCTTCAAGTATAGCTTCAGCATATTCATGAATTAGAGATTCACTTGGTTTGTAGATAGTGAGAACATCCTCTGCAGCAATATTACATGCAGGCTGGCCGCCACCTAACATCCAAGGAGACATGCAGATATCGCAGTCACCGTCATCATCCGACTCAAGAGTTAATAGATATGGCCACTGCAATAAGAAAGCAGAACCATCTTCAGCAGCTGTAGTAATCGCTGCTATGGTTTGACCATTCACGAGCTTAAACACAAATAAGTGATCGCTTAGCGATGGTTCATGTTCTTTTAGTGCTATCATTATTACTCCAGATGTTTCTATTACCAATCTGTAATTATTTATACCTTGCACGTGTGGGTTACATAATCAAACTTTTCCCGAACATACAGTTTGACCCTTTCAATCCCATGCTTCAATGCAAAGTTCTTCTTTGCGCGTTGGTCACTAAGGTCATCAATTAGGTCGTAAACTCTAAGCAAACTCTTATCATCATGTTTCCGTAGCCCTCTACCAATTGACTGCAGAACTCTAATAACTGACTTGGTTGGATTGGCAAAGATAATGTTATGTAGATTGCGGATGTTTACTCCAACCGAGAATGTTCCAACTGATGCTAGCAAAATAGCATTTACTTCAGTTTCCATGAGCTTCCGAATCTCTTCTCGACAAGCGGTATCAGCACCTCCTGATATGAAATATGTATGCCTATCTGGATCACTCTTCAAACCGTTTAGCAATTCAAACAATGGTTTACCATGTGTATCTACATAATTGAATAGAATCAGTGTATTCTTATTCTGAGCTAGGGCTAGATTGCAGATGAAGGTATTCCGCTTCTTTGAACTCACAAGGTACGACATTTCTTCGTGGTATGTAGTTACTTCTTTCCGAAAGTCTTTGCATTCATCACTGGCATACTCTAAACGAAACACATGGATCTTAGTCTTTGACAGAGTCTTATTGTCCATTAGCTTCTTAGTAGTTGTAGCTTTGAACACAGGCCCGAACAAACCCGTCAACACTAACTTATGCGTCAATGAATCATTAAGCGTCCCGGTAGTTCCAATCCTATGAGTAGCGTTCACACATAGATCCATTACACGAGTTATAGATTTAGCTTGAGCAAGGTGAGCTTCGTCACAGATCACCGTACCATACGGTTCAAACCATACCCTACTTAATCTAAAGATCGACTGCCATGTGGTAATCACTATCATCTTATTTGTCATCTTCTCATGACCAGAGTAGATCTTATGAACATGATCATCCACGCTGAATCCATTATTCACCGAGTAGTCTGCAAAATCTGTCGTCATCTGTTCTACTAGACTAGTTGTTGGTACAATTAGCAATACCCGTTTCTTAAGAATGAAAATACTAAACAGGGCCAACAGATATATGATCAGCGACTTTCCCGATCCTGTGGGTGAGACGACGATATTTCTTTGATTGTATATGGTCGATCTGAAAGCTGCTAACTGATAATCTCGTAATTCGTGAGGTAGATTCAGATGCGTAAGGAATTGCTGAACTACTTCATCGTCAGGTCTTATTGGGTTGATACTTGAATCCAGCGTTAAATCGTATCCGCGTTCCTTCGCAAATAACTTTAGATCTGCTACAAGCCCGTGCGGGAGCCCGCCTGTCCGCCCGTCTAAAAGGCGGATCTTTCCGTCCCATATGCCATTACGATATTTGGGCATGAAACGATAGTTCTGCGCGAAGAAAGTATACCGGTCATTGATCTCATGAAGCAGATCACGTTCAGCTTCAACTCGTACAAACGACTCGTTGACTTTGTGTAAATGAATTTGATCGGCCATCATATACCAGCATTAAACTTCTTCCACTCAATTGCATTCTTAATTGCCGAATGCCTCCAGCGAATGCTATTCATAATCTCTTCAACAGACTCAACCATAAGCTTAGCATATTCAATTTTCAGAAGTACATCTTGCACTTCTGTATCGGCATCAATATGATTAGTTAGTTCAGACTTCATTGGTTTAGAGCAACCATTGAATGGATCATATGGCCAGTTCAACTCGTCCATTTTATCACGAGTCATTTTTCCACTAAAGTACAACCACTTGTCTTTCTTGAGTTGTACTAATCGAAGCTCACGCCTTTTCAACAACATACGAGTGATATTGAAGATTTTTAGATATTTGGCATGAAGCGCAGAAGTATCTAGAGAAGTCGTGTCAAGGTTGATGGGATCAATGACAGAGTCTTTCTCCCACATCTTTTCTATCGTATCAAGATTAATCATATTATAATACAGTAACTATTTCAAATGCAGTATATGCGAATTCCACCGTAGCCGCCAAGTATTCAACATCGGTGGTCTGAATGTTGAACTCAAGTGCTGTTAAAGCTGTAGGGATAACATCTTTGAATTTCACTTGTTTGTTTGAAGTATTTTGATTAGTCAAAATACTTAACGTCATATCACGCCATATAAGTTTTGGACCATTGGCGTTAGTTAGAATCCAAGAAAATAGCTCTTGATAGTTTAGCAGTTTCGCGTCAACAATGAATGTAACACTCATCGGATCGTATGATATGGTTTCGCCCGGTACCTGAAGTTTACTATTTCTAAATCCTGTAGGTATCGCTGGTAATTGCACAGATGGTAATGAAGCAGCAATGCAAAAGTACTCTAGATTTTTGAACTCATTCGCGTCGATAGTAAGTCTAAAGCCCAGTGGAGTTAACATATTAGTCAGATCTGGTATACAAGCTGTCATATAGTTATTTATACAAACAAAAAAAGAGCAGAGAAGAAATTCTCTGCTCTTTCTGAACCGTTAAGGTTTCGGTTACGCTGCTACGTAATCACCAATCAGACCCTCAACCGTGAATGTACGGAAGTAAGGATTCAACTGGGTGCCACCGAACATGCCATAAGCATCGTTCTCTGACAGTGTTACGAACGGGTTAGCCTTTAGGCCATAGCGCGTCTTAAACCCGATGCGTGGCTGGAAATCGTCAGGATCAACAGCTCTCATCATTGCTAGAGGCACATATGGGCAGTAGAACACACCAGCGTCATACGGATTAGATCCGCGATAGCCGATAGTCACATACTCGGTTTCAGCGAACGGGTCAATAAACACCTTGGTGCGTCCATTGATCGTTCCAGCAAACAGGTTACCAACAGGATCTACCTGCATATCCACAGCAAGCGCTGGGGTATAGCTAAGCATTCCAGCAGCCGCGATCGCTGAAGCAACGTTGCTTGAGCAAATAAGGATATTACCCTTACCACGACGAGTCTCAACCGCGATCTTATTAGCTTCGCGTTCGATTGCAAGAATCAGACCCTTGTACTTCTCAACAGACCAACGACCATCTGAGTTAACGTTCAGATCGAACACACCAGATAGAAGCTGTCCACCAAGCTTGGCGCAGTTATTGACACCATCGATAAGTTCGCGATTGATCTCGCCGATGATTTCACTTGAAAGGATGTTTGCCAATTCAGATTCAGCATCCATACCATGAACAGCCTTTAGATCCTGGGCAAGTTCAGTAGTGTAGGTGGCACGAAGAGCACGGCTCTTTGCAGCAACCATAGTCTTTTCGATCCTGAATCCCATTTCGGCGAAACCAGTCTTACCAGCGGCTTCGATTACACGCTGATCATAACCACCAGATAGCTTTTCAGCCGCCTGAGTAGTCATACGACCTGAGAACGCAGTGTTAGGCTTATCATGCAGCGCTTCATCGCCGTATGTAGTACCATTCTTAGTCGAACGATACTCAGACTTCATTGCGAAGATAAGACCAGTAGGACCAGTCATCGGTTGTACACCAGCAATGTCATAAGCAATAACATTCGGCATAGCACGACGTACAAGGCTAATCAGCACCGGATCATAGTTAGCAACCTTATTGGAGGTAACGTCCTGAGCTGAAGCGTCTTCAGTCATGAAACCGGGAGTAGCAGCGCGCTCTTCCTGAATTGCGATTTCTTGGTTTTCAAGCAGGCGAGTAGTTACAGCCAGCTTATATGGATCAGTGATGGGCGCGCAATCTTTGTGCTCTAGCACGGCCTTCCACTTGATTTGGAGTTTTTCGGTATTGAACATAATCTTCTTTCCTATTCTGTTTAGTCTTTATAGACTCACGGAATTATTTATACTTACGCAGTTTTTGAGTGGCGGCTAATAGCATCCACATATCGTCCCATAACAGAGTCAACTTTTTCACTGTCATCTAGTTCTTCAACTATCTTGGTATTGATAGTTACATCCCTTTCAGACTTTTTAATACTTTCACTTGTCCCATTATTAAAATATGTTTCTTTGAACAGCGATACACTCTTTGCAAATGAGACTTCATCGACAAAATCGATCATCTCGGTTAGAGCAACCAGGCGTTCAGCCTGAGTATCACATAGACCCTTTGAGGCTTCGGCTAGAATCTTAGCTCGGCGAAGAGCTGTCAATTCAGATGTCACCTTTTCTAGTTGAGTCTTGGTTTCTTCCAATTCAGTTGAGGTCTGAGTAGACTTCTTTGAAAGATCTTCGTACAAATCAAATTTACCTTCAGGCATTTCAGCATAATGCTCTTCAAAGACAGCCTTCAATTTAGTCATGAAGGATTCGGTTACTTCGTTCCGCAATTTAGACTCGATCGTCTCAGCATTATCTTCAACCATTGTCTCTACAGCATATGCCAGATAACTATCTACCTTTTCAGTGATAGCATCCATTTCGCGTTCCAGCGCAGCATTAATAACAACAGCATTCTCATTACGGATACTAGCTACTTCCTCAGATACCCGAAGAGCAACGGCTGCTTCAAAGATCATACCAGCTTTAGCTTTAAAGTCTTCGGAAAGAGTTGCGTCACTTGCAATTAGTTCGTTTATTGATTCATTGCTCTTAGCAGTTTTTTCAGCTTCCAACGCAGCATTGGCCTCAGCTTCAACTCTCGCAATAACGGCTTCCTTCTTACTAGACTTTTCATCCATCTCATCATCGTCTTTGTCATCAGGATCGTCCATCTCAGCACCAACGGGAAGTTCTTCATCTTTAGATTCTTTCTTAGAATCGTCACAGCCTTCCTTCTTAGAATCGTCAGTCTCTTTGACTTCGTCGTCGTCAGCAGATTCCTTCTTTGGGACGACTGTTTCAGTAGCCTTAGGATCAAGTTCCTCGGATTCTTTCTTCGCTGCCGCTTCTTTAATCTTACTCTTATTCATATTTTCCTTTTCCTCGTCCGTTTGCTGTGGAATTTCAACAGCTTCAGTGATTTCTAAATCGAATTCCTCAAGATCATCATATGCATAGACTACACTACCACCAGTTGAATGACCAGCACTATTAATGATCTTAATGGCGACAGCTTTATCATTATCTTCTACATCACCATTTTGAAGAGCTTCTTTAGCTTCTCCATTATCATCATGCTTCTTAGCCAATGCAGAAAATAAACCAGTAGTGATAACCTTACCAAATGGTTTCTTGGTTTGACCAACAATAAAGGTCATGCCGGGCTTAATTTTGTTAAATGGTATCTTCATAAATTGTCTTACAATAGTTATTTATACATCTTAAAATCTACAAAAGCTTTAGGAAGTTCTCCCAAGCCTTGAGCTGAGCTTCTGCTAGACGATTAGATGGTGTGTTGTGGATCATTTTCATTGTGTCTTCAGCAAACTTCTGATAACTACCATCCTCGGTTTTTATCCATTCGATCCCTTCCATGATACCATTTATAAAGGCACCCGGTGCAGAAGGATCTTGCACAATATCTACTGTTCCTAAACTATAGTCATTTTGCACAACTGATACGCCCGAGCGTTCTTTAACAGATCCCATACCCCGACTCGATACACCTAAAACTACTTCGCCTTCGATTAAACCTTTTACGATACGACCCATTGGTGTATTTAGAACTTCAGCACGACCAATAACATCATTACCCTCAAACCGTAGTTCAGTTATCTTATGCGATACCTTGTCTAAATTGATGGCAGGACCATCTGGATGATTTAGTTCGCCCACAGCCCGGTTTGTATTAACCTGCTCGGTTACATATTGATCCACAGCTCTCTTGAGAACATCTAGAGGGTACACACGCCTATTGCGGTTAGCGGTCTCAGCCTGCATGAAAATACCTTCAATCATAACAGCCTTTGTACCATTAGCCTTAGCTTCGGTCAAATACTTAAGATTGGTTCGGTATTCGGTAATGAGTTTCATGATTAATCCTTTCTATTAAATATCTTTGATGCTACAGCCATTCGTTTGCTGTTCTTAACTGTTTCGAGCTTTTCAGTTGTTACTGTTTTGAAGATAACCCCTGCTATCTGCTCGTCGCCTCTTGTAATATAATCTAACATTGCTCGTACTTTTTCGTTTGGCATAATAATCTCCTAATTGAATTCACTTTCTATATCAATACCAGCTGTGCTAGTTTCGGTCTCGATCTGTTTTTGCATTATATCAATCTCATCATCGGTTTGCAGTAGTACATTCTTACGCACCCATTCTTTAGAGAAGTGCTTACCAACATATTGATCAATTGTACTCAGCAATGCTAGTCTATCTTGAAGCATCTCAGATTGCTTAGCTTCATAGAAATAATTATCTTGAATGAAGTCAATAACGATACCCTGCTCAAGCTTCTTCCAATCTGCTTCAGTGATAATTGACTTAAGCCGAAGCTGTTGATGAAGCAGATCAATAAGGAGATACGAGAACTTCTTGCGAAGACGATTGATGAACTTCTGGAACTTAACTTCATCTCGAGTAATTTCAGTTGCTCTACCTGTACCACCCGGGAATCCAGATTCGGGATCAGCACGACCAACTGGAACATTCAATGATTTGTACAGTTGCTTCTTGAAGTATTCAATATCTTCAATATCACCAAGATTTGCGCCACCCGGAAGAGTTTCGACTTCGGTACTACTATTACCTTCACGTCTAGGAATCCAGAAATCTTCAAGCATACTCATATGCTTGCGCTCGTCTTTAATACTACCTGTCTCTACATCGTATACAACCTTGTTACGATACTTAGACATTACCTGCCGCATATACTCTTCAGCTTTGCCTCGAGGTAGATTACCAGTGTCAACATAGAATATTCTGCGTTCAGGGGCACGGGCCAATCTGTAAATAACAAGAGAATCTTCCATGATGCGGAGCTGATTAACAACCTTTAGCGCCTTATGAAGATATGATAATCTGATTTTGCGTTTAGCATCCATCAGTCCACTATTGACTTCGGCAATAGCATCCTTTGCAATCTTCACGCCGGTAGTTACTCCGCCCCCTGCGATTGCTTCAGGATCTGTAAAGACGTAAAAATCTTCAACTGTCTCTGCGACCTTAACACCGGTCCGCTTATCAATCTCTTCTCGGATCTCTTTAACTCTTCGAATCTTAGCGGCATCAAGCGCCCGCAATTCTTGAATTCCATCCTGCGGTTTATCCCGATCAACAATCACGTGGAAATACGACCGGCCGTCAATATACCAACGACGGAATATATCATAACCGTATTTCGAAAACTCTAATAGTTCAAGAATTTTATCGAACTCATCATATACCTTCTTACGAATATCATCGCTAAAGATTTTAGAGTTCATTTTTAGTTTAACAGGAGATCCTTCATCAGGTGAAGCAATAGCCTCATCTACAATATCAGATATCGCGCCATCAACTTCAGATTGTTCGGATACTGCACGATACCTATAGATTAGATCTCTTTCGCCAAGCGTACCCCCAAGACCAGCGACATCAAAATAGTGGCCATAGTATCCACCAGCGCTTACTAGTATAGCATCAGCATCGTCATCCGTTGACTTCGGCACAAATGAAACTATATCACGCTCAACTTCTTTCTTCTTTTTAGAAGCAAAGAACTTGGTGATTTCTTGCCCGAAACCGCCCCATCCCCAATAACTATTTCTTATATCTGCCATATTCTTATTTATACAAGTCGTCTAAACTATTAAGCCTCAACCGAAGCTGAGGCTTAATAGATTTGACATTTAATGGTCCTTTACGAAGTCGTATCAGAAGTCCAATAGGTATAAGCGAACTCAACCGTGAACTCTTCAATTGCGTCATTGGTATCATATCCAAGCTCAATAGCTCCCAAATTAATTGGGAACGCACCTTCAATGGTGTATGTCTTGATGATCTCATCGGCACGATCTAATTGATTTACAACGATCTGGGCCTGATAGTCACTCGGATTCAGTTTCTCCATTAGGCCAGTCTCATGACCATTCATTGCGTTCATCCATTTTTCGAAAGCATTTCTGATTTCGAATGCATGATCACAGAAAATTGTGGCAGTCCAATTTTCGAATGTACGGTCACCCGCGATCTTCATTATACGACCACGGAATGGAACTGCTACTTCACCAATTACACTGGCTGGTAGAGAAGCTCCCTTACACATGAAGGACGTAAGTTCTGAAGGCCAGCTGCCGACGGCTACTCCTGGGGAGTTGATGATGCAAGAGAACAGATTAGCTCTTGCTCCCCCGCCACTCATTTTTGCTTTGAAGTCATTTATTGCTAAAGACATGTTTTATTTTCCTTTCCTAGTTCTTAGAACTTACCAATAACTTCGCTGAACTCAACACTAGTCCGTGTTGCTACAAAGTTAAGAGTAATGAAGTTGATCGATCTTGCAGGTTTGATATAGATGTCAGCCACGAATCGGCTGGAATCAATTACCTCACCAGTGTTATTTGTCTTATCGCAAACAACAGTAAAGTCAGTGATACCACGACGGCCCTGAACATCCCGTAGATACGGCACAATCATATTAACAAACTGTGCACGTGTGAATTCATCGTTGAATTCAAACAGCGAATACTTAGCTGCTGTCGAGATCGCCTTTTCAATTACAATGAATAGACGGCGGACATTAATGCGATCAAACGCTGAAGGCTTAGCCTGTGCGGTCTTATCACCATAAAGGATAATTCCTTCACCTGGGAACGATACAATCGGATTTACCCGTGATTTGTATAGCGCATCCCGATGAGATTGCAGAGGATTATAGGCGATCTTTGATACACCAATCAACTGTCCACGGTTATAACCAGCAGGAGACCACCACGGATCTCGTACGTCATCAGTATGGGCGCAGAGGCCGGCCATTACACCAGATGCTGGCAACCAGATATACGTATCATGATACTTATCGTACACATAGATAGGCGTTGAATCAAAGATTGCATAATTTGAACTTGGAAGACGTTCAAACTTCGATAGCACCTTGTCCAACTTTGCGTCATCGGTTGATTGATCGGCTACTTCAAGATCGGGCGAGATAAACGCCACGCAATCTTTGCGGCCTTCAACAATACGAATCAGACGATTAGCTACAGTGATGCTTGCTTCTGAATCATTCTCTGCGAAAAGCAGATTAACATCAACTGACTCAGCATCGCTAAGTAGTTCTAGAGCATCATAGACGTTTCCATCTGTTGCAGTACCATTAGCTCCACCCGTAAGTTGCGCGATCCAGATTGAACCGGTTCCTGACGAGATGCTAGAAGTAATAACAGGATCACTTGACGCAGGAGTATCACCTCCATCAACGATACCAGTAACGTTATCTGCGATGATATATTTCGATCCCGCGTTGATTACGTCCTTGTAGTAAATCGTCTTTCCATCTTCGCTCTTTGCACCCGGAATAACTGAAAGATTACTCCAACGTTCAAGGATAGAACCAGATAGATCAGAGAATGCACCATTGGCATCAACAATCAGCAGGTTGATTTCGTCGTTTTCAATGCCATGCTCTGCAGCGTACTGTGAAGTTCCCGGAGCATTTGCAAACACTGTCTCGAAATTCTCTGCTTCAGGAGCAGCGAATAGGAAACCACGATTAAGTCCCAGAGTCAATACAAGAGCACCTGGCTCGCTATCAACTGGCGTCACTGTTCCAACCCATCCAGCTGGATAGACAGAATCAGGATCATATTCAGTACCAACACCGAACTCATCAATGCTTGTCATTAGCTTGTAGGTTGTAACACCATACGCATCAATATCCTGAGCTCCAAGATAGAAATCAACACTTGAATTCTCAAGGTCGTTAATCCAATCCTGACGAGAACGAATTGATCGAAGCGCAACAGGAGTACCATTGGCTAGCAAACCATCGGGATCAGTAACAACTATTTCGATAGCTTTACCAGTACCTGACGTAACAACCTGAAGTTGCTCGATATTGAATCGAGTAGGCGTGCCTGCAGGCTGAACCATGATCTTGAGGCTATTGCCATAAGCTCCTGGGCAACGTGCATAAAAATTGGCTAGAAGTGTATTAGCAGCAAACTCATTAGAGTACTGGTTAATATTGCGAATTAGGAAACGTGTTCCGATACCGTCTTCGTCTCCGCTTGCTGCATTCTTTGCAGCGCTTTCATCGATTGCTCGAGAGACTAATAGAGTATTACCGTAACGTAAGAACGTTGCAGCTGTGAAGAATGATTCTGCATTCGCTATTGACGGAGCTCCAAAATTTGCGGCAAGTCCAGCTTCATCAGAGATGTTCACTAGATCGCCAATCGGACCCCAGTCAAAATGTCCAGCGTAACCACCAATAGAGGTCGATACGGCAGGAATAATGCCAGTTAAATCAATTTCTTTTACCTCAACACCGGGTGAGACTAGAAATGCCATTGTGTTTCCTTTTCGCTTTTTTGTTTATGATAAGAATCATTATAAGTAAATCACTATTACAATTGTATTTATACTTCTCAGAAGTTCGACCACTGTTCTGCATCCAGAATGACCTTTGCCATTTCGGGTGAAGGAACATACACACTATGCATATCTGAATCAAAGCCAAATTCTAATAGTTCGTCATTCATGACGTCTACTTTTCCTGAAAACAGTAGTTTCTTAATATCCACTTCATCATAGTTACTAACATTAGCTGAGGATAGAAACCAACTAAAGATAACCAAAGTCATGACTAAATCGTCATTTATACCATCTCGTGCTTCAAAGGAAACACCACTCTCTTCAAAGCCACTAAGTTCAGCTATAGTTTTAGCGTCATATAATTCAAGTCGATCCCCTTCAACTATATCTTTAAGATTAGAAATACCGAGACGCTTAGTTCTCTTAGTTTGGGTTATACCAATACCCCCAGCCTTCACCATTGATTCTACATACGTATTCTCATACTCATAGTCATAGTAGACTGAGTTGCATACAACCTGGCCGGGGCCATTGTTTTCAATCAGTAGCAGAGCCTCATTATATTGCTGCGAAATCTTCACTATCACATCAGGGAATAACAGAGGCGAGATGTTATTATTGGAGTATGCTACAACCTGTTTGAACGGCCGTGCAGTAACATCAAAAACAGAGAATGCCGAGTAGTCTTGCCCCCGACCCTGCGATACGTCTACAGTTGTTACATAGAAATGCCCCTGTTCAGGTCGTTCGTATATTCGTAGGCAGTTATCATACATAGTCTTTAATGGTTCGCGCGCCTGCAAGGCCAGAAGTTTCTCAGCAGCAATTAGAGTAGAACCATTACCATGAAATGAGTTACCATATTCTTGATCAAACTGTAGCTGGGAAGTATTCGCAATCGTTTGTTGCATCCACTTCTTACCACGGCCGGGTACGTCCCACCAATCAATTCGAAATGATTTGAATTCACTAGAGTTCTGGACGGCACCTTCCCATATCTTGTAGAACATGTTACCAATACCATTTGCAGTAGAGGTGATGATAACTTTTGTATTTTGCCCCGATGAAATTACGGGATATGTTGATGTATAGAACTCTGCAGCGTTCTTAACAAACGCAAATTCGTCAAGGAAAATGATATTACAGTTATGAGAAGTGATTCCATTAGTTAGATATTCAGATCCATCCTCTACATTTAGCAAATCGTACACTTCTTCATTTTCACTAGTAGATATATCAGCTATGATCTTGTTATCGCACACATCTCCAATATCTAAAAAGATTGCTGCAATAAATTCCCCATCAACTTTCAAAAGATGATCATGAGTGCATTTAATGCATGTGCCATCTTCAAAGGAAATTCTTAACAGCAATCTAGATTCACCCTGATTAGCAATGCATTCAAAATCTTTGAAGCCATTTTTGCTCAAGACTTGCATTTAGATATTCCCCTAACCCACCCACTTGGGGCATCATCAATCAGATAGTATCCAGATTCAATCGTGTTTACAGGATTATAGAAGTGCATTTTGCCCCTATTACTAGGCGTTCGACCAATCTTAGCAAGCGACATTTTCTTTTTGCTTTCTGCAGTTCTCTTCTGCCCACGTAATGCCGCTGCCGTTTTTCTAATTTTTTCTGCGCTATTATTAATCTTCCGTACATGCTCTTTGCTTTTAGAAAGACCACTTAATCCTCTTGAAATTGCCCGGCAGTGCTCTACCGATTTGCGTTTACCCTTTAAACTAGACTCTTTACGTCCATCTATTTTATTTTGAGAGGCGAAAAACATTTTCTCGGCAGCCTCTTGTTCAAAGTCATCAACAAAACGAATCTCGTTTGTTGGATCTCCAGCAATCTTTGGGAATGTTACACGAGGTGATTTTAGATTAAGCCTTTCGCCAATATCTTTCCAACCTGTAACAATCTCACCATCGATAAAAGCTGCGGTCCTTCCGGGCGAAATATGGCCGCGATGAGCATCACCAATTAGCTTTCGCGAAGCTTCAGTGTGCGTACAGCCAAAAAATGGATTCATTCTTCCTGGCAGTGCAAGGACGTTCCCGCCGAGCGATAAGTTGTATGTATCGTCTCGAAGAATAAATTCTTCGTTTATTATTTCTCGTTCCCGCGCTATAGCCTCATCTTTATCGGTGTATATTTCAAGCACTTCTTTTGTAAAATTATTTACACCATACTTCTCGATCGCACGTTTAATTAATTTTCCAGATCCCATATATCCATCATTAATATTCCGCGTGCCATGAAATCCCACATACACCTTCTGATTAACGATATTGGTGATTCTATAGATGATATATTGCATAGGACTATTTATATCTAGAGAAGTTTGCAACGCTTCTATGGATGTGTGGTATATCTCATCATCGTCATTACAGAGGGTAACTACAGTATCAGCGGTTACACATGCATAACCACGGATTGAGCTCGACGATGTTGATGACGCAAAGATGCGTGAATTATTAGAGAATTCAACTGATAGCTTATTCAGAGCCTTACATCCAGGCTGGAGAAAGAATGGTATGTTCTCTAGTGCTAGCGTAATTCGCGAAAGCATTTCCTTTGCTACGCTGGCCTTGTTAGCTAGAATAGCAATAGTTTGCTCAGGTTGGAATAACGCCACCCATAAAAGATAGGTGACTGCACTGATAGAATTATGACTGAGAATACCATTTGCGTAATACGTGTGATTGATAGAATTTATCGAAAGATCATACATGCTTTCTTCAGTATTCTCTTCAATTACCGAGCACACCTTTGAAGGGCCATTTTCGGTATGTATAGTTACACCTTTAGAATCTTTTGCAAACACTTCTAAACCGGCCGGTGTCATTAGAATATGAGTATCAGCGCATATAATGGATAGCCCATTATCAAGAGTAATAGTCCAAAGGCGATACGGTATTGTCTTATTCGATGCTACTATTGGTTCCCAACCAGTATCTGTCCAGACTAAATAATCACTGACTCGGAATGATTCTGTAAATTTGCGTTCAATAGTATCTGATAATCTGGTAGTGCAGTGAATGCTTCGGAGCGTTCGAGCTCTGCCAATAAGAGTGTTATCTTCTGGCTTGGCAGTTTGCTTGAGAATCTTGGGAAGATACTGTCGTATAAGCTTACTATCGCCGGCCCGTGTATAGCCCATAACCGGTGCTGTAATCTGGATTTCTGGTTCGTTTGGTTCTTTATTGTGTTGCAGGCTTTCTTCAATTCTTTTGTGGAATTCGCCAATAGTAATATTTTCTTCATAATGCGTTTCTTTATGCCTTATTTTGATATTAGTATTTAAATGCTGGCATTTTCCACTTTGTCTACATGCAAGAATAACTGAGAAACGATTCTTATTCATATGTCGAAGTAGTTTTCGTTGGTACGAATATGGCTCGAATGGAACAAGACCTCGATCAAGGTTGATGATCTTCATGTAGTTGGTGGCAAAGTATACAGGACTCTTTGAACACTTAACGTATTCATCAACTTCCTTTTGGGTGAAATTATGAGTAACCCCATCAGCTTTGACGAGCGGATTACCCATATAGCAATCGTTATTCGTCATTGGCCAACTCCTCTGCAGTGATGTCTATGAACTTCTCAGCAGTTCCTTTAATGATTCGTTGCAATTCTGTCGTGGATCCTACAAAGATTGCGTTATTAGTGGTTGATGTAATTCCAACTGGCGAAACCTTAGCCTTTGTTGGATTATTCATCACGTCTAGCTCGTGGCGTTTCTTTTGAAGGTCAATCAATTGTGCAGCGAGATCACCCGATGTCTTTAACAATCCAGCCAACACTTCATATGCTCGGGGATGTTCGCAATCTTCGGCCAGTGCCATTAGCGATCCTAGTGCCTGATCAGTTTGTTGCAGAAGTCTTTTAAGCACAGCTCGTGCTTCATTATAATCCTCATCAGCATCGGCTGATAATTTTATTGATTCTGCTGCGCGTTTTGTTTCGGCTAACTGCGCCTGATACGTCTTGGTTAGCGCTTCTTTAGGATTCGTTTTCATATAATGTAATACTGGTAAACGCTTTAGATTCTCGCGATACCTGTCCAATCAATATCTCACCTGGAATGAGTAAGTTCTCAAGTCTATTTATAACCACTGATGTGCTTTTCACTTCTAAGATTAAGCCTGCATACCCACTACTTGCTCCAATGATATTCTCGCCTATAACATAATCTACATCATCATTGAATTCAATTTCATACGATTGATCTGGATTAACGTTTGAAACATATGAAATTGGCGTATCATCATTCTGAACAGCTACTTGTTTTTCGCCCAAAAAGTTGGAGGTATCAGAATCCCGAAAATTAACCATCGCTCTTTCAATGATGTAATTTCTAGTTATTGCTCCAAGGTACTTAACCTTAACCGAAAATCCCAAGGTGTAGACGATAGGTCTGGCCGGTTCAAAATCACCAGCATATTCATCGCTTAAAGATATATCCGTTAATGTAAAAGGTATTTGCGAGAGTGTTCCAGGACCTTCCATATCCTTGATCGCGACAGTATAATCTGGTGTGAATATTGGAATGATCTGTTCTAGAATCTGCAAAACATCATCCTGGGTTCGGCCAAATATATCCAATGAGAATGTTAGAATATACGGCACGGCCGCGAACGCTGCATTAGCCGTGCCAGTCTCTGCTGCGGTGCAAAACTTCCGGCGATTAAGAGGATTTACTTTCGAATTATTATCTAAAGACATTCCAACAAGCTCAAACGCCATCCGAGGTAATTTTATTGCAATCGAATCTGAAGCCTTCAATTCATTAATCCGTGCTAGAAATTTGCTTCTTGGACCATATGATAACGGGACTCTGGCCAAATTAGCTAGAGTTCCATCTTCAAGCTTCCGGCCAGTGTATATGTCATTAAAGAACGCGCCAAAGACTGTTACAATCTTTCGAGTAGTGCCATAATAGAAGTATGATTCTGCAGTTGCTGCTGGCATTATAAATCTCCAAATGGATTGTCTAGACTAAAGTCAATGAAATCGGGCTTCTTAAGTTCAAATGCAGCGTTATCTTCAAACGGTGTATTCAATATCTCGGGCATATATGGATCTGCTATGGTGTACGGATCATCTAGTCCAATTACAACTGTCACTATACCTTCAGCACCCGATGTATCACCAGAGATGCTGGTGCCACCATCAAGACTCTCGAACTCTCCCGCTGGATAAGATATATTCGCTAGGCCGTACAGATCACTAGAGAGTGTTCTAGGCGCTCTAACAATTTCTGCGCGAATGATAACACCATCTTCTGTAGTTAGTGTCACCTTCTCATTCTTAATAAAGGTTCCTGCGACTATAGAAATTCTAACATTAGTAATATCTGCCCACCGCGATTCTAGATCATCAATAGCAGCAACGCCAGTATCAAAATCTTGGCTTTCATATCTGAAGAGTTCACATCGCAACTGATAAGTTGGTAAATGGTTTAAGCGATAGAACTGTTCTTGATCTTCAACGAACCGAATTTCGAATAGAGACTTGGAAAATGGAAGATAGATTAAATCGCCTTCATATGGTCGATCTCTGGTGGGATCAATATTGTTTAGATCGTTTTGGACGAGTGTTTTCCAACGCTTAACTGCTACAACAAGAGTGCACGTATCAGCTACTGTTACACCAAACTTGCTAAGAAAATCTTCGCCCCCGAAACCATCTGCTTCTAGAAGATACATTTCAACAGCATACGATTTATCGAACTTTGATAAAATCTCTTCATTAAGAATGGTATCAACGCCGGCAATGTTTCGAGGAAGGTATAAGGCATCGAACCCATACATCTTGATAGATTCGATAATTAGATCTTCATAAAGACCCTGTTCACCCGAAAGCCCGTTATTAAAGGAATTGACATATTGGTTTGTGGCCATGATATTACCCAATAGCCATCATTGGCGGAAACTCATAACGTTTCTGCATTGTTTCTTCGATCGTTTTGATTTCCTCAACTGCTTCGTCGTAGATAGTCTGTCCGTTTATTTCGATACCACCCGGTAATTGCATTCCTGTGAATTTCTTCATGTTGGTTCCCCAATTCTTTTTGATCAGGGCGGTCAAATAGCGTTTCAGAAACATGTCATTATAGATATCAGGATAGGTATTGGGATTGATGGCTGAATAACCTTCAATGATCATCCAATCCCCAAGATTGAACTCCTCACCTAGACCACCATCAATATAGAGGCGATTCAGATGCCGATTAAATCTAATCTTTTGGTCATTGCCATTATCGAAAACCATATCTAAAGTACTTCGATACATCTGTGCCATTGCAAAATCAATGATACTACCACTTATTAGGTTATAGACATCTTCAAGGCGCAATTGGTATTCAAGCGAGAATTCATTAGTTGATCCGATATGACCAATTGGTAATAATCTGGAAACATATATCAGATCTTCAGGAAGTGTAATATACTCGTTGTCCAAATCTATCTGAGTAACCTTATGCTTACGATAATGCTCAAAGGTCGCATCGGTATGATACTCTTGATATAATTGAATCGCTTCATCAACTCTATCATCGAGTTGTTCCGGTGCGACATTGATTTCGACCACCGGTGCTCCTAATGATCTTAAACAATAATCGATTAACGCTGCTCTAGATGTTGGTTTTGCCATAGTATTATTTATACGGATTGGTGTTAATCAACTTCTTCGCTATGGATAACATCATACAAGAAGATATTAACCTTATCATACGTAGCGCAGCCGCTAAGCAGTATGCTCATTACGAATAATAGTAAGAGTGTTTTCTTCATTACGGTTTTCCTCTCTAATTTTTGATCGGCGATATAGAACATCCCATAGTCTATTAAGTATTTTTTTACCTATTGCTGCAAGAGGGAGTGTGATTGCTGAGCTTAACATATAACACCTACGGTAGAAGTAATTTACAAACCAAACCAAGTACGGGATGGCGAATATCAGATATCAATATTGAAAATAACGCGCATATGAATAATATGGTTCTAGTCTGATGATTATGAATCCATAAACCCAGACTGCGTTTTTCAAGTTCCGAAACCCGACCATTGGTGAGTTTCGTTTGAGTGTAGATATCATCTAGTTTAGCGAATAGATCGCTGACTTTATGTTTTTCAATTAGAAATTGGTCTGAATACTGAGTCATATAGTTAGTCAAATCTTTGTTAGATGTTTATTATAGTGATTCATTATGTTCACATCGGACCTCGAACTCCTGCAACTCTACGAACCCAACCTCGTGCAATTTCATTTTTATCATAGAGAATAGCTAGCACTTCACCAGCACCATTCCAAGCACTATATGGCATTGTGTATGATGGCCGATTGGCGCCATTATCAGTATCCCAACTTCTAAATTCTGCACGATGCAAACCATCTAGCATAGTATAACTACCTGGCCCAGCAAATTCTGCAAATGCTGAAGGCCAACGAATCCGCCAACTTGAATCATACTCTTTATGCATGATTTCAAACGACTGATTATTGGTGTTGGGAGGAGCTGGTGGAATCGAAGGATTATCTGGAAGAGTAGAAGTGGGAGCTTCTATAGCAACTGGCTTATCAATAATGATATCGATAATTTGAGTAGCAGTGTCAGTGTGAACACAACCAACTGCTAAAACCAATATGATTAATAGATATTTCATTTGCTGGAATTCCAATAAAGTAGTTTATTACTGTGCAGGTCTGCTGTTATCAATGGCGACAGTGTTGCCATCACCAGTGACATTAATCACAGTGGTTTCTTGATCAGAATCTCCGCCCACAGACTATTCGCGGCCGATCCATCCGATGCTACATCAAGCACAACCGGAGCCGGCTCCTGCGCGAGAGCAAAACTAGTCATCAACATCGCCATCAGAATATACATATTTTTCATACAAACCCTCTCATCTCTTTTAATTATTGTTATTTATACAATTAGAATACTTAGTAATCTAATCGTTTATAATAGCTCTCTCCATGTGATACTGCCCAGCGCACGCTTATTGCCCGATAAACTAGTGAAACATAACACCAATGCATCGCTAGCACCTGCTAAATTTGTACCTATAGTTAGCGCAGTTTGTAAATCTTCACTTGACAAACTCTGTTCAAAAATATAGCCACTAGCTATGATAACGCCTCCGGTCACAGTATTAGCAGAAGCACCTATAGCCACTTGCACGGCAGAACTGACCAAGTCGTTATATGTAAACGTACCAGCTACTGTAGGATTTAGTATCAGTCTCCACCGTAATATATCTTTATCTACAGACAATGCCGATAATCTTGTAGGCAATATTGTGATATCATTATATGTAGATTTCAATTTGATGCCTAACAACGCGTACGAAGTGCCCGCGACAGTAGCTACTACAGGTAATAGATCGTTATCAGCAGATCTCATCACACCGGTTTTTTCAATACCACCCTCGCTGATCACTGTAGAGCAAATGTGATCGAATGTCCCGCCTCCTGTACCATCGCTCTGAATAGAGTACCTTAGAGGAAGATTAGGTGTTGACATATACACTGACTTGTAATCGGAATAATTCGCGTGGTTAAATTGATGAACATAAACGATTAATCCGTTTATTACAAATCCTACTCGAACTCGCCCTGCGCCTAACCATTCAAAGTCAATTATAGCGATTTGCACAGAATCTCTATTAAGGGTTAACGCACTAGTGCCGGTACCATCTAGCTTATCGAGATTCCACGACGTTTGATTTACAGATTCTGTTATAACACCCGCCTTGCAGATATTCCATGATGTAGATCCATCTGATTCGAAGAATATACCATTATTTGGCGTGAGATTATTAGTGCCAGTACCATCAAATAATCCAACACGTTTTACAGTGCCTTCTTCAGCAGAGCCATAAAACGTCATAAAGATTAACTGCGATTTTCCCGGTTGATAATTAGGTCGAATCTTAGTTTGACGTATAACATAATCATCAGCACTTGCTGTAACAGCCATGGTCGTGCAAGCATTGGCCGGAACATGAACGCTGGTCGCACTGCCCCCAATCGTCTCATCCCAGAATAAGGGTTGCTTGTCATGTAATTGCTTAGAATCAAATAGGGTATAGGGTTCAGATATTCTCAGCCGAGCAAATGCATCAATGGAAGGAGTATCTCCATATTCATCTATGCTCATTTTCAAATTTGATTTACTGGTAAGATTAACGTTGTTGAATAGGCCTGATGGAGTGCGTCCTGTTAGAACTGACTTAATCAATTCTGCATCATCTTCCCCAACAATCATATCAGTTATCCTATGCGAACTAGGCTTAACATAGCATCTCCGCAAAAGAGAACTCAAATGGAATTCCATTTGAGCGATCGGACCATTGGTGTAAACAATTCGATAGTATCGTTGCGCTGGGCCGAAGGTGAATGTCTTTGATACGCCGGCCAGAATCGTGAAATGATCTCGGTCACCATTAAGTGTTATTCCATCATAACTCCACTGGACCTCCAGACCATCGACCGCTGAGTCCTGATCACTGAACACATTGATGCTCAGAACTCCATAGTCTAACGTATCTTGCCAACCCGAACCAGTGAACACACCATCTATACCAAGAGGAATTACAGTAGAATTCTGAGGGCACTGGTGGCCTTCAAGATTAACCAATAGTTCCTTGCTGGTTGTGTTGGAATTCTCTTTTACGTTAGCAGTCCGCCCGCTTTCGTCTGATACAAATACTTTTCGTAGCTCGCTCATTTCATTCCTTAATTACAGTATCCACCAATTTAGTCCATCTGACTGAATAGTTATGCTCTCGTGCTTTATCAATTGGAAGTTATTAGTAGCTCCATCTATCGAAGATTCATTGGGATTCACTAGAACCGTATTGCTGTCTTCAATACACTTGATGTTGTATAGTTTCCCTACAGCATTCGGCGAGGGCAGGGAGAGTGTTACAGCGCTATTCGAGCCATTAGCTAGAACGGTATAATCATTGGCCGTAAGGGTATAGTCATTGGTGGCATTAATGATGTTCCCCCAACCACTTCGAGCATAGTTGGTCATTGTTAGTAAATTGACAACATCGATTTCAGCATTAGCGGTATTAGTAACTGTGGCGTTTGCAAAGGCCTGAGTTGTACCAGCCGAGTACGTGTTATTGCTTGACGTATAAACATCACCCTGATTAACAGCATCAACTCCTGGAGGTCCCTGAGGACCAACTTCGCCTTGCGGCCCCGGAACTCCTCCCGATGTAGTAACACCATCAATAACAAGAATACCCGACTGAGCTATAGCCAAATGACTAAGTAAAATCAAAAATGCGATTGTATACCTTATTGGCTTGATCATGGCTGCTCCTTAGTTCTCTAAGTGAAGCGTTATCACAGCAGCATCCGCCGCTGAATTCGACCACGTAACAATTCCACCTTCACGTAGGAAGTACGGATTTGGAAAATAGTACACTAACGTAGTAACAGATGATGTTGAGGTTGATACTAGTGTGTGCTTAACACCGGCATATTCATACCATAAGGTAAAGCTTGTAGAAACAGGCCCGTCCGCGAAAGTCATATCTACAGATGTCAGTCCGGGAAATGCGGGTGCAGTGGCAGTTACAGTATACAAACCAGAACCGCTAAAGGTTCTGCGCACGATGTTACGTACTCCTGCTGTTACAACCGCTGCAACTAACATCGAAACTAAAAATATACTAATACTTCTTTTCATACTCTTCTACCTTTCGTATTTTATTTGTCAACAATCTCCCGGGCTAATTTCCAGCCGGGAACAATCCCGTCGTATACGACGCATTCGCGTTCTTCGTTCATTTCAAACTCCTTTATCACTTTTCTCCACACCTTTAGCGGGTCAACAACTCTCTCCCTCGTATGCTCGCAATCGCAAGGCAGCACGCCATCCGGTCTAACCCTATGGCACGTCCTGCACTCATATAGCGTCGGCGCGAACTCACACGCACTGTGCTATGATGTATTGCTGCGGTGTCATTGCTCCGACTCCACATTTCGCGCTACCGTGACGTGGGTTAGGCACTCCTCGACGATTGTTTCGGGCGTTACACTGTCTACAGGCACGCTCGCCTTGAATAGTTCGATGGCTTCCGACAGCTTATCAGCTTGAACGGCCCTGCTCGAGTCACCCCAGCCGTTCCTGTACTCGAATATGAAGGTTAGCTTTTTCATCATGCCGCCACCTCCGCCGTCATACGCACTTCGAAACGCGAGTCGCCCCCGCAACCGAACCGGCGGGAAAGGACTTTGTATTCTACGCCGCCAATCTCAAAATGCGTCATTGTCATCAGTCCCATGATTTCCAGCAAGTTCTCGGCGGGCTGGCACTCATGCATAACGGAGACATTTCCCGCGTAG
>Ga0100403_1000617_pt1 | contig 35430 bp, 38 predicted proteins | sample CryGeymet201501t_FD_83663 | JGI IMG/M metagenome (GOLD analysis project Ga0100403, IMG submission 83663) | Groundwater microbial communities from Crystal Geyser aquifers in Utah, USA - Crystal Geyser metaG 2015-01t | ecosystem: Environmental > Aquatic > Deep subsurface > Groundwater | place... | reverse complement strand
TTTGTGAATTTGATGCGACAAAACCAGAAATATCATTGCAAGCTCGCCAGTGGATTCTTAGACAATCTGTTTGATAACTTCATCGATACTTTCCAACTTCCCCGGCAGTCGAATTGAACTAAGCTCCATCTTTTTATCGTAAAGAAAAAGATAAGTACCTCTTGCATGCGAAAAATCAAAAAGAGTCTTCAATTTTTGAAATAAAAGTTCTCTTTGTTTTTCATTTAAAATCGCTATATCAATCACCACGCAGGCATTGTCATTCAACTCAAAATCAATAAGAGAACTTAGAATCGGATTATAGGGTTCAATACTCTGATGAATCCGAATATGACATTGGAAAATCGATTTCTCTAAAATAAAGTCACCATTAAATGTGGTAGCATGATACCCCAAATTCATCAATTCCTTGTAGTCAGGAACAAAAGCATCAAAGTAACTTTTAATGGTTTTAAACAAGCTCATCTGAAACGAAGAGCTATAGTTATCATTGGAATGATAGAAGTATATTTATGGCTTACTTGAGACTCTAAATTGCTACTATTTGTTGATTTTGAAATACTCAAAGAATGATAAGCAATATTAGCGCCTAAGGTAAATCCTTTCGTTAGTTTCAACTGATACCCAAAAGAGGCCATATAACTCCAACCACTAATATCTTCAGATGATCCGGAACGTTGTCGCTTCCCTTTGGCATAAGGATTCCAAACAGTGGAGATCGCCCAGCCCTGAGATTCTCCAAAGAACAAAGTAAAACGCGGCCCCAATTCAGTGACACTTAAAGTTCCTGCACTGGCGCTTCCTGAGCCTTTGATGGAGCGACTATGAAGCATGACACTTTGACCAAAGTAGACAGCTTGCTTGCCATCTAAAGATGCGCCTAAAAAGAGACCGTAGTAACTTTTAGAATAAGCTTCGTTATCAACATTATCAGAATCAGAAGTGTAATTACCAAAAAGTTCGATATTAAAAGCGGCCATGGCGGAAGAGACCGAAAACAATAAAATGAAAATAAATTTTATTAAAAGTTTCACTTTTAACAGGTTCGCATAAATAAAAAATTTCTCAAGTTTTCACTAAAAGGAGTACGTTTTACCTGACAAGGACAGTTTACTTCTTTGTGACTTTACTTTTCACCCGATTGGGAAAGAGACAATTGCAAATTTCACAGACAGTTCCGTCGCATCCCCTAGCTGAACAATACTCACGACCATAGAAAATGATTCTAAGATGAAGTTTATTCCACTGATTCTCAGGAAAGAGTTTTTTCAAGTCCAACTCAGTTTGTTCAACGTTTTTACCATTGGTAAGTTCCCAGCGTTGAGCGAGCCGATGAATATGCGTATCAACAGGAAAAGCCGGAACTCCAAAGGCTTGCGACATAACGACCGATGCCGTTTTATGGCCAACTCCAGGAAGCTCTTCCAAGGCCTCAAGGCTTTTTGGAACTTCACCTTTATAGTCGTTGACCAAAATTTGAGAAAGTTCAGATATGGCTTTTGATTTTCGGGGAGATAGGCCACAAGGTTTGATGATGGCCGCGATATCATCTACCGAAGCTTGGGCCATATCAAAGGGGTTATCGGCCAATTGAAACAAGGCCGGCGTGACTTTATTAACACGCTCGTCGGTACATTGAGCCGACAAGAGAACAGCTATCAAAAGCGTATAGGCATCTTTATGGTCTAAAGGAATGGGCGTTTCTGGATAGAGCTCTTCTAGTCTACTGGATATGAATTGAGCACGCTCTTTTTTAGTCATTTGCGGAACGATCGATTTCATTCAGACATAATGATGAAGAATTTCCCCCTTGGCAACCATTGATTTCAACAACTTAGCCGTTTGTCTAAAAAAACAACACCCCCATAAAATTTACCAGTCCCAACCAAAATAATGAAGAATCCCGATAGAATAAGCCAAATATGCACCCCCTTATTTGAAGGAGTTTATCGTGAAAACCGTATTACCAATTGCCCTTATGCTGTCGACTTTAATCAGTCTTCCTGCTTTTTCACAAGAGGATCGTGGTCTTCTCGGCGGAGACTTTAAAGTATCAGTTGATGGAGAGATCAATACTTCAGGAATGTACGGAACAGATTCTGGAAAGGTGGCAACACTAAGAGATTCTTATGTCACTTTATCTGGAACATTCAAAGACAAAATTCGCGCTGTCATCACTGCGAATCTAGACCAGATTTTTAAGGAAAATAAAGTTGAATTAACTGATGATTTTGATCTCGGTGCTTTTATTAAAGAAGCCTACATTGAGATCAGACAAGTTGGTGGCGCTCCTGTAGCGATCATTGTCGGTAAACAACCAATGGCCTTCGGACAGAATGTTCAAACAATGCCCATCTTTAAAAATAACCCTCTTTCGAATATGCAAGAAATCAGCGAAGTCATGGGTGTAACAGTAGAACTTTCAGAAGGTCTCTTTGGAATATTTGATATGGCTGAAGTTTCAGCTTTCGAAACGAAAGGTGGAGATCTTGAAATTGGAAGACTTGATGGTGTTTCAGTACGTTTAAGTAAAATGTTAACAGACCAATGGTTACTGACTTTATCACATGCTGAAATGGGTAACTCGCACTTATCAACAGGACACGAAAGAAGAACTTCAATTGGATTGATCGGAGAAACTCAAGACGGAATGCTTGTAGGTTGGGTTGAAGGTATGTACTTCTCAAACAATCCAGAATACCCAAATTCAAACTTTGGCATCACTGTCGGTGGATCAATTAGAGTTCATGAAACAACTGATGTAATCGTTGAGTACACTTGGGTAGAAAAAGAAGTTTCTCAAATTGCTCTTGGAGTAAAGACCGCATTAACATCGAACATTACAATTGGAGCTGAAGTTCGCTACAACAATTATGTTGAACGAAAAGATGATATCGTTTTTGGAGTTAATGTAACTTACTCTTTCGGTACATCAGGAAGCAATCGCAACGAGAACTATTTATTCGATGATAAGAAATAAGAAAGGTTTAAAAATGAAAGTATTTAAAGTTGCAATATTATCTTCAATTCTATTATCGAGCTCAGTAATGGCCGATGGCCCTCTGATCTGGATTAGCTCAAAAGTTATAGATAGCATTGCTACAAATATGGACATCTACGATTTCTTAGAAACAACGAGAATGACAGACTCTCAAAAAGTAAGTCTATTTGAAAAAGCTGAAAGGAATTATGATAAATACATTGAGCTACGCAAAGAATTGCTTTCTCCTATGTATGAATCAGGCTTACGCCAATGGACATATTTCAAGATGGTTGAAAAGGATGCCATTCGAGACAGAAAGAGTTCTGGAAAGACTCCTGCCTTTAGAATAACTGAAACGGCTTACTTCAATGCAACTCAAAAAATTGAAACAGATGCTTGTCGTAAATATCTTGATCAGAAACTAGGCATCGTAAAAGGAAGAGATCTCTTGGGAGCTGAACTGAAGAAAAATGGTTACCCACACAAAGTTGCTGAATCAAATACTGATGTTTACTTTAATTGGTTTAATGCTCAAAAAGCTCGCCTCAAAGAAAGCATGAGAATCAAAGAAATTCAAAAACATGAATTTTACAAAGCGACAAGAGGTTATGAAGTCTACGTTAGACCTACTGATATGTGGGACTTTGGTAAGGCCACTGAAACATTGGTTAATCAAAAGCTCAATAATAAGAGAATGGATAAAGCATCATTGCTTAAAATTATTCAAGATAATCCAGATTTGAGAGTCACACTTGAATCTTTAGATTCACTATCAATTGCTGATATGTCACTAAGTGAAATCGCAAAGATCAACGCAGATGAAGCGCACCAGTTGGCGAGTAAGATTGAACAGACAATCAACTCAAACAAGCAAACACTAGTAGCGAACATCACTCGCTATACACAAATTGCTCAACAATTTATGACAAAGTATTCTGATGAGCAACTCATCGAAAAGGCCAAAGAAGCTCGCGAAAACTACCTTAAGAGCAGTGGTGACTATACAGATTTAGTATTATCTAAAATCTATGACCTCGCCATTAAACTCAAAGTAACTGCAGACCAAAATGAAGTTCAATCATTTTTAAGCGAAATTGACAAAAGAATTTCTGATGCCGCGAATGAAATCACTCAAGAAGAATATTACAAAGGTGAAAAAGAACAACAATACCTTGTGCAAGATCTTATTGTGAGATTGTTTAAATCACAAAAAAGTGAAGCTTTTAATTCGCTTGAATCATCATTAGAAGATCTCTCCTCTGCTGTTTTAAAGTTTGAAGTGATGAAAATGGGCTTATCAGAAAAGGCGATAGTATCAGCAAAAGTCTGCGATCTTAAAACTTATGAGTGTCAAAAGAAAATCGATAGCCACTTGAAGCAAAAAGAGATTGAAAAAGGAATTAAAAGATTCCGTGAACAAGATCTTTCACGCTATGACAATATGATCGAAATCAACAAAGACGGTTACGATCGCATGCAAGGCGGAGAAGCATTTGACTGGATTATTGAACGCAACTAAAACCAAAAAGATAATTTAGTGGCAAATTCGTAAGCGTAAAGAGGACTTCTCGAACTATCGACTTCATCAATTTTTTGCCATTGTTTTTCAAACAAAGCACCAACCGTTACAAATGCGGCCTTACTGATTTTAAACTTTACCCCTGATTCAATCTTAGCATTATTTGTCTTATAGGTTTTGCCATCATTGAAACGCAATTTTCCCGTAGGTCCACGATCAGAATGGCGAAGATCCTTAACCATTATTCCTTCAATGTCGACTAGCACGTTGATCAGTTGATTGACCGTTTTTTCTGCACCAAATTGAAGGAAATGCTCCGCTTTTTCACGTGTCGCATATTTATCTGAAGCATTCGTCGTTTTGACACCAAACATATATTCCGTCCAAAACTCCCACTCTGAAGTGCGATATTTTGCACCTGTATCAAAGGCATAACTCAGGTCAGGAGCGATATCTGCTTTATAGTAAATAGCTCCAAGAGACAGCGAGAGTGCATTATTGGGAAAGAATTCCAACTTATTGGCAAAGCCTCGCTCTTCGTCAGTTTTAAAAGTTTTAGCATTTGAATAAGTAAGAGAATCATTCGAGTCATAAGTAAGGGCGCCATCACGATCGCGAGAAACGGCCTTAGACTCTCCCCAAAATGTTGTATGGTTAATCCAGCCTGATTTAAAATCACCAAGTCTGATCGATAAAATAATTTTTTGATCGACATCACGCCAAGAGTTCTCAGTTCCAATAACTGAACCGCCATCGATATAAGTATTTTCAATAACGCCCCAATGGAGACGGTGAAAAGGAACGACGCCCTTACCAGCTGTGATTAAGACATCATCACGAAAACGATATGTAGCGGTAGCTTCTTCAAAAATATTATAGGGTTCACCTAATTTTGAATCATCGAGATCCAATTTAAAGCGGGCAAAAATATTATCTTGGTTGCCATAAATTTTGAGATCGAGCACACCAATACCTGTTTCAACAGATTGTGAACGATCTTTGACTTTCGAAATTCTAAGAAGATCAAGAGCAAGAAACCCTTTAACTTCAGCGTCTAATGCAAAAGCATTAAATGAAAAAGTAAGTGCTAACAAAGCTGATATAAAAATTGAGCGCATAATATCTCCAAAGAAGTTGACTCTCGGTATCAGAATGTAACAGTGATCGTAAAGTGAAGATTCGATTTGCTTTAAATATTGCAGTGCGCACGCATAAAACAATGTTAAAATAGTGTCATTTAGTCACCACTAGAGAAGGAAAGGGATATGAACGGATTCATTCAAACCCCACCAAAAGCGACATTACCCTATTCAACAGATGTTCTCTTAAAAGAACTTTTAGAGAGTCATTTTTCGCCGGAACAATTTTCTGAAATTGAAAACGATCTCAAAAAATTTGAACAACGTTTGGAAAATGAAATTGAAAATTATGCACAAGACTGTCATCAACATCCTCCCCGCCTCATTCCCTTTGATGCTTGGGGAAATCGTATAGACGAAATTGAAGTGGCTCCCGGCTGGAAGCAGTTAGATAAAGTCAGTTGCGAAGAAGGAATTGTTGCCATCGGATATGAAAGAAAATATGGAGAGCTATCGCGACTTTATCAATTCGCCAAACTCTATCTTTATCACCCAAGCAGTGCCTATTATACTTGTCCTTTAGCAATGACAGATGGAGCGGCCAAATTACTTGAGAATTTTGGATCAAATGAACAAAAGGCCCATGCTTATCAAAATATTATCTCACGCGACCCCAATAAATTTTGGACATCAGGTCAGTGGATGACAGAGAGAAGTGGCGGTTCAGATATTTCAAATACTGAAACGACTGCGATCAAAACCGGTGATCACTATCTCTTAAATGGAGTTAAATGGTTTACCTCGGCCACGACTTCGCAAATGGCCATGACTCTTGCCCGCATTGTTGACGAGAAAGGAAATTCAGTCGCAGGCTCACGAGGTCTGTCGCTCTTTTATCTCGAACTCAGAGATGAAAATGAGAAGTTGAATGGTATCGAAATTTTAAGACTCAAAGACAAATTAGGAACCAAGGCCCTTCCAACAGCAGAATTGCAACTTAAAAATACTAAAGCGACTCTAATCGGCGAAATCGGAGCAGGCGTTAAAACCATTGCCACACTCTTCAACATCACGCGTATCTATAACGCTACAACAACTGTTGGAGCATGGAAACGCTTACATGATCTTGCGCTCGACTATTCAACCAAAAGACTAGCTTTTAAAAAGAAGCTTAAAGACCATCCCCTTCATTTACAAATACTCACCAACTCACGCATTCATTTTGAAGCGAGCTTTCATTTAGTAAGTTATGTTGCCTCCTTACTTGGTATTGAAGAATGCTCTAAAGATCAACACAAGAGAGAAAATGCATCCTCTATCCTCAGGCTTCTCACCCCCATTGCCAAACTCTATACCGCCAAAAACTTTATGGGTCATTGTTCTGAAATGATTGAATCCTTTGGAGGTGCTGGCTATATTGAAGACACTGGTCTTCCCATGTGGTTGAGAGACGCTCAAGTTTTTACCATTTGGGAAGGTACAACGAATGTTCTTTCGCTCGATGTCTTAAGAGCGATGATCAAAGAAAATGCCTTCACTCCCTGGGCCCAAATGATTACCAAAACATTGCATGAAATAAAATCATCTGAATTACAAGATATGATATCTGATGTTTTATCGCTTATTAAACAAACAGTTGAGTTCGTCACCACACATTCAAATTCATCACCTGAAATACTCGAATCAAAAATGCGAGCATTAAGTTTTAGGATTGGAGACATCACCTGTGCAACACTAATGCTCGAACATACGACTCGTAATCTAACCAGTAAGAATTTGTATAGCGCAAAAAGATTTATTAAAGAATTGAATCGAACTGAACTTGAACGCGCTGTTGATTTAAAAGCCGAAAGTTCTTTCTTATCTGGGCAGGCTTAGTTGCTGATCACTAAAGTAGTAAAAAACGGCAAAGAGAATACAAGCAACAATAATGGGAACCCATCTTTTATATAATTGTTTTTTCTTTTCATTTTCAAATTCGATCACTACCGCTCCTGATTAAGCGGCCTCTTTCTTCATTTTGATATACCATTCAGGTGGTATAAATTGCGATTTGGGAAATGGCAGCTTGTTGACCATTATATCCTCAAAGAATGTGGGAACATAGCCACAAGGAATCATTTCTCCAATGTACTTTCCTGTTTCTGGATCTTTTCCTGTTTGCACCCAACGAAAAATGTCACGAGCAACATAATTGCCATGAACGTCGAGTCCGATAATTTCTGAAATATGCGAAGTTCTTCTTCCCCCGTCATGATAACGAGAACATTGAACGACGATTTGCATCGCTGATCCCACCATTTTTCGAACAGCATCAGGTGGAATCTTGGTATCTCCCATTAAGCATAAAGTCTCAAGACGAGTACAAGCATCTACTGGGTTGTTGGCGTGAACAGTACCCATTGAGCCATCGTGACCAGTGTTCATTACTTGGATGAGATCAAGGGCTTCTTCCCCTCTTACTTCCCCGACAATAATTCGATCGGGACGCAATCTCATGGAAGAAATCACCAAATCGCGAATGGTCACTTCAGTCGTCCCTCTCGTAGGATCAGCTTTACGCGTTTCAAATTGCACCACGTGCTCGGCCTTCACTTGAAGTTCTGAAGCATCTTCGATAATGATCAAACGCTGAGTCTTTGGAATTCGAGAACCTAAAACGTTCAACATGGTGGTCTTACCTGAACCTGTACCACCCGAGACAATCAAGTTCTTGCCCAGGAAAATACAAATATCAAGAAAGCGCGCAGCGGTTTTAGAAATTGATCCAAAACCTATCATGTCATTTAAGGTTAATTTTTCTTTTGAAAATTTTCTGATAGCAACAGTCGTTCCATTCTTCGCCATTGGCGGGAGCACAACGTGAATACGAGAACCATCAGGAAGACGAGCATCGAGACGCGGATTATCGTTATCGATCACACGTCCAACTGATTGAGCAATTGCTCTCATTGCTGACAACAAAGCATCATCACTTGGAAATTTATTTTCTGTTTTATAAACCAATCCCTTTCTTTCAACGAAGATTTCCGAAGGACCGTTAATCATCACTTCGGTCACTGACGGATCTCTGAGCAGATCTCCGATCGGACTTAAGAGGGACTCAATGGCATCTGAAAATATCGACACTTTTAAAAGCTCCTTAGCTTATTCATCACGAGGTCGCCACACGCGGACCTTGCTTCTCGCTTGCTCTGAAGCGATCTCTCTCTTCTTCTTATCGTCAGGTCGCTCAATCACTGAAAGGCGACCTTTAATTTTTCCAGTCGGACAATAAAATTCATAGATGCCCTCTTTATCAAAGTAGGCTTCAGCACTATGTACTTGACCCTTTTCGGCACTTAAAAAAATCTTCTTATCTTGAAGAAAGAAACAACTCGGCTGTTGAGTCGATGAGGTGATAAAAAACCTCATCTTTTCACCGACATAGCCAGTAATTCGTTCAGGATAAAAACCCTCATCGGAGGCAATAACAGAGACCTCTCTGATTGGATGATCATACTTCTGTGCTTTCATCATTTCTTCCTGATCTAAGGCCACAACACCATTGATGGTGAGACCCAAGCACAGTAAAAATTGAAACGTCCAAAATATTTTCAGCCTCATATGGCCCTCCACTTCAATTTCCTATCGGTAAAGTCGGGAATTTACTTAAGTGATCCACGCGGGATTGTAAGAACTTGAAATAATTTAAGAAAATAATAAGGAGAACAACAGAAATCATGGAATATCCGTATCGAATGGGCTACAGTGTGGCCCCATGTTTAAGACTTTAATACTCGTTCTTCTGCTTCTGCCAAAGCTCGTCATGGCCGAAGACCAACTGATCACACTTCTGGAAGTGTCTCACAGCAATTCTAATAAGAAGGTCCGTTACCGCGCTAAAATTCGTGACTGCAAATTCAAAGACGTTTCTGAAATGACTGTCGATATTTATGATCATTCTACGGGTAATGATTCCGAACCTTCATTTATCGAGAGTATCTATTACAACGTGGAAACACTGTTATCAGTAGATGAATTTTTAGACTTTCAAATTTCTGCCGTTAAAAATTTAAAATTTCATTTTGAAATAACCAACTGCCAAATTGATAAGTACCTCGAATACAATAATCAACGCTACAAGCTTGAAGAAATCACTGTTAATTATCATAACTACCTGGCCTTTCCGACTCTCAAAAATGTTCTAGTGAAAGTCGTCGATCAACAGATGGTTCCACAGTTTATCGAAATCCCTTATTATAATGCCGAAGGGTATATTCCCTTTTATGAGGCCCATGTTGGTATTGGTTTTAACCTCTCCGAAAATATTCGTCCTCGAAATCATCTCAAAGATAAAACCACTTTTCGCCAAGGACTCACAGTTCACGAGCCCTTGCCACTTTTTCTTATTCGCTACGGACCGCTTTTTATCAATAAAGATGGAGCAGGAATCGTCCTTTTACCGCTTAAAAACTACGCCCTACTCTTCACGACCATAATTGATGGTGAACCCTATGAAGCCGATGGACTTAGTGAAAGAGAGCGCTCGCTTTTCTCAGGATGGATTTTGAAAACTTGGGATCTGACCTTTTTTTGGTTCAAAGATATTCAGGGTATTTCACATGGTGAAATATTCAAAATACAGCTCGAGCATGAATATAATCTCAATCGCTATTTCACTCTTGCTCCACACATGTTTGTGCAGTGGTGGGATAACGAATACATGAACTACTACTACGGAGTGGCCCCTAATGAAGTGAGCGTAGTTGGACGTGAGTACACCGCTAAAGCAACGAAAAACATGGAGATCATGATTAAGGGCTACTTAAAAATGGGTCGCTACAAATGGGTTATGGCGGTAGGTGAAAAATGGTATGGGAAAAACGTATCAGCTTCACCATTGGTAAGAAAAGATACTGAGTTTAGAACGATCTGGGGTGTCACCGCCCAATTTCTGTAAAGATTATTCCGTTAAAAATTCTTGAAGAAAGTGAGCGCAAAAATCAGTTTTGCCTTGAAGACCTGATTTTTGATAAATGGTGGCGCATTGATTACGAATAGTACGTTCAGAAGTAAAACGCTTGGAGGCCATGTCTTTAGAACTCAAACCTTTTAAAAGCAAATAAGCGATCTCCTTTTCGCTTTGACTAAATTGCCACTTCTCAAATTCATCTTCGATATACTTTTTGAACTCACCAATAAAATCCTTAATCTTGCGCTCATATTGTCCGGCAGTCTTTTTAGACTCCTCAAGTTCTAGTTGAAAAGAACTCCACACGTAACGCACCATTTTAAACACAGTGTATAATATAGTAACTCCAACAATCGCACTGCGAAAGAGTACATGAATCCCCATTCCGTCGAGCACGTCATATGAAATATCAAAAGTAACAATAAGAAAAATACCAATCAAAAAATAAGTGATCGTTACTTTTTCTTTATAAAAAGGCGATGTGACATTTGTCATAGGCGCATTTTTTACTTCACATTGATACATTTGTCACATAGAAAAAGTAGTTTCAGTTAGTTATTACATTATCACTAAATTCAAGGAGTCTATTTTGCAATCATCATTTATGACAGAAATCACCATGGACGCAGCGAAGCAAGTAGCTTTAAAGAAAGGGATTAGTGAGAACAACTTGAACGAACTCGCACCTTTCTTCTCCTCTATCAAGAAGGACCTCGATACGAAATGTCGCGGTGTTATTCTTCACCTTGAGGACGAAAAGGCAAATACATTTAGCCACCAAGAACTGGTTAATGTACCAGAACTGATGAGCGGTTTCTTTGGCGAACTTCTGGTTCAGAATGAAAAAGGCGACAAAGTCATCATGGTTTATGATCGCGATCGTTTGGGCTCCATGTATCAAGGTGCGCGTTATCACCAAACCCGTGAAGGTGGAAGCATCCATACTGACAACGTCAATATTCCAGAAATTTGGAACTACCTCTTTTTAAGCTGTATTGAACCAGCACAAGTTGGTGGCGAGAACATCTTGGTTGACGGCGTTGCTGTTCATAAAACACTTAAAGAGAAATATCCAAAGGCCTTGGCCGTTCTCGAAGATAACTTCACATGGGAAATGCGTGGCGTCTCTGACTCACTCTATGAAGCCCCCATTATTACATATGATGATAAAGGTCTCCCTCTCTTTCGCCATCTTCGTCCTTATATGGAGTCGGCCCACGTTAAGGCCAACAAGCCTTTAACATTCGAACAACTCTACGCCATCGACGTTCTTGATGCCGTAACCAATAGCTCTGAATATCAAATGCGCTATCGCATGAGAAAAGGCGACATCTTGATCACCAGAGATGCCCAAGTCCTGCACGGTAGAACCTGCTTTTCTGACGCCATCGAAGCTGTAACCTATGACGACTATATTCAAGGAAAAGGCGCCATCTTAAAGCGCACTATGGAGAGACTATGGATAAGGTAAATAAATTTCATGCGGTCTATTTAGCGGCTGGCTATGGCTCACGCATAAGTAAAATGACTAACGATCCGAAATGCCTGCTTCAAATCAATCAAGAATCTCTACTTGAAAGAAGCTTTCGTCTTTGGAAAGACCTCGGCATTAAGGATGTGACTTTAGTCCTTGGTTACAAAGAATCAATGATTAGAAATGTCGCTGAAAAATACATGAATGATTTTACGATTAGATATCAACTCAACGAAGACTTTGAGAAACAAGGTAACACTTTCTCACTTCTTTTAGGAGTTAAAGGATTGGACCAACCATGTTTGATTTTTGATGCTGACCTTATATACGACAAAGAAGTTCTAGCCGATTTTATTAATCAGGGCTCAAATTCACAAATATTGATCGGACCATCAAGTCTCGACGATATTGAATGCGCTAAAACCTTGATTGATCAAAAGGGCTTTGCTCGAATGACAGTCGATAAAAGGGCCGTCACAAGCGAAGAACTTGCTCAATATAAGTTTGCTGGTGAAGCGATTGGAATTCTGAAATTTTCAAAAGAAGACACGGTCAAGCTTTGCAAAAAAACAGAAGAATTCCTCTCCCATTCTAAGAATCTTAATCTCAACTGGGAGCATATGCTCAACCAATTTCTTTTAGAAGAAGATGTTGGCATTTATAAATTAACTCGTGGACGCTCTATTGAAATCGACAATCCTGATGATTTTCAAAGAGCAGTCGAAATATTTGGAAAATGAATAATGGCCTTACTATCAAAACTTGAATATCAAAATAACACTAAAGAGTTTCGTCTTGAGGAACCTTTTGATTTTCTCATCTATAGACCTTTGGCCTATTTGATCGTCAAACTAACTTACAAAATGCCACTCAATCCAAACCACTACTCATTCGTCGCTCTCATTTGGGCCTTGGTAGGCTCTTATTTCATCGCTCAAGGTGAGAAAATCGATTTCGCCGTCGGTGGAGTTTGCATTGTTCTTTTTAGTGTCTTTGATTGCTGTGACGGCATGATCGCTCGCATGAAAAAGAACGGCTCAAAGTGGGGAACGCAAATTGATATGTTTGTTGATCTCATCTCCAATATTGCGATCTATTCAACTTTATTTATTGGTCTTAAAAAGCAAAATCACGACTTCCCTATCGAATATTTTTCATTCTTATGTGCCATTTGTATTTTGATTCATGCCAGTATTTATCACTACTACAAAAAACAATTTCAACACTACTCAAGTGGCAATCCAGATGGACGCATCAGAGAACTCAATGCTTGGAGAAGAGAATACGACCAACTAAAAAAACAAAAAAGACAATTCTTTGAAAAGTTTTTACTTTTTATGTTTTTGAAGTTTTCCAATGCACAAAAAAGTGATGCTTCAATTCCTCTTTACGATGCCGAAAAATATACAAAAGTGAACATCTCAATCCTTCCTCTTTGGGCCTTTGTCGCTGGTTCATCTCATTTAACATTTTTAAGTTTGGCCTTAATGCTAAATGAAATGCCTATTTATTTGTATTTCGCCTTAGTTATTTCTAATCTTTGGCTTTTATTGGTGTACTTCATTCAATCTAATGTCAATTCAAGCATCCTTTTAAAAGAGAAGGTATTGTGATTGCACTTCTCTTGGGACTCTTTATAGGCTTTCTGATGTGTATTCCAGTTGGCCCCATCAACGTGATGGTCATTAATACACAAATTAAAAGCAACTCACAAAATGCTTTGGCCATCGCTCTCGGTGGATCAGTCATGGATGTCATCTACTTCATGGTCATTTTATCTGGTCTCTCAATGTTTGAGTTCAGTGATAATGTAACAATGATTCTAAAATCAGTCGGCATTGCGCTCATTTTCTTTTTAGGCATAAAAGATCTGATGGCAAAACCAGTTTCCAGCGAACCTGAGACTGAAGTCAAAACGAAAAAAGCTGGTATTATCGGCTATCTTCTTCTCGGAGTGATCATCTACACTTCAAACCCGACTCTTATTCTCACGATGACAGGCCTTGGCGCTTTTATTAAAAGTCTGACCCTCTTTCCTATGAATCAAACCAATATCGTGATTCATTCATTAGGACTTGGAGCTGGCTCATTCTTATGGTTTGTTTTTCTCTCTAAACTGACAAACAAATTTAAAGAGGCCATTAGAAACAAATACCTACTCACTTTTAATCGCGTCAGCGGTTCGCTCATGATTATTTTATCAATATTTATGTTAACGAAACTCATTTTCCCAACCATTCAAAGGACATTATGATGAAAAAAACCACAAAACTTAAAAACATGATTCAAAGAAAAGACTTGGCCTTCTTAATGGAAGCCCATAACGGTTTATCTGCAAAAATTGCAGAAGAAGCTGGTTTCGAAGGAATCTGGGGTTCTGGTCTCTCCATTTCTGCTTCACTCGGAGTAAGAGATAATAACGAAGCTTCTTGGACTCAAGTTCTAGATGTTGTTGAATATATGTCAGACGCGACTCAAATTCCTATCCTCTTGGATGGAGATACAGGTTACGGAAACTTTAACAACATGAGACGTTTAGTTAAAAAACTTGAGCAAAGAGAAGTTGCTGGAGTTTGTATTGAAGATAAAATCTTTCCAAAGACAAACAGTTTTCTTCGTGGAGAAGCTCAACCTTTAGCTGACATGGATGAATTCTGTGGAAAAATAAAGGCAGGTCTTGACGCTCGCTCAGATGATGATTTTTGTATCGTTGCACGTGTTGAAGCCCTCATAGCAGGCTGGGGACTTCAAGAAGCTCTCAAGCGCGCAGAGGCTTATAGAAAAGCTGGAGCGACAGCGATTCTTATGCACAGTAAAATTAGCCGTGCCGATGAAATTTTCGCGTTTATGAAAGAATGGGGAGATCGTTGTCCAGTGGTAATCGTTCCGACTAAATACTATGCTACACCAACACAAGAATTTGCGGATCACGGTGTCTCAACTGTGATCTGGGCCAATCATTTAATGAGAAGTGCTGTTACGGCCATGCAACAAACAGCAAAAACAATTTTTGAAGACAAAAGCTTAATCAATGTTGAAGATAAAGTGGCTTCTGTTAAAGAGGTTTTTAGACTTCAAAATGATCAAGAATTAGAAGAAGCTGAAAAGAAATACTTCCAAAATAATAATAACGTTCACGCTATTATTTTAGCTGCTAGTCGTGGGAAAGAACTTGGTGAATTGACTCTCAATAAACCAAAGGCACTTCTTGAAGTTAATGGCAAGCCACTTTTAAAGCAGGCCATTGATAAAATCAAAGATCATGGCATGAATGACATTAGTGTTATTCGTGGTTACAAAAAGGAAAGCTTCCCTCAATTAGGTTGTGAATATATTGATAACGATCAATATGAGAAGACAGGTGAACTCTCGTCACTATACCTCGCTAAAAATAAAATTGATGGAGAAACGCTTATCTCCTACGGAGACATTGCTTTCCGTGGTCATATTCTAAACCTTCTCAATGAATCATCATCTGACATTACAATCGTCGTGGATGCCAATACAGACAGAAGAGATGATCAGTACACTGGTGATTACGTCACAACTTCAAACAAATATAACAAGTCATTTGTTGAAGAAAACTCTCGTCTTATGAAAACTAAGCTTGCCACCAAAAAACAAACTGAGTTTGAAGTTCATGGCGAATGGATTGGAATGCTTAAGGCTAATGCAAATGGCTCTGCCATTCTTAAGAATTCTCTTGATGAATTATCAAAGACTCCTCATTTTCATGAAATGAAAATGGGTGATCTTTTTAACTTCATGATTGAAAGAGATGTGAACATTGGTGTTTGTTATATCGAAGGCCAATGGATGGACGTCGATAATTTTAAAGATTTCGAAAAAGTACAAGTTTTTTAGTGAGGAATATATGATTGAATCAAGCCGCTTTTTAAGCGAATGTAAAAAAAATAACCTAACGACTTTCACAGGAACCCCATGTTCTTATCTAAAGCCATTCATCAATTATGTTATTGATGATAATGAACTTGAATTCATTGGCACTCCAAACGAAGGAGATGCTGTCGCACTTGCTTCTGGAACATGGGTTGGTGGAAAAACCGCCGTTGTCATGTTTCAAAACTCAGGTCTTGGAAATGCCGTGAATCCTCTGACTTCATTGAGCTATTCTTCAAGAATTCCCTTTCTTGGAATTACCACTTGGAGAGGTGAACCCGGTGGAAAGAAGGATGAGCCTCAACATGAGCTCATGGGACAAATCACAACTCAAATGCTCGACATTATGCAAATCCCTTGGAGCTTCTTTCCTCAAACCGAAGAAGAAGTCACTCCAACTCTTGATCGGGCGATGGCTTCGATGCAAGAGACAAGATTGCCTTTCTTTCTCGTCATGAAAGAAGGAAGTGTGAATAGTTATGAACTTCAGAAAAAGGGCAATAAGAGTGCCAGCTTTGCTTCTGAAGTGAAAACACAAAAATCAGTTTCAGGCGAAAACAAGCTTACTCGTACAGATGCTTTAAAAGTTATTCGTGAAACAACTGGCCCACAAACTCCACTGCTAGCGACAACTGGAAAAACGGGTCGCGAACTCTTCGAACTCGGAGATACTGAAAACCAATTCTATATGGTGGGTTCAATGGGTTGTGCCGCTGCCATGGGAGCTGGACTCGCTTATGCGGTTCCAAACAAAACAGTTGCCGTTATTGATGGCGACGGTGCTTTGATGATGAGAATGGGAAACATGGCCCTTGCAGGTCAAATGAATCTCAGCAATATGCTCCATATTCTTCTCGACAACGCTGTTCACGATTCAACGGGTGGTCAGTCAACATTGTCTGAAACGATTGATTTTTGCTCAATCGCTTCAGCATGTGGTTACAAAAGAGTTATTGAAACAAACACTGCTGAAGGTCTAGCTGGGGCCATTGAAGCATATAAAAAAGCTCCTTCACTAACCTTCATTCGTTTTTTCATAAAGAAAGGTTCTCCAGAGAAATTAGGTAGACCCACTGTAACTCCACCACAGGTTTCTGAGCGTCTTAAGGATTTTATGACAGGAGCTCATTAATGTTTAAACAGAATATTGAAAAAACAATTAATCGCAACGTCCTCTTAAACCCAGGGCCGGCTACAACATCAGCGCGAGTAAAATCGGCACTGATTGTTCCCGATATTTGTCCAAGAGAGCAAGAGTTCGGTGATTTACTTGGAGTAGTCAAAAACAAAGCTCTTCAAGTCGTGAGCGCTGATGCTCGCTATAAAGCAGTCCTCATTGGTGGATCTGGAACGGCGGCGATTGAAGCCTGTTTAAGTTCATGTACTAACGACAAGGCCGTTCTTATTTTAGAAAACGGTGCCTATGGCGAGCGCATGAAGAAAATCTGCGATGCTCTAAAAATACCAGCAGATGTCATTAAGACCAATTGGGGAGATCCCATTGATCAAAAGACCGTTAAAGATCATTTAGAAAAGAACGCTTCTAAATACCATGTCATGGCCTTTATTCATCACGAGACGACAGTCGGCATCCTTAATGATTTGTGCTCACTTCATCAGTTGGCCAAGCAGTATAAATTGAAAACGTTAGTCGATGCTATGTCGTCTTACGCGGGATTAGAAATTAATCTCACTAAAGATGATGTCGATTATTTAGTATCTTCATCTAATAAATGTATCCAGGGCATGGCCGGTTTAGGTATTTGTATCGTAAAAGAGCAAGTTCTCAATGAAATTGCTCAGTATCCAAAAAGAAGCTTCTATTTGGACCTCTCAACTAATTATAGTTCTCAAGAAAAAAATAATCAGTTTGCTTTTACTCCTCCGGTTCAAATTCTGTACGCGCTCAATGAAGCCTTCGATGAATTTTTTGAAGCAGGTGGAACGACGGCAAGAGCTGGTCGTTATGAAGAACTTTATCAGCAAATGAAAAGTGGCATGCTCGAATTAGGGTTTGAATGCCTCGTGCCTGAACATCTCCAAGCTAAAATACTCACGGCTTTTAGATGGCCGGACAATAGTAATTTTTCATTCGAAGAAATGCATGACTATCTTTACTTAAAAGGGATCACCATTTATCCCGGCAAAAATGCCAAAGAGAAATCTTTTAGAATTTCTAATATTGGTGAACTCAACAGCGAAGACATTAGCTTTTTCTTAGAAAACTTAAAGTCTTTCCTTAAAACAAAAAGACATTAAAGATTAATATCTCCCTCTTGAGGAACTAAGGGTTGAACACCTGGAGCTTGAGAGGGACTGTTCTTTTTTATTGCCCCCTTTTTCTTATCTTTCGCTAATTTAAAACGAATTTCAATCAAATCTTTAGCTTGATGAATATCTGCTGATTGTGGGTCAAGTTCATCTGGAATTTGGATCGACTTATTAAAAGTGTAAATACGCTTTGTCACGACCTTTGATTTACCTGTTCCAAATTCTTGATTCTTTTCAACTGTTCCCTTTAAAATAATTTGATGATTATCAATTTTAATTTCTAGTGGTGCATCCTTAATGGGTTTGAGTTGAACAATGAGACTTTGCCCCTTTTCCGTTTTCTTCCATTCCATCGGTATATCAGCTTGGCCCAATTCCATTTGGCGAAAATAATCCCCAATTTGATCATCCTGCATGAGCTGTTCCCATTGTTTGAAAAAATCACTGTGCATTTTCTCAACCATGTCGTCCATTTTGTCGATAAAATCGCCTTGAAAGTATTTTTCCATCTCTTTGCGGTCGCCTTTCATTTGCTCTTTTAAGGCCTTAAAAAAATCATCACTCCCCTGTGAATGATTTTGAGCATAACTCGTCGTTAGACTAAATAGAGCAAGGAGAAGTATTAGTGTTCGCATATTTGATCAACCTTTGCTGCAAAAATAAAATCACTTTTAAGCAACCCATTTACTTTATGGGTCCAAATCGTTATTTCAAGCAAACCGTAGGCAAGTTTCAAAACAGGATGATGATTTTGCTCTTCGGCCATTTTAGATATTTTTACTAAAAGTTGGAAAGGATCTTTAAAGTTTTTAAAGGTAAGTGTTTTTGTCAGCACCATGTTGTCGCTATCCAAAATCCAATCTTCCCGTAATTCTTTTTTGAATTCTAAACACTGCTCAATACTCAAAGGTATATCTTTAATTGTTGCCAGCACACATTTTTGATTTCTCAGACTCATGGGATTAACCTACATAAACAGCTCTTATTGCTTCATAATATCACTACATTAGACCTCCTGCACCTCTTTTAACATATTAAAATCATGGTAAAATATCCATATGTCTGGAGAGAATAATATTCAATTTCAAAGAAAAATAATTTTCGTCGAATCAAGTTCGGCCATGAGAAAACTTATTGCCAATAATCTTGAGCTCTACACAGGCTCGCAAGTGATCTGCGTGAAAAACTCTGAGGAGTTAAGTGAGTATTTCAAATCAGGCGAGAGTGCTGATTTAATTGTTACTGAAGACATGGTTGACGGAGAATACACATCCTTAAAAGTCGTTTATTTCATCAATGCTCAGCAACTCGAAATCCCAGTCATCGTCATGGGGCAAAACCCAAAATTAGAAGGCAAAGCGACTCTTATTGATCGAGAAAATTGGAGAGGATTAGTTAAAGAAGCTGCAAAACTTCTTGGTGTCACCTCTGAGGTGATGATGGAATTTATAGTTCCTGAGTACTACCCTTTTCAAATGGCGTGCTTATTAACAATGACCAAAGTTCCCGTCGATCTTTATCTTGATGAAGATGATGGCATAAACACTTGGTTCTTAGCTGAATCTCAAATTAATCGCCAAAAAATAGAAGACCTTATTTTTAAAGGAACTCATACTTTTTATGTCAGTCGCTATCAACGACTCGAGTTTGTAAATTTTTTAAGTACCGAACTTTATCAACTTTTAAATGACCCAAGCCTAACTTTTCAAAATAGAGTTGCTGTCACACAGGCTGCGATGGATAGCAGTTGCTTTTTGATTGAACAATTTGGTTTAGATAAGAAGTCGATTCAAACCACACGAACTGCAGTCGAATCTTTTTTCAAGCTCGCACTTCTCTCTCCAGGACTCGATGATCTCTTAGATGTTCTAAGTAAAAATACCAACTCTTATACTTACAAGCATTCACTTACCATTTCTATTGTTGGTCACCTCCTCATTAGCAAGCTTCAATGGGGAAATGCGGAACAACAAAAAATTATTGGGCTAGCTGCTTTTTTCCATGATGTCATGATCGCTGATGATCGTCTCACTCCTATTCATTCATCCCAGCAATTACAAGACTCTACTCTTCCATCTGAACAGAAACTCAAAATTGAGCGCCATGCTTTTCTTACTTCAGAGCTATTATCAAAATATCCAGATCTTCCTATGGGAACTGACAGTGTCATCCTCCAGCACCACGGAACTCTTAATGGCATTGGTTTTTCTGATGACCATCTGGATAATCGGCTTAGCCCATTGGCCATCGTTTTTCTAGTTACCGAGGATTTCGTCCATCGAATTCTGGCCACAGAAGCACCAGATAAGATGACCATATTGCATGAAATGAGTTTAAAGTACGACAAAGGTCAGTACCGTAAGTGTTTCGAGGCCTTAGAAAAGGCCGTGAAGTGATTAATTCTTAGTCACCCTCTGTAATCATTTCCGTCTAAGTCCCCCTGACTCCTGATTAGAGGCACTCTATAGGCTATGAAAAATCTATTACTGTCAGCTTTGATCCTATCTACTCCTCTTATGGCGTCTGAAGTCGATCACTACAGCTTGGCCTATGAAAAGATTGTTGATATTGGAGATATTCTCAACAGTAGGGCCAATACTTATCTTTTGCAGGCGATCGACTCGAGCAATTCACAGTCACAATGTGATGAAGAAATTCTTTATACTGAATTAAAAAAATATTTTGCCAATCATACCAAAGGTCAATTAGCAAAAGATCTTCTTCATGATGATTCAATTCCTCGTCAAGTGATTCCCCTCGACAATTCCGTTTATCACAGATGGAGTGTCTGGAATGGATTTCTTTTAGGACGTAAAAAAGCTCGTACTTCGCCCCTGGCCTTAGGTCCTATTATAAAAGTCGGAGACGTGGTTATTGGGACTGATAAAGTTGAGCATATGTTCGGCATGGGTTTCATTTACTTCAAAAGACATTATCTTAAAAACAAAGATATGGTTTCGGTTTTAAAAAGTGGAATTTTCAAAGAGAAAACGGCCCTTGGTGGTAATATTCTAGCGACAGGAGTTTTCTCCTACGCCGATCTTTCGGCCAATTTTAATGGCATGCGCTTTTGGAATCATATGCTCCAAAAAAATGATGATATCCTTGGGAAAGAGTATAATGTAGGTCCTTATATTTCTTGTCAAAACAATCAGTGGAAAGTTGAGAATAAAATCGATTTTAAAAACTATTTTGATGAATCGATGGACGAAAGCGTGAACTGTTCTAAGTTTGCAAGCCGCTCTGGTCTCAAGAAGTTTGTAGCAACAGTTGAAGAGGCTAACAAATCTCGCTCAATTGATCAGAAAGCCTGTGATTCAGAGAATAAATCGCTTAATAAAATGAAGAATAAATATGATGTTGTTCTTGAAAGTGATCCTCATAAGCGTCCTTTATCTCATTGGTTAATCAACACAAAGGGACACGGAAAGGTTTCTTACTTTAATGAATTTTAAGAAGATCGCTCCAGCGAGTGGTAAAATGCTTTGATTTATAGTCAGAGCGCAATTCCCATAATTGCTGAATACCACAAGCAAGACTTGAAACAGTGTCTCTTCCCTCTCGATGATTAATACGATCCATCACTCTCATTAATTCTTGTCGCTGCTGACTATCGCCCATGGCAAAAAGATCGAGTTGCTCACTCTCCGGGCCGTAAAGATCATAAAGCATGATTCCACATTTTTTATAAGTGAAGCCCTTGCGAAAAATATCTTTAATCATCTCTCGAGCATGGGCAATCATCTTTAACGAATCATTAGTTCCCATGGCAAAATGCCGCTCGAGGGAATTGTAATATTGAGGAGTGTCTTTAAAGGGATTGGTATGAAGAAAAACAGAAACCGAACGACAAACAGAATTCTGTCTGCGCAATTTTTCACAGGCCCTGGTGGCATATTGAGAAATGGCTTCTTGCAATTCGGATAACTGCTCGACCGGATGGCCAAAAGACTTGCTTGAGATAATTTGTTTCTTAGGTTCAAGCACACTCTCCAATGGTAAACAAAAAATTCCCTTCAGCTCCTCTTGTATTTGCCTACCCGTTTTCGTGTAAAGCTTTTGAATCAGCGTGGTGTTTTTAAAATCTCTTAGATCAATCGCCCGAACAATTCCCATCATCCGCATTTTTTCAGCATTACGTCGACCCACTCCCCATAGATCTCCCACATCAAGTCGCTTGAGCGCTTCATCAATATGACGTTGTTCATGAAGCCAAAGCACTCCTTGCGCGCGAGTTGATTTTTTCGAAAAATGATTGGCGACTTTTGATAATACTTTTGTCGAAGAGACTCCGATTGAGACAGGCAGTCCCGTTTGTTTCAAGATCGAATCTTTCAAATGATGGGCGAGCTTGGGAATATTCGAAATCCCCGTCAAATCAAGAAAAGCTTCATCGATTGAGTAGACTTCAAGAGCAGGAACTTCACTCGCCAGAATCTTCATCACTCGCGCCGACATATCTCCATAAAGAGCATAGTTGGAAGAAAAGGCATGGCCTTTATTCTTTATGAGAAATCCTTGAATATGATGAAAGGGATCACCGCGCTTAATTCCGATGCCTTTTGCCTCATTCGATAGGGCCACCACGCAACCATCGTTATTCGAGAGCACAACCACAGGCACGCCATTGAGCTTGGGATTAAAAACCCGCTCACATGAAACGTAAAAACTATTGCAGTCGACGAGCGCAATTTGGCGCGGAAGAGCTTCCATAGGGCCAGTATACACTTACGCAATACTTACGCAAGAGGCGGCAACTTCCAGTCGATGGGACTTTTATGGTGTTTCTTTAAAAATTCATTAGTTTGGGAAAAAGGTTTCGTACCGAAAAAACCGCGGTGAGCCGACAAAGGCGAAGGATGCACTGATTCAATGACCAAGTGGCGCGTACGATCGATAGAGGCGCCTTTCTTTTGAGCATAAGCACCCCAGAGAAAGAAAACCAAATGATCACACTCTTTATTTAGAACCTCTATGGTGGCATCTGTGAACTTCTCCCAACCCTTTTTAGCATGAGAGGCGGCCAGGTCTGCCTGAACAGTCAAAACGGCATTTAAAAGGAGAACTCCTTGTTTGGCCCAAGCTTCTAAAAAACCATGAGGCGAAACATCAATCCCTAAATCACTTTTAAGTTCCTTAAAAATATTTTGTAATGAGGGAGGAGTCGAAACTCCTGGTCGCACAGAAAATGATAGACCATGGGCCTGACCTTTGCCGTGATAAGGATCTTGACCCACAATCACAACTTTGACTTTATGAACTGGTGCATACTTGTAGGCTTGAAATATGTTTTGAATCTCAGGATAAAATTCTCTACCGGCCTTAATTTCAGCATTAAGAAAAACTTCAAGTTCTTTCATGTAAGGCGCTGTCATTTCAGCGCCTAAATATTTATTCCATGAAGCAGGAAGATCAAATTGCATTTAGTATTTTACCGCACAACCGTAGGCATCAGTTTTGGTATGGCTCAATTTTTTTCCGGCCTTTAACTCATCAATGCTTTGGGCGATATAATTGTGGGCCTTCGCTACATCTTTAGGATCTGCAGACAAAATGTCGTCTATCCCACCCTCGTAAACAAGAGTGCCTTTAGCATCAACGATGAACATATGAGGAGTTACTTTTGCGCCATACAATCTTCCAACAGTTCCATCTAAGTCGAGCAAAAGAGAATGGGCAGCCATACCTTCTTCTTGATATTTAAGAACTGCTTCACCTGAGCCGGCGAGATAACCTTGTTTGCCTTTGGCACTTGAAGTAATGGCCAACCAAACCACGTCATTCATATATTTTTTTTGCAATGATTGCATATTTTTTGAATCGTAATGTTTGCGAACAAAAGGACAACCATAATTGTACCATTCAAGCACGACTGTTTTTCCTTTGAATTCCGACAGCGTAATAGTTTTACCCAAATGAGACTTCAATTTGAAATCTGGCGCTGGTTTACCAATAGTTGCAGCGAAAGAAGAACAACTAAGAAAAAATGAAATTAAAAATGTTTTAAACATAGACCCTCCTGGGATTTCTATATTGAGAGAACAAGGGAAAATTGGCCAGTGGGAAGTTTTTTAGTCAAATTTATGAATAACATTTGTCACAACTCCCCATATAAGGACATCGTCACCGTCATTAATTTGATAAGGTTTAAATTTCTTGTTCTCCGGCATCAGCCAGAAAACTCCGTCCTTTTTAACTAATCTTTTAACAGTGAATTCACTATTGAGAACGGCAATCACAATTTGACCACTTTGGGGAGTTAGCGATCGATCGACAATAAGCAGATCATCAGGATGAATGCCAGCATCGATCATGGACTCGCCACTGACCCTAACAAAAAAAGTGGCCGGAGGATTTTTCACTAAGTATTCGTTCAAATCTAAATTCGATTCTATATAGTCATCAGCAGGAGAAGGAAAACCAGCTTCAATTCGTGAAGCAAATAACTTAAAAGAAGTGGTTGGAGATTGCTGATTCAAGCTATAGATCTTCATTGATTCGTTCTCCAATCATAATGAGGAACAATATAATAAGCGGGAGTCTCGTAAGGATGTGCCTTTAGCATAGCTTCAACGGCAGCTTTTAGACATTCCTTTGAACATACTAATTCGAGTCTTATCTCTGACACTTTTTCCAATTCTCCACTCCTTCCAATAAAAGGATTAGCGTTTTCTAGAGGTTTGAATTGTCCCGTTCCTAGACTTTCGAAACTGCAATTTTCATACGCACCAATTGCTCCTGCACCAGCATTAAACAAAGCTCTTTTTACTTGATCAACATGGTCAAGATTTACAAAAACGACTACCTGAAACATCTAAACCTCTGAAAAAATAAAAATAAGCTGGTTCTAATAAAATCTTACACATTTAAAATGAGGCCAACAAGCATTAGACATTCTCTTAAAAAAAGAGGGAAAATTTTAACACAAATCTGACAAAGGTTGATTATGAAATTAATCAACAGTCTCAAGGAGGACTTAAATGAGAAAAGGAATTCTAGTAGCGGCACTACTTGCATCAGGATGGATTGGCGCCACTCAAGCATGTGACATGCACGGTACATCTGGAATCGTTGAACAAAACGATCTATGGATCTCTACATCTGACAAAGCAGCTAACAACATGACAGAAGCTCGCTTTAACGAAATTATTGATGGCGTTGAAGCAATCTACGCTCCAATTATTTCTGCACGTGGAAAACAATTAAAAATCGAAAGAAAGTGGGATGACGGAACAGTTAACGCTTACGCGCAACAAACTGGTAATACATGGATGGTATCTATGTTCGGCGGTCTTGCACGTCACCAAGTTGTAACTGACGACGCGTTTGCACTCGTTGTTTGTCACGAATTAGGACATCACATTGGTGGTCAACCTAAGAAGAAGAGCTGGTGGGGATCATCATGGGCTTCAAACGAAGGTCAAGCTGATTACTTCGGTAACTCTAAGTGTTTAAGAAAGTATATGGAAAAAGATGACAACATCGCTATCGTTGCTTCATTGAACGTTCCTGATGTTGCTACTAAAGCGTGTCAAGAAGCTTTCTCTAACGCAACTGACGTAGCAATGTGTCAGCGTGGAGCAATGGCCGGATTAAGTCTTGCTGACCTCTTCAAAGCTTTAAGAAACAGCACAACTCCTCTGAAGTTTGATACTCCAGATACTAAAGTTGTTACTGCTACTAATGACAACCATCCAGATTCACAATGTCGTCTTGATACATATTTCAACGGCGCACTTTGTGACAAAGATGCCTATGCAGATCCATCAGATACAGACGCTGTAACTGGTTACTGTGTACGCGCTGATGGTTACAAGTCAGGTGTAAGACCACTTTGTTGGTACAAGCCGTAGTCTTTAAATAGATTATTAAGGAAGGCCGCTTTTAAAGCGGCCTTTTTTTTTGTTTAATAGTTATGATGAAACATCGAAAACAGAAAATTGTCGCTTATATCATACGAAAGCAAGGTTCTGAACGTGAGCTCCTTAGCTTTACTCATCGAGATTACCCAGAAGCAGGAATCCAAGTCCCTGCAGGAACAGTCGATCCAGGAGAGAAGCCTGAGCAAACTTTATTCAGAGAAGTTTATGAAGAGTCAGGCCTCGATATAAAACAAGAGAGCTATCAGCTGTTAGGAATCTTTCAATGGGAAAGATATGACCGTCATGAGATCCACCAGCGCTTCGTCTATCAAATTAACTTGAAACAGGACACTGCTGATCAGTGGACACATTCAGTTAGTGGTCAAGGTGAAGATGAGAGCCTAGTCTTTAATTATCAATGGATCAAAGTCTCAGCTGATTTAAAAAAGAAGCTCGCTGCCAATCAGGGCGATTATCTTGAACAATTGGTATAAAAAAAGGCCCTCTCATGAGGGCCTTAAATTGAATTCAAAAAAGAATAAAATTATTTTTTCTTAGCTGGTTTCTTTGGAGCTTCTGCTGCAGGAGTTTCGTTCTTAACGATCTCTAGCAATTCAACTTCAAAAACCAATGTAGCGCCACCAGGAATTTTAGGAGGGGCACCAGCATCGCCGTAAGCTAAATCTGGAGGAATAACGAGTTTAACTTTACCACCAGCTTTAACTTTTTGAAGTCCTTCAGTCCAACCACGAATAACGCGATTAAGAGGGAAATTCACTGGCTGACCTCGTTCAACAGAACTATCAAAAACAGTCCCGTCGATTAAAGTACCATGGTAATGAACGCGAACAGTATCTTCGGCCTTAGGATAAGCGCCTGTACCTTCTTGAGTTACTTTGAAGGCCAATCCTGATTCAGTTTTAGTTGCACCTTCACTTGAAACAAATTTTTCAAGGAAATCAACACCAGTTTTCTTATTGTCTTCAGACATTGACTTCATTCTTTCATTGAAGAAATCACGAACTTTAGGTGCATATTCTTGAGCGTTCACTCTTGGCTGTTTGCCAGAAGCTGACTCAATAAGACCAGTTGCAATAGCAGCAATTTGAGCTTCTGAAAGTTTCATTGCTGAAAGTCTTTCACCGAACATTGTACCAACAGTATAGAGAGTCTTATCCTCTTCTGTTTTGATTTCTGCTTCTTTAGGTTTACAAGAAATAGCAGTAACAAGAGTGAGGGCCAAAACCCCGTTAAGAATTTTTTTCATGATTCATCCTTTGAAGTAATGAAAAGTATAATTAATTAAGAGGTTACGTTAGCTTAGAAATTTTGACAACTTCAAATAACGAATTTAGTCGTTTTTTGCGGTTTGAGTCAAAGATGCATGCAATTCAGGTAACAAAATATGAATGCTCTTGAGTTGGTATACTAACAGTGGTGAATCAATGAGACTTTCGAAAGAGGCAATAGCATTTCTTTGGCTTCCTAGAAACATCAACATACCTAAGCTTGTAATCTCCGAACTTTTTGACAATTCTCGTTCACTTAAAAATTCCACATCATTTGAACTGATACCGAATTCTAAAAATAAGTTTTTAACAATCAAACGAGATTCTTTCTTCGAATGGTCCTTTAAAATAACCAACTTTAAATACTTATTGCGAATAACTTGTTTGATGAAAGATTGAAATTCAGGGCGAATGGACCAAATCTCGCTGTTCTCACTCCAAACTAAATCATTTAAAGAAATGATAATATATTTACTGCCACTATTGTGATGTTTTGAAAATTGTTTGAGTTTTAATTGAGCAATTTTGAGTGAATCTTCAATCCCTATAAAATCGCGTTTAATCTCGCGCTGAACTTGTGTTTTTTGGGGAGGAACTGAATTAAACTTTACTGATTGATGAGTACAAGAAGACAGCATTGTTATAAGAATAAAAAGTGTGAGTGATATTTTCACAATCTGGCCTCATCGATGGCTTGATTACAGAGACGATCACAGTGTTCATTTTGAGGATGACCACTATGCCCTTTTACCCAATGAAAACCAACTGACCAATAAAATGAGGTGATCTCATCTAATCGTTTCCAATATTCTAAATTTTCAGGAACCTTATTATCCGCTTTGCGCCAGCCTCTTTGCTTCCAGCCTTGAATCCATTGATTCATCCCATCGACAATATATTTTGAGTCGGTATAGACATGGACTTCCAGTTTCCCTGTTTGAGAAATGCCACCTCTTTCATCGATAAGATATTTTAAGCCGCTGATAACTCCTTCGAGCTCCATTCTGTTATTGGTTGTGTTGGCATCAACTCCTGAAGATTCAAACAGAATTTCTCCAGTTGCATTTTGCGCCATACAGGCCCAAGCCCCGACTCCAGGATTACCGCGACAAGCCCCATCACTAAAAATGGCCACTGCAAGTTCGTTTTTCACGATTTCATTGGGAACTGGATAGTGACCACCAGCATTTGATTCAATTTCATTGGTTTTGAAATCGACACCTTGAGCGCGCTCTTCGACTTGATCAATCAAGCTCAAAGCATCGCTATCGTCTCTTAAAAGAGATCTTAATAATTTTAATGCATTTTCCAATCTCTTTTTAGTCATTATTCAATCCGTAAAAATTTGCGTTTGCCGATTTTGATAACTTTTCCAGCGCTCGATGAATTGATAACAAAAGATTCATCCGTAATTTTATCGCCATCAACAAAACCAATAGCGTTTTGTTGCAACAATCTTCTCACTTCTTTCTTTGAATCAATCAGACCTAAAGTCACTAGAACATTAATCAAAGAATCTTCCGTTGCACTAGAGTAAGTTGGAGTATCTTCAGGCACTTCGCCCTTTTTAAAGACATTTTCAAACTGAGTGCGCATTTCACGGCCTACTTCTTCGCCGTGGAAAAAAGTAACGATTCTTTGAGCAAGGTCTTTTTTGGTTTCATTGGGGTGAAGAACACCTTTTTCAAGACCGGCGGTGATTTGTTCAAATTCAGCAGGACTAATATCCGTTAAATATTGAAAGTATTCACCCATCAAACGATCAGGAATACTCATGATTTTACCAAACTTATCAAAGGGCTGATCGTTGATCGCAATGTAATTGCCAAGCGACTTGCTCATTTTTTTGGTTCCACAAGTACCAGTGACAATTGGTAAAAGAACAGCAACCTGTGGACGCATATTGCGATGACGTTGGTAATCACGACCCATCAGCACATTAAACTTTTGATCACTACCACCGAGTTCAACGTCAGCTTTAATATAGACTGAGTCGATACCTTGAAGAATAGGATAGAAAAGTTCATGGAGAGAGAGAGTATTTCCACTCTCAATTCGTTTCATAAAAGTATCATGTGAAAGAAGTCTCGCTACAGTCGTCTGCCCGGCCCATTGAATAACATCTCTCAAAGTGACATCGTTAAACCATTCAGACTGAAAACAAACTTCTGTACGATCGCGATCAACAACGGTGTAAACCTGTTGCATGTAAGTTTGGGCATTCAATTTTATTGTTTCTGGATCAAGCGCCTGACGAGCTTCATTCAATCCCGTAGGATCGCCAATAGAAGCGGTATAATCCCCAATGATAACCACACCAATATGCCCAAGGTCTTGAAATTGACGCATCTTTCTAAATGGTACGAGATGTCCGAGGTGAATATCCGAACCAGTTGGATCAATTCCACATTTCACACGTAATGGTTTTTTATTGTGGATAGAATGGGCCAGCATTTGCAACAATTCAGTGTCTGGAGTGATTTCGCTAACTCCAAAGCGCACATGCTCAAACTGACGATGGGCCTCGCCAACGACCTTATCATCATATTTCTTTCTTAACTCATCTAAAGTTTGTTGAATGGAGTCCTGCATAATTTCCTTTAAGGGCCAAATTCAATGATTTTGGCATAATACCCATTATCACCCAAACACTCAACCAAGTCTCTCACAAATTCTTTTCACAGGGGATGGTTCGTGTTAAAAAATGCGACTTCAAAAATGAGGAGAAATCCCTTGGATCTCACGCCGTACTCCATTCACGTTTACAAACAGAATTTCAATTTTGCTTGTGCCCATTTTATGCTTTTTGAAGATGGATCACGTGAAACTCTCCATGGACACAATTACAGAGTTGAAGTCGAAGGCGAAAACTCTGCTTTAAGTAATGACATGGTCTTTGATTTCTTAGATATAAAGCCGCTCATTAGAGAAATTTGCCAAGAACTTGATCATCACCTTTTGATTCCTAAACTTCACCCTAAATTACAAATAGAAACAAGAGATCAACAAGTTCTTCTCAAAATACCTGATGGTACAACAATGTCATTTCCGCTGAATGACACGTATCTCTTGCCAGTACTGAATACTTCAGTGGAACGACTGGCCATTTATTTCGGAACTGAATTAAAATTAAGAATAAAAAATAAATTTAATTATTGTTTTAAAAAATTAAAAGTCACGATTGAAGAAACGCCAGGACAATGTGCCTCAGTCTGGATTGAATAGGAAATAATATGAATTTCATCGAATTAAAACATGGGACAACAGTTGAGGGATCAGAGATTCCAGCTTATAGGAGCGAATCAAAATCTCATAATTGGATATACCTACTTGCAGGTGTTCATGGAGATGAAGTTGAAGGCGTCTTTTGCTTACAACAACTCTTTGAATGGCTAAAGAAAGATGAAGAACTCGCTCAATTACCTCTAGTGGTAGTCCCTATTCTCAATATCGACGGCTATCGCGCTGGAACCAGAACTAATTCTCACGGTGTAGATCTCAATCGCAATTTAGGTGCTAAATCATGGACCTCAGAAGCAAGAGAAGCAAAATACTTTCCAGGAACGAAACCTTTTTCTGAACCAGAAAATCTATACCTTGATAAACTTTTTCAAAAATACCATCCAAGCTTTATCGTAAGCTTTCACTCGTGGAAGCCAATGCTCAACATCAATGGCGATTGTCGCGAGTTTGCAGAAATTATGTTTGAGCATAACAAATACCCTATTATCGATGATATTGAAGGCCATCCTACTCCAGGTTCACTTGGCGACTATGCCCCTGAAAAATATAAGTGCCCAGTCTTAACTCTTGAATTCCCAGTATTATCAGAAGAGTTAACTCTCAAAGAAATTTGGGAAGAAAATGAATTGGCCCTTAAAGCACTTATGAGTAGCGATAAACTATCCAAACTCTACTAAGTAGAATTTGAAAGTTTTTTACTCTGATCAATTCTCATTGTTTTTACCAAATCAACATCGATTTCCGATGGAAAAATACCGCGATCTACGGCTAAAACTTTTAGAAAAACATATTTTATCAGCAGATGAACTCTTCCCTGCCCCCCTTGCAACGAGAGAACAAATCTTATCAGTTCATTCCGAACATTATTATGATTCCATTGAAAATGGATCGATTGATCCAAAGGCAATGAAAGAAATTGGTTTCCCCTGGTCTGAAAGAATTATTTTGAGATCAAGGGCCAGCGTTGGCGGCTTCATCGCTGCTTGCCTTAATGCCTTAGACACAGGCATTTCAGGTAATTTATCAGGGGGAACACATCATGCCCATCGAGACAAAGGCGAAGGTTTTTGCGTTTTTAATGATTTCGCGATTGCATCAACCTGGCTCATTTCTCAAAAGAGAATGACAACCGCTTTGATTTTGGATTTAGACGTTCACCAAGGAAATGGTAACTCTTCGATTCTGAATCAATCAAAAGACATTTTTGTTTGCAGTATGCATGGAAAAAATAATTATCCTTTCAGAAAAGTACCAAGTCACCTGGATGTCGAGCTACCAGATCACTGCAGTGATGAAATCTATCATCAATTCTTAGATCAAACATTGAATAAGCTTTCTCAAATGAAATTTGATCTTATTCTTTATCAAGCAGGTGTTGATCCACTAAAAACAGATCGCTTTGGAAAGCTCGATCTAACTCTTGAAGGACTGAGATTACGAGATCAGAAAGTTTTTAACTATGCCTTTGAGACAAAGACGCCGATTGCGATAGCACTTGGTGGCGGTTATAGCGAGCCAATAGAAGAAACGATTACCGCCCACTGTAATACTTATCGCGAAGCCAAGATCCATGCTAAAAATTTAATGAATCTTCTTTAGGCTGTGTTTTAAGCGAAGGGCATTGAGCAGCACTGAAAGGGAGCTACTTCCCATGGCGATACTGGCATAATTCGGTGGAAGAAAGAAATTCAACCAATGATAAAAAAGTCCAGCGGCGAGAGGAATTCCGACAACATTAAAGATAAATGACAAAAAAAGATTAGAACGAATACCACTCATGATTTTCTTCGCCATTTCAAAGAAAAGAACAATTCGATGAAGATCAGCCCCTTTGATAATGACATGACCGACGGCCTTCGCTGCATCTAGCCCTTCTTCCATCGCCATGCTCAAAGTGGCTTGAGACATAGCAGCGGCATCGTTAAGTCCATCACCAATCATTAAAACTTTCTTTCCCGTTTTTTCTAATTCTTGAATATAGCGGGCCTTGTCGGTTGGTAGGACATCACCAGAACGATGAGCAATTTTTAAACTATCAGCAAAGCGATCCACTACAATTTGCCGATCTCCTGAGACCAAATGCAAAGTCTTTCCATTCGTCTGGAGATAAGAAATGAGCTCAGCTGCATTTTCTTTAACCGGATCTTCAATAGTAAAAATGGCCTCAATGCTCTTTTGAGTAGCGAGGGCAACAACGGTGAAATCAGAATGAGGAACGGTTGATAGATCAAATCCATTCGATTGCACAAACTTAAGCGAACCCAAATACCATTTTTCACCTTCAAAACTAGCGATGATCCCCTTTCCTGATATTTCTTCAAAGCTTTCAAGATCTAAAAATGAAAGTTTCGTTTGGGCAAAATGCTTAGCAATTGAAATTGATAAAGGATGACTAGAAAAACTGGCCATTGAATAGGCCATAGCATCAGTCAATCGATTTTCTGTTAACTTTTTACAATTTGAAACTTGGGGTTTCCCTTGTGACAAAGTTCCCGTTTTATCAAACACAACATCAGTGATAATTTCTGCTCGCTCCATTGCCGAAGTATCAGTACACCACAAACCTTTTTGAGCAAGAACTGAGCTTCCTACCATAACTGCAGTTGGAGTCGCTAAACCAAGCGCACAAGGACAAGCAATCACCAATACTGAGATCGCATTATTTACAGCGAGACTTAGACTTGCAATATCGGAAATAAAGTACCAATAAATAAATGTGATCACTGAAATGACAATAACAATGGGAACAAAGACGTTTGATATCTGATCGCACAGCACTTGTATTTTGGGTCGGCTCGACTGGGAGCTTAAGATAATATCGAGGGCCTTTTGAAGTTCACTCGACTTACCATCCTTCGAAGCAACCAAAACAGCAATGCCTTCTAAGACCAGCATACCTGCTAATAATTGTTCGCCTTCTTTTAAGCTGACCGGCATGGCCTCACCATTGATCGCAGATGAATCGACTAAAACCTGACCTTTGCTAATGACCCCATCGACAGAGACTCTCTCACCTGTTCGCACTTGAACTTTTTGACCGACTTCAATACTGCGAGCATCAACTTCAATCAGTTCATTTTGTTCTTTGAAAAGCATGGCTGAACTTGTACTTATATCCATCAATGATTGAAGCTCACTATTCACATTTCGCTTGGCTTTTTCTTCTAACCATTTACCAAAAAGAATGAGCGCTACAATCATAGCTGCTGCTTCAAAATAAATGGGATCGTTTGAACCACTTAGAATAACAATAAAACCATGAACGTAGGCCGATATAATTCCAAGACCGACTAAAGTATTCATGGTCGATTTACCAGTTAACAAAAACTGCCAAAAACCTTTGATAAATGTACGGCCAGAGAACCCCATAACTACAGAGGCCAAGATCATCTGAACCCATTGGTTACTCCGATGACTGATATAATGACCAAGGGGTGACATGTGAAAAATCATAAGAAAAAGTGAAACTAAAAGCGCTAAGATTAATTTATGTTGACTGAGAAAGCGCAAATCCTCACGAGAGGCACTCCCCACTGGTCGAATGGAATAACCCAGTTTATTGAGATGTTCATTAATTTGAGCATCGCTCATTTCAAGTTCGGATTGAATAGTTGCTTGTTCAGTGGCAAAACTGACATTAACTTGTTCAACGTGATCAATCTTACTTAATTGTGATTCAATAATGTTGGCGCAGGCTGCGCAAGTCATCCCTTTGATGCCAACTGTTTTTTTAATCGACAATTATAAACCCTTGAAGCTCATGACTTTGAAGCCTGAGTTCTCAATAGTTGACTTGATTTCCATCGGCGATTTATCTGTATCTTTGATCTCTACAGATTTCTGGGCCAAGTCTACAGAAACAGAACATGTAGAACTTTGTGCTTTTAAGGCCTTTTCAACTTTTGAAGCGCATCCACCACAAGTCATTCCATCAACGCTAAACAGATAATTTTTCATCGTTAATCTCCATAAATATTAATGAAAATTAGACCTTTTAGCTAAGCCTGACAAGCATCAGAGTTTGGCACTTATTCTGCATTATCTATCTGAAAGACACTTGATAAAGGATAACTTTTAATGAAAAAACGAGCACTTATGCTACTTTTTTTGATCCCGCCAATGGCATTTGCTGTGCGGCCGTCAAAGAATTGGTCACTATATTCTTCTGTTGAGACACGAACCAGTTTAGAGACGTTGGATCAAACTCGGAATGTAATCGAAATGAGTTTAGAGCTCATGCCATCATATAAGCTCCAAAATGATTCAAAAATTCGTGCTTACTTAGCAGCTTCAAAAGAACTTCAAGGCACGCGTGAACAAAATTTAGCGAATGCCTTTATTGGCCATACTCAAAAGCTTTTTAATATGAATGCTGATACGTCAGTATCAAGTGATATTCGAGGATATATTCCGCTAAATGAAAATTCGATTAAAGATGAATCCTTAAAAACCAGAATCTATTTAGGAATTTCTTCAAATTCAAACTTGGCCATTCCTTATATTGAATCAAGTTCACTGACATTGAAAATTTCTGGTTATAGAAATATCCATGAATATGAAACATCTCGCTCTGGCTCAGTAAATACTCAGTATTCTCTCAGTGAATACTTAGGCTTAAACTTGCAATTTACAAAAGACTTAAGTTTTTCAACCTACGTAACAAATTCTCAATACTTCAGTTATTTCAATAATAGAAAGCCTGATGTTTTTGAAACAGGTCAGGCCATCAGTTATGCCATTACACCAGATATCGAAATGAGCTTTGGCCACACACTTGGTGGGAAAACATTTAAAGATGATGGCGTAACCAACAACATTGAATTTTTTAATTCGAAAGAATCGACAATCTATACCTC
>Ga0100403_1000616_pt1 | contig 35479 bp, 47 predicted proteins | sample CryGeymet201501t_FD_83663 | JGI IMG/M metagenome (GOLD analysis project Ga0100403, IMG submission 83663) | Groundwater microbial communities from Crystal Geyser aquifers in Utah, USA - Crystal Geyser metaG 2015-01t | ecosystem: Environmental > Aquatic > Deep subsurface > Groundwater | place... | reverse complement strand
TCTTAGCATAATAATCATCAATCCAAATTGCTTGCTCCCACTCTCCTGTATCTGGATTTTTAGTAAGTCTAGAATATGTACTCATAGTTATTTATTATCTCTCCCAATCTCTTCTAACTTCTGGTTGAGTTGTTGGCGGAGTTTTCTATGGTAACTGGAGTGGCAGTTAACACAAAGCCATATTACTTCAAGGGGTTTATTATAATCCTCATGATGTCCATGAACACTGTTTTTTTCTCCACATGTCTCACACCTATCTGGCTTACTTATTGTGCAGTTTTGCAGTGCCTTGTTTAGAATCCTACGAGCCAATACTTTTTCTGGAAACTTTAATGACGACTTTTTACTAGCCAACCTTTGAACTTCTGGGTGTTCTTTGCTATATTTTTTTGTTTTCTCTAAGACTTTATCCTTGTTGCTATCGTAATAGTTTGCATCATATTTTTCTTTTCTATCTTTGTTTTCAGATGTCCATCTCCTATTTTGTTCATAATTTAATCCTTTCGCACTCACTTCTGGGTATTACTACTATTACTTTTTTATCCTTTTTACGTGTGTAAACACTTCCCCATTTCTTAGCTATTGACTTAGCTCTAGTCGGATTAATTAAATATTTACTTCTTCTTCTCTTAACTATAAATTCGACGTTTTTTTCTGATATCTCTGCTACTGTTAGCATATTCCATTCAACTGTGAATCCTTCTACACCGCTATCCCACCCATATTTAGAATGTGCTTCCTTATATGTGTTGGCTAGTTTTATTGGTAATGCTTTCATTTTATTTATCTAATAATTCCTAAATCAGTAAGTGTTAACAAAGTATTTGATATCCCATTCTCAAGACCAATTATAAATATAGTTGCTCCTAAATATGTAATTGCTAGATCAAGTATTTTTTCGTATATTGTCATGTTTGTTTATTAGTTTAGGAGAAGGCACGAACTTCTGATCTGAATATCCTGCCCATCTCCCAAGCCAATAAGGCTTGGTGTAAGTTTCAAGAATTAAAAAGGAATTTCATCACTTATATCATCATCTTGATTAGCTTCTACGACATCTACTCCTAATACTTCTTTGACCATTTCTACATCGTTTCCACTTATTTGTGATACTGACTCGTGAATAAACTTATCTTCTTGTCTGATTGGTTCACCAGTTTCTTTATCAACTTCTTTCTGTTCTATAAATCCTGCAAACATTTCTTCTATCATGTCTACATTAGATCTAACCATTTGTAGAGCATCCATATCTCCTAGTATCTGTATCATCCCATCTTCTTTTACTAAGCTGTAGTTAACAACGTGGTTCATTCCATATTCGGTATCAATTCTTTCAAGTGTGAGTTTAGCTTTTAATGCAAACATTGGGATTGCTGCTTTTCCTTTTGTTAAAGGTCTGATTTGTTTAGCAAAGTCCCACATTTTCTGTAGCCTTGTCCCTGAGACAAACATTACGAATGGTTTTCCAGTATTTATGATCATTCCCCCTAATAGCTGTGTAAACTTTGGTTTTGGATCCTTTGAGTTATCTAAAGCGTAAAATCCTCTTGAAATGCTCATAATGCTTACCGTAAGTTCTTTGTGTGTAGTTTTATCAGGTGAGTAATAAAACTCTCCTGTTGGTGCGTACTGACCATCTTCAAGTTCGTTTTTAGAGTTTGATTCAGTTATTTTAAGCTGTGGCAATGATGCTCCTCCTAAGTTTTCTGATCCTACACTAGCGTTTTCTTTTAAGAAGCTTTGCAGCTCTTCTGGAATAGATAATTCCATTTTGTTTCTTGTTAATGCGTTTGTCATTTATTTGCCCTTTCTTGGTGCAATTACTTCTTTAAATGTTATTCCTAAGTAGTTAAAACATGCTATTAATCTCTCATCTATTGTTTTCATTCCTGTTATAGCCATTATGTATCTTGCTTGTTCTTCGTTTTTTACATATAGTCTTTCGTTTCCCCAAGACATTGTTCTGTAATATTCAATTATCATTTTTGTCCTTTCTTTTAAATTAAGCTTGGTAATAAGTATGTGAATGCAGATGAAAATGCTATAGACACTACTATCATTAATATTAAATCTTTCATTAATACCATCCATTTCTATCATGGAATGCTAAAGCTGTTTTAGCGTCTCCATATCTTCTTGTTATATAATCTTTTCCCCATTCCATTTGACAGTCAACATCTTCTAAATCACATCCTAGTTTTTCACATGGTAAAGCTTGAAATAGTCCACATGCTCCTGATGAAGGATTAACTGCCTTAGGGTTTAAACTGGATTCTCTTGATAATAATTCTCCAGCTACAATAGCTTCATCTCCAAAATACTGTTTAATCTTAGCGTAAATACCTGGTTTTTGAGTTGTATGGGCTACTAATCTGTCAGATGGTTGAAAGCTAACTTCTTCTACTACAGCTGAAGGAGTTGCCTCTTTTAACTGAGGACTAGGTGTAGCCTCGTTAATAATTTCTATTAATCTGGACTCGATTACTACTGGGTTTTGTAAAATAACAGGAGATCTAAAATCTAGTGTGTAGTTATCTGCAAAGAGATATGTACCTACTGATGTGATTCCTATTAATGTAAGTGCTGCTAGTGCTTTAAGAACTGCTTTACTTTTTAATGGGTTTTTGAGATCTATCTTTATCTCAGTTGGTTCTTTTGTCATGTTTTCTTTCTTTTGTTTTACCTCTTTCTTAAAGGTATGTATACATAGTACCAGTAGAGCCTACGTATTGCAATGGGCAATTTCTTGAGGTAATAAAAAACCACCATACTAAAATGGTGGCAAATTAATTAAATATTAATTTCTTTTTTCGCTTCTTTTACACTCTTTAATATATTCTATTGGATCAAAATTCTCTGTCTCTTTTCTCAGCTCTATGAGTGAAATCATTTGTACTGGGGTTTTATGTTCTACTACTTCATCGTCTTTGCCCTCAATACACATCCAACATTTGCCGTCTTTCATGAATTCAAACTCATAAAATCTTCCTAAGCATGTTTTACAGGTGTGTTTTCTTTTTATAGGCATTATCAATTAAGTTTATCACATCAGCATCATCCCAACAAACAATTGCGATCCCTCCACACTCTTTAAATCGTCTTAAAAAAGCTTTCTGATGCTCTGATACATTATTCTTAGTAGAAGGACGTTTTACCTCTATTGCTACTCCCATACCCTTATAAACTCCCATGATGTCAGCAATGCCTTTAATACCTGCTCTGAAAAATCTCTTATTATTTTCTGTACCTAAATTAAATGAGCCGCTATTCTCTCTCCAAAAAAAACCTTCTTTTAAAAAGCTCAGTCGCTCTAAAATATTAGACTGAATCTCATGCTCTGTTCTACCAAGTGATTTAACACTCGTTTTTTTCTTTGTTTTCTTATCTATTTCTTTAAGCTGCTTCATAAAGTTCTCATCTGCTCGTTGTTCTGCTAATGCAGGATCAATATATTGTTTACGGTACTCTGCTGCTGAGATTCTATTCATATTAAAGCATCCTGTACATCCTTGGCCGTTATGTCTTGATTCACGTTTTTAGGTGCTAATTTAGACATCTCTTTTAATCTGTCTTGTATGTACTTAATATTGAAATTTTTCCCGTGTCTAAATTTACTGCTCTTGATGTATGAAGGCTCATGATCTTTACACATACCATATTCATTTACTTCTGTGTTAGTACATGTTGGATATTCACAGGTTGTCATGTTTCCCCTCTTTGTTATTAATAGTTTATTTGTTTTTAAGATTAATACCCGATGGCTTGAGTTTAGAAAAGCAGTTTCCCCCCTACCCCCCATTAATAAAGGTATGATACAATGCAAAATTACTTCAGCCGATTACTATTAATAATCGGGGGCAACTCCCTCCAATTTTGCGAAGGGACATGTCGCCTTCTCATGATCAATACCCTTAGGAATCGTTCTTCATGAGCTGGGGTGTATCTATTAACGTCTCAACACCCACTTAGTTTCCCCTTGACGATAGCTTATTAGCTAAGTAATATCACCGTTTTTTTGGTGAGACTACTTAACAAACAAACTTTATCTAATACTCAAAACAGCTCAGCATATTTTGTTATGCGGCCAGCATGCTAACTATTTAAGTAACTCTTGTTTAAGACAGGCGGCTATTCCTGAATGCCATAAATAATCAGCAGTTATAAAATATTAAAAAATTATATGAACAAAAATTCTCTTTAATTGTTAGCTGAGCTGATCAGAGTATTAGATATGTTAATGTACAAAAAATCCTGGTCTTAGTGTATAGCTCGGCTAAGAGTGATGGGACGCCTAGCCATACATTAAAATCAGGATAATTCACCATCACTCAATTTAATTTAAACACTATTTATAATACCTGTGCAAGTAGCAAAATTAAACCTCCCCCAATCACGTGGACTGAGGGCAGAATAAAGAAAGGAGGAACATGACTTCCTCTAGTTTATCTTATCACAAAAGGTTTCTAGTCCAACCTAGTAGTGCTTGTGCTAATATCTTATATTCATCTAATGTTAATTCGTTTTCATGAATTTCTTTATGCTCATCTTTAGTTACTGCTATTGCATTATCAGAAACCCTCACCAAATAAGGAGGTATTTTAAGCTTCTTAGCAATCTTAACAGGAATTTGATGGTGTACTTCAAGTGGTTCATCTTCACGATCGGGGTTATCTCTTCTCCACTTACGCTTAGCTTCTTCTTTTACGTATTTTGGGAATTCATAACTTCCACGTCTTGACATTATTCTATGAGGTTATTAAAGCCAGTTAATTCGGCTACTTGTTTAATATTTGTGGATAGTTCAAGTTCAACATTGTAAGCCCGTTTTAGTAGCGTAAGGAATCTTAGAAGTGAAGAATAATATTGAGTGTCTGATTGAACTTCGATGACATCGCCATCATTAAAATCTGTTAAGTCGTATGAGTTTAGACCTGTCCAGATTAGTTCTTTTTTCATTTATTTAATTTGTTAAAAAAGTCGCTAAGCAATCCATAGAGTGTGAATAAGGCTACTGGTAGAGCAATTTTAACATCTACTCCTTGGGAGAGTTGAGCAAAGAAGATAGCTAAAGCAGGGGCAGAGAATTTAATTATATTAATGAAAAACTTTTGTCTTTGTTCTTTGTTTATTTCACTAGTAAAAAAGGGAATTATTTTTTCTTGCATTTGAGTTTTATTTTGTTGTTTATAAGAGTTCCTGTTAGAGATCCCATTGGTTCTTCTTCTTTTGGTTTAAGAAGTTCTCCAACTATGGCTAAGATTGGTATTGTTAAAGATACTGCAATTAATTCTGGCAGGGTTACCTTTCGGCCACTTTATAACTGACCACCTCAACTATCTTTCCATCTTTATCGTAAATATTTCTTATCTTACCTGTCTCTGTATATTCTACCCCGTTATCAATTGGTTTATCAACAATAAGTCCCTCAAGACGACTAATTTCAGCTCTCAGTTTTCCATTATCTGATCTTAAATAATCTTCTTCTGTTTCTAAGTCTTTAACTCTTTGTGCGTTCTTTTGAAGTCTACTAATCTCTGAGAGTGCTTTATCTTGGTCTGATACTCCTAATGCTCGGTGAAGAGAGTCTCTTTCATCCCAGAATTTCTTTCTATCTACTTGGCAAGTTTGTAGTTCGGTCATAGTGTCCTTTCCTTCTAAAAGAAGTAATTGATTAATTGTACCACCGTATCCATTACTTCTGTTTCTAGGGAATCTATAATAACCCCAATGAACATGTGGAGCAGTAGACCAACCAGTATTCCCTGTTTTGCCTATTACTTGACCTTCTTTTACTTTATCCCCTACTTTAAAAAATAACTCACTATTGTGAGCTAATATTGATCCTTCGTTATCATTTTCTATTTTGTAGTAGTGTCCATAGCCATCACCGTCAAAATGAGCTTCTTTAATAATTCCATTATGAGGAGCTAATAAATCTCCTGTAGATGCTTTATTTCCATTATTATCAAATATTCTCAGGTCTATTCCATTGTGTCCAAGAAATCCGAACCTTGAATAAACATCTGGGTTTACTCCCCAATGCTGTGTGATAAATACTTTTCTAACTGGATATTTCACTTAGTTCTTTCTGAGCATCTTTCCTAGCCTTTTGAAAAGTTACATGCCCTAAAAATAATCCGATGACATAACAAAGTGTAGTAATAACAATAGAGATGCTTCCATTATAAGCATTATGACTTATTGGAGATCCATTAGTTATTTCAGATATTCTAAGAAAATTAGTAAATAGCAAAACAAGAACAAAAGGAATTAAAATAACTATTGATCTTTTAAATCCAAAGAAATACTCATTAAGCTTTACACCAGCAATTATTCCGATGACGATTATTAAACTCATATTGTATAAGAATCCTCCTGTTGATAATACTGTGCTTAGGCTTTGTGTTATTTCTTGCATGTGTCTCTAATGAGGTCTTCTAGTTTATCTATTTTTTCAAATAGAGTTTTACTATTCTCATTGTTTCTGCCAATATCGCTAACCAACTGATAAAGATTAGCCTGCATGGCCGTCAGTTTTTTAGAGTAGTCGTATAGTAAGTACATTGCTACTACGGGGGCTGTCCCTACCCTAATTATAGCATCTAGCCAAGCTTCCATTTCTAAATATCATCTGTTTTTATTTAATAAAATACATTGTGTATATTTTATACTAACATGTATTACTTAGGCTTTCTATAACCACCCTTTTTAAGAGCAGCATCTAAGGACTTTGATTTTATGTCATTAAATACTTTTGCTTTCTCTTCATCTGACATCTTTTTATATTTAGGATCATCAATGACTCTAGAAACAATCTTTTTATAATTACTTCTGAAGTTGTCTAACATAGCGTTATATTTTTCTTCACTAACTTGTGTTTTATATGCTTTAACTCGTGAGCTTGTTACTTCTGGTCTTGTTATTGATGGCAAATTGCCAACTTCATCTAATCTTCTTATCTCGTCTACTATTTTATTATCTCTAGCCGTTTTTACCCTAGCTCCGAATAAAATAACTGAATAAGCTGGTTCACCCTTAATAACTTCACCAAATACGTCTAGTTTTTCTGGGAGGGTTTGTCTTATTCCAGGAATAGATGCTTTCCACCTATCCGCTGGTTTATTCCAGTCAATAGCACGCTCTGATTCATCAAATGCTTTAGCAATATCACTCATAAGAGACGGCATTATTAGAGATCGTGAATAGTCTGAGGTTAGAGTTATAGATCTTTTTGTTAATTCATCTTGGTCTAGTTTACCCATAGGAGCTACATCATTAATGAACTGAGCTGTATCTGCTGCTTGTTCAATTCCAGGTAGGTCTGATAACTGGGCTACGTTACCCCTTGCGAAATTATAAGCAGATTCTATAAAGTTACCACCATATTTTTTAGCGTTCATCATTCCTACTAACGATCCTCTGAACCCACCAAAATAGTCTAATGAGACGTATCTATTTCCGATTTTAATTGAATTAGGAGTAGCACCTTTGATTTTTAATAGTTCCTTCTCCTTTTGTGATGTTGGATACATTCCAATAAAGTCTTCTGGATCAAATAAATTTACCAGTAAAATAGCTCCAATAATTCCAAATCCTGTCCTAAACATGTCTGCATAAGCATCTCTTAGCCCAGCTGGATTACCAATTTTAAATTCTCTTATAGCTGATGGCATTTTGGATATACCCCTAGCAAATGAAACACCTGCACTATCAAATGAAAACTGAATAGCGTTAGCTGGAGTCTTTGCAAAAGGAATTAACTGATCACCAATAGCCAAGTCTTCTTGGAAAGCGTTTATCATCTCTCTAGACTTTAAACTAGCTGTAGCTAGGCTCCCTTTGTTTGTATATGTAGCAAATTCTGCATCTGCTATCGCCTGTGTTCTAATTCTATTTCCTGGGTCTGATGTTGAACTAATAGAAATAGCGTCTTTGAATAACTGAGTAGCTCTTTGTTCTAATGCTTTACCTGACAATCCTTCTGCTTTGGCCTGTGCTGTAGCTTGTAAATTAGCTGAGTCTGCCATTGCCCACGCTGAAAACCAGACGTCTGGAGCTCCTAGCATTTTAGTAAATACTATATCTTCCATTACTCTACCCATTTTTCTCACTACACCATCACCTTGTGAATGTGTAATTTTTTCACCCAGAGTCTTTTTACCTTCTCCAATATCTTGCATTCTAGTGATATCAAAACCAGCTTTGTTATAGACATCTACTGCGTATTTTCTGTAATCCTTTAAAAGTTTTTGATCTACTACTCCTCTAATTACTCCAGATCTAACTCTTCTTTCTGCTTGTTGCTCAAACCCTATGATTGTATTACCAGTAATATTTACAAGGGGAGACTTTATAGAGGTAAGCATTAAACCTCTTCTTATTGTTGATGTAGTAATCTTTACTTGCGATGACGGGGTAAGTGATAATAAGTAGTTATCTAATTTCCTTTTAGCTTCCCAGTACTCCATTTTATAAGTACCAAGCTCATTTAATCCCTTTGCCTCTTCTGTTCTAACTACTTCTGCTAACTCATCAATTCTTTTGGCTTCTGCTGGAGTTACTTTAGCTCCTAGTGCTTCACTCACTAGATCTTCCATAAATGCACCATTCACTCCTGAGTCTAATAAATCCTGTTCTGATAGTTTATTGATCTTATCGACAATATCTTTTTTTTTCTTTTTTTGTTTTCCTACGAAAACTTCTTCAGCCCAATTAGCTAAAGCTTTTTTCTGTTCGCTAACCATAGCACGCTCAAAACCAGCGTTTATTTCTGTAGCTGTTGGTAGATCAGTATACTGCTTAAAAAACTCTCTTCTTTGCTCACTAGTCATGTCATATAACTCTGCAATTTGAATCTCACCGCGTTTAGCAGCTTCTTTTAATTGTTTAGCTAGTTGTTTTGGTATGCAAAAACTTACGGCCATATTCTCACTTTCTCAGTAAACGATCTCTCAATAGACCATTTGCTTTTATATAATCTAGACCATAAGGTTATTCTGTTCATTTCTAAATGTTTCGCCCATTGATTTATGTTTCTAGTTATCCCCTTATAAGTTATGTTCTTATTCCAACTCTTATTATTGTTTTGGACACTCATTGTTACCCATCGGCAATTTTCTTTACAATAATTACCATTGTTATCTATCCTATCAAGAGTTAATCCAGGCTTATAATCACTCTCCATGTCTTTACAAAACCCAGCAAATGAATTCCAATCTTTACATACAGAAATACCTCTACCTCCATAATATTTAAAATTAGGCCTATTCTTGTTATAGCAACGCTGCCTCATGTTTTTCCATACAGTATTTAGGTTTTTGTTTTTCATATTAACAGGTTAGTGCATCTATTATTGATTGAGCTGACGCTATTTTAGCTTTGACTTTATTATCTATTTTTCTCTTTGCTGCTACTGCGTTCTCGGTAATAATATCTAGTCCTAAGGTAATCTTACCACCTTTCTTGAATGCACCCTTAAATCTATCTATAAATCCTTTTTGTGTTGATAGTTTAAGTAATCTATCTCTAAATACTTGCTGTACGAACTTATCTGTTGAAAGTGAGTTAACTAATCTTTCAAGACCTAGACCCTGAGCTGATCTAGCCGTAATAATTGACCTCGCAGCAACTGTGTCGGTATATAGTTGCATTTCATTATTTGCTAAAGCTTGTTTAGAAACTGCTATGTTGAGTGCTTCAAATGTAACTCCTTTAGGTGCTGATTTTTGTCTCAAGGCTACTAAGACGGCTTGTTCTGGATTTTTCTCTAAGTAGTTTGTAGCTCTTTTAGCCTGATCTCTTAAAGTAATTGATTCAAAATTATCTTCTACATTTGTTTCTAGTTTTAACTCATCATATACTCGGTTAAATATTCCCCCCTTACCTTTTTTAGCTACTGGCTCTTTTTCTTCACCATCTTTATCAAATTTCTTTTGTGGATCTTGGTCTAATGTTTTTTTCTTTGCTTCAGCTGGAGCTAATATCTTATTATAAAGTGATTCAATTTCGTTCTCATTAGATAAGTATGAATTAATCCTTCCGAAAATCCTGTCAAAGATCTTTTTAATAAATCCTGTGAATCCCTCTCTGCTCTTAGCAAATTTAATAAAGTCTTCTGCAATGTTCTCTTCTACCTGTGCCAAGTCATCTGTGCCGTATTTCTCTATACCAGCCTCAAATAAGGCCACCTGCTCTTCTCTAGTAGTAAAGATATCAATATATTTATGTACGGCTTCATGATAAAAAGTTTCTTTTGGGTTAGCTTGGCCATCTACAATAGTGATCATGCCATCTTTGCTTGATCCTAAAGCCTGTCTGTTGGCCATGATCTGAAGTGTTATCTTCACATTATCATCACCAAATATTTTCTTATTAAGATCAATTAATTCCTGTTCTTGAGCATCAGTAATAGTCTGGCCTGTTATCTTTTCAACATCATCTTTGACCCTAAACATTTCTTTAAGATCCCTAGAGGTATTTCCATATTCATCATAAAATTCTTTTAATTGACCGTCTTTTAATTTGCCGTATGTATCAAATTCTTTTGATTTAACAATGTTTATTATATCTGGGTTTAAAACTACTAGTTCTTTTTCTCCTTTGCCAATCCATACTGCATCAACCCCGTTATTTCTTAGTTCATCAGCATGATCATTGAGATCAATAGCATCTTCAATCTGTTTAGACGCTACTATTTTTGCGTCATCAGATACCTGAACTTTAATTAATGCTCCTTTATCACTACTTCCAGTAAAAATACTAGCTATGGCAGGGCTTGAGGATAAACTAACGCTATCTTGCATCTTTCCATAACCACCGCCTCTTCTTACTTCATCTGATAGCTCAGCTCCTTTTTTGAAACCACTTTCTTCTATAGAAGATAAGTTTTCTAACGCAGTACCATGATAGAAAGTTTTAGTACCTTTATACTTTTGAGTTTTTAATGGCTCTCTAGTAAATTCTTCAGTAACAATATTGGCTCTTAATATCTCTTCTACTCTTTCTTTTGAGTAAGGACTAAACTCTCCATTTTTAAATTCTTCTACCTTAGACTCACTAAATACTCTAGATACATATGCTGCATCATCAGGGTCGTTAAGATTAAATGTATCTGAGTATGGGACTGTTCTGAACTTGGTTTGTTTTCTATTGGCAACGTATTCTTCTACTTTCTTCCTGCTCCCAGCAAATCTACCCCTCTCGTCTCTCACAGACCTATCTTTTGACTCATTAAATAAACTGGTAAGCTGTTCTATTGTTTTAATGTTCTCAGGGTCAAAAACAGCATAGTGAGTAGATGGCCTTTCATATAAACCAACAGCATCATTAAGATTATTTATTTTAAGACCAGCATAGCCTTTTTTCTGAGCTTCTTTTACCTTTGCGTCAAGCCAACTATCTATATTATCATCAGAAGATAATTCTTGAGGGGTTTTTCCTTTTGCATCCAACTCTAGAAATTTACCGTTTAATCTGACTTCTTTAACATTTGCTAGTTTCTGTCTTCTTTCAAAAGTAGCATCATACTCAGACATTTCTTCTGATTTTATAATTAACTCATCATATTTATCCCAAAGTTCTCTTTTCCCAGTTCTCTGAGCTTCTTTCTCAACTTCAGCAGCTTCATTTAATATGTTTTGTACAGGAGCCTCTTCAGCAGCGTAAACTGCATAGGCTCTTGCAGTAGCTTCATCATCAGTAAACCAGAACGCTCCTCTTGCGCTCTCTGCCCCTGTTACAGTTCCTTTGAAATCAGATTCAAAAATATCGAATGTAGCAGCAGTCCCATGTAGTGCTTTAACTCCATATGAATCAACAAAATCATTTAAACTATCAAATTTATTGGCGGCTTTCTTTAGATCTGTTCCTCTTTTAAATGGGATTACCCCATCCTCTAGTTCAGCTAGTTTTATATATGCTTTTTCATCAGTAATTACGTCTATATTCTCCTGGCCATTAAGTAAAGCCTCTGCAATCCTATGATTTCCATCTATTATGCTGATACTCCCATCAGAGTTTATTTTAACTAGTGCGGGAAGTTTACTAAAGGATCTCCTACCAGCTATTACATCCTCAAGAGCATCTTGAAAGTCCTTAGTATTAGTAACAAATCTGTTAGTTGTAACTGTTTGTGATAATGGTGTTTTCTCTAGTTGTCTGAACTTAACTGTACCCCTCTTTGAGATATAGTCCTCTATTTTTTGCTTTGTTTCTTGGCTTCTTTCAACGCTGCTAGGAGCAATTTCTTTAGACTTTTCTTCTTTTGTGGCATTTCTGACCCTTTCTATGATCTCGGTGCTATCAGTACCAGCACGTGAATCAATCTCTGATAATATATATTCGTAAAGTTCTTGTTTCCTTGGTTGTGAATTAGGTGGAAATTCGACATTATTTGGATCTTCCAATCCTTTTAGGACACTATCAAATAGTTTTCTGTTTCTTAGCTCACTAGGTACCCAATCTGGGAATGTTGAACTAAGTGATCCCGTAAACTCTCCTTGCTCACTAAATAGTCTTTGACCTGCTTCTGCAACATCTAACTCACTCATTACTTCAAACCAAGCTTGACCTACTGCCTCTTGGTCTTGTTTAGAATAGTATTCTCCTAGTGTTTCCTGTTTAGCTGTACCTTCTTTAACTGCTTTAGCACGTTCTACCTTTTGCTTAGCCGTTCCTGTTAGGGTTGTTTCTTCTTCGATTCTTACGGGGACATTCTCTATTCCTAAGTTTCTGTAGGCTGTTAAACGGTTAAAACCGTCTTTGTTTGTTATATATTCTCCATCACTCTTGAATACTGGAATGGGTGGTATTTTATCCCCTCTAGTGATTGATTCTTCTATAGATTTTATCTTAGCTGTTTGAGTATTCGCTCTCTCTTCTACAATAGGTTCTAGATTAGTTTTAATATCTGCTAATGGAACTTCTGTTTCTTGTCCTTCTGATAACTTAGCACCCCTATTATCAAAGTTTTCTTTAGTAAGGAATCCCTCATATAGGCCAGCATCATCGTTATATTTCCAATCAGTAATTCCCATCTTCTCCCAGAAACCCTTGGCATCTGGAGTAGATCTAACATAATACTCATCGCTCTTGTTTAATAAATCTTGGACTATCTTGGTACCAGCTCCTGCTTGAGTAGATTTTAAAGCTACTATTTCCTGATCAGCTCTTGAAGTAGATTCTTGAATAGATACTTCTCCTATTTTCTTACCGTCTTCTAAAACTTCATTACCTGTATTTACATCTCCCTCAATCTCTACTTCTATTTCTTTACCTAAACTTAGCTCTCCTGGGGGTTTTTTAGATATCTCCTGATCTTCTTGTACTTGTTCTTGTAAAGATGGTTTCGCTATTACTTCTGAGACATCTCCTTTAACTACACCAGATAATCCACCTAAAATTCCACCTGCTACAAATGATTCCAGTACTCCATCCCAAATGCTTCTATCTTCATCATATGACTGAGCTACTGAGTTACTTACAACCTGTTGGATTGATTCTTGCCCAGCTTCTTCAAGGAAGTTCTTAACAGAATCGAAACCTCTTTTTTTAACTTCTTTGATTATATTTCTAGTAATTGATGGAGATATCTCTTCTACTATCTCTTTAGTGGCCTTTGTCCCTATTTTTCCGCCAACCCATCCAAATAAGGGAATAGACTCAATTAATCCATTTATTGCTCCAACTGTATTCCCTGAGAAAGCAGCCTCTTCTTTTGATAATCCAAACTCTTCAGCTTCTTTATAAGCAGAGCCACCTTCTGTTAGGAATGAATAAGCAAATCCAACGGGTAGTGCTATAGCTGCACCTCCACCAGTAGCCATAGCAGCAGTAGTACCGACAACTACTGATCCTAATATTGAAGGCACACCCTCACTAACTAATCGAGCATAAAACACGGGATCCTCCCACTTACCTATATCCGTAGGTTTTTCCCACTCTGGATTTTTTGCTAGCTGTTGATCAAAGAAAATCTTTGATTTGTTTGCTTGTTCTGATAAATATATAAGTCCAGCTTGGCCAAACATTGATTCAACTTGAGCAGCAGAAGATGACAACATTTCTACAGAACCTTGTAAAAATCCATCTGTCATCTGACCGATAATACCTGGTTCTTTATAACCCTCAGGAAGACCTTTTCTTCTTAGGTTAACGTCTACAAATTCGTCGGGATCTCCACCTGGATTTTCTAAGTATTCTTCGTAAAGTTTTTTCTTTCTTTCTAATACCTCTCTTTGTGGCTCTAAGTTATCCTGAAATTCTGAGGCTATTTCAACTGCTCTAAGCTGACTGTTTAATGTGTCAATAGATTTTCTAGCGTTCTCAATACGTTCTTCTTTTCCTTCTCTTCTTTTATCAAAGAACTCTCCAAGGTCTTTAATTATCTTCTGAGATGGTGTAGCAGACTGTATACTAGTCTTAACCTCTCCTGAGTCCTCCAAAAAGGGGTTTTTCTGTTTAGATTGTTGCTTACCCTCAATCTCTGATAATGCCTTGTTTAAATCAGAACTCAATCCCTGAGGAACCTCTTTCTTCTTTAAAAAGTTTTTAACTGTTTCTATTCCTTTTTGAAATATATTTTTTTCTGGCTCTGGCGTAGGCTCTGGAACGAACTCTCTCTCTTCCTTCTCCCTTTGTCTAACTACACCTAGTTCTTGTTGTACATTTTCCTTATCTTTTGGAACTTCGAAAATGTTTGAGACGTATTTAAATTGTTGCTTGTTCTGTTCAGCAGCTATTTGAGATGGTTTTTTTTTCTTTTTATCATCATCTTCAAAGATGTTTGATAAATATTTAAAATTAGACATGTTTATTTCTTAAAAAAGCGACTCTTCTTTTCTCTCTTGTAGATTGTATGCACTATCAGTCCTATTGGGATCAACAAAAGAAGCAAATCTCGAATCAAACTCACTACCATTAAATCCCTCACTTAACCATGCTTGCTTCATTCTATTCCAGTCATCTGGATGTATGTGTCCATAATTATTGATTTTATTACTACTTCTAGCTTGAGATATTATTTCGCTCTGAGCTGCTTGCAATAAACTAGTCCCACTTAATTCTTTTCCAGCCTTAGGAGCTATAGTCATGCCAGTTTTCTTAACTATGAAGTTACCGTTTTCATCAATCATTAAAGCCTCACCTGTATCAGGGTTTACGTTTAGTAATTTATCACTAGGAGACATCTTCAGGTTAGACATAAACCCAACAGGTAGGCCTGCTCTTGCCTCTAACTTAGAAATATTTAGTTTCTGATCTGATGATAAATCTGAGTAATTAATGTTCCCACTAGTTACTGCGTTCATCATAACTGAAAGAGTAGCATTAGCATTATCTTTTGCACGCTGTACTTCATCCTTTTGATCATTTTGGATGCCTGTAATAGCATTGATAGTAGCTAGGTTCTGAGTAAATTGTGAATTAAATGATGCTGTGGCATTATCATAGTCTTGCTGTGTAAAGCTCATGATCATCTGGATACCATTGAGTGCTGAATTATATTGATCTGTTTTATTAGCAAGTTGTCTCTGCACTACGTCTATTCTCTCTGATTGCTGTCTCTCTACCTCTGTAACTCTTCCACCAATAACACCCATAGCTACTGGTTTATCTATCTCTCCTTGTTTTCTCTGTCTTGTTTCTGCAACTAGTTCTCTTTCTGCTGCTTTTAATGTATTAATTTCTTCTTGTAAGGTGTCTAAACCTGCTTCTGTCTTCTGAGTCTTGAAAGTCTCAAGTAATGATGGTACTTCTGGCCTATCTGGTAGATCAAGCTCTGCTTCAATACTAGCTCTAATGTCTTCTCTTGATTGAACTACTGGATCTGCTTGGCCTGCATTAGCAAATTCTGTCGCTTGTCTAGAACTACCGAAGGATGGTAATGATCCCGATTTATTAAATTCTGCTAGAGCTGAATCATATTGACCAGATTTTCTTAATTGATCTAATGTAGATTGTTGTCCTGATTCTGCTAGGGTTTGGTCAAATGTTTTTGCCATAGTTGTTATCCTGTTTTAAATATATCACTTTTTACTTATAATATCATTCTTTATGTCTCCAGTTCGTCTATGAAAATTCTATAGTAAACGGTTGCAGATAAACTTGTTGTTATTTTTACATTTGTTAAATCAACCTCAACAGTTCCTTGTAGATTATCTCCTGATGGGTCTAGTTGTGTTCCTACTGGGAAATACCTTGGTAACTTAAATCTTGTATTATTAGAAGTGCTTTTGGCATAGGCTTGGACAAATGGTATTACTGACAATCCATGAGCTATGTTATATGTAACCCCACCTGTAGTATTAATTGATCCTTCGCTAATTATTTTATGAACCTTTTTTCTAGTTGTTCTGTATAATTGATCTTCTGTAGCATCAAAAACACTATATCCTGGATATGATATTTTTATTCCAAAGTCATCAGCTGCTGGAAATGTAGGAGCAGAAACACTTTTACTAGTAGGATTAAAATTAGGATTAGCCGATTCTCTTATCATCAAGTTTGTTATCGTACTCGGTGGAACATCTTGTGTGCCTCCTGAAAACCATGAGCCTGATGTGGTTGATCCATCATTAGTAAATATAAATCCGATTGCATTACCGCTTGACCACCCACCCCTACTTCTAATTTCATTAACTATTGACGTAACATTTTTATAAGGTAAAAATGTACCTTCTACTGGCATAGATCCTTCATCCCATCTAAATGTTGCAGTAGTTTTTGCTCTACCCAATGGACTTCCTGTAAATAATGATGTGTTATCCTCATCAATACCCCAGACATTAAAATAAATACTTCCAGTAGAACCAGAACGATCATCGCAATGTAGATATAATCTAGCCTCTGCACAATTACCCGTTCCTGTAACACCAGGAAACCTAACTGCTCCATCTTGGTTGCCAAGAGTAGGATGATTTCCCATTACATAATAACCATCGCCAAAAGTAGCACTCCAATAGTTATCAGGTTCGTTTCCAGCTAAAAACATGTTTTCATTAGCCATTGTTAAGCCCTTCTAAGTTTTCTGCAAAAGGTAAAACTCTCACAGTTATTGTTTGTGCAAGATGTTTATTTGTACTAAATAAACCTGGTGAATATCCTGATCCATTATTATCACTATCGAAATTGTCAGCATCAAACTTTGATTTTCTTTTAAACTGGACTCTTATTTTTGTTGAATCACAAATAGCGGACACATCATAGTCAGTATAATATTCCTGAGTTATTAAGTCGCTTCCTAAAACACTATCATATTCATTATAAGGAGCTTCTTTTAGAACAGTTGATGTTTTAAACCAACTAAAAAACAAAGGGGAATATCCTAATCCATGATTGAAATCAACATATTGGCTTTCACTTAGATCTTGACTAGCTATACTTGACCACATAGCTGGTAGGGTTAGTGTTTCTTCTTGTAAACTCTCTGTAAAATATTGTAGTGATTTATACTTACTAGATTCAGCCATCTCGTATTCTTCTCCAGTTAAAACATTTTTTCCAGATTGTGATATTTTAAATCCATAACCGTCTGTTAGAGATATATTTGACTGTCCTGTAAATGCCTGAGCTTTATCAACCAATAAATAATATTTAAATGTTCTTGATGTTGCAGCTAGTTTAGAATAGCCGCCTATTGTTTGTATTCTTAATTTAGATGTATCTGTATAAGCAAAAACTCCTGCTGAAGCATCTCCTAAAAATAAATCGCTCGCAGCTCCTATTTGATACCAAGATGAACCATTTTTAACAAATACTAAGAATGAAGGGGCATAGTTTAAATCATGTGTTACATCAACTTGACCATCTCCATTTCCATCAGGAGTTATAGTAACAGTATCCCATTTATAAACCTTTAAAGATCCGTATTTACTAGTTAAATCAAGCTCTACATCTGTGTTAGTGTTTATATTTGATCCAGATTTAATACCATAATCTTCTGTCATGCTAAAATCCTTCAAATTGAAAACCGATTAAAATCCTTGGTACTCCACTAGCATCATAGATAACAATTCTATTATTAGGTGTATCTATTTGTATCTGTCCTCCTGTTGATTGGGCAAATAACTGACCCAACATATTAATCTTAAATGGAGCATCTGCAAATCTATTAGCACCTGCCCATAAACCAGATCTATCAGCCTTAACCGCCTCACCACCTACTCCAACACTTAATTTTCTAAGGTCTTTTAAATAACTAGATCCATTTATCTTTCCCTGATCAGTAAATAGTGGTTTAGACTTTACATCTGTAAATGGTGATGGTTGTGCCATAATTACCTATCAATATTAACTAGTAATGATTCTAAAGTTGGTGCATCGTTTAAATTTGTAGTAAACAATATTTTAACTCTTAGGGTATTTAATTCTAATCGCTCCTGCTTACTAATTATCTTCCTATCAGTATCTAGAACAGTTGTATCTGCTGTGCCTGAAAAACCTGAGTAATTAGCATCTGTAAACATATCAATATCACATGATGCTGGCATTGACTCATAAGCCAGTATAATCTCATTTACTGTAGTAATAATATCTCTTGACCATCTCATGACACGAGAAGTCATATAAGCCCCGTCCAATTTTGTTGAGTAGTCTAACTTGTCTATTCCCTTTGTACTGCCATTTTTCCATGCTACATATAGATCTGATCCTTTTACTAAAATTGCCCCGATTTCAATGCCACTCAGCACGAATTCTCCCTCACTTCGCTCACTAATTGGATATGAAAGATCTATTACATTTGGATAGTTTCTAGAATTTCTTCCTAAAGTGTATACTCCTTGCTCTGTAGGATTGCCTGATCCATTAGAAAACCCGAATAATACTTGACCAGCTAGATTAGCGTTTGAATTAGGGTGAATCGTTCCGTATTTAGTTGGTGTGTAGTCTCCTGGAATTTTATAGAATAATTCCAGTTGTTCACCGTTATAAATATAAATATTACCCTGTAAACCAGCGTTAACAAAAATATTATTATCTGACTCTAAGAAAGAATTAATACCAACTTCATCAATAGGATCTGATGAGAAAAAACTAACTGAGTAGGTATCCCATCTATAGATCTTTGTTTTAGATACTGTATTATTAACAATCGTACCAATTAACAGATCATTACCAACTACTCCAAGTGATTTAATTATCAAAGGTGGTACTAAATCTAAAGCCTGAGCTGTAAATAATTGTCCTTCTACTTGATGTACGTAGTGTCTGTCTCCTATAAATAGAATCCCGTTTAATACTTTTGTTGGATGATACTCCGAACCTGAGGTTGTATATATTTTAATATTTCCATCCTCTAAATCAGTAGTTGTTCCCGATGTTACTGTTCCATCAGCTACTGTAGATGTTATGTGAATATGATATTCATCACCTTTTACAGGATATAGCACCGAAGAAAACTCAAAGAAGTTCCATCCAGTAGCCAAACTCCCGTTGGAAATTGTCTTACTTCCCAATGAATTATTACTTGAATCATGTATTGTCAGAGTCCAGTCCCCTGTGCCAACACCAGCTATGTTAACTGCTACTGATTCAATCGGAGATATATATGAAGTAAATGTTTGTCTATGTGTTGCTGTCTCAGCTATAGATGTTCCTAGTGTGTATGTCTGGCCAGTACCACCTAATTCTGTTTGTTCTAGGTTTAACTCTGCCCAGTCTTCCTGTGCATTAGTAGGCCAATCTGATAAACCACTAATAGCTATCCTATGTACTCTGTTCTCTGTAAACCAATAAAGATAACCATTATATTCTTCTGCTCCCAAACATTTAGCTTCCCCCGTTTCTGGGGTTGTTGTATGGGCTAAAGTATATGTACTACTAGACTCTCTCCATATCTTTCCACTCTCTGACGAAAACCAATAACTATCACCATCAGAAGTATTGACTGCAACTAAACAAAACTCATCAGCAGGAGTTCCCGTAGTTTCCTTTGTTAGCTTCTGTCTTACTTTAACTAATCCTGGAGTTGAATGTAAATCTAAACCCACTAGATCAGACATAGAGTTTTTAAGCCCTGACCAATCAGAATCAGCTAATCCTCCGAGGTTAAAATTCTCTAATACAACTGTAGATATTTTTGAGTTTCCCATTATGGTCTTCCCTTTCGTGTCCAAATTACTGAGGCTGCTTTACCAACCTTATTCCATGTTACAGTAGCAGCTCTTTCTAGCCTAGTCCATGTTACATCTGCTGCTTTATTTACTCTAACCCATCCACTTACTAAGACACCATTTACCGATCTTGTAATGCTATCTGTTAAAGATATTGTCTCTGACAAGAGTTTTCCGTGTAAATTAGCTATTGTATCTAGTATAGATACTGATTCTGTTAATGATTTAAATGCTGTTCTAATATTATTTATAGTGTCTGTTAATGATAGAGTTTCTGATATCTGGTAGAACAATCCTTTATTAAAATTATCCACTAATGTAATTGTTTCTTGTAACTGTTTTAAAGATGACTTAATTACTGAATCTACTAACGTAATTGTTTCACTTAAAACTCTTTGCATTGAAGTAATAAATGTGTCTGTGATAGTTACTGTTTCTGTAATAACTTTGAACAAGCCTCTTTCAAATGTATCTAGTATTGTGAGTGATTCAGATAGCCTTTTTTGACCTTCTTTTATTAAATTGTCTGTAACTGATAGTGCCTCTGATAAAGATCTCTGAAATGATGTATTAAACGTGTCAACTAACCTAATGGTTTCTGCAAGTACCTTCTGACCTGTTAGTTCTCCAGTAAAAGTATCTACTAAATTTATAGTGTTAGTAATAACTTTCTTAGGGAATCTTATTATCGAATCTATTAACGATACTGTCTCTGATAATATTCTTCCAGGAATCTTAATCAACGTATCTGTTACTGATACTGATTCTGATAAATTTCTTGAAGGTAATCTTAATAGTGAGTCCGCTACTAGTAGATTATCTGTGAATATCCTTGATGGTAGCTTGACCATATTATCTATAATGCTGAGTGTCTCTGTGTATATTCTATTAAAGGTTGCTGAATTTATTATTGAATCTACTATTGATAGTGATTCTAACAAAGTTCTATCTGGATATCTTAATAAACTATCGGCTAAAGAAATACTCTCTGTATATGTTTCTGTATAATTAATCGAAGTAACCCAAAAACTCCCAGGATCATTTTGATTGTTGTATTCGGTAACTTGAAAATCAGCACTTCTCTGTAAGGAACAAATTCTTATTTCATCTAACATACCTACAAACCAATTTACTAGATCAGATGCAGTATATTTCCAAACACCAATAAACCAGTCCCAAGAAACAGTTCCTATTGCCGTTGTTGTTGCGTTGCTATTATCAAGAACACCATTTTTATAAATCTTCATCCCACCTGTTCCAAATACAGCTGAAGCAAAAGACCAGGTACTTGTAGATAAGGCATCATCTCCAGTTAGTTTTATATCCGATGTACCATTGTTAATATCAAAAACTAAATAACCACTAGTGTTTAACCAAAATCTGAAGTCTCCACTATTATTTCCTGTTAAATTACTGGTTAAAATCATTTGACTGGAAGCAATTGAGGTTGGATTAGCCCACGCTTGAAGTGTTCCATTAGACAGGGTTAACTCAGCTCCGTCAGGAATTTGTAGAGCATCAGATGATCCGTCTAAGCTAAAACCATTTCCGATTTTTCCAGTCGTATATGTTGGAGTCCCGATGTTACTTGCACTATTAGAATAGGAGGTAGAATCAAGATTGTTGTTTAAGTGAAAAACACCAGCATAATCACTCCACACCGCCTGACTTCCATAAGTATCACTAGCACTATAAGGTAAAGCATTAGCATTTCCATACCAGATGTAGATTGAGGTATTATCATCATAATCAAGGGTTGGGATCTTAGTCCAGATTTCACAGGTTTCAGCTACTGTATCTAGTGAGACTATTTCAAAGGGGATTTCAGTAGTTCCTGCTGAGTCGGTGGTTATACGGAGGTCTTCTCCACCTTGATTTTTATATTTTAACTCTATTGCTATTGCTGTTGCTCTACTTACTCCAGAAGCCCAAGACCAATCAACAGAAGTATCATTACTATTTTTCCATTGAGTTTGAGTAACGGCAATACTGTCTAATGCAGAAGTTTCCCCAAGTTCTGTAAATCCAGAGCCAGGAGTAATAACACCTCCTGTTTGTTGTTGAACTGCTCCAAAAGTAGCATTGTTTGTGCTTGAAAAAGCACCAAGCGTTACTGTTAAACCTGTATAACTACCAGCATCACTTTGAACAGCTGTTGCTGATTGAACAATAGCGTTAGCTCCGTTAGTTCCTCCTGTATCTACATTATTTATTTCTGTAATAGACCAACCACATCTTAACTGTGATTCACCTGCGAAGTCTAATGTTAAAGCACCACTATTTCCAACTGATACACCTCTAAATAAAGTAATTCTTCTATATGAGTTTTCTGTTTCTAAAGCTGTGGCTACTTGTGTCCAAGTCATACCTGCACCAGAAACAGTAGGAATATTTACTGGTGCTGATGCTGTTGAAACACTTGATACTGAAACTAAAACTAGTCTTCCCAATGTGGGAGAAATAGAGCCAGTATCAAAAGAAGTGGCATCTGTTCCAGTTCCACTTGTTTCTAGGTTAGTAGCAGTTACATTACTTCCACCTTGCTGTAACCCCGCATAAACAGCACTACTTAAATTAGCACTAGAGATTAAAGCTGGAAAATCAGTTAGATTAGATGATCCTGAGACTTTAGTAGGGTCTGTTTTTATCTGGTAGGAAGTCCAGCCAACGGGAAAAGCCATTATTTCCTCCCCTCATTAAGTAAGCTAGTGGAATTAAGTTCTATAGGCATTATTTATATATATTTTAAACGTCCCCCATCCCAAGGTGGGTATGAGGGACATCCTTTGTTTCTATATCTATTTATTAATCTACGTCAAACTTCCAAGTGATCTGAAGTGAATCCCCATTTACCACATTGATAGCTGAGAATACTTGTCTAGCTAATAGAGTTCCAGATGAAGCAGCGTTTAATACTCCTGATTCAGTAACTGCAGCAGTACCTGTAACAGTAAATGATTTAACTAACTGTGCTGTATCATTTGTAACATCAGTAGTAACTCTTGAAGCAGTAGCAGCCGCTCTTGAAAGACCTGAGGTAGCTAACTCTGTTTCTAGTGTTGTATTAGTTACATTAGCAGCAGTAGTACCAGTACCAACGGCAATGTAAGTAAATACTGCTTCTGAACCGTCTCCGTTAATACGCGATGCTACTCCAGCTGCACCCGCATTAGTAATGAGATTGCTAATATTCATTACATTAACATTAGATCCGAGTAAGAAGTTCTTTGTGAAAGGAGTAATAATACCTTTTTTAAGTAAGAAGTTTCCTAGTTTATTTAGTTTAAAGATAGGTTTAAAGTTTCCATCTTTATCTTTGAGTGCATACTGTACGTTTAGATTTAATTTAAAACGTGCTTGTTTTTCAATAGGTGATTTCATAATATTGATTCTCCTTTTAAATTGTTAATAGTTTTGTTTATCTTACTTTTCTTTTCTTGTTTCTTGGCATCTAAGACGGCCATTTCAGCCTCTTTGTTGTAAAGGTCTATGATCTTCTTAACAATAGCTTTAATATCCTTTTCTGATGTCTCTGGTGAAACTGCTTGTTTTCTAACATCTAACTGTTTCTTGCCTTCAAAGATTCCAATTTCAACGTCTAAAAATGCCTCTCCACTTGTGTAAGAATCTTCTTTTATGTCTAGTATTTTTGCTGTGTGCATAATTTCCTTTTAATAAATAAAAAAGGCACTACCTTTTAATTGGTAAGTGCCTCGGTTTTTCCGTTAGCTCAATATTAATTAAGTTTATTATTTTGTTGCTATAAAGTCAAATTATAACTGTAGATCGGTATCGTCAGGAAGTTCCATTAGATTATCTCTATCAGTTGTTGAATTTGTTATAGCTTCTATTTGATCTGCAAAGTCTGTAGGGAACTGTTGCTCAAAGTCAGATAAAGTAATTGGTTTCTCTTTACTTGACTTATACATTATTGATATTTTTCTTGCCCATAGTTCATGAAACTGGACAGGTAATCTAAATTTAGTGCTTGAAGAAGGAACTGACAGATCTGCTACTGAAGATAAAGCATCTGAATCAATATCTTCTGCATAGATCTCTGCAAATAATTTAAGGCCATCTGTAACTGCTGAAATAGTACCCGAATAAATCTTTAAAGATCCTCCTGATAAATCATATTTAGCGTTAGGATATTGATTAGAGAATATATTAGTAATATCTGATTCTGTTAATGGACTAGTAAACTCTGTAGGATCGACTTCACCTAATTTAATCCAATTAGTGCCATCAAACAAAGCCTGGACTCTTTTAATATTGATTATATCCGTATCTAATGGATATTCTCTTGTAGTCAGATCTCCAGAAGTTGACGCCTTTAGATTAGTAGTCATCTCAATAGTAAAAAGCTCTTCGTCTGCTTTCTTAATCTCTGTGGCGAACATATCTTTTACAATGTTTGCAAATAAAACAACGTCTGCATCAGGAAATGAAGTTGTGTTTGTTTTAGTTAGTTTACGGATGTATGAGGTAAAGTTTGTGCCTTTCATGGTAATTCATTATATACATAAAAACCGCCCCAATATAGGAGCGGTTTAATATAATCAATACTTAAATATTATCTGATTAATTTCTCAGGATCGAATTTACCTCCGTCAGCATTTACTTCTCTGGTATCAATTCTTGAATCATATCCCATGTTTTCAATCTGTTGACCTAAGCTCTCTGAAACGATGTCAAATACACCTTTTGGAACTTGAACATAACTTCCTTTTGGAACTCCAACAAATCCATCAGTATGAATATAAGAATATCCATTAGCCTGAACTGGCATTCTAGATCCCTTCTTCTCATTTCCCTCATAAGGAACGAACATAGCTACTTTTTCTTGCTTATCCCATTTTTCCTTCATGATTCTTCTTTTAGACTTTCTTTGTGCGTCAACTTTAGCTAAGTTCGCTATTTTTTGTTCTGCTGTCTCTCTTCTAAATTTTTCTACATTATCATCAGTCTTTGATTGACTATCTGAAAGAGCTTGAACTTGTGTAGTAAGTCCCTGAACTTGTGAAGTCAATGTGGCAATTACTGAAAGAGCTTGTTGAAGATCAGATTTTCCTTGGTTAGATTCATTAGAAGGGGTCATTTTGGGGGTTTCTTCTACATTAGTGGAGCTATCTTTATCTCTTGGATCAAATTTCTTTGAACCAGTCTTTTTGTTTGCTTTTGGCATAGGTTTTTCCTTTCACCTTTTTATTATATATATCAGTATACCAAAAAGACCCGCTTTTACACGGGTCTATTGGTTTTTTAGGACAAGTCTTTAACTAGTAACTAAAGTAGGGTTAGCGTTAGCTGCATAGTCGGTGTCTGTAACACCTGCGTCTGCGTCTAATTGTGCTGTGATTACTTCAATAGCTGCTTCAAGAGCTAATAAATCTGTTTTAATACCTTCTAGATATCTTTCCAAATCATAGTTACCGTCTCCGATTCCTGGTTGAAATTTTGACATTTCTCAATTCCTTTCAATTAATTAGGTAGTAACTGTTAAAGCTGCTGGGTCATTAGTTGCTGCATAATCAGTGTCTGTAACACCTGCGTCTGCATCTAATTGTGCTGTGATACCTACAATAGCAGTTCTTAAAGCGGTCATATCAACTAAAATAGCCTCTAATAACGCTTGAAGTTCTGCGTGGCTCATTGAGCCTGATGGGGTAATTTCTGGCATATTATATTCCTTTACTGTGGGGAGATAGGTTAACTACCCCCCCGCTATATTTTTAATTAAGAAGCTCCATGTTCAATACGAACCATGAATGATTCATTTAATCTTTTTGCTACAAAAGTTGCTTTCCAACCTGAAGTAGCTCTTTGATTTAATGGATCTTCACCAGCTCCAAGAGGTTTAATGATATTCTCAAGAGCTTTACCACTGATTCTTGAAATACCATAAGCATCTCTAGCTAAGATCATAGTAGCGTAAACATCTACTGAGCCAGCTCCTTCGCCTGTGAAGACTTTAGCATTTGGTGTAGAAACAAATCTCACATCGTCTACTGAACCTTTTTCACCATCCATAACCATTGATTGACTTGGGTATTTAACAACTGGAACGAATCCTGTTTCACCTTTAAGGTCAAATAATGTTCTTGGGTGGGTAATACCAACATAAGCTTTTCCGATAGGTACAGTATTGAAAGCATCTTCTGCATCAATTTGTTCCATGATCATTTTAGCTTTGTTCTCTTCTAGAGTTCTGACGGCTTCTCTGACTTCTGCAACATCAAGTGTCATAGCAGCAGTAACTTCATTACGAGCAGTAGCTGTAGATGCGTATTGAACTGTTGAACCAGCTACTAAAACGTCTCTACAAAGTTGATCTAAAGTATCACCAGCTTGATCACCAAGGATTTCACTTGTTTCGGTCAAGATAGGATCTAGAGTAGTAAAACTAACATAATCACTTAATGTTACATAATCACCATATTGAAGTGGTGTAGCTGTAATGTCAGTAACCGATAATGCACTTCCACTAGGAGTAACTGCTTCAGTTAGAGCTGTAGTAGCTGCTGAAAGATTACCATATCTTCTAAATTTAATTGTTTCTCCCATGTTTGCAGGGATATCTCTCTGTTGACCCCATCTGGTGTGGACGAAGTTAGAGACTGCACGAACTAATAGATTTCTATCATAGAAACCTTGTCCAGCAGGAATTTGTGTGGATGTTGTATTTGACATCTTTTTTTCTCCTTTAATTTATACTTGCTAGAAATAAAAAAGCACCTGCTCATTGAACAAGTGCTTCGGTTTTTCCGTTAGCTGTTTATATCTACTAAGTATTACAGAACTTTTTTAAATCGTCAACTAGCCGTTATATCTGCCGTTTTTAACATCTCTGGCCATTCGTCTAATATCTGTACTCTTCATAGAGGTAAAATCAGTCTTTCCTGGTGATTTAGGAGGAGTACTTGATCCCCCATCTTTTAATCTATTTGCTTCTGCATCAGCTGCTTTAGCCTTTAAAGCCCCGATTCTCTGTTGATATGGAGCTAGTGCTTCAGCAATAACTGCGGATACTGGTAAGCCGTTTTTGATAAACTTAATACGCTCTGAGTGCTTAACAAACTTCTCTACGTTAGATCTAAATTCTTTAACCTCAGGATTTTTATCAAAGTAATCATTAAGATTTTTATCTACAGCATTATTAAGCTTAAAATCATTAATAGCCTCAATAGCTTTCTGTGATTTCTTAGAACCATCCTCATCGTCTTCATCATCTTCTGCATCAGCAAGAATCTTATCGTAATCAAATATTTCAGGATCTTTATCTTCTATCGCATCTTCGTTATTATCCTCTTGGGAATTATCTTGAGTATTATCTTCTTGGCCATTTTCACCGTCTTCTAGATTTTCTTGGTTGTTGTCTTCTTGGTTATTCTGTTCTTCAGTCATAACGCCTTTCGTAATTATTACTATTTATCTATATTATCATCAAAATCATCGGGTACATAGTGCGGATCAAGTATTAAGTCCTCACTTTCAAACTTAATTAATCCTATTAATATATCTGGTAAGTTCATTAGTCTTTCAGCACTATCTCTTTTAAATCTAATTAAACTGAGATCACTCATTGATTTAATAGCATTTACATCAGTATCACCGTTTAATTGAGCCTGATGATATCTCATTACATCTTCGTAATACTTAACTATTCTTCTCCAGCCATTGTGCTTAACCAACGATCTAAAATCAGCGATGGCTTGAGCCTGATCACTCTCATCATTAATATCATCCAGAATACTAGGTTCTGGAACTTTTTTATCTTCTATCATTTTTAGACCTCCAAGTTAATATTTGGAACAGCATTTTGAGCTGATAATGATCTTTGACCAGCTTGAGGGACTTCTTCTCCTAGTCCTTCAATTGGATTTTCTTGAGGGAAGATATCAGGCTGATTCTTTTTAATCCTCTGCATAGTTCTATGTGCTTTAACATGAGAATCAAGTGCGTTTGTTTGTGCTGCTCTCATGTGTTGTTCAATATGTATCTCATGATTATCATTTTCTCCAACTGGGACTAAATCATTGTTAGATAGTTTTTCGTTCTCTTCTAAGGCTAATAATTCATCTACAGATGGAGGGTATAACCTCTCAAGTTGCTCATGATCAAGGCCATTTAGTTTACCCAAGATATTCTTTCTGAAGTATCTCTGGTTTGCTTCTGGATCGTTAATAATTACATTGCCATAATTAGTCATCAATATTCTTTCTCTAGCATTTCTTGATTCATTAGTATCATTGTCTTCAATAGTAATATCTGGATCTTGAAGATAGGTCATATTCTCTTTAGTGAGTTTTCTCCACCTATTACCATAAGCACCAGTTATTCTGATCATCTTCTCATCAATACCTGATTTAAAGTGTTTCTTATACAGTTCATACCACATTTCCCAAAAAGCATGTTCAGACCATCCAAATATTCTACCTGCTAAAGTGTGTCTCTTGGTAACATTTGATTGGACTAAGTTTAACTCTCCTAAGGTTCTTGACTTACCAGAAAGTTGACCCTGTTGCATCTCAGGTGATCCTGTGGCAATTTGTGCTGATCCATCAAGTGCATCTAAAATATAGTTAATTAGATCCATCCTAGGCATGTCTTTGGCTAATGGGGCTACTGCTCCTCTGATATCTGCCTCACCCTTAACTCCTATTAGTTTATTAAATTTAATACGCTTTAAATCGGCTTTGTTTTTAATTCTGTTCTCTGCATATACCATTGCTGGGTAAGTTGCTGATTTGACCGAATCTAGTGCTAAATTAAGCATTACAGATTTCTGTCTTTGTTTATCTTCCACTAAATCAGGGATAGAAGTTCCTGACCATGATTTACTATTAGGGAACAAGTCTCTCTTAATAATTGGGAATTTGACCTTGGGATCAGATGATTTACCAATAACCTCATATTTAATAATTCTCTGTCTGTTGTTGGCTACAATCATCTTAATCTTGTTACCTTTGTGATGAGTAAACCACTTGAAAGCTGGGTAGATAACATTATCTCCCATGTCTTTACTAGAAATATTTTTATTTCTTAATGTTTGATACCCCTCTGCTTGATCCCTAGCGTCTTGAGCATCCTTCATTAAAGAATCAATCTCTTCTTCGATAGTAATACCATCATAGTCAAAATAACCATTATCAGGGTTTAAATCAGTTTTCTTAATATCTATTGGGTATCCTCCAAACCTCATAGCCCCAGAACCATTTAATACTCCATTTGGAGATATGGCCTTAGGATCTCTAATAAATGTCATACCGTCAATATTATTAGGGACAGGAAGCATTTTATCTCTGTCAAACTCTTCCATTTCAATTAGTCCGTAACCTAGAAAACAGGTATCCCAAATAAGATAATAATCAAGGATATGCTTCATCATGACCTTGTAGTCATATTTAGCCATATTATTTAAATTTTCTGCTGTTCCACCATCACCATCATCATTACCATCAAAAACAACGCTTAAAGCATTAACATATAAAGCTGCTAACATAGTCTGCATGATCGAAAATAAGCTAGTGTCTGCTACACGTTTTTTATCTTTCTTTTGATTATTGTAAAGTTTTAGCCTAGATAAGTTCTCTTTAAGTTCTTCTTTTTGATGATCATGTCCCAAGACATATTCAGCTTCAAATTGTTTAAGAAGATCAGAAAAATCCTGAGGAGCTTCTGGTGCTTTGTTGTTTACCTCTTCTTTTTCTGTTTTATTTTCGTTTTTTAGCATTTCTTAATTCCTTTTTACCCTGTTTAATATTCTCTTCTAAAGCTTCTACAACTGCCATACCCTCTGCGTTCTCTTCAATTATCTCTTCAACATTGTCTTTCTTTAGAATTAGATCAATAGTGGCTCTGGCCATATCCGAAATATGTTCTGCAATACTAGCAATCTCCTTAGGAGTATATGTTTTTTTCTTTAACTCCTTATGTCCGCATGTTTCACAAGTCTTTCCATTAACTTCTTCATCTGTTACATAGTGTGAGTACCAGTTTTTGGTCTTAGGATCATAGATATTATATTTAAAGATATAGCCAACTTGTTCAATATTGACGGCCATCTCTTTATATTCAAAAGGGGTTACCAATAGTTTTAATCTAAAATTACTAATATCAAAATTTTGTTTATCTAACATTATGATAATTCCCCTCTCTCTTCAGCTTCTTCTCTTCTAGCTTCTGCTAGTGCTTTTTTAAACTCTTTATGTCTCATCATAGCTATCTCGGTAGGTGGTTTCTCATTAACACTCATAATAACAAATTCGGCATTTGTTTTTTCACCATCTCTTTTAATAACAGAAACCATTTTTAGTTTAACATCTACCTCATACTCTTCGCCCTCTACCCAGTAATCAACTTGAGGTAAGTTTTGTGAACTTATCCAAAGTCTTGGTTGCATATCGTTTAATTCGTAATTTTGTGGCATATGTTCCTTTTATTGTTTTACTTATACTAGCATTTTTAATTAATATATTAAACTATTTCTCTCCAATTGATCGCTCCCTCTACGTCTACATTACTACTACCTCCAATGGGTCTAACACATAATACAAGCTCATCTACTGTTCCATCAATTAATGAGCCAATTAAAACAGCGTTATCAATCCCCCTAGAGGCATTTCCTGCCCCTCCTGAGGCTACTCCTCCAGATTCAACAAATCCTCCAGTAAACTCATAGCCACCAGTTACTGTGTTAGCTGTAGCACCTTTAAAATATTGAACTGCACTCTGTGATAATGATGACCAACTTGGTGAACCAGCTATAGTCGGATTAAGTAAAATTACCCACTCACATCTATGAGATGCTGACTGCATCTGAATAGAAGCATTGAGTATTTTAATTGAAGTACCTATGTACTCTGATTTAAGCCTTAAACCAAGAAGTGCGTAAAGTGTGTTTTCTGTATTTACATCTAAATGAGTTCCTGTTGTTGAAATATACCTACTGATACCAAGGTCTTGACTTCCACCTTCTGAAATAACTGAGGAACAGATTTGAGTAATTGAATTAGTACCACCAACAACTTTTAGGAATAAACCATTTTTATCGTCAAATATCCCTTCTCCTTTTGTATATCCTCCAGCACCATCTGATCCAGGTGTTGAGCTAGCCAAATAAATTACTACACTATTCATACTTACATCATCTTCATAATAAGTAGATCCAGCTCTCATCGTTGCATATGGCCTAGTAGATCCTGCAACTTTACCAGTAACAAATGCAAATCTGACATCAACGTCAGTATCACATTGCATTGAAAATCTTTTTATCCCATTGGGGAAAAGTTGTGAATACTCTTGATCCCTATTAGCTAAAGATATTGTTAATACTTGTGGTTTAGTTGCTGGTTTTTCTGCCATTAGTTAATTATCAATGTTTATATTAAAAAAAACACTATCTATCAAGATTAGTGCTTCGGTTTTTCCGTTGACTACTTTTATATTATCACATTACTTATTAAAAGAATCAGGCGTTAACATTGTGGAAACTCTAACCTCTGTTCTCTGTGGGACACCGTCTTCAATAAAGATAATTAAATTACCATACTTAACGCCTCTGGCACGTTCAATAATCATTTTTTCAATAACTGAAAGTGCCATATCAGGATCTTTAATCTCATTCATAAGCTTTCTTTGCTGGTGGGTTATGTTGTCTCGTTTCATTATTCAAATGGATCTAAGCTATCTTCATCTCCATAATTAATTGTCGTATCCCTATTGTATGACTGAGGGATATACATTGTAAACCTTGGGTCTTCTATTAAGAATCTACCCAAACACTCCATCATATGATCATCTTTATCTTGTGGCTTCTCAGATCTACTTTTATATTCAGCTGCTTTACCCTTATATTCGTGGTACTGCCAATGCTCAAACTCCCAAATATGCTCTACACAAGTATTAAATACCCATAGATCAGGTAATTGTACTAATTTACCCCCCACTTCCTGATATTTAAGTGAGTCTTTGATCTTCTGGATAGCCTGTGTTCTTTGTTTTGATGCTGGAGTGTAATATAAACCATGATCTTCAAACTCTCTGGCAACTGACTTAACACTACCATCAAAATGTTGATCTTTATTAAATATCCATGGATCAGCTTTTCTGTCTTCTATCCTGTATAAATCATCACGCTTCCTAATTTCAGCTGCAACTTCTGCTGTAGTTCCATTCATTCTTAGCTCATCAATAATAAACTTCTGACCGTATTTATTAACTGCATACCAACCAACGGCATCAGCATTCCTTGGATGAGGGTCAAACCTCTCATATACAGTAAAATCACGCTTTGTTATTGGAAACGGCTCTATCACATGTATTTTCCTAGTAAACGTCTTGAATACTAGTCCTGTGAGATGTTGAAACTTACCATATACACGAGCCTGCTTATCTTCGTCATCATACTCAGCAATCATTCTCTCAATGTCAGCATGTTCTAAAATACCTCTTACTCCATGTTCTTTACAATTAGCCTCAATATCAGCATGTATAACTGCTACTTCTCTAACGATATCGTCATAATTAAATGTTTCATTCATATTAATTACTATATGTAGCTTTCGTATATATCTTATCGTACATCCATGCACTACCCATCAGAGGAGTAGCAGCAATAAATATAAATCCACCTCTTCTCATACGTGAAACTGTGGCCTTGTATATTGCCTCTGGTGGTGGTTCGTCAAAATAAGCCCACGAAAGGTTAACTGATTCAAACTCAGTTAAACTCTGGTTGTAGGTCATGCAATCAAAATCAAATCCTGTGTTTGTCTTCCAGTTATACTCGTAGTTTTTACCCTTCTTCGAGGTAACGTATTTATCTTTTGGAAACCATTTCTTCATCTCTGGAATAATAGCTTCTGCTATTGTAGTTGAGTCAGAAACAATACGACCCTTCTTGAGTGGATATCGGTAGTCAGTAAACAAGGGATGTTGAAAGTATTTATTACCGCATGGCCAGAATAGATGAGCTAGTATATTTACACTTGTTGCTGTCTTCCCAAGACCATTAGCAGCTGAGAACAGGCTTACAAAATACTTATCTGATCCAACCACCTTAATAAACTCCTCTGCCTTACCATTAGGCACAAAGAATCGGTATTTCTCAGCAACTCTTTGATATGCAAGTTTCTTAAGTGCTGCTAACTGTATCTCGTTATACTCTGTCATGTTAAATCTTCAGATTCTGGTAACTTACCGCTTTCAACAACTGCTTGTAGTTCTTCAGCTGTCATCTTGTCTAATCTGTCTTTAACTGTAACCTCGTGTCTTTCTGGGGCGTATTCTCCTTTTAATTTATAGAACATATCAACGCCTTTGCTCTTTGCATTCAAATTAGCATCTTGGTTGATTAAAAATAAATGCTGCTCATATACAGCCTCTGAATTAAATCCATAATCTTTAAGCAAAAGGTTCTTATATGCGACAACATTAGGTTTCATTAGGTTCTCACAAGACATCACCGCAGCTAGTTTTTTGTTCGGGTGAAGCTTATTTCCACTCTTGTCCTTTTTCCAAACATTATATCCAGACTCGATGATGGCATCTACTCCATTACCTCTAAAATCTAAATAATGTTCTACAAACTCTTTTTGTTGAAATGTTAATCCGTATGTTTTTCCATCTTGTCCTTTGAACTGAAAAAACTTAGGACTACGTTTGCCGTACTGCTTACCATCTTTAGTAAGTTTTCTACCTTTTTTCTTTATAATTCTTTTCTTTTTTGGGGTATTCTTTTTAGTTGACTTAGCCCTAGAAATCGGTTTTTCCGTCTTTGTTTTTGGCATTCATTAAATATACCACAAACCTAAGGCTAAGTCCTTTTCACTAATCTAACTCGGGGTGAGTTCTTTTAAATAAATCTTTTGTCTTCTGGCTATCTTCTTTCATAACTTTCATTACATCATATGGAGACATGTCTTCTGATCTGTTTACATAAATGCCAGCAAGTTCTAAATGCTCATAAGCTAATATCAGATCTCTTTCACCTGATTTAAGACTATTTCTTCTGTGTGCAATTTCAGCTCTTAATGCAGTTATTGATTCGCTTATAAACTTCTTTAAAATGTCTGTTGTAGATGCCTTTGGTTTAAGATCAGGAATGTCTACTTGCTCTACTGAATGTTCTTTTAATGCCATATTTCCTTTTTTACTAGGCGTTTTCTCTAGCTATATACTTAATAAACTGTGTCTCTACTTTTATATCATCTTCCCTAACTCCAACTTTATCTAATCTGTTTACAATGTCCTCAATAACTTCTTTGACGTGTTGCATGTCTTCCAGTATGTAATACTTTCCATCCATTATGTCTCCAGTCATCTTATCCACGATTTTAATTCTCCATTTTTCTAGGTATTTTGTTGTTACTTCATTCATTTTATTCTCCTTCTTCTAGATTTTCCCACAGGAAATAATATAGTGTATAAGTTTCTCCTGGTCTAAACTTATCATTAAAAACTTTCTTTTTAACTACATCTAACTCAAATATCTCTCTTTGATCACCAGCATAGTTGACCATTACTGCTGTAGAAGTATTAAAATGTCTATCTGGTATAGCAACATAATCATCATTATTATTCAATCCAATTCTATCCCCTTTGAATAATTTTTTAGCATTATATATAAATCTTCTTTTATACATATTTAACTCCTTTCTGGCCTAAGCCTCTTAAATACCTCTAGTGTTTTAGCTCTGTTTTTTTCCATTTCTATATGACAATGAAGGCAAGCTCTTACAGTATGCTCAAATGATGATAAATACTTTTGATTTCCTTGTGATTTATACCAAATTCGCTTGTTTTTATGTGCATAGGTCATCTCAAGCCTAGTTCCAACTGAAGACGTTTTTGCTACCTTTAAACACGTGGGAGACATATTTACTTCACATATGTCTCTTAGTCCTAGTTTTTTATATATTTTATCAAGCTTCTTGTTAGCCTCAGAGTTTATCTTTGCTTGTAATTTCTTCTGTTTAGCAGTCTTTAGCTGGGATTCTTTTGTGTAACTTATCATTTTCTGTTTATTGTTATTCTTTTACTTTTTTTATTTAGACCATATTTCTGACAAGTTTCTCTAATTTTTCTCATAGAAATTAGGGTTTTATAGTGTATTGCCCTATATGACATGAGTCCCCCCTCTCTTTCTTTAATTATTACTTGCTCATCAACATCATTACTTATTAGTTTTTTCATTGTTTTTACTTTTATAGACGTTTATCGACGTTCTTTGTTTGTTCACATTAGCAACTTTATAGTTTACATTAGAGTTTACATTAGTTCTAATTTCTTTACATTTACCACAAACAGGTGTGTTCATTTTTCTTCTAACATCTTAATAAACTTCTCATATTCTTTGATCTCATTTTTAG
>Ga0100403_1000613_pt1 | contig 35571 bp, 44 predicted proteins | sample CryGeymet201501t_FD_83663 | JGI IMG/M metagenome (GOLD analysis project Ga0100403, IMG submission 83663) | Groundwater microbial communities from Crystal Geyser aquifers in Utah, USA - Crystal Geyser metaG 2015-01t | ecosystem: Environmental > Aquatic > Deep subsurface > Groundwater | place... | reverse complement strand
AGCAACTGTCGGTGTCGTAAACCTTTTGTTCTCTCCTATCTCCGCGTCCTTTCAGGCGGCAGAAAAGATCCCGGTAGCCGGTAAGGCTTTTGAGCTCTTTAATTACGGCTTCGAGAAGCTCGGTGAAGCCGCATCATGGGGCGCAGAAAAAGGTATCGATCAACTTCCACTCTCTCCGGAGACGAAGGAGACGATCAAACCAGCTATCCAAGAGGTTGCGTCACTCGCAACCCAGGTGGTAGTCGGAGGTAAGGTCGCGAAAAAAGTTACTCCGATTGTGAAAGCAAGGTCGGCTGAGCTCGCCGCTAAGCTTACTCAGGATCTTATTATCCAAAATAAGCTTCCTGATCGTGTCTACATCGAACCATCTAAGATCAAATCGATCTTCCAGACTGGAGAGAATATTTCAAAGGCGGAACTCGATCTCGTTACCTCCCTCGGTCTTGATGCGAAGGGTTACCGTGATGCCATCAGAAACGGTGTGACTATCGAGGTCCCAGCCACAACGATCGTGACCCTGGTAGACAAGCCTTATTGGGCCAAACTCAAGGAAACCTTCGGGGTAGCGGCGACAGAGAAGGTTGTTTCAGTCGATACAGGCAAGCCCCAGGTTGGCCCCAGGGGCTTCTTAGAGGCTCCTAAGGATGGAAGTTCTGTTCCAAGCTCTACCGTTGTTCCTGAGGGCGTACAGAAGCTCTCCAGGCCTACGATTTCGGCCGATACCACTCCAGCTCCAGCTAAGGTCCAGGTGGCCCTTAAATCCCCGGTTTCGCCAAAACTCCTAGAGACGATCAAAGCGTTCACTCCGGAAGAATCCCAAGCCTTCGGAAAGAAGATTATTCAGCGTATCAACGAAGAGGTCGGCTTAAAGATTTCAGATAAAGAGGCGACATCGATCCCGGACAATATCAAGGTCAACGAGCTCAAAAGCGGAGACGGCCGGCCGGCTCAATTTAATAACCAGGGGAAGATCGAAGTGTTCCTTCCAAACCTTGTCGAAGATCTCGCGCTTCTCTCAAAAGGAAACGAGATCCTCGCACATCCGGACACACCTCAGTATTCAAAAGTTTACAAACTCACCGATGGCGAAACTATCGAGCAACTTGCTGTTCGCTACGTTCGTGATGTTTTGATCCATGAAAAGTCCCACGAAAAGACGATGACGATTGCTGATATGACGCTCGCTCGCCAGCTACAGAGTGAGATCAATACAGCCCGAGCATCCGGTAATCAGAAAGCTCTTACCGAAGCTCAAACAAAAATGGATAAGCACATGCGATCCGTTGAAGAGAAGGCTCTCGAATACGAGAGAACTAATCGCGCGAACCTTGAAGCAGATCTATTTGGCACAAAAGGTCCTTCAACTGAAACTCAGAGAGTGATTGATCGAACTGTTAAGGGCGGACCTGAAAAGAAAATCACCACAACTGAGAAGAAGATCGTGCGAGAGAAAGTCGAAGCTCGAGCTCGAGGTGCAAGAGAGGGCTTCCAAGCCGGTAAGGAAATCGCAAAAGCGGAGACGGCCGCCGTCAAATCGAAGTATGAGCAGACAATCGAAGCTATCAAGGATCGTCAGTCGTCGGTGCTCAGGAAGAGAAACTCTCTCATTGAATACGCCCAGGCGTTTCTTCCGGCCGCGTCTCGAGGGAAGTTCCTCAAGGCGATCCGTAACACGATCTCAGACAAGGAATTTTTGGACACCCTTCAGCGTATGCAGAAGGAGGCTGATGTCGTTACCCGAAAAGGTCTCATCTCAGAGATCTCGGCCGAGCTAAAATCAACGAAGATAAAATCTAAGAATGGTTTTCCTAACGTTAAGTTCGAGCGCGAGGCTCAGAAGAAACTTAATTCGATCCGGGCAAACCTAAATAATGACTACGCACTCGCTCAGCAGAAGATCGCGGATCTTGTTTCTGATTGGCAAACCTCTCATCCGGATGAGATTCTTCCAGCAGAAATTGTTTCGGAGATCCAGCTCCTAAAAATGGTGGGGGTTAAAGAGATGACCGCAAAGGAGCTCCGCTCTGCTCTTGCTGATATTCAATCGATCAAAGAAAATGGCCGCACACTCAAGGAGATCGAGAGGTTTAATCGTGAGACCGAGATTGAAATGAAGCGCGATACCGTATTCGATGTGATCACCGGAGGAAAGAAGCTTCCTTCAGAGTTCCAATCTATTCGCCAGCCGGAGAGACAAAGCTTCCTGAAGTCAGCAAAAGAATTCCTCACTACACAACAGTGGGGACTTGAAGAGCTCATGGATGCTCTCTCGTTCTACGACACAAAATCGAAGCCTTATCAGAGCTTCCTCTCTCGATATGTGGGAGAGAAAACAAATAAAGCCTTCAATGATCAGAACGCTGGTGAGGTGAAGTTCATCGATGACGTGAACACTCGCGTCAAGGAAATTTATAAGATCGAGAAGAATAGCGAACTGCTCCATCTTCTCAATGAAATGCAGAAGCCGGTAGAGCTAGGCAAAGTAACTCATGCAGATGGAGTTGATCGCAATCTCACCATCACTCGCGGTCAGATGATTCAGATGGAGATGTGGCTCAAAGACGATACCCTTGCTGAAACATTCAAGGATACTCTGAATTGGGATGATAATGTGATCGCCGAAGCAAGGAAGGTCCTTACTCCGGAGGATGCAAAAGTCGTTGATTCTCTTCTCGAATTTTACCGAGAATATTATGAAACCATTAACCCTGTATTCGTTAAGGAGTACGGCATCGACCTACCGTTCAATGAGAATTATTCTCCTGTTACTCGCGATGTTGATGTTCTTCTTCCCGAGAATGTGCTCCTAGCGCAAGAGATGAGACAGTACGCGACAGCTAAAAATAACAGCTTGAAGTCGCGCGTTCGAAACAAGATCGAGCTCAAGCCGATCGATGCCTTCGCTAACGTTACCCGGCACATCGCAAAGATGGAGCACTACAAAGCGTGGTCCGAATCGATGTTTGAATTCCGTAAGATCTTCGGAAACAAAGAGGTCCGCAGAGGCATCATAGACTTCCACGGAGATACAGCGATGAAGGTGGTAGACAACTTCTTGAATGACTTTGCCCGGGACGGCGTTGCCAGGGAGAAGATTATTAAGGAGGTAGACGTGATCAGGGGGAACGCAACCAAAGCTCTTCTCGGCCTTAACGTTCGCGTCGGAGCAAAACAACTTGTCGGTGTATTGAACTACGGCATCGAGCTCCCGGTAAAAGATCTCGTCACCGGTGTCTCGGGCTTTTGGACGGATCCGGTAAACAAAGCTCGCTTCCTCTACAAAAATTCAGGTGTGCTCAGGGAACGTTTCGGTGAAGGTTTCGAAAGAGACATCAAGTTTGCAATCTCAAAGGGTCATGATAAAACGCTCGCTAAGACTAAAAACTTCTCTGAGCTCATGTTCATTGTGATCAGAAATGCCGACAAGCTTACGGTCTACCAGGGAGCCTGGGCTTCGTATCGATCGAAGTACATGGAGGCAAGGAAAAAAGGAGCGACAGATGCAGAGGCTCGAGCTCAGGGTATTCAGTATGCGGAGGAAGTCACGAACCGCGTTCAGGAATCTTCACGAATCGACACTCTCTCCCCGATCCAGCGCGGCGGATCTCTCGCAAAACTCTTTACCATGTTCCAGTCTCAGCCTTCTAAGTATCTCCGCATCATTCAAAATGGTATGCGAAACATTAAAGCCGGTCGAGGATCTAAGGCGAATAACATTAAGCGTATCGCCTGGGCCTGGTTCGTTGTACCAGCAATCTACAACATCATCGCCGAGCAGTTCGTTGACGAGAAATATCGATCGTCACCTGGTCAGTTGGCAGTGAAAACAGTTCTCGGTCCGCTTTCTTATCCTCTGATTACTGGACAGATGGTTCAGTCGATCTATGGATGGACGGCTGGCGAGCGGTTCAATTATGTTCCTTCGGCCGCGTTCGCCTTCATGGATGACATTAAGAAGGCTGTTGAGAATCTCACAACTGGAGATATCACTGAAGCCGTAACTTACATGCTCGATACTGCCGGCAAACTTACCGGAGTACCGGCTACTCTCTTCACCAGACCTTTCCGAAGGTCCTTGAAGGAGGAAGGCAAAGGACCAAAAGGGTCGCCAGTACAATTTTAGAAATCAATAAATAAATAATTAACATGGATGAAGAAAAATACATTGGAATAGTCGAGGATCCTCGAAGCCAGGAGGAGAAGGAGCAAGATTGGCAGATCCAGGAGCTCATCGCTTCAGTAGGTCCGGTCGTGTGGCGCGAAAAGCAGAAGCCGGCCAGTGAACAATTTACTTTCAAAGACACTACTTGGAGAAAGTTCCCTACTCGCGATCAGGATGGATCCGGCACTTGTGTCGCTCAGACGGCCGCAAAGATGCTCGGCATCGATAACTTCCTTGAAGAAGGAAAATTCGTTGAATTGTCAGCCGTCTCTATCTACCACTACCGTATCAATAAAACCTGGGGCAACGGTGAAGGAATGGTTGGATCCGATGCTTTGGAGCTCATGAAGGACAAGGGGGCTACTCTCGAGGTCCTCGCTCCTTCTCAGCGCATGAGTGAAGCTCAGGTTAATTCATACTCCCCTCTAGTCTCAGACGTTCAGACGGCCCTTGTATTTCGTGCCGGCGGATATCTCCAGCTTCCTACAAAAGATATCGATTACCTTGCTCAGCGAATCTCAACAGGCAAAGGAATCATGCTCTGGTTCGAAGCAACGATGGAAGAATGGAATCAGGATGTACCGTTTCTCACAAATAGACTTCCACGCACTGTGCGGCACTCAGTCACCGGTGTTGATTTCATCTTACACAAAGGGAAGAAAGCAATCGTGATCGATGATTCATGGGGCAAGTTCTTTGGTCTCGATGGTCAGAGAATCATCACTGAAGAATTCTTGAAGGAGCGTTGCTTCTTCGCGGCCGAGAGTGCGGCACTTCGAAACGACTGGAGAGATCATCTCGATGTAACCCCTCCTCCTGTACAGAAACCTAAGCATACCTTCCTCAAGAATCTCGAGTTCTCTCCGGTGTTCAAGGTTGAAGAAGATGTTAAAAAACTTCAGGAGATCCTCCGATACGAAGGATTCTTCCCTACTCACCTTGACGGCCAAGAGCTCGGCTTCACCGGCTACTACGGAGCCGTGACCGCAAAGGCGGTACTCGCCTTCCAGGAAAAGCACAAGGTCGCTTCTCCGATGGAGCTTGCGAGCTTGGCCGGAAAGAAGGTCGGGCCAAAAACCCGAGAGGTGCTGAACGATCTTTACAGTTAAAAGTGTCACCGCTATTGGCGGTGAGAGAGGTTGAAGGGGAGACACACAAATTTATCCCGACTTGATCGGGTCACATGATACCTAGCTCCCGACTTCTATCTCTCTCACTGCTCGGAGTGAGCAGTATGTTCTTTCATAAAGGAGGGGTAATGAAGGCGCGAGCGATCGTGACTGTACCCCTCGGATTCATCTCCCTGGGGTTACTCATTGTGGGAGGGCTTCTGTTCCTCCTCGTCATTTATCTCAATAGCGAGGTGTGGAATGAACAGATGCCCTAGATGCAAGGAGCGGTACAGTTACAACGGCCGACGATTCAAGACCAAACACCACATCCTCCCTCAGAAGTTGTGGAGGAATCGAGTGATGCCGGAGCATCTGAAACAGATGCTTGATGGCAACACGTTCGATATTTGCCGAGTTTGTCACGATGAGCTTAATACCGTGATCGACCAGGCCGAGCGTGAGATCTTGTACGTCGAGCACCAGCGAATGTATGCAGAGATCCTGACCAACTTTCTCAAAGGAGGATGCGATGAGGCTCATCAAGTGGATCCTGGATCTCGTAATGGCCGTGTTCAGGCCATCGCACCAGGAAACGGAACAGCTCGAACTTCCTTTCGTGGTTGACAACGACCCGGGCGACGAGAACGACCAGCTTTTCATTTGAAAGGAGGTGATCCATCTAGGAGGGCTCAACTGTTGAGCCTTCCTTTTTTATCTGTGGACACAAAACTGCCATAGATGAGCTATAATAAAAGGGTCGGATATTATCAATAATTAAGAAAAATATGCTTACAGATTTTTCGACGATAGCCATCTTAGGTGTCGCCGCATCACTTGTCATCGAGCTTATTACCAGGATCTTCGGGACTGATACGCTTGCGTCTCGCCTCGTTACCCTGGTAGTGGCTGTGGTGATTGCAACTGGATACGTGCTGTTGAGTACCGCCCTATGGTGGCCTACCTTCATCACGATTCTCGGCGTGGCTTCGGCTGTGTACGCGTTCTTCCTCAAGGGAAAGAGCTCGGCCGGAGAGATCACAAATTTCCGCGTCTAGTTTTCTAAGCTTAGAAAAAGAAACAATCCCTCTTATCGAGGGATTTTTTCTTCTACCATTTGTTCGATTTCTCCGTTCTGAATTTTAGCGGTGAATACTGCGTCTCCAATTTTTTTGACCCCGATACTGATCTCCATTCTCCGGGAGAACATTCCACGGAAAGGATCCGCGTCCTGGTGAATATGTGTATTTAAATAAGGGATCGGTTTCTTGTCCGATTTATAAAGCTCCACAATAAACGGATCCACGTTCTTTGCTAGGATCGCGTTGAAGTAATCGTCCATGAGCTTATTCTGCTCGATGTGGGCCTTCCTGGCGGTCTCCTGGGCCACAACTTGCATCTTTTCAAACTCTTCCCTCCCGATTTGGATTATCTTAACCCCTGGACGCTCCAAAACGACCCCAGGAGCGATGCTCTTGGTCTCCTCGACCTTTGGCTCATCTTTGCCTTTAAAGGCCTCCCACGCTCGTTTTAAACGTTGAATCAGGTGTTTCATAAAGAGGTTTCTTACAATCATTAGGATCTGCTGTAGGCAGATACGCCCCACACACAACGCACACGTCCGGATTCATTGGGTTCGATACGTGCGGCATCCCGGAAACCGGATCCGCGCCCTGGCTGTAAATCCTTCGGCCGTACTCCGCGATACACGCCGCGTCAGTGAGGCCGTCATGCGCGACCCGGGCGCGATCCGATTTCCGGAAGTCCGCCGTCGGGAAGAGACGCTTCGCGATCACTTCGCTTTTATCTTTCGTATCGAGAGACCCTTTCACTCCGGTAAACAATTTTGTCTGCCACTGTTTTGCTCCGATCACCTGGTACGGAAAGTTCATCCCGGCCAGGAGGCCCAGCAAGATCCCGAAGCCCTTGCCAGTCTGCAACGTGGAGGTTAAACCCTGGCCCGGCATCGCGATCTGATTTTCAAGTACCGTGAAGCCCGGCCTCTCAGTTTCCAAGATCCTTTTGATCTCCTGAATATCATAATCCTTTCCGCCGATTACCGGCATCGGGTAGAGTTTTAAAACTCCACTGTTGATGAAGGCTAGGCCACCATTCAAACCTGGATCTATGCCGCAAATGTTCATGTTAGTCGCTCAGAGTTATCGTAATTTTAGGACGCTCTCTTTCGACGATTTCGGCCGCATTTTTAGTTCTGTCGTACCACTCCTTATTCAGCTCGACCAATCGATCTTCTGTCATTTCATCCTCCCCAAGAAAAAGAACTTGATAATCTCCAAACCTTTCTTTCCACTGAGCCTTTCGCTCTTCTCGACGATCATGAAGATCACCTTTTGCGTACCCATAGTGAGAGCAAAAATGACTAGCAAGAAACTCACCGTCATCAGCAATCAGAGCGTAAGCTCCTTCTCCCCGGTCTTTTGGACCTATGATGTAAAGTTTTTTCATAGTTTTAAGATCCGATTTCTCGGAAGTGTTTATCTTTTTCTAATACCTTCGGATTCACCTTGAAAGCGTTTTCGCTGATACCGGCCAGGTGAAGTCCTTGAAGAGATCTCACTCGGCTGATGGCGACGTAGCCGTGACCGTACTCAAACGCTTTCGAGAGATCTATTGATGCCGCATCGAGTGACATCCCCTGGCTCTTGTGAACCGTGATCGCCCAGGCAAGTCGAAGAGGAAGCTGAGAGATCTGAGCTTTCACATTTCTCTTTTCATCGTATGCCTTCCAAATATTAATTTCAGGGTATACGAGTGTACCGTCGAGCAACTTGATCACTGGAACACCATTTGAGAATCGATCGACAATACCTACTGTACCGTTCACGTATCCCTTATCCGGCCGGTTCGAGGTAAACATCACAACAGCCCCTTCTTTAAGCGCGAGGATCTCCGGAGAAAGACAGTTTCGTTTGAGCGTTTCGATTGCTCGAGGCTCTCCGCTACTTTCCATTGAGATACGATGCTCTTTTCCCGGAAGCTCTTTAAGCTTCTCACTGTTCATTCGATCGACATCGACATTGTGAGTGAAAAGATTTGTCGGAGCTCCGTCGTTCGACATCCTGGAAGCCAGGACCGTTCGATGTTCGTGCTTCATATCTCCGAAGCGCATGGCCCGGAGGATCTCGGTAAAGATCGGATCCGCCTGACGGTGTTGCTCGGTGAGATAGCATACGCTGAGATCCGCGCCGTTCCATGATTCAGATTCGAACGCGAATTTCGCCACGCCATCTCTCGAGACCGGAGGAAGCTGGAAGAAGTCTCCGACAAAAACCACCTGGATGCCGCCGAAAGGTTTATCTTTCTGATGCACTTCCCGGAGAACTTTGTCGAGGTCGTTGATGAAGGTTGCGTCGAGCATCGAGACTTCATCTAAGATCAAAGTCTGAGCTGTGATGATTCGATTGTAATGGTAGCGGTTATACCGGATACCTTTAACATCAGCCTCCTCAAGATTTTTCAAGATCCCCATACCTGACCATGAATGAATCGTGGACCCATCGATATGAGACGCGGCGATGCCGGTCGAAGCGGTTACTGCATACCTAATACCTTTCTCGTCCAGCCATTCAGTGAACTTGTTTATGGTGTAGGTTTTCCCAGCTCCAGGCTCACCGGTGAGAAAAACATTTTTACCACTTTTAAGAATTTCTAGGGCTTGATCCTGTTTCATTTTTCTTTAGATGTTCAGTTACACACTTCTCGCATCGAGAGGATCCTATCTTTCGAGGACGAATCCGGCACTCTTTACAAACTGGTTGAGCCTTAGGAGCTTCTTTCACTGATACAATACCGGCTCTATTGCGAGGACGGCGAGCCCCTGAATCCTTTTTAGGATTAGGTCGTACTCCAGGACGGAATGTTCGCACTTCGTTGTTTGGTTCTGATGACATAAATTTTACTGATAGATGTTTTGACCATGTGAGTGCTGACACTCATGCTGGAAAACGTAAGCCATTAATCCTTCTACCCACTCTTCTTTAGTTACCAGTTCTCCCTTGTCGTCCGGGATCTGATACGAAACCTTCACACGTCGATTCCTCTTCACACGTTTGTCCGGCCGGAAGGGGAATGATATACATCCCTCGAGCACAAAGTCTTTCTCCGGAGATCTCTCTAAGATCTTTGGGTTTACCACGACCACGATCTCGTTTGGTTTTGCTTTCACTACAGCTCTCTTGATCACGAAGAAGTTGAACGGCTCCGGATCTACTTGAGAATGGTGAAGAGCGATAGAGGTTTTATCAATCACTCCGGCCGGGTGCATCTTGCCTCCTTCCAGGAACACCTGGAGATCCCGGGCGAGAAACTTTATTTGCTCGAAGCTCTCTACCGGCTTCGAAGATTTTTGTGGTCTGATAATTTGCATTACTTTGGCTGGCTAAATGTTCCTGTTAATCGATCGATGCGAAGCTTCTGTACCTCTGTCACGGCCGGGGCCTTCTTGGTCCAGTTCTTCTGTTCTACTTCGAAACCGTCCACGTGGCCTGAGAGATGGGCTCTCCAGGTCTGATGTCCTTCAAGTTTGAAGAGAGTGAGGTAATATGCGAGATCTTTAGTTTCCGGTTTCATTGGCTGTTTCTAAGTACACGTTAAGCTGTTCATAATTGCGTACCGGCATCCCATCGGGGTAGTACAGCACTCCATCGATCTCGCGCACGTCTCCGAGAACATCGGGCGCATAGTCCGGATGCTCTGCCTCAGTCTCTTTAGAAGCTACGAGGAAGAGAATAATGATCATCCCGGCGGCCAATGTTATCAATGCTAGTGTTTGCGACCGGTTCATTTTAGTAATCGAGTATAGCGTCCACGGTTGATAAGTCCTGAGAGATCGGAGCGAGCTCGTCTCCCTTCTTGAATCGAGGGCCGTCCACGATGACCGGATCTCCGGCTCTCCTTGAGAGAGGGCAGAAACGGCACTCTGAGCACGTAAAGCACTTCTGCTCGATACCGGCCTTCTCCTTCGCTGATGTGTAGGTTTGGCTCTTTGTAGCCACCATCCATAGGTGCATCCACTGAAGGATGTCCGGCCACAATTCGTCGAGCGCGCCCTGAGTGTACTGGAAGAGCTCGGCTTTTTTGAATTCGCTTGAGAGCTTGTCGGCCACTAGGATCTGACACTTGATCTTCTCGAGTGGAATGAGAAGGGTATTGTGAACGAGATCCTGGTAGAAACGGAGCTGTCCGCGATAGTGATTGTTGAACGGTTCAAGCTTTGCCACATCGTAGCAAGTCTTAATGTCAGTGATCACGGCCCACAGATCGTTTGGATTTAGTTCCCGGATCTTCGCTTGCATGTCCTCGGTTGAGATCTGCTCTGCTTTCCAAATAGCATAGATCTTAGTGAGTGCTGGCGATAACTTGAGATGATCAAGTTTTCCCTTCCGTGGTATACCATCAACAACACAAGTAAAGATCTGTTGAGAGGTGACGGAGTTGAACTCCATGTTTGAGTAGTAGGGGTGCGTCTTGAGTGCGAGTGCAGTTTGTTCAGCGTTATCCCATATCGACGGAGTAACTTGCTGTTTGTCTGCAAGATGCTTAATAGTGTCAAGGGCTTCTTGGATTCCAGCAATCTTCTCTCTTCGGGACGCGATACCCTTCTCCGTAGTTTTGTTTGGCTTGACCGCGATCTCGGCTTCCTTCTTTTCGATCTCGGACTGGAGCTCTTTGATTTGGTTTTCATATTTGAGAGCATCTTCAGGATTAATTTTTCTTTCAACCTGAATAAAATTCTCTTGGATGAATTCCGGCTTCTCGGTCACAAAAGCATCCACCAGTTTGCCGTAGATAAAGTAATCTTTCTCCGGCTCTTCATAGACCTTCGTAACAAAGATGTCCCGGTACAGCGTTTCGCACTTAGAGAATACCTTGAGGCCTGAGAAGCTGATGTAAGAAACGTCCTTGTAATAGTCGTTCTTATCTATCAACTGGACCTCGCAATTTGCTTCAGGCATGGCGATTAAAGAGGCCTTACGGCGTTAGCTGGAGCAGTTGGAGCTCCCGGCACATTACCGGCGGCTGTAGCGCGATTCCTTTCTGCGGCCGCGCGCATCTTGCCTTCGATCTCAGTGATCTGCTCAAGCACATTCTTCTGCGCTTCGGCGGCGAGCATTTTTGAAACCTCCACAGGGTTGTCCTGGCTCTCGATCTGAGCCTCCAGGGTTGATTCGATTTTGATCCATGATTCCGGGAGATTGTAAGTCCTGGTGTTGATGGATCGCGAGTACGTTCGCGTTATTTTAGTGATGAACATGGTGTTGTTTTAATTTTGTATTTTCACACCATCCTCAGATGAGCTCAGGCCCGGGGGCGAAACGAAGAATATTGTGCTCGAGTTGATGTTCGAGAGATCTTGCGATCTCCGTACTAAGCGCGCCGATTACTCACTTGCGTCTCACCATCCTCCGCCATTCAAGGTTTTGTTTCCTTTCGCCTCGGTGACTTTGGATGATTTGGAAACCCCACGCCTTAGCCCACCTTTGAGATGGGCGTTGGGTAATAGAACTAGAAACCGTTACCGGTGTCTCCTGTTGGAGCGGCCGGAGCCGTTGCCTGAGGAGCTACTGGTGCTGTTGCCTGACCTTGAGCTGGAGTGGCCGGAGCCGCTTCTGCCATAGGAGCGCGTGAATCCTTATCGAACTCCACACGGAAGTTTTGATAAGCACGGCCCTTAGGGGTCTTAGGTTGAGAGATGCCGAGGTATGAAACCCGAACCTCAGAGCCAAGAGGAATTTCAGCGAACTTGCCATCGAGGAGGCTTGATCCCCACATCGATACCAATCGGCCGTCTTTGAGTTTGATCTCATAAACGTTCGATTCATTCTGACCTACTTTTTCCTTCTTGGTGACGTACCAACCGTTTACCACTTCTCCGAGGTACACGGTCTTTTCATCTGCTTTCTTTGGCTCAGGTGTCCACCTAAGCATCTCACCCATCTGTTCTACTGCTTCTTGAAATGCCATAAATTTAATTGTGAATTTTTAATTGTTTTTTAATCGTGAATCTTTGACCTTATTCTACCTAAATAGGCTAAGGGTTAGGCTACTGCGCCTTCTTCGTCAGAAGCCGGCTCATCGCCTTCTTCATCCTCCTCGTCCTCATCAGACGCTTCATCGGCTACAGGAGCTTCTGCTTCATCTGTCGAAGGTAGGAGTTCTTCGCGTTCCTCAGGAGCTTCAGCCGGAGCTGTATCACCTGAAGGAATCACGTTTTCCTTTTGATTGTCATCCATAATATTTGAATGATTAATTGATAATTGAAACCCTCAGCCCTTGTGGGCTGAGATCTGAATCGGAGGCCCCGGTACAAATCTCAGCCGACAAAGTTATCGCATCGGTTTCTCTATTTTGATCGACCGTTTCTTGTGACTATCCTTTGAGATATAACCAAGATCCTGAAGATCATCGATGATCCTGTAAGTGTGCCGTACCGTGAGCTTGATGCCGGAAGCGATCTCTGCGATCTCCGGAGCCACGATGTTCTTCTTAACGTACTTTTGAATATAGCGGTACGCCTTGACGTGTGACGGCTGTAAGTTTATTTCTGCCTTTTTTTCCATGCTCTTAATCATACGCTAGGTGTCATTTCTATGTCAATAGATTTTTATCAACCTCAACTGGGGATAAGTTTTTCTTCGCATCCCTCTTTGCCTTCTCCCTTTTTCTCCGGCAATCCTTGTCATCACAAGTTTTCCACTGAGGCATGAGAAGCGGACGGTTACAATGGGGACATCTGTTCATGGCTATTGCTCCTCTTCGAGCTCGAGATAAACCTCCTTGATAAACTCCGGTTCGATCGGGGGCATCGGGTATCGATTCCGACCAACTTCGAGATCGTGCGTCATCGCCGGCTGAAGATGTGAAGCCGTCTCCGCCGAGTGCTCGATCACTAGGCCATCCTTAACATTTTTCTTCGGCATGAATCCAATCACGATCTCTTCGCCTTCAATGATGTGTTGTACTGGTATTTTCATTTTATTAATTTATTTCCAACTTAGTAATCGAGCAATCTGAATCCTTAATTGAAGAATTCTGATCTGAAGCTGAAGAGCAATAATACTCTGCTCCTCCAGTAATTCAGCCGCCCAGGTATTTGATAGCTTTTTACCGTAACAAGTCTTGGGAGAAAATGTACGATGGGGAAGAATCTTATTAGCCGGTATCTGATAAAGAGATGTTTTTTCTATCAAGAGTTTCTTGAGAGATTCAATTTGAGCCACAGTTGGAAGTGTCGCATCAAAATTCCCAGCCAAACAAATACCCAGAGAAGAGTTGTTCTCCCCGATAGTGTGTGCTCCGGTCTCATGATCCAACCTACCTTGTTGAACCCTACCGTTCTTCTCGATAAAGTAATGGTAGCCAATTTTCCCCCATCCCAAAGACTTGTGGTACTTATCGACCGTCTCAAAAGTGTGATGAGAAGTATCAGCCAGTGGATCCTGATTCGATCCTCCGGTATGGTGAACTATAATTTTTGTAGGTGTATTCATTTTAGTTTTTCATTATTTTTAAGAACCTTGATAACTTCCAGCTCGGATAAATGTACTGATCGTATAGAAAGTACAGTGTACCGTGCGTCTTGCCTTCCGCCGTCCTCATCAACCGGCCCCGGATCTGATGGAGCAAGAGCTCATTCGTGTAGATTGGAGAAATCAACACGATGTTGTCGAGGTCCGAGATCGATACTCCGGTCGAGACGCATCCGACCGTTGCGAAGATCACCCGGAGATCCTGATCCTTCATCTGCCTGTAGCTCTCCAGGGCCTCTTTTGAATCGCGACCGGTGATTACCCCCGATTCGATCCCGAACTCTTCTTTAAGCTTCTCTTGGAGCTCGTAGCACGGCTGGACGAACTTACTGAGGACGATCGTTTTGCCACCTTCAGCTTGGAGCCTTGAGACAAGTCTAAGGGTTTGAAGAATTCGGGGGGTATCGAGAGATATCGTTTTCTCCTGGAGGGCTCTTGCTTTGGTCGGCCCCAGCTCTTCACAAGCCGCATCCCAATCGAAGAGGGTATCCGTTTCGACAATTTTAATCTCGACCGGGACGACCCTACCTTTTTCAAGAAGCTCCTCTTTTCCGATGCGGTAGATAACCGGACCGAATGTGGAGAAGATGAGAAACTCTTTTTGATCTCTTCGTTTGAGAGTTCCAGTAACGCCAAAGCGGTACTTAGTGTTGATCGAGTTGAGAAGAGATAAAATTGTATTCGCAGGTGCAAGGTGGCACTCGTCGAGGAACGCAGTACCGAACTTTTCTCTAACTTCTTCAAGATTGTTTGCAAGCGTCTTATCAATCGCAACCGTGATGTCTCCAAAAGTTTTAGATCCGTTTCCAACGATACCCGGCTTGATTTTGTTTCCTTTTTCATCGCGAATATATTTATCGATATCTTTTAATATTTGTTCCATCAAAACCTTTCGATGCACTACGATCACGGCCTTCTGACCAATCTCCACGATCGATTTCAGGATGATCAGCGACTTGCCGGCGGAGGTGATGGCGTGGATCACTCCTTGCCGCTTCCCTTTGATCGCGGCAACCGCTCCTTCCTGATACTCATCGAGATCGAAATCCTTGTTGATGTACTGGAGACTGATCGGATGATCGGGATGCTCGAAGTTGTATTCGTGATGACCGATATACGGTTTCACTTTGAGAGCTTCGCCGCGCAAGATTTGAAGCGACCGGTCTCTCATCGAATACGTTTTGATCGTCTCCGGAGTACCCCATACAGAGATCCCGAGGTTCATGCGCTGGTAGTAGTCCGGGTTGTCGTAAGTCAAAAGGTCGAGGATCTTCTCATCCACTTTTTCCTTATCGAGATCTATGTAAATTTTGTCTGAGATTTTCATTAGAAAGGTATTGCGTCATCACAAACAGGGGTCCGGTGCGCGTCTCGATGCTTCATGTTCTCATCGTGAGTACACCATTCGAGATTGTCGACGTGGTTATTCATCCGGTTCTTATCTTTATGATTCACGAAGTCTTTGCCTTCAGGTCGTTCCAGGAAATGTTTGGCAACGATCCGATGCACATAAAACTTCTGATGGAAGCCCGGCTTCCTGAGCCATACAACCTGGTAGCAGTTAGTGTGGACGTGAAGCTTCATCATCTTCTCGGCCCAGCACTTCTTTGTTTCTTCATGGCATCTTGCGACACTTTGAATCCGGCCAAAGTTACTGACCATGTACCGTCCTTCGTATTCTTTTATTTCTTTTCATTCTTCTTTCATAAAAGTACGCCTACTCCCGGAGGTCCAAAGTCCTCTTCTTCATCGTCATCAGGATCCTCATCCTCGCACTCTTCGTAGAGCAACATGCAAGGATCGCAAATGAGCACGATGTCGACCGGATCATTCTCAAAGATGACGATCGTTTTCTGAGCTGGGAACTCGCGACCACAATCCGGGCAAGAAATAATCTCACCCTTTTTGATAACCAACTTGATCTTTACAAATTCTTCGCCCATAAGGGTTGCCGGGAATCGAACCCGGCAATAACCATTCACCCTTAGACAGTCTCAGGCTGGGCCGGAGCGTCTACTTGTACCGGCTTGTTGTCCGGAGTGATTGAAGCCTCCTCGACTTCAGGATCAGCAACCGGCTCAGGCTTCTCGAGTTCCTCGAGATCCGCCTTCAAGCGCGCGATCTTCTGTTCCTTTGTCTCAACAACAGGCTCAGGATCATCGAACGGCTCGTTCACCTCAGCTCCAAGACCATTCTTCTCGAGTGTGTCCTGGGCGATGATGATATCGTCACCAACGATCTTCGCCTTCTGAGTTTGAAGGTCCATGAAATACTGAAAAGCTCCCGCAACCAGCTTCGTATGGAAGCGCGTGACACCTTTAGATTTCACATAGCCGTAGATGAACTTTGAGAGCTCGCGGCCAAAAGCTACGATCTCTTTCTTGTCCTCCGCGTTGATGGACCATGTTCCCTCAGGCAACTTTGGATTCTGTGACATAAACAATTTAATTTCTTAACTCACCTAGTAATTATTTTTTCTTTTCAGTGAACACGACAGACGAGCTGATCGCGCGCGTAACTTCCTTTTGAGAAGAGAAACGAACGTTCTTCAACCAGATTGTGCGGTTACTGAGCGCAAGACCCAAGCTCCAACCGTGCTTGTTCTCATGCGAGAGCCAGCAAAGCTTCGAGCGCGTAGGAACCTTGATCATTCCGTATCCACGATCTCTTTTCTTTGATGCCTTCTTCTTCGATGATTTTTTAGCCATCTAAGTTTCTATTAGCTGATAATGTTCGGAGCTTGAGTGCTCCGTTTCCTGGTCCTGGCTCCCGGAACATCCGGGGCTTGCCAGCCTGGATCCCTGAAGTATCAGGACCAGGAAACGGAGCACTCAAACTTTTAGAATCCGTCCGCCGGATGATCCGGTGTCGGGATCAAGGGCTCTTCGATCTCGAAACCAGCCCCAGCTTCCACGAATCGGTCCTCCGACATATCTTTTGGAGAGACCTCTACTTGACCCTCCAAGATATTTGTTTGGCCGGGAGGCCACATCTTCTTGATCTCCGGATCTACCTTTGCCCGAAGCAGAGCTGGAGAGAAGTACACGATCTGAGCTCGACCCACTCTCTTCGTGTTGAACTTCCAGCCGTTCTTGTGAAGCGAGAGCTTCTTCAAGATCACTGAGAATTTGTACCGGCTCTCGATCGGCGCGGTGTAATCCTTCTGCTGGCGATAGAGTTTATAGAATCCGTAGAGATCTCCAAGACTGAAGGCGAACTCATTGAGATCTTTTGGATCCTTCATGTGTTCAGGCTTAAAGTCCTGGCCGGGACCGATCTTGTGGAGCTCTTCAGGCTTCAGGAAGTAGGCCGTCGGCATCAGCGTGTTATTTAGAAACTCGATGATGATTGCCGCGTTGTAAATGAACACCCTGTCTTGTACCGGTACTCCTTTCAATCTTTCGCTTGTTTTGTTTGGATCGTATCTCATAAATTTTTTCTTATAAACCTTAGTGTTAAGCATCTCGGGTCGACCTGGAGCAGTCCTTCTTGGCCGGGGATCTCGAGAAGGATCCATCGGGCCAGGTAGCTGTGAACTTTTCCGTGTTGCACCGGAGAAGCCTTCCAGCTTTCGGGGTCATCGGGAGGCTTGTACTCCACTAAGGATCCGATAGGGAAGAACTCAGGGAGAGATCGATCCATCTTCAGAAGCCGGCCAATCACTGAAGATCGCATCTCATTGATCTCTGAAGCCCGGCGCGCGTAGGTTGCGGCCGTCAAAGTTTTCTTAAACTTTGGATCTAATAGCTTCACGGTATTTTCTTGGATGGCCCTGATCAGTGCTTCCAATTTTATTTGGTCAAATTTACTCATATCGGTTTTGGATAAACGATTGGATCTCCACCGAGACTTCTGATCTTTCGAACACCTTTAATCATCACAGCAGATCCTTCTTTAAAGCGTTCGACCTTCCAGCCAGGGAGTACGGTGTGAGAAAGCTCTCGAGTAAAGTTTGCGACAGCCTTTGGTTTGTATCCTGATTCCAAGCAGTGAGCTCTATATTGAGAATAAAACTCAGTGAACGGTACAGCGTATTTATGTGATTCACTTTCAGCCACCGCTTCATAAGTTGTGGTGAGGAACTCGAGAAGGGGAGAGTTTTCGATCTTAAATGAATAGAGAGCTTCGATGTTTTTGTCCGTCTCACTGAAGCGTCCGGCCGCGCGCAAACTCTTGAGACCTTCGACGGCCCAATTCAAAATGCCGGGAAGCTCAGTAACGAGCTTTGATTCAAGATCGAGATCCGGATTTGCGATGAAGGTTCTTTCAAACGGCACAATAATGAAGCGGCGATAGAGACCGGGAGTAGTGTCATTGATCTTTGGGAGCTCGTTCACTGAGAAGATGATCTTCGCGATCGGGGTAAATTCGATCGGCTCCGGGCGGAACTTCACATCGGCCGCCATCTTCTCTCCGGAGATCAGATTCTTGATCACGTTCGATTCGAAGTAGTTGCCGGAGATCTCGTCGATCAGGTTTAGTTTTTTTCCAATGAGCCCGGTAAGCCCGAACTGTTTTGTGATGGTTGAGAGGTTGAGAGAGGAGACATATTCTCGGCCGATAAGTCGGGAGATGATTCTTGTGAAGAGGGATTTTCCGTTGGCTCCGGATCCGAAGAAGATAAAGGCTTTCGCATATCGCGTATCATTTGTGAGAGTATATCCAGCGATTTGTTGGAGTAGGCGGCCTTGATCAGCATCTCCGTCTGTGATGTCGTTAATGAATTTAAACCATTGAGGCGCGCGAGCTTGGCGATCGTATTCAACAGGTACTTGCGAGGTCGAAAGATAATCTGGTGTGTGTGCTTTGAGTTCATAAGTTTCTATATTTAGTAAACCGTTCTTAAAGTTAATAATGTTCGGATCCGGGTTCTCATCTTCGTGATGAAAGGACCGGCCAGGCAAAGACTTGAAACACGCAATCTTGTCATTTACCGCCGAGAGCTTTCTGTAATTAAAAAGACCGTCGGTAAACATCTCCTTCAAGAAGAGAGATTGGACCTCGTTGATTTGAAGAGGCTTATATACACCGTCCACGTAATCATAGAAGTCACCTCGATTCTTGTACTTCAAATTGGGATACCGATCCGCAAAAATATATTCATAGGTTGCGTACTTCTCCTTCTGAGCAAAGTTCGAGAGCTCGCGCTGTTCCTTTGTCGATACGGCCAGCACTTTTGAAGTTACCTTAGAAAGCTCCGCGCGCTCCTCAGGCGGCACAACTTTCTGCATCACCTCGTTGTTGTAGCCGAAGTCATACTGATGCTCAAAAGCTGAGCGGATTGTCTTTCTGATCTCGCGAAGCCCGAGGCCGTGGAACTCGTTGAAATGCTCGCATGTTTTGTCGAAAGTCCAGCCGGCCTCCTTTGCCGCATAGGCCGCAACAAGAAGAGCTTTGTTTCGCATCCCCTCAGGTACAGATCCTTCTTCTTTGGAGAAAAGTTTTTTGTAGCTTGGTCGCTCGAGCTTAGGGTAAAGCTTCTCGATTCCCTCCTTCACATCCTCACTGATCGGGTTCTCTCCGTTTGCCACGGCCCATCCATCCGGCGCGCTCTTCTTCAAGAAAGTTTCCTGGAGCTCTGAGTATTTGTAAACGTTGTCCGGCGCATAGAAAGCCAGCTTTATTAAAAAGGGATCCTGGGGATCTTTTTGATGGAAGGTATCAGGTACACGTAGCACTCGAGCAAGGTCCTTCGCGCCGGGATCTCCATCAAAGCGTTTCAAGATCCCTTCTTCGATATCGCGGAAGCCTATTTTTAATCTCTCCTGTTGCTCGGGGTTGAGCTGGTTCAAAAAGATCGGCTGTTCAAGTAGCCAGTACACATGCAAACCGTTCTTCGTCTCGACGATCGCGGTCGGCGTAGTGCCTTCCTCATAGAGCTCCATCAAAATCTCGTTTTTGTAAGAATGGATCGCCTCCTTCGTTTTATTTAACTTGTCGGGGTAGTCAATGTCCGCGAAAAAGCCGTTCACATTTGTGAGGTTTTCTCCGGTTCGCTTACCTCCGGCAAAGCCGTTTACAGTAAAAAAGATGCCGTATCCATCGCTCTGACGATTCAGGTCGAGGATCTCCGAATGGAGAATAGGCATCTTGTCATTGTGATCCGGGATGTATGCAAAAAGTGTTCCGGGAAAATGCTCGAGAAATTTTTTTGTCTTAGAAGATAGTTCTAAATTTTGTTTTGTAAGATTGAGCATGGCAAGCTAGTCGTGTTGTTTTTTCGTATTCTCTTCACGTTCCTTTCATAATAACTCGCGCGTCATCTTCAAGTCAAAGCTCAACGGTGGGGATAACTGTGGAAAACTATTTTAAGACATGAACACTGAGTTCCTTCAATCCAAATTCGAGTGCCTCGGCGTGGGCCTCATCTCCATATCCAATAAATATATCGAAACGTCCATCATATCTTAGAGCAGTCCGGTCTCCACACTCATAAACCTCACCTTTTATCACCACTTTTGTCCCGAAGTCGATGGCTCGAGGACACGCTACGAAGCCCGGAGAGGCTGGTTCGCCATTTGCCATGATACATCCTTCGTAGTGGCACGAATCGATCTCGCTGTAGGCTGTCACAATCGCCCTGGTAGTGGTAGCAACCGCGTGGGAGAGGTCGCTTGCGGCCGGGGAACTCATCTCGGCCTGGGAAGTGTTTAAATGAATTTCAATTCTCGCCGGTATAAGCGGAGAAAGGGCTACAAGTAGCAGTAAAAAATGCGCGATATAGATCGCGCCGAATTGTTTAAAAAGGTTGATCATCTTGATATTCACTGAAGCCGTAGCCTCGCGATCCTCCGAACTCCTCGCCGCGCTCCAGGTCCGCGACAATCTGATCGAGCTTGTACGCGCCGATCTTAAAGCCGCATGTACACTTCCATAAATTCAAATGCTCGAACTCGATCAACGGCTCCGAACATGCCGGACAACATTTATCTGTTAGATTTTCCCAGCGTTTAGGTAAACCGGATCCTTCTTCTGATTCTTGCCGGTCCTCGCCGGCTGTTTGAAAGGCCATGATTTTAATTTAGAAGTGATGCGATAGCCTTCGAGCTCACGTATACACTAGCCTCGATCACTATTAAAGCTATTATAGCAATTATTAATTGTTTGCGTTCTCTCTTGCGCATTTGTAGCTCCTTCCAGGTGTAAGGATAAACCTCGTAGATGCCGCGCCTCTTTTTCTCTCCGAACTTATGAGCCATATACTAGAATTCTATAACTCGCTTGATCCTTGCGATAGCTCCGCGCATGGTCCAGGCCTCCGGCTTCCTATACTTGAAAACGTGGTCAATCGCACGGCAAGCCGCCTCGTATGAGCTGTATCCAAGAAACTCACGGCCGCCTTGCCTCGCGACGTAGTGGCCGGATTCTGTTTTTTCTATGATCATGATTTTATTTTTATCTTTTAATGATCAGGGATAAGATCCCTGGTCCGGCTCTCGAATTCTCGCGCGTGGATCACATCGCGCGATCCTGTAGCGGTTCAAGAGCCGGCCAGGCCTCCTATACGATCACTCGTCGAGCGGCCGCCGTCTTTACATCCTCCGGTAACTTTTCCCAATCAATCCGAGCTCCTAGCGCATCGATCGCAAGCTTGCCGGCGTTTCCTATGTACTGATTAAAGCCGGCCGGTGAAAGCGCATCCTCGCTCATGCCGTAGGCCTCGCCGTCGACAATAACCGTGTACCGGTCAACGGTGCTATCCGGTCCGGTGTCATAGCAAGCCAGGGCCGCGATCTCGCCGATCTCGCCAGCTTGCTCCTCGATCCTATATTTCACCTCGTCGCGGTAGCTCAGGCCATCATTAAACTTTTTAATAAAGGCCTTAATGTCCGCGATCTCTTTCATGGTCTCCTCGAGCTCCTTTGTAGCCTCTTTGATCCGGTCCAGGGTATCAGGCGCGCGGTCATCCTTGTATTCCTCGAGTAGATTCTCGAGCTCTTCCGCGTCTCCGGTCATCTGAAAACAAGCCCAGCCTCCGGATCTACCAAGTGAAAGGATCCTTTTATTTTTAATATAAGTATCCTTGATCCTTGAGAAAGGTTTTTCTCGCATCCCAAGCTCGACGATATCCGATATCTCATAGTTGAGCTGATCCCATTCTTGCTCGAGCCATCCGTAGTAATTGTGCTCATTCTCCATGTAACGTATACCGTACTCGATAAGCGCGCGCCTCTTTAAGTCTCCGATCGCGCCGCCTTTAAGTGTCTTGATCTCATTTCTAACGTACTGCTCGATATCCTCACGATCAAACTGATCCTCGCGGCCGTATCTTTTCACGTTCTCACAATGCCAGGATTCATGCTCGTATGATCTCCGCGCGTCCTGTACTTCTTCCCAGGCCTCCAGGGCCTTTTGAGCGGCCAGGATCTCCGCCGGTTCTTTTGTTGTTGTAGTCATTTGATTTTTAGATTATGCCGTTCTCCTTGAACTCTTCTACTAAGTCGAACTCCTCCGCAAGCTTCGAAAATTTCTCTTGCCATTCTATTAATTCCCCATAAGAAAGGCTCTGCTCCGCTTGCCAGTTTTGCCAGTCGATCGCGTATTGCCGCGCCTCTTCTTGTGTTGTTATTTTTTGATTTTTATCCATGTTTTTTAAGTTATACCCAGGCCGGCGTTTTGCTGGTCTCCGGCAAGCTTCCAATAAACTCGATAACCTCCGGCGGCAATTCTTCTTTAAGCCAGCTTGAGCCATACTTATAGCCGCACACTTCGCAAGGCTTCGACAATATGCCGCGCTCGTCCTCGTCTACACTGAGCCAGCCGCGCGCCTTCTCTTCGATGTGTCCGGATCGCGCCGGCTGATAGTATTTAAGATCCCAGCCGGCAAGCTCCGGCGCGGTTGTTTTGATCGAATAAGGCAATTTAACGATGCGCGCCTCTTCCGCCTTGAAAGTCTCGACGGCGCGGCCGGTTGATGTCATGCGCTCGACGGCTTCCGCTTCCAGGGCCTTTTGCTGGTCGATATACTCCGGCTTTAATGTCCAGGTGTAGATTTTCACGCGTTCGCGCGCGATCTCTTGCCAGCCGGCGGCGCGTTGATGTTCACACGCGGCGCGCATATCGTTTAAATGCCATTTGTCCCACACTTCCAGGAACTTTTGAAACGTCACAAGATCCCAGCCGGCGGCCAGTTTAAGCCGGCCGGCGTTGAGCTCTTCTTTTAACGTCTCGTCAATTTGTCCGCATGATCCGCGCGCGTCTCCGCTAGGTAAAGGTCCGATCACTCCGGATATACTGAGCCGGCCTTCTTTGATCTCGATCTTGCAAAAGATCTCCGAATCAATTTCACGGCCGGCGCGGTTGTATGCCGGCGCGGTCCCAGGGTTGATGATCTTTTGCATGTTATTTGATCGCATTAATAAGGGCCTTTAATTGCTGGATGCGCTCTTCTGCTCTTGCGGCCGTTTTCATGTACGTGCTCGAATAGCGCGGCCTTAGCTCCGCGCGCTCCTTTGCCGCTTTGATTGTCTCTTCCTGGTCCTTGATATCCATCTCCGCCGCTTCGATCATGCCGGCGGCCATCTTAACCGATCCGGATGCGCCGCGCGGTACTGATACGCTATAATCCGCGTAATCGCGCGCCCAGTGAATGTGACGGCCAGTTGTTGAGCTGTAGCCGCTATCATTGAGGATCCAAACGGGGCCGCGCTCCGTCTTGATCTGAATCAATAGGGGATAATGATAACCGTAGCTGTAGACATGTTCGCCGTCCCATCCGACGCTTGAAACCATCTTCCAGCCTCCGCGCGGTTCTCCTTCTCTTCCTTGTACACACTTTGCTATAAATTCTTTTGTTGTCATTTGTTGCCGGTGTTTAGCCTGTGGCCGGTTCCCAGGGATCTTTAGAAACTTTTTTAATTAATGAATGAGCCCAGCCGCTAGCAGTTGCGCGTCATAATGAGCCGCAAACATGAAAGCGACGATCAAGAAGAAAAGAGCGGCGGCGGTCTTGATGCGCTCCGCGCGCTTCTCCGCTTCTCGTTCAATCCTCCATCTGCTTTTGCCTATGTGATCCATAGTTGTTTTTTATTATCTAGTAACATATAGAGTATACGTTATATGTCATGTTTATGTCAATCAATTTTAAGATCTTTTAAGCTGTGTTTTTATCCTTTAATTAAGCCGTATTCTTTGAGGCTGTGGATAACTCTTAAAGCTCGTCAGTTGTATGTCATGATTTTTTCATGATCTTTTGAGGGTATAAAAAGGGATCATTTGAGCCGGTCCGGATCTCTTGAGGCTTTGCGATAGGTTGTATTAAATAGTGATTTGATATTGATGTATTAAAAAGACAACGATTTATAAGAGCTTTTAAGCTAGGTTGTATTAAATAGTGATTTGATATTGATGTATTAAAAAGACAACGATTTATAAGGATATTATTTAAAGTTGTATTTTTAAAGTTGATTTATCATTTATATATAGCGTATAGAAAAGAAATATGAATATATAGTTTTATGTAAATATTGATTTAGAATACTTTTTCAAAAAAGGCGTTTCAGACTATCAAAACAATACAACATAAGAAAATAGGGCTTTAAATATGCTTTATTTAAGATTTTAAGTTGTATTAGATAGTGATAGAGCATGTTCATGTCAATCTAGTCGTCACTATCTAATACAACAAAAACGGCCTTTTGTTGTATTTTTAAAGGTACTTTATATCAAGTTGTATTTTTAAGAGGCCTTAAAAGGGCATATAGAGCCTCCGAAAATGCTTTATTGATCCTTTTTACTATAAAAAGCTGTTTTCTTGATTCGTTATTCTATACAACATCCCAGCCTTTAGCCTTGCCTTGAGCTGTGAGGGTTCCAGGTTCTAGGATCTGAGGCCTTGCGCCGGCTGTTGCTGAGCTAGTAGATGTCAAAACACAATAGGTATATGCAAACGTCAAGCATAGACGTATTATATATACATATCTTACGCGCGCGCGATCTTATGGATACTTACACCCTTAAACCTCGAGCAGAAAACAGACCCCCCACTACCGGTGGCATGGCAAGACGCTCGTCGTTTTTAAATTTCCCCCCGGGGGTCCCTTTCTCTAGTGAACTTCAAAACGATCCGGTCCCGGTCTCTAAAAATCCGGCGGAAAATTCTAATGTTGAACTTCTAAATATTACGCCACACTCTGTTGAAGTTGTACAGAAAGGAGAATATTCGCCTGAAGTGGGAAAGCAGATGTATGACTGGTTCTGCTCAAAGGAAAAAGCCCGGATCTCCTACGACACGATCACTTGGAAGAATGGCGAAGTGGTTGAGAAGGAGCGAAAGATTCCTAACCCACCTCCCCACTTCTCCGAATTTGCGAGGACCATTGGAGTTACTCATGCAACCTTGAAGCGATGGGCTAAGGCTCACGCTGAGTTTGCTGAATTCTACGATGCGTGCCAAGACATCATTCAGGAGTTTTATATCGACAACGGAGTGACCGGTGAATATGCCGGTCAGTTTGCTATCTTCGCGGCGAAAAATACCACGAAGATGAAGGATGTTCAGGTTAATCGAAATGAAAATATTAATATGAAGGATGTTCTCGATGCCCTCGAAAAAAATTCTAAAGGGGGCGCAGTAAACCCTTATGATGGAATTTAAACGACATGATCATGCTCAATTTTTCAAACCTTCGAGCGACAATAGCCACGGCCCTTCTGTTTCCGTTCCTGAAACTGTTTCGCTTCAGGAGTTGCCCGACCTTCGCGTACCTGAAGATGCACAAGAGTATCAGGGGGATGTACTGGAAAAGTCTGATCTACCGAACGTTGCCGTTGCTGATGATCATCGTGATGATTTGGGTTCTTCTCGATCTGCTAATAAAAGTGCTTACCATGACGTGAGCACCGTTTCTGTAGATGATCTACAGACCTATATAATCCCGATCGCTTCTACGGATTACATAGGCCTGGAGACCATTGATCCCAGGTTAGTCGACAGGATTTGGCGACTGAACAATCTCTACACCGTTATCAACGAAGCTGGAGATTTAGTGAAATTCAGATTGAGGCCGGCGCAAATAAAATTGCTCCAGGGGATGCACTATAAAAACATCATCCTCAAGGCACGTCAGCTTGGATTCACGACGTTCATTTGTATCTTCCTTCTCGACTATGCTCTTTTCAACAAGAATAAGCAGATCGGTATCATCGCGCACACGCAAGGCGATGCCGGTGTGATCTTCAAGAAGGTCAAGATTGCTTGGGATAACTTCCCTCAGCCAATTAAGGATTTCTTGAAACTCGGTACTCTCGGCGATTCGAAAGCGGAGTACGAATTCTCGAACGGATCAGTGATGCGTATTTCTACCTCACTTCGATCCGGTACTTATCAGGCCGTGCTCATCACTGAGTTCGGAAAGATTTGCTCGAGATTCCCTGAGAAGGCGGAAGAAATCATTACCGGTACACTGCCAGCCGTTCCAGCTCAAGGTTTAGTGTTTATTGAAAGCACGGCCGAGGGCGAAGATGGCCGCTACTACGAGATGGTACAGGATGCGATGGAAGCGGCTCGCGTGAAGCGCGCGCTTTCGGTCAAGGATTACAAATTCTTCTTCTTTCCCTGGTATGAAAACCCGGCGGATGTAGTGCAAGGAAACATTCCTATCACACCTGAGGTCGACGAGTATCTCGAGAAAATGCAGAGATTGTGCAAGGTCACATTCACTCAGGAACAGAAGAATTGGTACTACCTCGAACAGCGCATCCAGCGAGGCAAGATGAACCAGGAGCATCCGACGACACCTGAGGAAGCGTTCCTCTCGTCCGGCAACAAGCTCTTCTCGGCCGAAGTGATCGATGCTCAGCGCGAACGATATGCGCGAGATCCGCTTCGAACCGAAGGAGACTTCCTGATCTACAAGGAGTTTGTCAAAGGACACTTGTACGGTCTAGGCGCGGACGTTTCGCAAGGTGTTCGAAGAGATAGCTCGACGATCGTGATCATCGACTTCACGACCGGAGAGATTGTGCTCACCTATCGATCGAATACGGTCGATCCGGTGACATTCGCTCACGACATCAAGAAGGCCGGCTCCTGGTATGGCGTATGTATCGCCGCTCCAGAAGCAAACAACGTGGGCCTTACGACAGTTGTGCAGTTGAACGCGATCTACCCGAACATCTACACGCAAGTTCGTGAGGGTTTGCTCGAGGAGCACGCTACTCAGAAACTCGGATGGCTCACCACATCTCTTTCTAAACCAAAGATGATGTATGAGTTCTCGGAAGCTTTGGCTGACGATCTGATTATCTGCTACGACAGGGGAATTCTTCTTGAGGCCAAGAGCTTCAACAAAGAGGATTCACTGAATGTTGCGGTGACTGAGAATACTACTCGTCACTTCGACCTTCTCACGGCCGCCGCGATCGCGTATCAGATGAAAGCTTATGCGAACCGAGGTCTCGAGGATCCGGCCCGGGTCGCTGAAGTTGAAAATAGAAGGGAGGAGAATCGAAACAGGAAAATCTCTAAATTCCGATAACAAAAATGCAACCAACTATACTCAAATATAAATATACGATGACAGCCAACCCGGAGAACGGCGCAAAGCCGCAGTCTTTGGCTGGCATGATCTCTAACTTTAAGCAAAACTTTCTCGAAAAGGAGATTGAGATAGTTCCTGGTCTCACCTTCAATCAGTACGAAATTGTTAAGCGCACTTATTTCTATATTCACAACCAGTTTGAATCCGGACCTACGGATGAAAACGGAGATCCAAAATACTTTTACGATCTCATCACCGATCGAAATGATCAGGCTACCAAGAACATCAACCTCAACACGAAGGACGCATACATTAAGTCCGAGACTGAGGGTTCATACCTCAAGACCTGGATGCTTCGCCGAGAATTCATGGGCTATGCAAAAACTTCAGGCTTCGGCCGCAAGCTCAATGACCTTGCTGACGATCTCCCTGATTTCGGTACTGTAGTTTGGAAGAAGATCAAACTTTCAGATGGCCGCACTGATACCGCTCAGGTTGAACTCATCAACCTTATGAATGATCCGGCCGTTAAGCATTTAAAGGACGGTCTACTCATCGAGCGTCACCTTCTCACTCAGGCAGATCTATATTCGAAGAAGAGCTGGGACAAAACTGCCGTCGAAACTCTTGTTTCTTGCGGAAAAACAGTTGGCCGCGTCGGCTTCCTCGATCAAACGAGCGGAGATTCAGCTATTCATCAAATGTCTCGCGTCGATGAGACTACCCCTTTCTACGAAGTGTACGAACTTTGGGGAGAAATTCCTCGAGCTATGTATGACCAGTATAAAACTGGTGGACTTCAGAGACGAAAGGCCGCCGGGCTTCCTGAAGTTACTAAAGGCGAAGAAGCCGGTACACCTAAGGCTGTTAATGCTCATGGAAACGATAGTGTTTATGTAATGGCAATCGTCGGAGGCATCCGAGATGGAGAGAGTGAGGCTGTTCTCTTCTGTAAAGAAGTAGACAAGGCCCTCTTCCCTTATAAGGAGGTTCACTTCCGAAGAAGGAAGGGCCGATGGCTCGGTCTCGGAAACTATGAGCTATGCTTCGATCTTATTGAAAAAGCGAACGAGCTCACAAACCGATTCTTCGCTTCGCTCAGAATTGCTCTTTTACACCTTTATCAGACACGCGACAAAACTCACGTTAAGAATGTCCTCACGGACCTTCTCGACGGTGATGTTATCGTTTCGAAATCTGAGCTCACGGCCATTCCGACCGAGATCCGGGGATTCACTCAATATAAAGATGAGATTGAAAGGATCGAACGAAAGGCGGACCGTCTCTGTAACTCATTCGAAATCGTTACCGGCGAGAATTTGCCATCCGGTACACCATTCAAGCTTGGCGCGCAACAGCTCAAGAGCGCAACTAAACTCTTCGAGTATGTTCAGGAAAACATGGGCCTCTTCCTGGAAGATGTATTCAATGAATGGCTCCTTCCAGACTTCGCCGCTTCTCTTAACGAAGAGCACATCCTTGAACTCATGGATGATATGGACGACATCGAGATCTATTACAACGCTAAGCGCAAACTCTTCCAGTACCAGGTACTCAAGGAATACATCATGGAGCACGAAGAGTACCCGGACCCAGCACAGCTTCAGCTCGTTGGCTCGCTTGTAAAAGATCAAATTAAGAAAGGTCCAAAGCAGTTGAAAATTGAGAAGGAATACTACGCCAATCTCAAATACTCAGTGAAAATGGTCATCACTGGAGAGAACGACATGAAGAAGGAGAACATGGAAACGATCTCCGGTCTCACTCAGGTTGCGATGGCTAATCCTCAAGGCCTCCAGGATCCTCGATTGATGAAGCTTGTAAATATAGTTCTCGAAGGATCCGGTTACTCTCCTCTCGAAATCAACGCGATTAACGAGACGGAAACAAATCCCCTTCTCAACCCGGCGAACCAGGGCGGAGGCGGAGCAGATAGATTACAAGCGGACGCAACCGGGGCTTCGCCTCCCGGTGAGCCAGGAGCGAGAGCTCCAGCCGGTGCGGTCAGATAATTATTAAAACCAAAGCATGAAAAAAATAAACTTAGATCAAAACGAACAAGATGCTCTGGACCAGTTTGTAAAGTCAGGAGCGAATTACGTGAAGGTCATTGAAAAAGTATTCAAGGAAGGAATCACCGATCTGAAAGACATTAATAATGTCGATCCGAAAGGCAACATGGGCCTTCAGACCCTCGCCCGACAAGAGGCAGTGAAGATATTAGTGGAGATTGCAGAGATGATTTTCCCGGACCAGGAAAAATTAAAAACAAGTGCTGGCCCTCAGGAGAAGAAGATCAGCAAGTGGAGGTAGCCGAGATACGCTAGGCAAAATTAAAAAATAATGCGTATGGGACAAAACCCTATAAATGAATAAAAATTATGGCAGAAGAAACAACGAAGGTAGAAGTTAAAGCGGAGGAGGAGATGTCACCGGAAGAGCTTACCGCTCTCACTGAGGCAGAGGACTTCATCGCAAACTTTAAGGAGGAAGATCTTGAGGATCCGGACAAGGCGAGCGAGCTCGCAAAGCGACTAAAGGATGCTCAAACTACCGTCCATCAGAAGCGTCACTACAGGGATAAGGCTAAGACTTTGGAAACAGAGCTTACCGGATTGAAAAATCCAAAACCCGAGGTGAAGAAGCCTGAGAAAAAAGAGGAGGAGGCTCCAAAAGAAGATCCCCTCGTACTCATAGCATTTAGACAGGACCATCCGGAACTGACTAAAGATGTCGCAAAGGAAATCGTCGATGGTGCTCGGGCATACGGCGTTTCTCCGGAAGAGTACATGAAGAGACCGATGGTTCAAAAGTACATCAAAGATAATCAGACACAAGAAGATGTCGAGGACGCGTCGGTAGCTCCAGGTAATCGAAGTTCATCCGAGATCGCTAAGAAGGATTGGTCCAATGCTTCTCAGGCGGAGATCGAAGCCGCGAGAAATAAAATTCTCACCGGTCAATAGGACCACATTAGTCAGCTAAATTTATTCCTAAAGAATTATGTCAGCTCAAAAAACAACAACTGCTGAGATTACGAATGTAAATTCGTTTTTCAGCCGTGACCTGCTCTTCAGAGCACAGCCTCGCTTGGTCCACACCAAGTTCGGCCAAGTGAAGGATATCCCAGCCGGGAATTCTTCCGTTATCAAGTTCAAGAGGTATGCAAACCTCGCCGCCGCAACAACCGCGCTTGTTGAAGGTGTAACCCCAGCCGGTAGCCGTCTCTCTGAGACCATCGTTACCGCTACAGCTCTTCAGTACGGTGACTTCGTTACCCTCACTGACAAGCTCACTATGACCACTGAGGATCCAGTTCGCCTCGAGGCAAACGCAATTCTCGGTGATCAGGCTGGTGACACTCTCGATCAGCTTGCTCGAGACGTTCTCGTTGCCGGTACAAACGTGATTTATTCTGGTACTTCAAACACTCAGAATGACCACGTTGCGGCTGGAGATGTTATCACCCTTGCCAACATTCAGTCCGCAGAGGAAACTCTAAAGGCGAACAAGACAATGTGGATGACCTCCTTCGTTGATCCTTCAACCGGATACAACACTACACCGTTGCCACCTTCCTTCATCGGAATCTGTCACGTGTACACCACTAAGACCATTCGCGCTATGACCGGCTTCACAAAGGTCGAGCTCTACGCGAACCCAGCTTCTCGCATGGATGGAGAAATTGGTAAGGTCGAGAACACTCGCTTCATCGAAACGGTGAACGCAAAGGTTCTCACTGGTGCTGGTACTTCTTCGATCGACCTCTATGTAACTCTGATCATGGGTCAGCACGCATACGGTGTCACTCGAATTGCCGGACACGCTCTTGAAAACATCGTTAAGCCTCTCGGTTCTGCTGGTACAGCAGACCCTCTCAACCAGCGCGAAACCGCCGGTTGGAAGGCAACCTTCGTTGCGAAGATCCTCAACGATGACTTCATCGTTCGCATCGTCCACGCTCGCGTCTAATAGCGCAAGCTTCCTGAGCTAGTGCGGTACGCCTGAGTAGCTCGTAGGCCGGAGGGAGGAAGTGGCCCTCTAAGTGGAAAATTACTCAACTAAGTTAATTGTAAAAGTATGGCTTATACAAAAACTGCTGAAATAGGCGACGCAGTGAAGGGAGCATGGGTTGAATTCGGTACATTCACCCTTGATGCCGCTTCTATCGCGGCCGCCGCTCAAGGCGCAGAGACCGTAGCGATTACTGGTCTTGCGGCTGGTGACAACGTGTTCATTAATGCTCAGGCCGCTCCAGCTATGGCGATCATAGCCGGATGCAAGGTTACTGACACTGATGAGCTCACTGTCTACATCAACAACGCGTATGACGCGACAACTGCTGTAGATATGGCATCTCTCACCTTCGACGTAATGATCGTTCACAACGCATAGTCGAAGCGCATCTGATTGAAAATTAAAAGTAACAAGCACTAAAGCTGAATAAAAAAGAATTATGGAACCAACAAACGAATTCGATCCAACAAATCAACCATTACCAGAAGATCATTTTGACGAGAAACCTTCTCAAGATCTTCCTCCTGTAGAACCTGAAGCTCCGGCTCCAGCTCCCACTCAGGAAACAGCTCCAGTAGCTTCGGCTCCTGTTGCGGAAGTTCGACAGAATTCAGTTCTCTCGGGTGTGAAGGACGCTCCGCTTGCCGGAGTATCTCTCTCAACCGAAGCTCTTGCTGTAAAGCAAAAGCTTTCTCAAGAGGCAAAGCTTCCGATCTACATTCCACTTGATCCCGGAGAAACTAAGGGAGCATACCGCTCCGTTACAATCAACGGCTATCGTTGTGAAGTGAAGAAAGGTGTGATGGTTAGTGTTCCTGAATCAATCCACAAGTTGCTCATGAACGCGTATCAGATCGAATCTGAAGCCCTGAATGACAACCCACGAAACCTTGCGGCCGCAGATGAGGAAACTCGTCGCGCGCTCGGAGTTTAGTAGCGTTTGATTTCAGATCTAGGAGCTCCGTCCGATCGGGGCTCCGAATCTGGAATCAAATAACCCTTAAAAATAAATTATGGAACTAACAGATCTACAAGCCGATACAAGGTATCTCATCAGCCCTCAGCTCACATCGACTGAGTACGGAGATACTGAACTAAATCGAAATCTAAACCGCGCGTATCGGACCGTGCTTGGTTGGGTGATTCCGATTCTCGGCGATTGGGAGATCCAGGGAGACATTCTTTATAGGGATCTTCAGGACGGAGTGACCGACTACGAGCTTCCATCAAACATCCTCCGCATCTATAAAGCGGAAGTGATGTATGAGACCGGGGGAACGTTCGTACCGGTTAGCTTCCTGAGTGTACAGGCGAATCAAGCAGACGTTGAAGGAAACTCTACTCGAGTTCGAGATGACGCAAGCCAGCCAACCGCAGAAATGTTTGGAGACATCATTCAGCTTCGCCCGGCCCCTGAAGAGGATGTGGTAAACGGATTCAAGATTTGGGCTCAGACAGACTTCGTGGATCTTTCCACGAACAACAATGTGCCGGATCTCATGGAGCCGATTCAGAGAGCGATCTCGATTCTCGCCGCTATCGATTACGCGGTTGCAGAGGAAATGTACAAAAAGTCCGATGAGCTTCGTAAGATGCTCTTCGGTGATGCCTCTAAGCCCGGAGATACCGGGGTGAAGGGTATGTGTGAGGAATTGTACTCGGTGCGCTTGGGCGCACGCCGAGGCGGATTAAAAGCGAGGAGGAGAAATTATCGATAATTAATAAATTACCAATATGGCATTAAACGAATGGACAAAAAGGGATGGCACACTCTCGATCGCCGGCATCAAATACTGGCGAGGTGCTTGGGTCACTTCGACACTGTACGCTCCTGGCGACGGTGTTAGAGGATCTGATAACAGCGCATACGTTTGTACTGTAGAACATACCTCTGGGGCCTCAACAGAGCCCGGGGTAGGTGCTGATTGGGACGATAAATGGGATCTCCTCGCTTCCGGCCCTATAGGAGCCACTGGCTATACGGGTTATACCGGTCCAACAGGCCCGACTGGATACACTGGCCCAGCATCCTCCGTTGCTGGTCCAACAGGCCCGACTGGATATACCGGGCCAACCGGACCTACTGGTTATACCGGACCAGCTTCAACTGTCACCGGTCCGACCGGATACACTGGCTATACAGGGTATACCGGTCCAATCGGTCCTACAGGCCCGACTGGATACACCGGTCCACTAGGCCCTACTGGTCCAACAGGGTACACCGGACCGGCTGGGGGATCTATGAGCTGGCAAGGGCAGTGGCTTACCGCGACGGCTTACGCGCTCAATGATGCTGTATACCATGAAGGCAGTAGCTACATTTGTATTGAAGCCCATACCTCAGGAACGTTTGCTACAGATCTTGCGGCTTCAAAATGGTCTCTCACTTCTGCTGGTGCAACTGGCCCAACCGGCTATACCGGCTACACTGGATATACCGGACCGATCGGAGCAACTGGCCCTACTGGTTACACCGGTCCTGATGGAGCGGTAGGTCCAACTGGTCCAACCGGCTATACCGGCTACACTGGTCCAACCGGTCCGACTGGTTACACTGGTCCAAACAACAGAACCGTTACCGCTCTTACTGATGCGGCAACGATCGCGATCGATGCTTCAACCGGAAACATCTTCACGGTTACTCTCGGAGGCAACCGCACTCTTGGAAACCCGACAGGCTCACCAGTGAACGGTCAGCTCATGGAAGTGAGGGTTCGTCAGGACGCTACAGGATCTCGAACCCTTGCATACGATACTCAGTATCGATTCGGAACCGATGTCACCTCTCCGACGCTCACCACAACTGCGGCAAAGACCGACTATCTCCTCTTCCAGTTCCACTCAGGAGATACGAAATGGGATTGTATAGCAGTTTCTAAGGGATACTAAAAATGATCAGAGAATTACTTACAAACAAGACAGCCAAAGAAAGAGCCGATATCAAAGCTCGAGAAATTTCCAAACTTGACCATAAGGGTAGGTTTGTGCGCTCTGGTGTGGAAATCGAAATTACTGACCTTCAAAGCATCGAGGGAGGGGTAGAGGTGTTTGCTAGAGCTTGGAAAAACGGCAAACAGTTAGGGTTTGGAAGTGATGGATCCGTGGATGTTGAACGTTTCCGAATCTTTAATCCTCCAACTCTTGTACCTGATCAGGCTGGAGATGTCGTGAGAGAGAGTGTGAATAAAACCACAGGAGAAAGGCTGGTTGTAAAGTACAGAGAAGATTTAAAAGAGGCAGTCCTCCAAGTGGTGGAGCACAATCTTTCCGTGATGAAAAATGTCTACGAAAACAGTTTAATTGTTGCTGGGAAAATTGGCCGCACTACATCAACTTTTTATCCCAGCCTAGATGGAATGATTACGGCAGACCCAGCCTCTCGTGTCACTTGGAGCACTTTGATTACAGGTCTGGAGGGGGATGCAAGAACCTCACCGGATACTGCTGGGACAACTATGAGGGTCTTTATCAGGAAGCTTGAAAATGATGCAGATCCTTGGGGAAACTTAACTCGTTGCGTTGTTTTGTTTGATACCTCCGCCTTAGGAGATACAGACACGATTAGTTCTGCTACTTTTTCACTTTATGCGCAAAGCAAGACCCTGGTCGGAGGGGGTTTGACCCCGGCTGTAACGGTCGCCATTGTCAGTAGTAACCCAGCTTCGACATCAGCCCTTGTTGCGGCTGATTATGCTGATGAACTGTACGGTACAACCGACTTTGCTACAAGGCTCGCTTATGCTTCTGTTTCAACGGTTGCGTATAACGACTTCACCTTGAACGCTTCAGGTATAGCAAATATAAGTAAAACCGGCATATCAAAGTTCGGGCTGAGAGTGGGGGCTGATGTTGATAATTCTGAACCAACTGGCACAGGAGATACTTATTACGATATTTATTTCTACACAGCAGACCAGACTGGTACTACAAACGACCCTAAGCTTGTGGTCGAACATGCGATAGTCACAGTTACTTCCAGGGGATTCTTCACCTTAGTTGAAAAAGCATAAAATATGAAACCTAAATTCTCAGTAGCACTCATAGCTAGGAACGAAAGCAAGACGCTTCCACGTCTTATGGAATCTCTTAAAGAGTTCCAGGAGCGCGGCGGCGAGGTGCTTCTTCTCGACACCGGATCAACGGACAATACCGCTCAGGTTGCCCGGGATCTTGGCTGTAAGGTTACTGAGGTAGGTGAGAAGTTTATCGTGACCATTGATGCTGAGACAGCAAAAGCTATCAACGAAAAGTTT
>Ga0100403_1000612_pt1 | contig 35573 bp, 32 predicted proteins | sample CryGeymet201501t_FD_83663 | JGI IMG/M metagenome (GOLD analysis project Ga0100403, IMG submission 83663) | Groundwater microbial communities from Crystal Geyser aquifers in Utah, USA - Crystal Geyser metaG 2015-01t | ecosystem: Environmental > Aquatic > Deep subsurface > Groundwater | place... | reverse complement strand
GAGCGTATGGAAGGGTTATATCACTGTGAAAATACTTCGCCTCGAACTATTCGGCTTTAAGTCATTCAAAGACAAAACTATCATCTCATTCGACCAGCTTATTACAGCTATCGTTGGATCTAACGGATGCGGAAAATCAAACGTTATTGATGCCCTTTATTGGGTCATGGGTGACATGTCTGCGAAACATTTGCGCGGAACAAAAATGTCCGATGTCATCTTCGGAGGCTCCCGAGATCATGCGCCTCTAGACATGGCAGAAGTCTCTCTTGTGCTAGAGCGAGACCCCGAGAAAGACCCTGAGCTTCCCACACAATTCCAAGTAAACAACGAAATCAAAATCACTCGCCGCTACTTCCGCAGCGGTGACACAGAATATTTGATCAACAACATTCAATGTCGGCTTCGCGATATCCAGGAATTTTTCATGGATACAGGTGTAGGCGTAAAGGCATACTCCATCATCGAGCAGGGCGCGATCGCGCGTCTCGTCACTCAGAAACCGGAAGATCGACGAACTGTGATTGAAGAAGTTGCCGGCATTATGAAGTTCAAAGCTCGCAAGGCTGAGACCGAAAGAAAAATTGCCAACTCTCGCGCCAACCTCACGCGCATCGACGACATCCTCAAAGATTTGCGCAAATCACTCTCAACCTTAAAGGCACAAGCTACTAAGGCTGAGAAATATCGTTCATACTCTGACGAGCTACGCGCGCTTGAGTTGCGCCTTGCTAGCCGAGAATGGATGACCCGCACGGGTGACAAAATTGAAGCCGCGCAAGTTGTCGAGAAACTTCGCACGGAAGTTTCTAGCAACGAAAATGCCCTCGAAGAACTCAAAGCTCGCCTAGAAGAATCCGAGCTAAACCTCGTCGAGATGGAAACAGAACTCGACCAATCACGCATCACAACACGCGAAGCCGAAGTTCAAGTTAAAGAACTTGAGGGCCGCATGGGATCTCTCAACACCAGAAAAGACTCTCTTAGAGAGCAAGTGGATGCCCACGAACTTTCGCTTGAAGAAATCGCCACCCGCAGCACGACCCTTGAGTCTGAACTCAGCGCGATTGTTGAAGAAGTTGAAAGACTCTCTCTCAAGAACGAGGATGCCTTTGTCCAGGTTGAAGCGCGCATTGAAGCCGTCAGCATTGACAAAGAAGCTAGCCAACGAATTTCAGAAGAACTTCAACTTCGCCGCAAGGACTTGCACGAAATTGAGCTCAGCCAAACAAGACTTACTCAGGAGATCCAAGGATTCCAGAACAGTCTTTCTAACCTCAACAAACGCAAAGAAGTTGTCGAAACGCAACTCACCTCCGTTCAGTCTGAGATCCAAGGCAAGGAATCAGCAAAAACTGAAACTCTTACGGCGCTCGAAGAAGCATTCTCAACAAGAACTGACCTTGAAGAACTCAAGAATCAAGTCGACACCGACCTTTCAGATCTCGAGAACAAACGAACAGAACTCACTCAGATTCGAGACACCGTTCGTGAAGACCTAACCGTTGTTCGCGTTCGCAAAGAACAACTAGAAGCTTTAGACAAAAACCTTGAAGGCGTTGAAGCCTCATCAAGAGCTCTTGCCCTCCACCTGAGAGAGCAAGGTGTAGAAGACTCCCTTCTTCTTGATGCCATCAACGTGCCATCTACCTTCGAAAAAGCAGTTGAATCAGCTCTCGGCCACAACCTTGAGCGTGTTAAGACTCAAAGCTTCTACGAGATCGAAGACCTCAAAGCCTTTATCGAATCAAACGACGAGATCAAATCTCAGGCGGCCCACTTCTGGATCCCAGGAATTTCCGCTCAGAACAGCAGAGCTAGCCGCACCGACCTCAGCCTCGATAGCATGTTTGTGAGCGATGGATTCGATAGCCAACTCACACAAAACAGCATTCCGCCCGAGGGATCACACACTCCCACATTCAACAGTTCTTTTTCGCATTGGGCTGTCCAAATCTCCGAAAGTACCTCCGAAATTACTTCCGAAAGTGACGATTCACTACGGGCTGCCACTCAGCATTTCTCAGAGCGCCCAGGCCCAGACGGGATGCTCGAAAGAACGACTGAAGATCTTTCCAAAGACTTCGAAGCCACAACTTCTGCTCCAAGACTCAAAACTCTTCGCGACTACCTCCTTTCTCGCAGCGATGTGATTGGCCCTATGAACGAAGTTCTTAAGAACGAAGGCACGACTCAAGATTGGCTCGTTCTCGTTGAAGACTTCTGGCTCGTGAGAAGCAGAGAAAGTTTTGCAGCGATCCTCAAAGACGTCGATGCCCTTCCCGTAAACTTAGTCAGCCTTGATGGAGACGTGCTCTGGAAAACTGGCTTCATGGATCTTGCCCCTCTTTCAACAAGTGAAAGTGTTCAAAACACGAGCCTTGTGAAGAGAAAACGTGAGATCCAAGAGCTCAGAGTTCAGGAAGGTACACTTCAGGAAGAGTTAGCTTCGGCTCAGCAATTCCTGGATGATTGTCAAAATTCTTGGAACCAGGCTAAGACCAAGTTCCGTGAGCTCACAGCACAACTGGCGGCTCTAAACCCAGACGTTGAAAATCTTTCGACACTTCTCAGACAAGACGAAGCGACTCTCGCTCGCCTGCATGAGAAAGTCAGTATGCTTACCGCAGAACGTAAGAACATTGAGATCGAGATGGCCTCGATTTCTGGACGCATCGAAATCCTCGTAGCGGACCTCGAAAGCAGCGAAGACAACAAGACAGCTGCCGAAGAGAGAGCTGCTGAATCCCTGGAAGAGTTAGATCGCATAAATTCCGAACTCAAAACAAAAGAACTCGAGCTCTCTAACCTACAATCTGAGCACCGTCAGACAGAGAGAGATCTCTCTGCTGCCGAAACTAAGCGCGCCACACTCGAACACGAAAGAAACACCTCCAATCACCGCAAAGGCGTGATTGAAGAACAACTCGTTGAGATCGACGCAGAGATTCGCAACTGTGTTCAAGATATTGAAGCGAAGCTCGAAGAAATCTCCATTCAAACTGAGAGATTCCAACAAGCACAGCTCGTGGAATCAGAACTTCTTCAGAAGTTTCAACTCGCCAAGTCAGCTCTAAAAGAAGATGAAATCGCCTTCGATACGAAGAACCGCGAAACTCAGCGAATCTCAAACGACATCCGAGACCTTCAGCAGCAAATGGCTATCCACGATGTGGAGCTCAAGAACTTGTCGCAAAAACTTGCTGACCAGTATCACATCCAAATTGAAAGCCTAACGGAAGAACAACTTAGAGAAGTCTCCACTCCACTAGACACGGAAGAACTTGCCGACCCAGCAGCAGCACGCGCTCAAGCCGACGCCTTGAGACAGAAGATCGACCGCCTCGGCAAGATCAACATGGTTGCCGTGGAAGAGTTCGACGAGAAGAGTCAGCGCTTTGAGTTCTTATTCATCCAGCGCCAGGACGTCTTCGACGGCGTTCAGCAACTTGAAGACGCCATTGACCGCATTGACCGCGAATCTCGCGAGCGCTTCTCTGAAGCCTACAACGCCGTCAACCAAGCCTTCAAAGACACCTTCCCGATTCTATTCGGCGGAGGGACTGCAGAGCTTAGGTTGACTGATCCAGACAACCTCCTTGAGACCGGGGTAGAAATTGTAGCTCAGCCTCCAGGCAAAAAACTACAATCCGTGACACTTCTGTCGGGTGGTGAAAAAGCGCTTACGGCCGTTTCATTGATTTTCGGAATCTTCAGCATCAAGCCAAGCCCATTCTGTGTTCTCGACGAAGTCGACGCTCCCCTGGACGATGCTAACGTTGGACGATTCAACCAACAGATTCGCAAGATGAGTGAGACTTCTCAAATTATCATGATCACCCACCATAAACACACCATGGAATCAGCCGATGCACTCTTCGGTGTCACAATGGAAAACCCAGGAGTATCAAAAGTGGCCAGCGTAGAACTTGGCGAACTAAAAGTTAAATAGGTTTATTCGCCGGAGCGACAAGTCTGTCGCTCCGGCCCTTCAAACACAAGAATGTCACCACGATTTAAAGACTCCAGCCAACTACATAGAAGACTCGGCAATGCCGAATCACCCATCTCAGACGCCAAGGCCCTCCTTTGGATTATATGTCTTGCCTTTGTTAGTGTTGGAGCAAGAAACTTTGAAGATGGACTGAGTCTCGACGCCCCTCTTTACGCCTCTATCGCTCGCAATATTGCCCGAACTGGTGAATGGTTCTTCATGTATGGGAACGTCCCTGACTTCGTCCCCTTTGCTGAGCACACTCATTTTGGTTTTTGGCTTCAAGCACTCATTTTCAAAGTCTTACCTGCAGCAGATTGGAGCGTGAGAATACTCGGGCACCTCAGCTACGTTATCAACCTGTTCTTAGTCTTTAAAATAGCGAAGTATTTCTTCAATCAGACGACGGCAGTCATTAGCGTTTTACTTCTGTGGAGCTGGGCCGTCTTCTCGAACTTCCATTCCACGTTTTATCTCGATGGTCCCACACTGAGTTTTGGACTCGGGTTTCTATATTTTTACTACAAAGCCCTCTACTCGCAAAAAAAGAAAACCATGGGATACGCCGCTCTTGCCGGAACACTGCTCGGACTTGCTGCCCTGACCAAAGGTCTAACGTTTCTAGTTTTTGGCCCAACAGCTGCCGCCATCTTCCTCTCGACAATCGACTTCAAGCGACCGAATAAATCAAAAATTCTAAAACATCTTGGCCTATCGGGCCTGACGCTGGCCGCACTGGGAATCTGCTTAGCCCTTTATTACGCAGCCATCAAAAACAGCTCCGTCCCAAATTTTCTTGAAATTTATCACCAAAGACAATTTGAAAATAGGTTTCAGCAGGCATGGAACTGGTCCATGCTGTGGGATTTCGGCTTCTGGAAACGCCTTGCTAGAGATACACATTGGCTCACACTATTTCTCCCCCTAGCACTTTTTCGTGTTCGCAAACACCCACCAACTTGGATCATCTTCACCTTCTTTGCGACAGGCCTCATGATGTATGCCCCTGCTTCTCGAATTGGAGGCCAGTATTGGCTCATCCTTATGCCGCCCCTCGCCATACTGCTTTCAGGAGCTTTCAGCACCTCAAAATGGGGCAGCAATATAAGTCCTGCAAAATGGACGAAAAACACACAGATCATCGCGGTCGCTATCGTATTGCTGATCCAATACCTGCCATTTCGAACGCACGTCTCCAGATACCCAGACGTCACTCCATTTACTGACGAACTAAAGAAAGCCGGATCTATCAACCATCTTTTGGTGAGCGGCCCAAGCAAGGCACTCACCTTCATCACGCTTTCCCCGTTTGGTTGGTATCCCGACCTTCCAGTCAATTATCTAAAAGAAGAGCTTTTACGTGGCTACAACACCTCCGCCCCTATCCCGCTCGAGGAGCAGAGCCCCAAAAATCTCTTCAGACTACCCGGACCCCGGTCTGCCATCTTTCACTTCGTAGACCCATCCCATAGAACAGACGGCCTTGCAGAACAGATAAATGAGTTTGAAGCTCTTACCCCAGATGGAACCAAGATCTCTTACTGCCTCATTCAGCGCATTGGAAACTCGACTCTCTTCGTTCCTAAGACTTCGACAAAACCCTATTCTTGTGTAAAATAGTTCTCGTATGGAAGAGCTTTTCACAACCCCTGCAATCACTATGTCTATCTGCGCTTTAGTGGGAGTTGCAGTCATTCTTTATGTCTTCAAAAAGTTTGATGGCGAGTAACAACTCTAAAATCTTCTACCTGCTGCTAGCGATAATTTTCCTCGCCGCAGCCCGACCTTCATCCTCCATTGCTTCATCCAATGCCTCCATCGATGCTTCCATCAAAAATACCCCACAAACGCACAGTCTTAGGGCCTTTGTGTCATCTGTTGTCTCAGAAGATGACACCTTCAAAATATCGGAGCTTGAGACTGAGTCCACCGAACTAGATGCCAAATACGCGAGTCAGCATTTCTCACTTAATGCTGAGGCTGAACTTGCTAAACCCACTGTTCAAAACTTTCCAGATCGATCTCTTCCAAGGTGGTCTCTAAACTCGGTGAACACCCTGCCCTACGGCCTAAGTTTGAATTACGAACTAAGCCGCAACCTCGACGTCTCATCTCCAGAGCAAGAACAAAGCTTTGGCATAGGGCTCAATCTTTGGCCGAATTTTTTGGGGACTGTGGACCGGACAAAAGCGGACAGTGCAGATCATCTTTGGCAGTCACAGAAATCTAGCCATGAAGCCGCAAAACTAGAGAGTTGCATGAATGCAAGACAGGACTATGGCGACGTCTTGAACCTCGCAGCCAAGCAGCAACTTGCTCAAACCAAAAGCAAACAATCCGAAAAGGTCTTTTCTCAACTGCGTGAAAAATTTAGACGCAAACAAATTCGGGAAATAGACTATCGAGGCGCCGAGGTAGACCTTGCAAATACTCAAGTTGAACTTTTAAGCACCAAAGAAAACAAGCAAACCAAGCTCAATCAACTTAAGCCCCTTGGCAAAGCTCATGACATAGCGATAAAAATTTCAAAAAATCTTGAGACCATGAACAGCGATGCTTTGAAACGCTTCATAAAAGCAGAGTTGATCGAAGAGAATGTTTTTTCTCCTGAGCTTTCAATTGAAACACATCCAGAGCTCAGGGCCAGCCAAGAAGCGCGCCTTGCTTACGAAACACAATCCAAAGAAGCCTCATCCAACTTAGCTCCGCGCTTCGACCTTGCCTTTTCAAGGTCTGAGGGTGATATTACAAGCCTAGTGCCGAGCCAGCATAGCTTTGGAGCCACATTGTCTTGGAATTTTTGGTCACCAGGAAAAAATTCAGCAGCATCTAGGGCGAGGATCGCAGCACTCAAGGCCTCCGCCAGCCACAGACTCAAAACGAGAAAGATCCAAGAAAAACTATTAAATCTAAAGACTCGAATCACAACACTACGCGAGAGCATTGCCATCTATGAGAGCCAACAAGGCTCCGCACAAAAGCAACTCACTCTTGCCTCCAATGATTTGAATTATGGCCGCATGAACATCGAAAGCTATCTAAACTTTCGAAACTCTTATTGGAATATTGAAGAAAGAATCATCAACACTTACCTGCAACTTTTCACAGCCCAAAATGAGTTTCTCTACCTATCGGCCAACAGCAAAACCATCTGCCTAGAGTAAATTTCACTGTGCGCGGTAAAAAGTTGAAACCCCAAAATGCCGTGGCATAAGTCCTCAATCATTCTAAATAGTTGGTTTGCGATTAGGACTATGGGGGTGAATGGCAAGCGCCAGCTTGCCAGAGGGGGGCTGCGCTCCCCCTGTCCTGAGAAGCAAATCCAAATATTTAGAATGATTGAGGACTTGGGCCTCTAAGGCTTTTCAACTTTTTACCGCGCACAGTGAAATTTAACCGTTCATCAACCTGGTTTGCACTTGGCTTGAAGCGTAGATAGCAAAAAGGCCTGCGGGCCAGTGATTGCCCGAACGTTTCCACCCGCCAAACGGTAGCTTGCTACTCGCGCCCGTCGTGGGACGGTTCCAATAGCAAAGTCCACCCTCGATCTCATCCGCAACTTTGTGGAACATAGTCTCGTCTCCACCAAAAAGTGAAAAGGCCAATCCAAACTTCGTAGAGTTTACATTCGCAATAGCTTCTTCAAGCTCTGATGTTTCACAAAAGAAAATATCAGGCCCAAAAATTTCATGAGTTTGATAAGGCGATTTAGCATTCGCCTCTTTCACATAGTGAATGGAAGGGGAAACATAGTAGCCATCTGGCAAAGGATTACGATTCTTGCGAGTTACCCCATCCAAAACCTTGGGGCGCATAATACTCTCAGCACCCTCTGAAACTGCGATATCTGAATATCTCAAAAACTTATCGCGTGCCTGCTCACTGATGATCGGCCCCATGTAGGGTTTGGGATCGTCAGCAAAGGGGTGGTTAATGATGAGATCTTTCGCAAGAACATGCACTTGATTGATGAGTTCATCCTTGATCGAAGGATGAACATAAACTCTGGAAAGAGCCGTGCATCTTTGCCCTGTTGTAAGGAAAGAGGACTGGATCAAGTCTTGAGCGACCTGCATCACATCAGCCCCCTCCCAGACAATGGCGGCATTTTTTCCGCCCATCTCTAGAGCGACAATCTTCTCAGTCTTTTCAGCGAGCTTATTTTGAATCTTGGCACCAATTTCATAACTAGTTGTCGCCAAGACTCCATCAATCCCTGATTGCCCCACCAATCGCCCCGCAATGTCACCATCTCCCTGAAGCATTTGAAAAACTCCTGTGGGGAATCCTGCAGCTTCGGCAGCCTGTGCATAAACCTGTGCACTATAAGGCGCCTTTTCAGACGGCTTCAAAATACAAACGTTCCCCATCATGAGCGCAGGGATAATATGCCCATTACTTAAATGCGCTGGAAAATTAAACGGTCCAATCACAGCTAGAACACCCTTGGGCCTGTAGTGGATTTCTCCTCTACCTCCAGGCCCTAGATCTAATCGCTGAGTCTCGACAAGTTTGCGAGCATCCTGCACAGTAATATCAATCTTCGCCTTCAGAGCCTGAGCCTCACCGCGACATTCATCGATCGGCTTTCCAATCTCTATCGCAATAACTCTAGCCATTAACTCTTTGCGTGCGAGCAATTCTTCACCAAATTTATTGAGAACAGCAATTCTTTCCTCGAAAGACTTTCGCCTCCACTCGGGATACGCCTTTCTAGCAGCAAACACAGATTCTTCAATGTAATCTTTCGAAGCACTTACTTCTGGCAAAACCCATTCAAAGTTTGCTGGAGATTTCACCACCCAAGATACACTCGCGGAAGTAGGGATTTTCCAAGCTCCATCGACATAAGAACCTAGGAACTGAATGTTTTCGTCTAATACTTTCAAAAGTGGAATCATAATTTTCTCTCCCGAAATCTAATCATAAAGGTAAAAAATACATCTCTGCGTTTGATTTGTAAGCTACAGCATCAGCCTGATCTTCTGTTAGAAGAACATTCTTAGCGTTGACTGTAAATTTGTCTTGAATGATATGAACCTTCCCTCGGCTCACGGACATCAAATACCCCGACTGGCTCGAGGCTTTCGCAGGCTTCTTAGCCTTTGCCTTTTCCATCTCAACTTTTACGGTCTTGGTGTCTTTTACTGGCTTTATCTTTTTGGTCTTCGCAAGATAATGTGGACCCCCGTCGAAGGGATCGATCATGTTTTCATACTTAAAACCAATTCGAGTGAGCATATCTCTCACAGGTTCCGTCTCTGGGCCAACTTCGCCAATAGCCTGTCTCGCCTCACCAGCTAACATGCAAGTGTAGATATCTCCCTCTGGAAACAGCGCCGCAAAAAACTCTTTATTCTTTCGAGACAAACGATCGGCCTCTGCATAACTCAAATTCGTAAACTTTCGACCGAGCTCCTCCCAAATTGGAGACTCGCCCCGATCATTAAAAGGAGGCATCAGCTCCGCAAGCACTTCGTCACCGAAGTCCTCAGGCCTTGCAGAGATATACATAAATCTAGCCCAACTTAAAAATTTTCCGAGTCGCTCTTTATGACCGCGGTAGTCCGGCATCAAGACCAAACCACCGATCTCTGTCGGTCCATCATGATCAAAACCAAGCCTAAGAACTTGGTGCAAGAATCCAATATGAAGACTCTTAGAGACCTTCTTCTTTTCTAGAACGCGGAAAAAGGTGTGAGGTTCATCAGGAGTTCCATGCTTAGCGATCAAAGAGCTTGTGCCCACAATTCTTTTCTTGTCGAGATCCTCTAAAACAAAGAGATAACGACCTTTGTCCAAAAGCCTCTCTTTTTCTTTGAAACTAGAAATAGAAGCCTGAATCAACTTTCCAAGGCTTGTTTTATCAGAGGGGAGATTCAGAAAAACCGCCTGCTTCGACAGGCGGTATAGATCCTCTAAGTCTCCAGACTCGACACTACGAACTCGAAACACAAGAAAATTCTCCCTCGTTTGCAAGCAAGACTTTTTCTAAAACTTCCATCGTCTCAAGCCAATGAGATTCCTTGATCACACCAACAGCCGGCAAGAATCTCAAGCAAACAGGAGCCTTCCCTGCACTAAAGCCCAGGACTCCCGCATCAAACATTTTTAGAAGTAAGCTTTTGATCGTCTCAGCTTGTCCGTCCAAGACCTCCATGGCGATCATGCCGCCAATAATGTTCATTTTTCCAAAGCCAAATTTTTCGCCGTAAATCTCTCTGCGTTTATTCCAGTCATGAATGATAAATCTTTCGAGCTCCTGAATTTTTCCTGAAGGGCCGAGGTATCCATCTTCGCTTAGCATCTCTATCGTCTTAGCTCCCATGGCAAGGCAAGCGCCTGAAGCGGCAAACGTTCCCGCAATCAATCCAGGCTGTGGCTTGTATTCATCGGTCCACAAAACCGCTGCTGCATGCAAAGGTTTTGCCACAGTCACAACGTCGACGTATTTTCCAATTTCTAATCTCTGAAATGCATACAACTCACCAGTGCGGCCAAAGGTCTGCACTTCATCCAGCCAAATCGCCAAACCTTTTGACTTGGCATACTCAAGAATAGCGACCCACCATTCGCGTGGAGCTTGGCGAAAAGCTCCGCCCTCCCCCTGAACCGGCTCAAAAACAAAAGTGCTGTAGAGTTCAGCGTCTTTTGAAAGAATCTCATCAAACTGTCTCTTGGTCGTTGCAATGTTGTCATCAACCGTGACTTGATCATCATAAAAATCAACATGAGAGAACTGGTCGAAGGTAGGTTGTCCGACCCTGTATTTGGGCTCATCCGTAAGCTCGCCCATTGTGGAGCTGCGGCCCGCAAAACAATTCCTAAAAGAAATCGCTTTATAGGCTGGAGCTTTCTTTTGTCTGCAAATCTTCAAAGCAAGTTCATTTGCCATACTTCCGCAAGTGGTCAACCAACACTGAGCGACTTCAGACTTTGCCTCATCACTCAAATGCTTCTGCCCAGCTAATTCTCCACGAGCTCCACGAACTAGTAGCTCAGAACATTCCATGGCTTCTTTTCCTGGCATCAATGTGCCCTGCATCGTTGGAGCCTTTAACGTTTTCTTCAAAGCCGTAAGCATCAGAGTGGGATGGTTGTGCCCAAAAAGTGAAACTCCAATGCCCGTTATCATGTCCAGCTTCACAGAGCCATCCATCATCTCGATGTAAGGACCAGAAGCACGGCCCGTTGGCATCATAGGAAAAAGTAAAGGACGCCCTCTAATTTCACCCATACGATGAATCGCCGTATCGGACTCCATCTTCTTATTCGGGTCTGCCGCACGGATGCCATCACATCCCTGAAGTGCTGCTGAAATTTGCTGTGAAAACTCTAAAAAATTTGGATTCATACTAGGGCGTAGCCTAGCTCAAGCTGGAGCGCGCATCCATATGTGTCTAAGATTTCGGGATAGCTCTAAAAAAGGAGAATTTTGCCCAGCCCCTCGCAACGCAGCGCGGAACAAGTCCTCTCTAACCTTTTAAACAGCCTCTACTGGGGAACCTAAAACTATTGATGAGAACTGGAACTGGACCGAGAGCGAGCATGCCTCCTCAATTCGTCCTCATGATAAACCTGAGTCACGGAATCCGGAGTGTTAGGAAATCTATATCCACTAGGCGCAGCTAACTGAAACTTCTCCGGAAAACCCGATGCCATATTTTTAGGAGACACCCTCGCAAGGTCGAGAACCTGGTCCAGATCTGAAGCTCGGATGAAGACCGTGCCTTCAGCAGATTTTTTAAAGGCTGTGCCCAAACTAGCAGCCTCATCTTTCGTCAAATTCGAATCTCGAACCGCATAGAAAACCTCTCCACTCACGGGATCGACCCTGCGCCCAACAATCGTGGTTGCGTGCAATCCCGTGCCATCTGCGGAAAATACATTCTCAATCCTAGACTCTTTCCCCAGCTCCCCCGACACCGTTTGTAATAAAATTCTCGAAGGAATCGAAACAACAATTCCTCCCCCGGCTACACTAAGACTTGCATCCAACAACTCACCTACACGTTCTCTTTTGTGCTTTTTCAAATCTTCGATAGCAGATGATTGAGTTACAACCCGACCAGTTGAAAGCTTTCGTACATGCTCAGCAAGAGAGGGAGAAGCCGGAACAACCGAAAAAGGGTCGTTTACATAATTTGCACCTGGAATATTATCCGGATAACGGAGATCAATTCGATCGAATTTAAAATCCGAAATTTTTATTTTGCTTTGAGGCTTCCCACCATACTCGTGTTCCACGGGTCGATCCACAACCGTTGTTCTATCAAAATTGCTACTCATCCTCCGACCAAGCTGCTCATTGACCTCTCGCCCTCCAGAGCTATAAGCACCAGCCCCACCCCAAAAGAGATCCGACTCACGATATACTCCGAATTCAATATTCGAGTCTCCGGACAGCCTTTCCCAAACCTCCGACTGATCTCCACCATCAACATATTTTCCGTTTGATTTTCCCTTATCGGCCGTCGCAAAACCTTTTCTAATCTCTCCAGGAAGCGGTTTTCCATTGGGCCCTTTTTTCATAACATTTTGAGCATTCTGATCGGCAACCTGAATTTCCATTGGTGAAAGCATTTGTCCTTCAGGAATTTTTCCGGCTTTTCTAGCTGCGATTTCCAAAGAGGCCGTGAAGGCGTCTACATAGCAATTGCCCGCGGTTTGCGTAAACTTAGCCTCTGTGCCGTTACCATCTGCTGAGAAAAGAATTACCCCCCACACCGCCGCACAAAACATACGAAAGCAATAAGCCGAGACTTGTTTCATTACTCAATTTTAACACGCCTAGAACTGAGCGTTGTTAAGTTTGAATTAAGGTTGAATCCCCCCGACACCTTAATCAAGTCTTAACTATGAAATTTTTGAAGCTCCCTATATAGTTGGATCATGATTAAAAACAATGTATACCTAATTGCTCTATTAGTATTTGTAGCTCCTTCAATTAGTTCTGCTCAAAAATCGGAAAACCTTAGTCACACAATTGATATTGGAAAATATCCCGGAGGTGTTGACCCGAAAGTGCGACTAGGAAGAGAGGCCCCAAAGGCTATTCCTTTTAGCGACAACCTTAGCAAAACCGATAAAGCTAAAGAGCTGACCCCAGAACAGCTCGAGGCACGAAAAAAGAACCCTGTAGGCTGGGCTTACCAGCAAGCACGAGAGCTATGGGAAGGAAGTGGATTCACTCAAACGGGTGACCCGGAGACTATGGACCCGATCGTTGAAAAGCTTAAAAAAGATGTAAATGCGGCTATCGCAGACCAAAGCATACCCAAAGATGCTAACTTCAAAACAGAAGTCGAAAAGTTTAATCAGTGGGTCAGAAGTTACAATTCACGGAGAGACGTTACTGCCTACAAGCTTAAGCAAAAAAAGGGAAATAAGTAGACTCACCCCTAAGGCCATTCACTCAAGCCCTCAAAATGTGCCTTAAATAGATCCAGTAAATTCAGTGGGTCCGAGACCTTACTAACGGCTTCTTCCAAATTTTTTCCACGTGCGCGAGCATTCCTCGACCTAACAATCGAAGAGTTTTCTCGAAGCTTCGGAAGCCTTAAGCGAGCCTCACTGCCATTCTCATTGCTAAAGCGCTGATAACTTTGCGCTACGGTTTCTGTGCATTTCCCATCAAGACAAAGCTCATACAATTCTTTTGGAAGCACATCCAAATTCATTAATTTTTCTAGTGGAACTAGCTTTGTGGAATGGCCCTTCATACGACTAGACAATTCATCAGCCAGCTTTCCGCGCAAACTGAATGCAAATCCAGCAGGTGGAAACTGAAGAAAGCTCTGAATTTCAATGGGTCGCAATTGAGAAAGGTCACTAGTCACTAACGCTAATTGGACCTTTGCACGAATGGATGCCACGTTTTCTGGCATCTTAATGTCATCAAAAACAAAAGGAGAAAGAAACGTGCTATTCAAATACTCATCAATCTTTGTCGGAAGAACTTCGTTACGCTCGAGCATTGGAAAACCGGCACCTTTTAAAAACCTAAGGACCACGGACAAACAACTGTTCTCGAGTAGAGCGTATTTTCCAAAATTGCCATCATTACGAATGAGATCGGCGCGCAATTTTGTGACCAAGTTTTGCCTCAGTTGAGCCGTGCTCACTACAACATGCCGATAGATGGGTCTTTCTTGCCAAATCAAATTGAGTGACCAAAAAGACTGAACACTGCCGTGGTCCATTCCCATTTCATATTCATGAGCCAAGGCCTTCGATATCTTCAATTGCTCTCCCTCAGGAATCGTTGCCCTAAAGCTTAAGACCAGGTCATTGAGGGGATTGTTATCATCATCCACAAAGCGCAACATGGTATGACCGAAGGTAGCCCCTTTGGTCTTAGTTGAAGGGGCAGAAGTCCAAACCTCTAGTCCCGCATAACCATCCTTGGCTAAAGTCTCCATTTTATCCAAAAGCTCAACATCCACTTCAGCCCTTAAGGTCTGAAGTGGAATGAGCATTAAAGTAAAAATCAGGAAGAATGAACGCAAGTCTTATTCTCCGTTTGATTGATCAATGAGCCAATTTTCTAAATGAGAATACATTATGAGATTTCGCCCGTTAAACTTCGGATCACCTTTAAACTCAGGCGTACAAATCGCACCGTCCTCATTCAAGCCTCTTACGACTTTAGCGAGTTCAGGCATAGTCGGCACTTTTCCACCGCCTTCTTTCAGCGCATTTTGAAGCTCTCTCAGTCTTTCGCCGTCACCAACATATGACTGCTCAATAAGTTCATAAGTCTTTTTCATCTGCCGTTCTCTTCGAATTGTCAGTGAGCCCACGGTAGAAGATCCCGAAACTCCAAAAGGATGAAGCACTCCCAAGGAGGACATGAGTCCCGCACCTAGAGCTTGGGAACCCGACCGTCCCACAAAATTGGATTCAATATAGGCATCGGCACATGTCGCTGCCGCCTCCTTCGCCTGCAATCCTTGACTAAACAAGGAAAGACTTGTGAGAGTGACAATAAATACAGCAATATTTTGAGAATTGATTTTTTTCATAACATGCCAATCTAGCAAAGCTAGTGCCAGGTTTTGACATGATATTTTTCAAGCACTTAAAGCCAAGGAGTATTCAATATCGGACCCTTTTGGCGCAAATTGTGCGAAGCTCGCGAGTTATTGAGCAAAACAAAGTCAGTTGGTAACCCGAATAATTATGTCTATATTGCCAAAAGCCCTGATGGCTTTTAACTCTCCATAAAAGCGTTAAATCTGACATATTTTCAGACACTTATAATCATGTCCTTAGGCCCCAACCGAAGCCCGTCTAACGACCTTGTTAAATTTTGTGCAAATATTATTTAAGTTTTCTGTTAAGGCGCCGATTAGGTTTCTAGCTGGTTAAAAGCGAATAGTGGATTGCGGAGCGATCCTACGAATAGCGTCACGGAAGAGGGCTTAGTGTTGCAGGTGTTTCTTTATCTGCCCCAACCGTTCTACGCGTATCTCAAATAACTACAAAACAATTTATAAACATAGGAGCAGTATGCTCTTCAACGCACGGTAGTGTTGAAACCTGTCACGGATGGCCTGGGTCAAAAGCAATTAGGAGGCTTTTTACAATGGGACTACGTATCAACACAAACATGATGTCTATCAACGCTCACCGCAACTTACGGGGGACGAAGTTAGCTCAAGAAAAAACTTCAGAAAAATTATCTTCTGGATTCCGCATCAACAAATCTGCTGACGATGCTGCAGGACTCGCAATCAGTGAAAACCTGTCTGCACAAATCAGAAGTTTCAAACAGAGTGGAAGAAACGCTCAGGATGGAATTTCATTTATTCAAGTCGCAGAGGGCGGAATGAACGAAGTCGGAAACATGATTGTTCGTCTTAGAGAGCTAGCTGTACAGTCTGCCTCAGACACGATCGGCCCCAAAGAACGAGGCTACCTCGACAAAGAAGCTCAACAATTGAAACTTGAAATTCAACGTATTTCCCAAGGTACAGAATACAATGGTCAGTCACTCTTGAACGGTGAAGGCACCAAAATGGACTTTCAAATTGGCATCAAGAACAACGAATTCCTAGACAGAATTTCTTACGACCCAAGCACCACTAACGTGACAACTGAATCACTCGGAATCGCAGACATTGAGTTCGCAACCAAAGAAGGTGCTCAAGCCTCTCTTGAAAAGCTTGATGATTCACTTGGAACATTGAACTCCAACCGTTCACAGCTAGGTGCTTTGCAAAACCGCTTGAATTCTACGATCAATAACACGGAAGTTGCTGTAGAGAATTTAAGTGCCGCTAGAAGTCGTATCAAAGATGCTGACGTAGCAAGCGAAAGTGCTGAAATGGCGAGAACATCCATCATGCTTCAGTCTGGTGTTTCAGTCCTCAGCCAAGCCAACCAAAGTCAGGGAATGGCCCTTAAGCTTCTCGGCTAAAAGCTAACTGAATAAGCAAAGACGATACAAAAAAAAAATAGCAGTGGGGGTTGTCAAAAATGACAATCCCCTATTTCTATTTTGAATAACGGGAAGAATTATTTTTCTTCGATTTCAAAAGAATACTCTGTCTTTAGAAGTTCTTCTAAGTCCATGGCAATTTGTTCGAAGTCAGCAGAATCGATCACGTCGAGCTTGGTAGCTCCATCATAGATCTCGGATGAACGTTGAGTGAGGATTTCAATCACTCTTTCTCGAAAAGTCATGTATCTAAATATACCTTATGGTTTCTATAGCGCAAAGAATTACTCCAGCAATCCCGTCATAAATAAGCATTAACGAGTCAAAAAAATAGACAATCGCATCTCCCCAGACGCTTCCATCACCCAAAAACCATATGACAAGGCTCATCAAAACCAATACCGCCACCAAAGGAAACACAACTAGGTCAAAAACACCCAAAAATAGGACGTTAGAAACTAAAATTTTGAGCCAAACACCGAAGCCAGGCAATTCAAGGTCTTTTAGTGCTACCACAAGTAGGTGACAAAGCACCGACAAACAACATTGCAAAAACCATTTTGGCAGCATTAGCTGCCCCAGCACCAATAGGCCTCCGAAGGATGCCCAAGAGAGAATGAAAGAGGTGCTAGTTAGTTGTTCGCCAAAAAAGCAGATATGAATCAGGAATGCGATTGTCACCTTCAGAATTTCAGATGGATTTATAGTCGCCTCATTAACTTCTTGAACCAATGCAGCTCGCACCAGCGGCGCCGAGAATCCCGTTCCTCCGACGTAGAACCACAAAATCAAGTATCGCAACAAGGTATCTAAACTGCAACTCATCACAGGGTGCATCCCCAACACAACTCGGAAAGATCTTCCCAGATAACGAAAGATTCGAATCAGTATGCCCACTTGGCTTCCTGATAAAACCAGCAAATGCAGTAGCCCTACATCTTTAAAAACGTCGAAGACTTGACCCGCGTCGCTAAAGTCTTCAAATTTTCCCGTGCCGATGAGCAGCCAAAATTCACGCCGATCCCCCGGAGGAATGCCTTGAATGATACGCGAAAAGTGGACTTGCCAGCTCGAAAAAAACTCGTGAATATCCCCCACCGAGGATCCTGTTCAATTTGCGTGCCAGAAATAGCGAAAAAAAACTAGCGCCAGTCGTCGACTGAAGTCCAAGGACCCGTTTCTAGAATCATCTCGCTACCACCAGCATCGGAGCCAGTTTCACCTTTAACAGCAGCAAGCAATGAATTCATGTCGCCCATATAAGCTGGGTATTGGCCTTCGGCCAATTCTTTAGCTTCTTCTCCTGGGAGATGAATGGGCTGTCCTTCATCAATTTGTCCGATGAAATCATCAGACAAAGCAAAATTCTCAGCGTGCTTGGGCGATGGTTTCAAAGTAACCTCAACGGCGAGCGAGCTTCCCTTTGCCACAACTTCATACGACTTATGAGTCACGTAGCCAGCCTTTTTTGCCATGATTTGTTTTTCGCCGCAGGGGATCTCAACAGATGCAATTCCATCTCCAACAGATATTCCGTCGACAAAAATCTCAGCCCCAGCAGGCACAGTTTTCACACTAACCTTGCAGGGTCCTGCAAAATAAAACTCTTTCGCTGCAACTTTCTCTTTGGAGCAGGCTCCCGTGAAAATAAGAACTGCAGATAGCTGCGCAAGCATGAAAAATCTCTGACGGTTTAAGCTCAACATGGCTTCCTTTTTAATACTCTTTCTCCAAATGGACAATTGCATTTTGCCACGTAATCCGAGCATAATAAGCCTATGAAGGCTATTTTTCGCACGATCAACGCTTTAGCCTGCACGGGCCTGCTTTTAAGCTGTGGTGGAGTGACTCTAGAGGCCAAAATGGCCAATGCCATTCAAACGATCATGTCGAATTCAGCGGAGGCTTTCTTACTGAACGATGCAGAAAGTGGAGACACCATTACATTCAACTGCTCATCGGGGGGCAGCTTAAGTTATTCTGGTGATTTCGACCTCATTGACTTTGACCCTCTGGACGGAGCAAGCACGGGAAGCGCTTCTTTTCCCATGATCATCAGCAACTGTAAGATCGACGTCTGTGGCGATACCTTCACCTTTGAAACGGGCGGAACGGCCAACCTTATCATCTCGGGTCTCAACCCCGCTGACATCATTGGCGGAGAAGACCTCGTAGGTAATGAAAACAAATTCTTTCAACTTGAGCTCATCATCACCGACCAGCCAGTGAGTGGTTTTCTCCAAGGCACGATGAGTTTTGCCTATAAAATGAGAATCGTCGGAAGCACCGCTGGACTGAGTGAAATTGAAATTCTCGATTCCGACTCGGGAGAACCAGCCAAACTGCCTAGCGGCCCCATCCCGGCATCGAGCTTAGAAAAACTTGCCGATCGGTGCTAAAAAAGTTAGTTATTGTTTTTCTCGTCCTCAGTCTCTTGAATGATTTGAAAAGAGCTACGACTTCTCGTCACGACCTGACCTAAAGGAATCCCTCTGGAGTTGACCGCCTCAACCTTAAGCTCGTAATCACCAGAGGCAAGATCATTAAAGTAGTAAGCCTTCCCAGAACTCAATTCCAACTTACTTCCGTTGAGATTGTAATGAACTTTCCAAGTTTTCTCTTCTGCCCCAGCAGTATGAACCAAAAAATCAAAAAGAACTTTCTTGGCATCCTCACCGCGATACTCTCCTCGAGGACTCACGAGCGTAACGATCGGACGACCGGGAGCCACCCAAGACAGTCCTTTGCTCTCAAAAAAGAATGGAACATAAGCAAAGGCTTCTCTATTTTTTACAGCCTCACCCCAAGACCTTACCAAGTAAGCCTTCAACAAGTTCGCGCCTTTTCTAAGTTTCGCAACGGGAAGCTTATAATCAATTCTAGATTCATAAAATCTTTCCGGCTCACCATCGTTCAAAACGAGTTCAAAACCTTGCCAAGCTTTTCCCACTGGGTAATTCGACACAAGTATCTTGATCAACGACCCCTCTTCATACAAAGCATCAGCCGCGATACCTTCAATACGAATTTGTGGAGGGTTCTGTGGATCAACGGGACTAGGTCCTTGCACTTTCGCATTGGGGGCATTTTTGGAGCCTGAATGATTCCCATTTGAACTACAACCCACCCCAAAGAAAACACTCAACAAGAAGAGAGCTGCCCAATTCAAAAGAATTCCGGGGTTTTTTTGAATAAAAAGGTTTATTAATGAACTTACATATTTTCTAAAGATTTTCGACACTTGAAGCTCCAGACCTTTCAAATTTACTCACTTAAAGCTTGTTTCGCCAGCCTTTAACAAAGACTTAACACCACACCGCACCATTTACCGCTACATTAGAGGATAAGGGAGAACTATGGGGAATCCGCGTGCTAAAAATGACCATCATCCGATCTTGTCTTTTGTTAATCGAGAGAGCCAAGATTTGAGACCAAACCCAAAGCTTATTGGTGACCTCAAAGCGAAAGAGAGTATGGCACAGCTACATTCTCACCCTGAGGTGAACAGACTCTTGTCTCTCATGTGGAGAAAAGACACTGACACCTACAACCATAGTCACCGTGTCGCTGACTGGGCTCAGTGGGTCGGCGGCCAGCTTGGCCTGGACTCTCAAGAGAGGGTTGAACTATATCTTTGCGCGCTACTTCACGATGTGGGCAAACTCATGACGCCGGTAGAAGTTCTTAAGAAGCCTGGAGCACTCACAAACGCCGAGTTCGCCGTAATGAAAATGCATTCATCTGACTCGGGTGATGTGGTAAAACGTATTACCGACCTAGCCCATTTAGAGAGACCCATTCGTGGGCACCACGAACGAGTAGATGGACGAGGCTATCCAGACCAATTGTCAGCCAACCAAATTCATATTTTTTCTCGAATCATTCTTGTGTGCGACACTTTCGACGCCATGACTAGTGACAGGGTTTATCGAAAAGGCCTCAGTAAAGAGAGAGCCTTTGAAGAGCTTGAACGCTTCAGCGGAAGCCAGTTTGATCCTGACGCAGCGCAAGCATTCATCAAGGCGCACCAAGAGATGGATGCCGGTCGAGCCATCTTCCTAGAAGACGACAAAGAACCCAAGGTAGCGTAGGTTGAAGGGGTATGCCCCCAAAGCGTTCTGAATTTGCCTGTTTCTGCAATCGCGTCAGCGTTGCAGAACTGCGTGATTGGCTTAAATCACCACAGAATAAGAAATCATTACCTGCGATCCAAGACGCTACATCCGCAGGTTGTGGCCCGTGCGGGGGATCCTGCCGGCCACTCATCGTCCAACTCATCCAAGAATCCCTTCAAAAGACTCCTAATTCTGCCCAACAAGCCCAAATTCCCCTTCCAAACGATTTTGTGAAGGCTATCAGTCTCTTCAATCGCCGTTATTACTGGGAAACCCACGAGGTCCTAGAAGAACTCTGGCTGGAGGAGACGGGCAAAACCCGAACCTTTTACCAGGCCATCATCCAGGGAGCAGCTGCCCTCTACCACGTCCTCAACGCCAATCCCCGCGGTGTTATCAAGCTTAGCCAGGACTCCTTGGCGAAATTCGAAGGCCCTACAGAAAATCCTTGGCAAATTGACCTTTCCCCCTTGATTTCTGCCCTGAAGTCTTACAAAACACAGGCAGAAGAAATTCTAGGAAAGACTCGCTCGGGATTTGATTATTCGGAGCTCCCTAGAATCCAACTCGATCAGCATCTCCAAGTAGGCCTCACCTAGACTGAGCCCCGCTTAGCTCAAAACTTTTGCGAGCTGCCGGTCAATTGGATCTTCGAAAAAAATGCTTACGAAAGGTGCTAACGAAGTTCATGTTGAAATGGTTACGAAATAAAAGCTCGAAGCACCTTCTACCTAAGGGTTACAAGTCCAACATCGACCCAGACGCGTTTCAAATCGTAACCGCACTTCAAAAAGCTGGTTTTGAAAGTTACCTCGTCGGTGGCTGCGTCCGCGATCTATGCATCGGCAAAAAGCCCAAAGACTTCGACATCGCAACGTCTGCTTCTCCGCAAAAAGTTAAAAACCTCATTCGAAGAAGTTTTATCATCGGCAAGCGTTTTCGAATCGTGCTCGCCAAGAGGCAACTCGAAAACGATACTCATGACTCTGACACTTTATTCCCTCCCGTTCTAAAAGGCGGAAAGGTTACCGAAAAAGAAATTGAGATCACGACCTTCAGGCGCGAGCCCGAAATGCAAGGTGATAAACTTAATGAAAATGTCTTTGGATCCTCCAAAGACGACGCCTTCCGCAGAGATTTTACTGTTAACGGACTCTTCCTCGATCCCAACACAGGAAAAATCGTGGACCACGTTGGCGGGGTCGAAGACCTCCAACACAAAAAGCTTCGTATCATCGGCAACCCTGCCGAGCGCTTCCGTGAAGACCCTATAAGAATTTTAAGAGCGATTCGCTTCTGCGTTCGAAGTGGATTCACTTTGGAGAAAAAAACCGAGGCCGCCCTCGTCAAAGAAATCAATTGTCTGGCAGAAGCTAAGCCAGAACGTGTGCGCGAAGAAATCTTGAAGTTTCTCAAAGAAGGCACGGCCGAAGAGGCTTTCCGCTGGCTATGGAAGCTCAATGCTTGGCACCACATCAGTGCCACATGGACTCAGTTTTTAAAATCGCACGATGAGCAACGCGAATACTTTTTCAAAGCCTGTGGACAAATGAAAGCAAACGACTGGCACCAGTCCTTTGGCGCGGCTCCCCTTTTCTATATTTTCCTCTTACCTCTCACCACCCTTCCGAGAGAAAAGTCTGCACTCATTAACGATACGCTGAAGGCGACGGCTGATGAATTGAAAATTTCAAAAATTGAACGCGAAGAAATTCAATTTTTGCACAAATCACTAAGGTCTTTCTTACAGAGTCCGAACCACTCTTTCCCCTTGGAGCAAAAACCCAATTTCATCATGAGACAAATTCAGTTCACTCTGACCCTGTCGTTTCTGAAAGACATTGACCCCAGAAAATGGTCGAGCTTTTGGGATTCGCACAAGTTGGAATGGGAAGAACATCTCGCATGGCTGGTGCCGCAGCTTCTAGATCTTAAATCCAGCGGCCCCAAACGCCCTCCGCGCAGAGGATCATCCAAAGGACGAAAGCGCTCCTTCCAAAGTCGTGGTCCAAACGGGAACTCTTCGCAGAATTCTAACGAGAGCACAGGAGACAATTCATCGTCGCCCCACAAATCCTCCAGCAGACCTCGCCATAAAAGATCTGCGAAATCCCCAGCTCAGACCAAAGGCGCTCCGTCTCAAACTCAAAGACCTTCGAAACCCTCGATCCCGAGCAGCCATCACAAAAGTAAAAAGTAATTACTGACCATGCGGCAATAACCCTGATTTTAGAGCTTTAGTCTGAAACCCGGATTTATTGTCCGGATTTATTGCCCGGACGGCTTAGGCCCCTTGCTTTGAGATCCACTTTTGGAATTAGGATTTTTCGAATGACGATAATTCCTATTCCCTTTGCCGCCTTGCCCTGAATCCGACTGATTTGAACCCGCGTGCTTAGAATTAGGGTGACGCCCTCTTTGTCCGGGCCGATTTCTATTTCGATTACGATTGTTTGATCGCGACCTTGACCCTTGACCCGATGAAGTTGAAGCACCCTTAGGATCAACCGCCGTCTTCACCTCGGAAGCCTCTACAATTCCAAACACTTTAGAAACTTTCTTCCAGAGTTTTGAAAAGATTCCTTGAGATTCGGGCTTCGAGCTAGCCGTCCTAGCTCCGCTGGACGCAGCCCCCTGCCTTGCAGAATTCGGTCCTTGCCTATTTTTTGAATGATGACTCGGTCTTGGTCTCGATTCAGATCTAGAGCCTGACTGAGAAGTAGAGCGAGAACTTGACGACGGAGAATTTTGCGACGAATGCCCCTTTCCTGCCCCACCAGAACGAGTGTCTTTTGAATCAGACCCCTGCCGTCCCTCTTTGCGATAAGGCTTCTTAGAATCATGCCTAGGGCCTCCACCGGAGCGTCCACCCTTTTGGTGCGGCCTTGACCCAGAGCTATGCCGTGGACGATACTCTTCCTCTTCAGAACGCTCTTCTCTCGGACCAAAACGGGGGAGATCTCCAGAGAGTTTATCTGCGTCGAATTGCTCAACCTCAATCTTATCTCCTAGGAAGCGCTCTAGTTTTTCGATTCTAAAAACATCTTCAAAACCAAGTAGCGACAAAGCTCGTCCTTCACGACCAGCACGTGCCGTTCGTCCAACCCTGTGCACGTAAGTCGCAGGGTCTTCTGGCAGATCAAAGTTTACAACGTAATCGATATCCAAAAAGTCCAATCCACGTGCCGCCAGATCGGACGCCACAAGAACTTTCGTGTCGCCAGTTCTATAGGCGTCAGTGATGCGTTTTCTTAAAGACTGAGAAAGCTGAGCACTTAAAGCGTCGGCCTTACAGCCAAGCCCTCTAAGTCGTGACGCGACTTCATGAGCCCGGTCCCGATAATTTGAAAATACGATTCCGCGCTTGTCTTTTCTCTCATAAATAAAATTCGCGAGAGCATGAAACTTTTCACGGTCTCCGATGTGGGCCACTCGATGATCGAGTCCCTTCACAGTCATCTCCGCCTCTTCTTCGCCAAAACGCTGAGGTTCAAGTCCCATTTCGTAAGCAACTTCTTCCACACCTAGATGAAGCGTTGCGGACACACAGACTAGCTGCGGCTTATTCAAAAATTTGAGAATAGACCTAATGTCGTCAATAAAGCCCATGTCCAATAAACGGTCGGCCTCATCCATCACCACAACGTCGACGTTACGCGTTGAGATCTTTTTTCTTTTCATCAAATCAAGGAGTCTGCCTGGGGTCGCTATGACAAACTTTGCCTGACCCATGGCATCAATCTGTTTGTCTTCAGACTCTCCACCAACAACTACGACGGCTTGCTGCTCTGCCTCGGTGAGAACAACGAAAGTACTTTGCACTTGTGAAGCTAATTCTCGCGTAGGAACCAAGACAAAAACCAAAGGTCCTTCTGCATTTTCTATGTCGCTTTTTTGTTGATCCAGTTCAGAAAGAGAATACTTTTGTACTAAGGGCGCCAGATAGGAAAGTGTTTTACCTGTTCCGGTTTTGGCCAGGCCAAGAACACAAGTTCCATCTTGAATGGGTTGAAAAAGTTCTTTTTGGATCTGAGTTGGTTTAAGAATTTTTGCCCGCTCAAGTCTTTCAACGAGAAGCTTGTGAAGTCCAAGCGCTTCGAATGAGTCGATGTCTTTTATTTCGTCGACTATATCGCCGACCATTCCGTCGACCATTTCGTCGGCTCCGGCGTCATTAAGTCCGGAGTCATTAAGTCCGGAGTTATTAAGTCCAGAGTCATTAGCCCCAGATTCATTAATTTTAGTTTCGTCATTTGGTTTGTTTTCACCCGTCATGTATCCCTAATAAGTACCATCCTTTTGAGTTCATGAACATATCAATCTCGATATAGTTATCCTCGTATGCAAACAAAAGTTTGAATATCTCGAACTTTCATCATATGACTTTAAGTCGGGGAGCTTCTTCCAAGTTTTAACCTTGGAAGAACTTAAAGAGGAACAATTTTATAATTATGACATTTTCACAAACGGTATTGAACTTACACTCGTCATCAACAACTAGCGCATCCGATGCAACGGCAACTAACTCATCGGAAGCTACAACTAATCCTACGACGACAGGAACAACAGTTCCTTCTCCAAACTCTTCTCCAAATCCTTCTCTGACAACTCCATTTTCAACAGCGAGCATTTCACAAAGTGCTCCGGTCCAAACTCCCTCCAATACACCTGTAAACTCTCAGCCGAATTTGCAGTGGAAACTTTTGGAGATGGTACAGGTAACCGATGACCCTGTGGACATGGATGCCGGTGCACCAATGCAATGGTTTAAATTTTCTGGAGTTCAACCTGACTCACAAGGCCCCATCGTTTTGTTGTCAGGATTTAACGGAGCTACAAAGAACGACAGCCGCGTTTTACAATTGCTTCAAAAAGCTCTTTCATCAGGCGTGATTGCTGCGGCATCTGATATTTATCTTTGCCCTATCGTGAACCCTACCAGCAGTTCAAAAGCTCCGTACCTTAACCAATCTAAAGTCGACATCCTCAACGCTTTTCCAACAGAAAAGGCTCTTAAGGGCACCTACAAGACAACTCCAGAAGTTCAATCCATCCTTCATTGGATCGAAAAAATTGAACCAAAAGCAGTCATCACTCTCCAGTCGGAAAAAGCTTTGTTGAATCACTTTGGAATCACAGACGAATTGATGGAAAAACTTTCTGCCCTAGCAGAGCGCCCCATCCTCAGCATTGGCGATGAGCCATCTGAAGAAGTAGAAGAAGAAGTCACATACAACGCTCTTGGGATGCCCATTCAAGCAACTCCCGTTACTCGATTTATTCAGTCTCCAAAACCTAATCGAAATTTCGACGGACACATCGGCAAATGGTGTGAAGAGAAAGAAGTTCTATGGCTTTCTCTGTCTGTAGATTCGGAGAAAAAGTCTTTCGATGAGATCAAAGAAGATTGGCGACTCAACATCGGTCCTGCGATGAAGTGGCTTCTCGAAGCACCTCGCTTCAATCCACCAGAACAAGAGCCGGAAGTCGAAGCCCCAACTGTAGTTGGCGTTCTAGATCTTCCTCCAGAATTGATGAACCTTTAATCTAATATTTTTTACGACTATTTTTTTTACGGTATTAGCTCAAACAAAAAAGGGAGCTTCCAAAACGGAAGCTCCCTTTTTTAATTCCTATTTGAAAAACTATCTTAGGACTTCGTCCTTAACCATATAGATCGACTCTAAAGTGCGATACTTCTCACCCCAGTCGAGTCCATATCCCACAACAAAATGATTCGGGACAACGGCGCCAACAAATTCAGGATCACAAGGAACCTCTCTTCGCTCTTTCTTGTCGAGCAAGGCCGCAATTCGAACACTTTTAGCTTCACTAGCTCTGAGGCGTTCTTTAATAAAAGACAAAGTACGCCCACTATCCACAATTTCTTCGACGAGCAGGACATGTTTTCCGCGGATGTCGGTCTCAATATCCTTCAAGATTCTCACAACTCCGGAGGACTCAGTTCCATGGCCATAAGAAGCTGCACGCATAAAATCAATTTGTACATCCCTAGACAAAGCCCGAACCAAATCAGAATGAAAGATCCAAGCTCCTTTCAACACTCCAACACAAACAATTTCCTCACCTTCTGGGTAGGCGTCATCGATCTTCTTGGCGATCTGTAGAACCATCTCATGAATCTGTTCTTTACTATAAAGAACTTCGAAATTTTCAGGAATTTTGTAGGTCATTGTCCGTTCGCCTTAAGCATCTTTCTAACTCCGTCGTAGTGACGAGAAGTCGCTGTTGTCATTTTATCTGTATCAAACACTTTTTTCAGTGTTTGAGCTTCGGTATCACTCATGGAGATTAACGATTCCATTATTTTGAAGACTTTCTCCGGGTGTTCACTATAAAATCTACTTCTTACCGCAAAAGCATCATTCGGTATCGGGTCAGAATATTGAATAACTCTAAACTTTTTATCCACATGCTTCTTAGAAAAGTCAGTCCAAGCTCCATCATTTGATTCCGGAGTATCGGACCAAACGGCTACAGCATCAAACTTTCCGTCGGCTAACTGCTGAATGGAATTTTCATGCGTTCCTGTGAAGGAATGCTCATACATATCGTCGCTCAAACCAGCCTGACTAAAAATTGATTTCGGATATAAAAATCCACTTGCACTTTTAGGATCCACAAACCCAACTTTTTTTGACCTCAAATCAGTAACTGTCTTCAAGTTTGAATCCGCCATTACAACTATGGCAGAAAAATAAAATTCACTCTTTCCATAAACTTTTTTGAGTAAAACTTTTGCATTTGCTTCTTTTTCAGCTGTCACAAAGTTAACCGGTGAAAAGAACGCAAAGTCGACTTGTGCCTCTTTGAATTTTGTCACTAAGTCTTGATAATCTTTTGAAATTAGCAAATTGACTTTCAATCCAGATAGACGCGACAATTCTTCCTTGAAGGTCTCAATATCGGCCGTCCCCTCATTGGGTTGAAGCCCTATTTGAATAACCGAAGAATCTGAGCTTTTTGAGGTCGAAGAGTTTTGCCCCTGACAGCCACCTAACAAGCCGAAAGCCAAAGTCAAAACAGATAGAATGATGAATGATTTATGGATGTTCCGTCGCATGCCGTTTCCATTCTGCCATGCGTGAGACCATAATTCCACATTCATATAATACTTGGATGGGTAGCATCAAAACCAACATGCTTAGGACATCGGGAGGACTTAAAAAGGCCGAAACTGCCGCATTAACCACAATTGCCACACGGCGTCCTTTTCTCCAAGTCGTGGAATCCACCCATCCCAACAAGCTGAACTCAAGCATGATTAGCGGAAGCTCCAATAGCAATGCCGTTGCCACTAGCACCCCCAAAGACATTCCGACATAAGCCCCCAAAGAAATAAAGGCGGTCTCTCCTGCCCCCTTAAACCCAACCAGAGCCTCCAAAAGCAAAGGAATGACATACTTCTGACCGAGAACCAGCCCCAAAACTGCTACACCAAACGCTAAAATGGCAAAAATGTTCAAGCTCTTTCGCTCATAACTCAATAGCGCTGGCTTAAAGAATCCATAGGCCGAAACATAGATGGCAGGCAGAACGACAAACACGCCTCCCCACATAGCGACTCTCAAATGGACCCAAATTTTCTCGAAAGGGCTGATGTAGATCAAACTTTCATTGGCCCCCATGACTTTAGAGTAGGGAGCTGTCAGCCACGCCAAAATCTCCGAGGAAAACACATACCCCAATGCTCCACCAATAAAGATACAGAAAATGACGTTCTTGAGAGCCACACCTAGTGACTTCATGTGATGAAGAAGAGGCTCCCGCTTTTCTTCAAACTCAGACATTATCATCCTTTTTTGAAGGGGGCACACTTGGTTTGGCAACCATCTCTTCTTGAGCCATAACTTTATAATTATTGAATTGAGTTCTTAGCTTCCCAACGAAAACACCTAATTTATGGGATTTTTCAACAAATTGTTCCGGCCCCAAAACCACAAAAGCGATCATCGCAACCAGTATCAATTCAGAAAAACTAAAATCCATTCTTAGAAATAACCCTGAGGGTGTTCTAGCAGGTTTTGTACGTTTCTAAAACTCAAAGGTGAAGCGCTATATAGGGAGACAATCCCCAAAGACAAGCTTTTCGGGTTTCCCTTAATTCTCAATGGCTTCAGACCTTGGTGCACCCAGAGTACAGGCATTTTCCGGGACTTATTCATGGCAGCATGACCCAATATCTTTGTAAGCTCATCAAAAAGCTTATCATCCATCTCTCTGCGCGGAGGAGTCACCACGAGTACCGGCTCTCGATCTAAAGATAGGCTCTTCTTCAAACTTGCTAAGAATTCTGTCTGAGGCTTTCCTTTTGAGTCATATCGCAAAACTTGATCGAATTGTCTGTACTCCCGCCACATCCTTTTCCATTTAAAGGCGGGCAGATATACCTTCCACGAGTCGTTCACTTTATCCCGAAAGCTAGCAGTCAGAGTCTTTGCCTCACCAGCCCACCACTTCACAGCTCGACGGCTAACTTCTTTCGCAACCGCAACTGATTCTGGTCTCCTAAGATTTTCTTTCCAAAACGGGTTAGGAGATCTCTCATGATCTAAACCTATTCGCTCAGCCTTGGTTCTCAAAATACGAGACACTTTCTCATCGATTAACGATTCTTCAATGCGACCGTCTGCTACCGCTTTCTTAATCGCTGCCACAACCTCCAGCTGCCTATCGCGAGACCAAACCAGCATGATCATATCCGTTCCAGCCTTCAAGGCTCTGATTGAAAGTTCTCCGTAACTAGCTTGATCTACCTTTACGCCATCCATTTCCAGATCATCAGTAACAACGAGTCCTTTAAACTTTAATTCATCTCTCAGGATGTCAGTTAGGAATACTTTAGAAAGCGACGCGGGGCCTTTATCAATTTTAGGATACTCAACATGCGCAGTCATAAACGCTTGTGCACCCTCTCCGATTGCAGAGCGAAATGGCATCAAATCACTCTCCATCAATTCATCTTTGGTTTTATCCACTTTAGGTAAAGCGAAATGCGAATCAACACTCGCTAGCCCATGACCAGGATAGTGTTTTGCTACGGCCAGAATTCCAGCTGCCCTTTGCCCCCTCATAAAACTCACGGCAGAGTAGGCGCTAGTTCGAGAATGATCTCCCCAGACACGGTTCCCAAGAAACGATCGGGCATTCCCTAGATCAAGTACTGGTGCAAAATTCATATTGATTCCAAGCGAGGCCAGCTCTATTCCCATGTGTTTTCCCACTTGAAATGCTAGATAAGGATCATCGACAGAACCCACTGCAGCTGCATCGGGAAATGGAGTCATCCCTTTCCGAATGCGCAAAACTCTTCCGCCTTCATGGTCAGTTGCTATAAACAAGGGCGCTTTAAGATTTTTGGCGGCTAGATTTTTGATGTCCTGGATCTTGGCTTTAGTGGCTTCAATTTTGTCACCCAGGTTCCAAGAGAAAAGAACGACACCACCGACTTTCAAATTTTGAATCTGCTGCGGACTTCTGTAACCAACAATCAAGAGTTGGCCAATTTTTTCATCCAAACTCCAATTACTCAGATCAATCTTCATATCCTCCGACACGACGCTTGTTGAGGTGGAGTTTTTTTCGATGGCAGTTAGGCTTCTCGCAGGAATAAATTTTTTTATGGGAACAAAATTCGAATTCACATTCTTAGAACTAGAGAGAACAATGTTGGCAAAAGTTCCCATGCAGAAGCACAATAAAAAATTTGAAACCTTCACCCCTCTATTGTCACAAATTCTTAGCCCTCTCGCTCGCCAATTGTTTGTCGCGTCATGGGTGGGATCTTTAGATCCAAGACTAAATCGTCAAAAGACTTTCATATAAGAGCGGACTAGCTGCTGGCGATAGATGACATTTCCGAGGCCAAAGCTTCAAAAGAAGTTTTCACCTTAACCAGGCCTATCTCTTCCTTCTTAAGGTCCTCATCAACTAGATCCACATAGCGGTATTCCACACGTATCTTTGCAAAGAACTTAGGCAAGTAGGCCTGACTCCACGACTTTTCAAAAACCCATTTGCGATCACACCCCACGCAAGCCACAACCACACCTGCCCTCAACAGCTTTGCCAAAGCTAGAATTCCTTTTTTGGGTTCATGTCGTGGTCCTTTCGGACCATCAACCGCAAGACTCACCATCGGGAGCTTGTCTCTTCTCATGTTCTTTATCATGCCCAGGAAACCTTTGGCCCCCCCACGAGTTGAAGACCCTCGGGATACCGAAAACCCAAGCGACTGCGTAAACTTCGCCATGATTTTTCCATCTTCACTATCAGAAACGAGCACACCCATTTTCCGATAAGCAAAGGTAGCCAGTAGTGGCCATTCGTCTCCATGCCAATGAGCAAAGACGACGGTTCCGCCACCATCTAGTCTGGATTGTGCTTCAAGAGGAAGCGCTCCCTCATCAATTCTCCAGGTCCACCTGAAGACACGAAAAATCATTCCGACAATAAAAGCTATGATAGAGCTTCTCACTGTTTCAAAACTCCCCGCTCATTCTGGCCAATCGTTTATTTCGCCAATTCTGACGAAAAGAATCCCCCACTCGCAAATTTATCCGAGAGAACTAGCAATTCGTGCTGAGATTTTCTCTCCGGTAAACCCATAGTGTTCCATGTTATCAGCAGGAGATCCTGACTGACCAAATTCCGTAACACCAATACGAAGAAGTCTCTTCGTGTTTGGAAGCGTAGAAATAAATTCCGCCACAGCTCCACCAAGTCCACCAACATCATAATGATCCTCGACAGTCACAAGCAATTTCGCAGAACTCTCACAAGCTTTGCGAAGGAAAGCTTCGTCAATAGGACGGATCCAATTTGCGTTCACCACACAAACCTTCAAAGACTTCTCTGAAAGGATCTCAGCCGCCTTAACAGACGGCTCCATCACACCACCGCTAGCCATCAATACAACATCAGCGCTTCCCAAAACTTCAGGATTCAAAACACCCCAAACACCAGGCTTAAATTCAGTGCCTGCAGGGCGCTTAAGCAAAGGAAGTCCTTGCCGAGTGAGTCTCATATAAACAGGACCATCGTGCTTGATGCTCCACTTGATAAATTCACGAGTATCCCAATCATCCGATGGTTGAAACACAGTCATATTCGGAAGCGAACGCATCAAAGTCAAATCTTCCAATCCCATTTGAGAATGGCCGTCTTCACCAATCCCCACACCCGCGTGAGTTCCTACAAGTTTCACATTGGCTTTAGACGCCGCAACACTCATTCGAATTTGATCGTAACGACCTGTAAGAAAGCAGGCAAAGCTTGCTGCAAAAGGCACATGTCCCGCACGAGCGAGTCCTGCAGCTGCACCAATCATATTGGCTTCTGCGATTCCCATATTAAAAAATCTCTCAGGAAATTTCTTCGCGAAATGTTGGGTCTGAGTGGACTTCGATAAGTCAGCATCTAAGACCACCATTTCAGGGTGTGAATCTCCCAGTTCAGCTACTGCCAAACCAAAACTCTGTCTCGAAGCTACGGCCTTTGTGTTTGTGTCTACTAATGTTTCGTATAAGCTCATTTCGTATTCCTTTTATCCAAACGGCCCTTAGCTCAAAATTCTTCCAAACGGCTCACTACCGCCATTCAATTCTTTCAAGGCATCAGCGAGTTGTTCAGCACTTGGCGCAGCTCCATGCCAAGCCGTTGGATGTTCCATAAAGGAAATCCCTTTTCCTTTTACCGTGTTCGCGATGATGAAGTGAGGTTTTCCTTTTTCAGAAATTTCACATTTTGCGAGTGCCGCTTTCAATTCATCGACATTATGGCCATCCACCGTTTGGACGCTCCAATTGAAAGCTTTAATTTTGTCGGCGATAGGTTCTAAATCCATGATCTCTTTCACCGGACCATCGATCTGGCCTTTGTTGTAATCGAGGATGCATACCAAGTTTCCAAGCTCAAACTTAGGAGCCGCCATCAGCATTTCCCAAACTTGACCTTCTTGCATTTCCCCGTCCCCCATCACAGCGTAAACACGAGGTAACCTGCCTAATTTTTTATTTTGAAAGCTCAGGCGCAAACCTAGAGCTTCTCCGAGGGCCACAGAACCACCCTGTCCGAGACTGCCAGTAGAAGCCTCCATCAACTCATAATGATTGCGATCGGGATGTCCTTGTAGGAAATGTCCTAGAGAGCGGAGGTGTTTTAATTCACTTGGATCGAAATAACCCAAGAAACTTAATGCTGAATAAAGAGCAGGAACGCCATGTCCTTTTGAAAGAACAAGTCTGTCGCGATCGGCAGCAAGTTGATCTTTTGGATCGTGTTTGAAATGGCCATCAAAAATGGCAGACATGATTTCCACAAGACTCAAGCTTCCGCCTGGGTGTCCTGAATTCGCGGCTGCGATCTGCTCCAAGATCGCCTGTCTCATCGCTTTTCTAGAAGTTTCTGAACTGATTGCTTCGTTTGGCCATTTAAATCCCATGGCCCCAAGCTCATTCCATTGGATCCAAATTGGCAAGTGAGGAAATAAGGAGCTTGTGATCAAGGGTGTTGAAAACCCGTTTGCGTCAAAACACGTCGTGATGCCTTAAAAGCCAAAATGACTCTAAGGCCCTAAAACTATTTGTGCTGTAAAATCTACGCGGCATCTTTCAGATCAAGATCAGCAGCACCGATCGCGGTGAGAGCTTCACTAGACCTAAGATCCAATAAAACATCTGGATCCGAGGACAGGAGCTTCGCATTTTTTAACAAATTCTCCCAGCGTTTGTGAGCCTTATCAGCCGACTCCAGCAGGCTATAATAGTCGAATCCTTTATCCAGGAAGTCCGAAGCACCTAATCGAAGGGCTTCAACCACGTGTTCTTTTTTGCCATACCCTGAGAAGAATAGAACTGGATTCAGAAAAGCTCTTTTACGAACTTCTCTAAGAAACTCCAGTCCATTCATTTTAGGCATACTAAAATCCGTTATAATCACTGATATTTCATTCGCATGTTGCTCAAGCAAATCAACAGCTTCATTCCCATCACGAGCCGAAAAAGTTTCCCATCCAAATGATTCTAGAAACTCGGAAATCAGCTCCCTGAGATCCAGTTCGTCATCAATAATTAATGCAATCTTTCTTACTTTCATTATCTTACCCTCCAGCAAACGTACTACTTCTTTGAGAACTCCATCATTTCACAAACGAAAGCCAACCTAGATAAAGTCTTGATTAAGAAAATAAAGCTAAAATATTTCAACACCTTAGAAACACGGAGGCCTGACAGTCCAAGAAAAAGAATAAGCTTTAAAAAACGTTCCCGAATTTCCAACACTTAAAATTCAGCACTAAGCAGTTAACAGCGCGCAGTTTAATCTTGAAGTCTCAAACGCATTGAATGAGCGGCATCCTGGAATCCAACTTCTTCATACAGAGCCCTTGCTCCCGGATTGTAGGCAAAAACATTCAAGCTCAGGTAATCTATCCCCTTCGCCTTTAAATCCGCACTGAGCTTAACTAGGGCTTCTCTAGCAAGTCCCTTACGTCTAAACTCTTCAAAAATTGTGATTTGGTATATATAGGCATTATTGAATCTGGTGTTCTCAGCCACCCATAGAAAACCAACATCTTTTTCATCATTCATAATCGACCAAAAATAGTGAGGTTTTTCTTTTGAGTTCTCTGCCCACAAAAGTCGCATGGACTCTAAAGCATGTTGATGAGCATCGGCTTCCGTAGGAAAGTATCCTGCCTTGTGCATCGAATCTCCGTATTCATGGATTTGAAGTTTTCTAAATTCTTCTTTTTCCCAGACTCCTAGCTCTCGAAAGGAAACACTTCTCTTATTGCTTTTGGGACTATTCGATCTCACAGCAAAACTCTACAACACGAACATTCCCAAAGAAATTTTTGACAAAAAAAAGCCGCCTAACCCCGAAGGATTAGACGGCAAAAAAATATGGGGGCATCGTGCTACTCTCCCACAAGGCTTCCCCTGCAGTACCATCGCCGATGAAAGGCTTGACTTCTGTGTTCGGAATGGGAACAGGTATTTCCCTCTCTCTTTGGACACCCCCAAATCGTATTTCCACATTAAAGTGCTGATCTCATCGCTGCCGATGATTTCAGAAGAAAAAACAATCTGGTAAGAGTAAAATTCAAGACTTTTAGAAAAGTCTTGTTCATGACCAGGAAGTCATGAACCGTGAATATGGTGAGTTCATCAACTCATATTCACAAGGGTCGTTCGATCATTCTACCTTAGTAGAATGATCAGTAGTTAGTTTGCGTGCTAGTCGCTTCCAGGTCGCTCTATAGTTTTAGCTATAGCTCTCATTGGTAGCTTCTAACGGACTATTGGTTCATGACCTCGTTGGTATGAATCCAAAGCTATCTGCAAAAACATGTTTGCTTATATCGCTTCTAATTCGAAGGATATAAAGCGGCGTAGGTTTGGTAATTTACTAGTAGTTTGTTACTAATTCGTAATGCTGAATCCAATCAAACATCAAAAATCAATTTGAATGCTTGGGACGTGAAGGATGAGCCTTCACTATGCACCGAATTTAGTATTTCATAAATTCGTTGCCAAATCTCAAGCAACAATAAAACAAAACTAGCTTGTTTCTCTCAAAGCTTCACCGAAATGAAACATTTGAAGAAAAAACAAATTAGCAAGCCAATCGGGCGATTAGTACAGGTCAGCTGAACGCATTACTGCGCTTACACCTCCTGCCTATCAACGTTGTAGTCTCCAACGGCCCTTACAAGAATTAACTTCTTGGGAATTCTTATCTTAAGGTCAGTTTCCCACTTAGATGCTTTCAGCGGTTATCTGATCCGAACTTAGCTACCCAGCCCTACCGCTGGCGCGATAACTGGTCCACCAGAGGTTCGTCCGACCCGGTCCTCTCGTACTAGGGTTAGATCCTCTCAAAATTCCTACGCCCACGACAGATAGGGACCGAACTGTCTCACGACGTTCTGAACCCAGCTCGCGTACCACTTTAATCGGCGAACAGCCGAACCCTTGGGACCGACTTCAGCCCCAGGATG
>Ga0100403_1000611_pt1 | contig 35608 bp, 40 predicted proteins | sample CryGeymet201501t_FD_83663 | JGI IMG/M metagenome (GOLD analysis project Ga0100403, IMG submission 83663) | Groundwater microbial communities from Crystal Geyser aquifers in Utah, USA - Crystal Geyser metaG 2015-01t | ecosystem: Environmental > Aquatic > Deep subsurface > Groundwater | place... | reverse complement strand
GTGCTTTGTCCCATGTTGTTTACTTCGACTGCGATCAATGCTTTGTTGAAAAAATAGCCGATTTTATTTAGTTCGCTGGCAAACATGTGGGCTTTCAGGACTCCGTTGAACACCGCCGCCGTCTTCCATGTCCTCTGATTGACCACACACGCCGAGCATCGGTCATTGAACTGGGCTGTGTCGCCGAATATGATGTATCGGTCTTCCGGTGTCGGTGTCTCGAAAATCTTTAGATTGCCGTGCTTGTCCTCATCCAGTTTCTCGTTTGGCACCACTCCAAGTATCTTGCCTCTGAACAACGGCTTTCGTGCCTTGTCCTTGTAGTTTTGAATCTTCGTTACTGGGAATACCGGATCGCCTGAGAACAGGAACGCTTCGGTTGGGTCGGATGGGAACTCTTGCTTAAACATTTCTTCTGGGCTTCTGCCCTTTTCGCTCGTTAGCGTGCTGATTTGTAATCTTCTCCATGCAAGTTTGGTTAGGGTCACCTCCGGATGTTGGGCGACCAAGTGTTGCTCCTCTTCATCCATTGTACCCTCTTCGATTGGTTGTCCTGGTAGGTCGTATTCAGGGTTCTCAAACCATGCTATAAAATGCGGCTTGAATGCACTCTGTCCTGGGGTTTGTTCACGTACCCACTCCTGATGATGATGGTTTCCTTGGCCGTTTGCTGTGGTTTCTTTGACGATCCACGTGTGAGGATCATTAAGAGGTACTGCGCGGATGATACCGGTTTCTATTGACCCGTCATCTCTCCAGCGACTTGTTTCGGACAGGTGAGCATAGTGGATTGTGTCACCTCGACCGAATGCTATTGCTCCGGCAGTCCCGATGTAAAACTTCGATCCTCCGGTTTCCGTCCCTCCTGACCAGTAAAGATTTGAGATGCTTTTGCTATTCTCCTCTCCTGGGATGTAGTATCGCTGTAGCCAGGGTGGCAGGTGTGCTAGAAAGAATTTGACCTTTTCAAATAGTCTTCCGGTAGCTTCGGCTTCGTGACTGATTGAAACACTCCAACAATGTGGCACGAGTAGGAATTTGACGGTGAGAATCGCTAGGATTTCAGTTGATAGTCCTAGTTGACTGGCTTTGAGGATGTCGTCACGTGAGCTTCTCTCGTCATAGAACATGTTTTGCACCTCGTTAAAAACGAATGGGACGATGTCTTTCTCTTTGTTTATTACCCAGAATCCCGACTCAATTATGAACCGTGGGTCTTCGTGGGCGCATACCATCAGGTCGGCTTCTGATGTCAGCTCTGAGAATCTCATATGCTTTCCAAGGCTTCATCGATGAACTCTTTTTGCCTTGCTTGTTCTACGTGGTAGTCCTCGGAGTCGGTTCCCATCGCTTTTACTCTATCCATGCCCATGTGAACGCCACTCATTACTTCCTCCGGCGACATATCCTTGGCTCTCTCTTCCGGTGTCGCAATCTTTGGCCTTGCCCATTTCTGGCAGTACCACTCTGTTTCTTTTGTCTCTGGATTGGTCATTGTCCTGGCGTATGGGGTCGCTTCATGTATCTTCTGGCATCCGGCGCACCACATATACTTCCGGCAATAGAACTTTTCGTTATGTTTAATCCACCCCCACTCTCGGTGTTGGCGTTTACATTTGGCACAGTAATGTTTTTCTCCCTCGTACGACATAATGGGTGGGACTGGGATCGAACCAGTGACCTTTGAACGCCATTGCTCGTTCAATGCTCTGACCCACTGAGCTACCTACCCAAGGACGGCTTGCCCAGGGTAGACGATCACTCGCTCCATTGACCAAGCCATTCCGGTGGAGGGAGCAGGACTCGAACCTGCAACCTTGAGTGGCCATTAGTAACCACTTGCACTACCCTTGTGCGATCCCCCCAGTTCCAAGATCAAGGAGTCGAACCTTGTTTACGGCTTATGAGTTCCGTTAGATACCGACCGACCATCTTGGTTGTCTTTTAAGATTATCAAAGTTGTCACGGATCTGCCTAGCCACATTTCGGCCTCTTCTACTTTCATCAGGGCTATGGATATTTCTCTGGCTCCGGTTCCTTTTTGGGTGATGTCTCTCATTCTTTCCAACTGTTGTCTTGTCTGTACCAATGCAAGGGTCAAATCAGTCATCGCAAGTGCGGCGTTCTCGTTGATATTCTTTACAGTTTTTTTCGGCATATTCTTATTTAATTATCACCTATTATTTAATTATTGCAACCCTCTTTCTTTGCGTGATTGAGCGACTGCGGTCTGCAAATCTGCCATGTTGAAGTTGTTTTGTATTGCTACGCCCACCTTGGGTTGTGGTTGCATGTATCCCATCTGGATCATGAAGCTTTCCCAGTCCTGGTAGTTTCCTTTCAATACCTTGGCCAGACCGATTTTCATGAGATCAGCGATACCGTATCCCTCATTGTCCAGGATGTACTCTTTCATGCTCCGGAGCTTCTTGTAGTTTATCGATCCTATTCCGGCGGCAGTCATGTAGCTTTTAGTTCCATAGACCGCCAGGGCGCATTTGGTGGCGTTACCGTACAGAGGATTTACCTTGTCATCAATCATTTTTGACAAAAAAAGTTTTGTCCACCTTTTGAATTTTAGTGTTTCTCTAAATTTGATCTTATCAATCTCTACATTTTGGGGTTGTACTTCAACGATTTGTGCATCTTCGACCATAGGTGTTCCATTTCGGAGCTATAGTTATTAACTTCCAATCAGTTACCTCAAGAGGACAGCGATCTGTGAGTCTGCTCCTGGTATGGCGGAGTAGGTCACCTTGATGGTATCAGTTGGCGCGATTATGAAACCTACGGCTGTTGCGGCTACTGCCGACTCTGCCTGGTCATTTACGAGAATAATTTGTCTGTCATCTTCGTCTAGGATTTCAATGTCGGCGGTTAGTACGGCTCCGGCGACTGCTGGGGTGATTGTGATCATTTTGTTGCAGATTCCACCATTGTCACCTACAGGCAACGTCAATGTTAGGACTCCGGCACCTCCACTCATTGTGGCTCCTCCCCATGATAGTTTGGTCGATACTTCTGTGGTGACGATGTCATTTCCGGCGGCATTAGCAACCTTAGCTTCGATAGTCTGGGCGGTGTCTGTGTTGGTTGTGGCGGTTACGTCTGGGTGAGCGGTAGTTCCAGTACCATAGGCAGTTCCCTCTCCGGCTCCAGCGGTGATGGCGACTTTCAGGTTGTCAAGGGAAGCGGCTAGGTTGGCTCCGATCAAAACTTCAAATGGTACGGCCGCAGGGACTGTAGTGAGGGTGGTCTTGAAAGTGTATACTGTTTCTCCGATTGTAACGGTATCACCGTCAGTTAAAGCACCTGTTCCGGTTAAGATTGCTGTAGCTTTGACTGCACCTGGGAAATTGAATTCGAGTGTTTGCGGTACTATGTAAGATCGATTTAATTCCATATGAGAATATCATACAACTGTTTTCAAGTGGTCGTCAAATGCCTATTTGTTTTTTGAGAAGTTTGAGAGTGACCCGTCTGGGTTTGATTGAACCTAATCTCACGTATTTTTCTGCCGTACTATGTCCGTCCCAGTGGTTTGCGAGTCTGGGTAGGTGATTGAACATGATGAGTTCCTGGTCGCTTATGTGCCACGTAGCTTGTCCGGCCGGTGTGTGTAAGCAGACGATCCATCGCCAGTCATTTTCCCATTCAGTGTCCGCTTCATCGTGTCTACAAAGGTGCGCTGGGTATATTTTTGATAGGAGTGCCACTAGCCGGTCGCGTTCTTTGTACGCTTGGTTCTTCCAGTCTTTTTGGTTGGCAATCTCTTTGTCTAGTCCGAATATCATCCCCTCGAGGTTTGTTATTTCAGTCAGCACACTCATTTCAGAATCAAACTTGCCGTTTTCTACCAAGACTTTCTTCGTTTCTTCTTGGAGTATTGGCTTGTCTTCCATTTTATTTTTTGAATGTTAAAAACCACATGCCTACTAAAATTATGGATATTGCTCCGGTGTATTCCGGCCATCCTACTTTTCTCATCACAGTTGCCCTCCCTAGTTCGTATGCGATCGGAGCGAGTAGGAGTGTGCCGAATACTATTTTTGTCATTGGTGGTTGTTCATGTATTCGATGAGGGCTTTCTCTTGAAGCTCTCCCTTTTTCATGAGTTTATTGGCGGCAAATCTATCGGCTCTCAGTTTTACCAGCTCACTTATGTACACGGTTGTTATCACCTTTTTTTCTTGAAGTAATGCGTCCATTTTTGCTTTGGTCATTTGCTTTTGATTATATAATTATATAAGGTTTTGTCAAGAGTACAGCCTCTTTACAATCAGTTTCTTCAACTTCTTCCTTGCGCTCTCGTAGTCCCTCACATTGGCCGTTGCCGTCCCGAATCCCCACTCTCGTATCTTTTCTTCCGGCACGTTTGATAGTTCAATTATCCACATATTCCGGAACATCTTTTTGTGCGCTTGGGCGTTGTTTAGCCTACTTGTCCTCACGTTTTCCACAACGGCACCGAACATCATGTAGAACGCGGCTTCGTAAGTATTGTCTGTCTTCCGGTTCATACTGCTGGGGTGACCTCCTCCCATCTGGTTTCTTCACCGATAAACTTGGCGTAACGTCTTCTGATTACGTCACAAAATAGTCCGGAGAACTCCATGCAGTAGGCTATTCTGTCGAGTTGGTGAGCGGCAATTAAGGTCGATCCTGACCCTGCAAACGCATCGAGGACGATCTGATTCAAGTCGCTGGAGTTCTTTATAAATGGGGTCATAATTCCGACTGGTTTTGGGTTGGGTGGACGTAGTGTTGGGTATCTTTCTGGACGTTTTGGAGGGTACTACAACTCTTGATGCTCATCAGAATGCCCAGCAAGGCCTCTTTGGTAAGTCGCTGGAGTTCTTGATACCCGACCGTGTCGATCACTGTCCGGTTTGTCCTATCTCCGTAAAATGGAGGCCTCTCTTTTCCTTTGGCACAGTAGAGGACTGGTTCGTGTGTCCAATGGTAGTCGGAGTTGCCTATCACCATGTGCTTTGCCCATATGATCTGCTGTCTTACACGCCATCCTGCCGCCTCGAGGGCTTGTTGGAACTCGATGTGTGTACTGGATGCGTAGAAAACATACGCCGGACAGTTCGGAATGCTGTTCTCGGAAATATTTTCGAATGAGGCAAGCAGAAATTTGTTTAGTGCTTCGCCTCTCAGGTCGTCATTGGCGATCATGTCCCAGTCCTCACCGTTTGGGTTGCCCTCGTAACTTACACCGTATGGTGGATCGGTGACGACTACCGATGCTTTCTCGCCGTTCATGAGCTTTGCCATGTCCTCTGGGTTGGTAGAATCCCCACACATCAGGCGGTGTCTTCCGAGTTGGTATACTTCTCCGGTCTTGCTGATGGAGTCTCCCTCGCCGAGTCCTGGGGCTTCGTCTTCGTCAGTTTCACCGTATCGGGCTAGGATTTTGTTGGCATCGGTTGATTTCCCTAGGTCTATCGAGTATTTACTCAGGTCGATGTTGTCTTTGTACTGGTGCAGTAATTTGGCTAGGTCTTGCTCTACCCATGAGGCGAATCGTTCGTTATGGACTATGACCAGTTCTAGTGCCTCTGCATCGTCTTTTGGTGTCCGGTACTCCACTTTTGCCGTAGTCATACCCAGTTCTTTCATGGCTTCAAATGCGTGGTTGCCTCCGAGGATTGTCCGGTTGTCTCTGCCATCAATCAGGAGTGCGCCGAGTTGACCCCATCGTTTGATTTTGTTTTTCAGGTCTTCAAACTTGTCTTTGGTGATCGATCGGGGATTAACTGGGTACGGTGTGAGTTCGAGTAAATGTCTCTCTGTTACTTCTTGCATAGTGTGTTGAGTTGTTTTTTATAATCCATCAGGAGTAGTCCGAGTTCGGCCGTGTTGTATTTGGGACTCTGGGTACACATCAATCTTAGTCTCTCAAACTTGGCCGTGCCGAGTTTTTCGATCATGTATTGCTCGTAGTTGAATCCCTCGACCGTTTCGGTTTTGTGGTTCTCTATCTTTTGATGGCAAAATATGTCAATTGCATCTAGGTTGTCAAAGTCCCACCGTCCGGCAATGTCTCCTCTGCTGAAATAGTGGCTTGCCGTCATCAGCTTTTGTCCTGGAACGCCTTTGGCGGTCATCTCTGGCTCATATCTCCTATGGCACTTCTTGCATGTCCAGTCGGCCTTTATACGGACAATCAGGCTTACCACATCGTCAATTTCTCTCATCACCTTTGATCTCTCGCTCTGGCCGGTCTGTCTCAACGCTCTTCCTATCTTGGTATGAGGACTGCACAGTTTACAATGCTTTGGCTCTTCAATTACGACACCGTTGACCGGTTTGTAGTGACAGTCGCATTTGCATCGTTTCTTCTTTTTACTAATCCACCACATTTGATTTTCCGTATTTGAGTTTAATAAAATCTAGGACGGCAGTCAGAAAGTCGTTTACTTCTTTTTGTGTTGTCACCGGTTTGGTCAGGGTTCCCTCAAAAGGCTTTCCCCATTCTGTCTTAAAAAAGCCATCAACTTCTAAATCGGTGTACAGTGTCTCTCTTGCCGCCGGATAGGTTAGGTCGTAGGTTTTTCCGTATGGTGGTATTTCGAGCAGTATCATATAGGTTATGTGCTTGTTTTTACAAATCTCGGGATTTTGGTCGCCTTTATGCCTGAGATTATTTGACTATTTCAGTATTATGAGATGAGTTTTCCTTTTGCAACATCTCCTTTAATACTTCAATGCCTTGTTTTTGCTGTTCCAGTCGGACTTGGGACTTGATTATTTCCTCTTGAAGTTTACCTCTCAGCTCTTCTTGTTTGGGATCGATCAGCTTCAGAAGTGTCCGGCGGATCATGATCATTTGTGCCTCGTCTTCTACAGTTACTTTGATTGCATCTTCGATCACTTGTTCGATTATTTGTGCCTTGGTTTTCATATCTTATTTAATTATATAATACTTTTACGCCTCTCGTTTATGTAACTTTGCGCTAGGCTACACAAAGTTGATGATTATTCCGATGATTCCGAGAATAATACTCGCCAAACTGATCAAAAGTGCCGTGGTTACCGCCTGTTGTGATGCCGTATCGATGATCATCCCCTTGGTGATGTCTTTTCCGCACTTTGGGCATTTGTTTTCTTTTAGTTTGAACCAGTCCATTTACTTTTGATCTTCCGGTTTATAATCTGCGATCATTTTGTCAATAACTTTCAGGAAGTCGCGGTCTAATTTATCGTTGTGTTCGTTAGTAGCGATATTGTTTCGGGCATCAACGGCACCTTGAGTGTTTACCTTGGCTTTTTTCTCCATCATTCTCCAGTAAGCAGTATTGGCTTTGTATCGGATAACTCTTCCGGCGACCTCGTTCCGGTATTCTTTTAATAGGTCTAGATCTCCTTTTAGTTCGGTCATTTTGTTTTTTCTTCTCTAATTTCTGTAATCAGGCATTCGGTCGTGAGTATCATAGAAGCCACGCTGGCGGCGTTCTGGAGGGCGGCACGTGTCACTTTGACTGGGTCGAGGATTCCGGCTTTGATCATGTCTTCAAACTCTAGTGTCAGGGCATTGAATCCGTAGTTGGGGTCTTTGTTTTCCTCGACCTTGTTGACTACGAACCCCGCATCTTTGCCGGAGTTGCTTGCAAGCCATCGTAGTGGCTCGGACATGGCTTCTCGGACGATCTTGAAGCCTACCTCTTCGTCTGAGTTGTCGGCTATGAGTACGTCGATTGCCTTTCTTGCTTTGATTAGGGCTACTCCGCCTCCTGGGACTATTCCCTCGTCTATGGCCGCTTTGGTCGCTCCTATGGCATCCTTGACTCTTTCTTTGAGTTCGTTTACTTCCACTTCGGTTGCGGCACCCACCTTGATGATGGCTACTCCTCCGGATAGTTTGGCGATTCTTGATCCGAGGGCTTCTTTGTCAAATTCGGATGTGGCTCTTTTGTACTCGCTCTTGATCAGCTCGAGGCGTTCCTTTATGGCTTTGGGTTCGCCTTTGCCCCCGATTATTTGGGTATTGTCTTTATCTGCCCAGACTCTGTCGGCTTCTCCTAAATCTTCGATTCTGGCTGAGTCAAGCTTCCTGCCGGTGTCTTCTGATATGACGGTGGCTCCGGTGAGGATGGCTATGTCTTGGAGGATCGCTTTTCTGCGTTCTCCAAATGCCGGTGCTTTGACGGCTAGGCAGTTGAATGTTCCGCGCATCTTGTTGACTACGAGCATGGCCAATGCTTCTCCCTCGATCTCGTCTGCGATGATGACGATGTTTTTGGTTACTTTCATAGTGTCATCTAAAAATGGCAGGATGTCGTTTAGTGAGCTAATTCTCTGGTCGGTCAGTAAAATCTTGGGGGACTCTATTGTCGCTTCTAGGTTGTTGGGAGACTCTGAGAAGTAGGCGGACACGTATCCTCTGTCAAACTGCATTCCCTCTTTCTTCTCGATCTCGAACTCCATTCCCTTACTCTCCTGTACGGTCACGACTCCATCTCTTCCGACTGATTTGATGGCTTCGGCTATTTTCTTGCCGATTTCTGGATTCTGGGCGGATATTGTCGCTACGGACTCCCAGTCGTCTTCCTTGAGGTCTTTTTTGATCTTGGTGAGTTCTGAGACTACTGCGGCGACCGCTTTGTCTATTCCCCTCTTCATCTGCATGGGGTTGGCTCCGGCGGTGATGTTCTTCATTCCAGCAAGGACGATCTGCTGGGCTAGGAGGGTGGCTGTCGTGGTTCCATCACCTGCTATGTCATTGGTTTTACTGGAGGCTTCTTTGACCAGTTGTGCGCCCATGTTCTCGAACGGGTCTTCGAGGACTACTTGCTTGGCTACGCTCACACCGTCATGGAGGACTGTTGGTGATCCCCAGGCGTTGTCGATGGCTACGTTTCGGCCTTTCGGGCCGAGTGTGGTAACGACTGCCTTGGCCAATTTATTGACTCCGGCGACTAATTTGGTACGTGCTTCTTCAGCGAAAATGATTTGTTTTGCCATTTTTATTTGACTACTATTCCGAGGACATCCTCGAATTTTAATAATTGGTAGGTAACTCCGTCAATCTTCACGTCATTGATTCCCCACTTCTTGAAGAGGATTGTGTCGCCTTTTTTGACTTCGGTTTGGATTTCATCCGTCATTGCTCCTACTTCAAGGACTTTAGCGTACTCAGGGTGCGCATCCTGGTTGGGGAGGTACAGACCGGAGGCGGTCTTTTCTTTGACGATTGGTTCTACTAACAGGTAACCTTTTACGGGTTTTATGTTCATTTTTGCTTTGATTGTTAATGCTTTTGTTATTTTACTTTGTATCCTAATTTCTCGCAATTCCGGTATCCTGTCCAATGATACGCCCATCCGTTGGCCATGCCATAGGCGGTGGTCTTTATGTTCTCTTCTTGGTTATCTCGGAGGTCTTCTTGGCTCCATCCGGCGTTCTTTCTGATTGACTTCCATGTTCTGAGTTGGATTTGGCCAATGCCGCAGGATACGCCATTGTCTCCGCACTTTGTCTTTGTCGTAATCTCTCCTCTGAAATCCCTCTCAAAACCCTCGACTCCTGACTCCATATTGAGGGTGCATAGTAAGGTTTCGGGGTTAATCCCAAACTCTTTCGCATATTTCTTAGCCATCTGTATATTCGATGTCTTCTCATCTGCCAGACTAATAGTAAAACGATCGAGTTGTAAAGTCCTTGGATACTTGAAATCAGGAGCTTTTTCGATGTCTTCGGCCGGTGGCTCTGTTTCTGCACCTTTAATGTCGGGAGTATCTGTGGCTTGTTCGTAGCCCTTATAGTCAACTGAAACCTTTTTGATGTGTATTGGTTTGACATAGTTTGATACTAAAATGCTAATCAAAATTATGGGCAGTATGTATTTCATAGGAGTGAGACTTGTTTGGGAGCGAAGATATCCGTGTCTGTTTTGAAGTCAGTTTGCCAGTATGGATCTGATCTCATCACGTCGGCTACGGTCACCAGTTCCGGTGAGTGGTCTTCGACTCGGTTTCTAAATGTTTGGACTTTTTCAGGGATTTGGATTGTGCATTTGAGGAAGTCGGCTCCGCGTTGTGTGATCAGCCATTCGCCTTTGTGCCACTCTCCGTTGACCTTGTATTTGGCGATCAGGGCGTGGAAGCGTAGTTTTTGGAAGTTGCCGTATTGGCTGTGGTTTAATTTTAGCTCTTTTTTGCTCACCTTGTTCTCGCCGGAGGCGGATACGTGCTTATAGACCTCAATGAGAGTTTTTACTAACCCTGGGGTCAATTTGTGCCAGTATTTGTTCATGGCGGCTCCGCAGTGCGGACATTTTTCGGTTTGTACTTTCATATGCTTTATATGCTAATTCTTATTTAATTACATAAGATTTCGTTTGTCAACTGGATCAATGAGTGACACTTCTATTTCGTCCCATTTCCAGTAGTGCGGCTTGTATTTCGGCGATTGTCTTCTTCCTTTTAGGTAACGTGGGCAGTTCTGTTGGCTCCACAAGGCTCTGCTGGGCTGGTTCCGGTATCTTCGTCCCCATTGCTTTGATCTGGTGTTTGCATCGGCCTTGGAATATCCCCTGGGGGCAACTGCATGACCATGTGCCGTCTGCTTTGTGGATTACGGTGTACACGACTCCTGGGGTGCTTTCCGATGGGATTTTGAAAAACTGCGCCGGTTTCATTTTCTCATCCCGAAGTGTTCGACTGAGTAAATGCCACACTCTCCGACTCCTACCTCTGTGTATTCGGGGTTCAGGATGTTGTCGCGGTGTGATGGACTCTTCAGGTATGCCTCTGCGAGCTTTTTGGTGCTGTCGTAGGAGACTGCAATGTTCTCTCCGGCGGTGTAGTAGTTGTATCCGGCCGCTTTCATAAATACCCAAGGCTCTTGGCCATCTGGGCTTACGTGTTCGAAGTATCCTTTTTCTTTCATGTCACAGGCTTTGGCTCTGGCTGATTTGTTCAGGAGGTCGTTTTCAACTAGGGGTTTGAGTCCTTGGATCACTCTTTCCTTGTTTATCAGCCGGATCATGTCCGTGTACGAGGAGGTTTGAATGTAGGCTGGGTCGGTTTTTACGATCCGGTAATAGTAGTTGGAGCCGTAGAAGCCTCCGAACAGTCCGACTATCAGCCAGGTAAATGAGAGTATTATTTTGTTTATCATTCCATGTCTCCTTTCACATGATCTAGTTTGATATCTTCTACATCATGCTCATAGTCGATGATGTCTTTTTTTACCTCTTTCAGGGCATTGTCTATGCTTTCTTCGGAGTGTCTCATTTCCGATCTCATTTCAGTCGATTGCTTTGAGATCACTCCTGGTATGTCGTTGAGCATTTCTTCCTGCTCCTCGTCTATTTGGGTGATGTCGATGGTGATTATTCTGTATTGTTCCATTGTTTTTATTATTTATAATACCCTTGCAGGCGTTTTAGTCCTTTTTCACGAGGGTTCATGAGTAGTAGATCGCCTTGGCCGACTAGTTTTTCGGCTCCGGCTTCGTCAATTATGACCTTTGAGTCGACCTGGGTTGATACCATGAAGCTGACTCTGGTTGGGAAGTTCGCTTTGATTAGTCCGGTGACTACGTCGACACTCGGCCTTTGGGTCGCTACGATCAGGTGGATGCCGACTGCTCTGGCTTTTTGGGCGAGTCTCACTATCGATTTTTCGATCTCTTTTTGCTCCGGTGATAGCATCAGGTCGGCGAGTTCGTCTATTACTATGACTAGGTAAGGCATGTCGTTTTTGTTCTTGCGGTACTCTTCTATGCTCTTTACCCTCATGTCTCTGAGCTGTTTGTAGCGGCTCTCCATCTCTTCTGTTGCCCATCCGAGGGCGGCGGCGGCATCTTCTGATTCGGTGATGATGTTGTAGATCAGGTGGTCGTCATTCTCGTAGTCGATGAACTCTGTACGCTTGGGGTCGATCAGCATGAGCTTCATGCTTTCCGAGTCGTTCTGCTTGATCAGGGTGTCGATGGCTACGTTCATGAAGACTGATTTTCCTGATCCGGTGGCTCCTCCGACTAGCAGGTGAGGGGCTTTGGCCAAGTTGATGTGTTTGGATTTTCCGTACACGTCTACTCCGATCGGGATGTTCATCGTGTCTTTTTGGATGAGGTCTTCTGTCCAGGGAGCTACTCCTTGGCTTGAGTTGCTTATCTCAAATCCTACTAGGCTTGTCCCTGGGATCGGGGCTTCGACCCTCACCGATTTGGCGGCAAGTGCTTGGGCTATGTCTTGTGCGTGGCTCGTAAACTGGCTCATTCTGATGCCCCTAGATGGCTTCATTGTGTATAGGGTAACATTTAGGCCTCGATGTGTCTCGTCCATTTCTACGGCCATTCCGAACTCTTTAAGCTTGGCTTTGATTTTTTGCTCTTCAGTCAAGGTAGCATCCTCTACCATTGCCTGTTCGATAAATTTGACATCACGCACCTCTCCGGTGAACTTTGTCCGGTGGCTTACTTTGGGTAGTGACTTGAAGTCAATCTTTCCGGCGGTGTAGTCGACCCAGGCTTCTTTGCCTGAGTACATGTCCCCGAAGTTTGGTAGGTAGCGGTGATTCTCGTCTGCGAGGGTCACTATCACGTCTGTGTAGAGGCTGAAAAAGTAGAGTCTGTACTCTGGGTGCTTATCGAAGACGATCTCATATTCGTCTATTTGGGAGCTTCCATCTCGGTTCTGGGTCTTCTTAATCTCTCGGAAAATCATCGAGTATGGAGCTTTGCCGAATTTCGCCTGGACTGTCAGGTAGTTGAACATTGCTTGCATCGTGTAGTCCGGTTGCTCTTCTTCTTTGTCGGAAAATGAGGCGACTACCTTGTGGTCGGTGATTACGATCCCCTTTTCTTCTTCGGTCACAAGGTCGCTGATGGCTTTGACAGGTACCGGCAACTGCTCTCCATCAAATCCGTGGTCGGTGACTGTGTTCAGCTCGACTCCTATTACTTTTCCTAGTGTTGGCTCTTCTGCCTGGTAGAAGCTTATGGCGGCGTGGAAGTCTTTGATGAGTTGTTCTCTTGATCCGGTCTTTCCCCAGTCGACTTCTTCGTCTTTGATCTTGTTGATGAACTCCAGTCCGGCATCTATGGCCTGATCCCAGTTGCCTTGTTTGTAGTAGATTTCGGCGGCTTTGTGGAATGCTTTGCCTACGCTGGCCACCATTGAGCTTTTATAGTCCCATTGGCCTAGGATGTAGTTTTTGAAGAATTGCTGTTGATTGGCGCAGAATAGCTTCATTGAGCTATAGGAGAGGTGTTCGATGGGCAAGTTTACTTCGTTCATTTTGCTTTATTTTCGTTAGTATTCTCTTTAACATTACCATCTTTTTGCGCATTATCTAGCTCCTCTTTTGGATCAGGTTCGACCGGTTTGGTCGGGACATTGATGTCCTTACCAGATGCCTGGGGTTTCTTCTCTTCTTCTTTTTTAGCCTTGGCCTTTGCTATGAAGTCTCCGATGGCGGTCTTGTCGGCTCCCTTGATGATGACACTCTTGCCATCTTGGGTCGGTTGGGCTACTATCTCCCCCTCTTCGACTGGTCGGTCTTCTGCGACCTCTACGATGTCTGACGCGCTTCCGAGTACCTCTGGGATGTAGGTCTTCACTATCATGCTGATGACTCCGTATCTCAGTTTGAGGTTGCGATTCACTCCTGGCTTCCAGCCGACTTTCAAGGCACCTGAGCTGGATTTGGTGTATCCGGATAACTCTGCGCTCTCGAAGCTCATGGTTTCCGCGTACTTCTCATCTCCCTTGGTGACTGTCGCTATACAGGTTCCGCCTTTTTCAACTTTCATCTCGTACTGGATTCTCCAGCCGTGTTCGCGGAGTCGTCTGATGATGGACGATCCCCATAGGTTGATGTTGCCGTTCACTATGTAGAGCGACTTCATGGCTTCGACCGGTTTCATTCCCATTTCGTGTCCGGCTTGGAGGATCATCGTTAGCTGAGGCGCATTGGTGATGTAGCTAGGTATGGCTTTCGAGGTGAAAAACACTTGGCTCATGTCTTTCATCTGCGCCCACACTTGCGGATTAAAATATCCTGTGGTTACTAATTCTGTCTTTGGCTGTTCGCCGTTTTGGTTTGGTTCCATTTTTGTGCGTTATTTACTAATTATTTTGCTATCGGGGAGATCAGTTGGGTCTTGGTGACCTGGACTGTGATCTCCATCTCTCTCACCGCTTCTGGGTATTTTACCGCTTTGGCAATTACGTCCATGTTGTTTATACTCCAGACTATCGCGATGATGGCTATCAGGCCTAGCGCGCCTTGTAGCATGTATTTGGCGACTGTCAGACCCTTTTTGATGTCTTCTCTGACCTTGATCGCTTTCTCTTTGTTGTTCATTTTGTTTCCTCCTTTCTGTTTTGTATGGCTTCTTTTATTAACTGACGGGCTTCGGCCGCCTTGAGTCGTTTGTCTTTGTATGCGAGTCTTCGGATGTCGTTGTGCATTTTTTCATCGACATGGAAGCTTAGGTGGTGGCGGATTTTCTTTTCCATTATTAGTAGGCTCATCTTATTTGGCTGTTGAGTAATTTGTTTACCGTGAGTTGTAGGCGGTAGGCGATCTCTTCGAGGATTGTGTTGTACAGTTTTTTCATTTGTTTTGCTTTGTTTGCTAATGCTTATACCTACATTATTGCGTATTTGCGTTATTTTGTCAAGTGCCAACTGCTTGTTCATAATTTGGTGGATTCTCTGCCTAGAAACTCCAAAAAGCTCACCGACCTCCTTTAATGTCTTTCCTGATCTTTTCAAGTTAAGCATCTCATCAATGTCAATTACCCTATTTCCATGTTCTTTAGAGTGGCATGTCCAACACAAGGTCATTAGGTTGTCTAGCGACCGGTTCATCCTATTTAGCCCAAGTCTCCGACTTCCATCGATATGGTGGACAATTATGTCTTCCTCCTCGCCACACCTCACACATTTCCACCCATCTCTCTCTAGGGCTTCAATGTTTTCCGGAAAATTCTTCGGGTATGTCTTTCTTATTTTGTGCTTGTTTGCTTGGTTCATCAACTCATTTATACCACCTTTGAAGCCACTTGACATTTGACTTTACATGTTCCATAGTGGACTTGACGCCAGTTAGGTGTCCGTCTATAATCTGTGTTGTAATCAGCTATTTTCCGCGTGAGCTGTGTCCGCAACACAGCACAGCTCAGACGAAAGGTAGCTTTTTTAATGTACACAAAGAAAATAGGCCTCTCTTCCGAACAAATCCCCTTAGGGTGGCATGATCACCTAGTTGAGAATCAGCTTGTCGGCGGCGTATTCCTTGTCTTTCTCGAGGGTCGCAATCAAAAAGAAATCACCCAAAAGACAAAACTTCTCCATGCTTTTTGCAAAAATCTGTCGAAAATATCAAAGAAAACCGGTTAATTCCGGTTCTTTTTGTTGTCTTTGACAACACCACGCCGGAGAGTGGTCAAGATTTCCGGCCGAAGCCAACTCGACGATAACCATACTGGGAAGAAGCAACAAGTACAACACGTAGACTACAGGTAGAAAAAGTACAAGATGCTTCCCAGGAGGGAGGAGGAGAGGAGCAAGGGGGGGGTGGGAAGACATAATTTATTTCCGATCCTCCGGAGGAATAGGAGGAATAGTCAAACGTGCCAAAATGTACTAATTATCGAAAAAAAATTAGGCAACGGCAGGATCAACCTTTTTTTGGGCGATGTTTACCAGCTTCTTCACACAGCCGATTAGGTTGCTCGTAGTGTCACGATCTATTATTCCGGCCGACTCGAGTCCTCGGAAGTGCTTTATAAGCTTTGTGGAGGTGGTTAATACGATTCGTTCCTCCAAAGGTAATTTTTCGAAGTCTACAGTTTCCACTTTATTTACCGGCTACGGTCTTTTTGCCCAGGTCGTATATTCCACACGCCGAGGCTCCTATGAGAATTGCTAATAGAATATCGACTTTGTACGCTATTCCCAGTGCCACACCGACTACGATGGCTATCAAAGGCAGGAACCGGTCAGAAATGACGTTTATCCTTTTGATGACCTCTACGATGACGTAGGTGGCGGCTGACAGGGTAGCGACTATGGTTGTTGGATCGGACGTAAATTGGATCATTTTATTTTTGATTGTTAATAATGGAATCTAATCTTGAACTCATTACGGTGTCGGTTATTTTCATCGAGCTGATAGTTTCTTTAATTGATTTTGTTTCTAGGACATACTCGGTAAGGATTTTGTTTGTGTTTTGGACTTCATTTGTTAGAACTCTTAGGTCGGACTTTGTAGAAGCCCAGGAAAGGGCAACACCAACTAGTAGGGTAGCAAACGGGAGGACTTCCTTTATTTTGGACAAGGTAATTGCATCTTCTTCGTTTACTCTATTTTCGGCAGGTGTTGTCATTCTTTTGTTTTCTGATCTGGTTCCAAATATTACTAATTTCATTAAACAGCTTTTTGCGCATGTTTACAAGTGAGTGGTTATTGGACTTTATTGATAACATTTAATAAATCGGTTTTCAGATTCTCTATTTTAATTCGGCACTCGTCTTGAACCTTTGCCAACTCGGTCGCGTGATTTGTTTTCAGCGTTACTATCGACTTATTTTGGGTATTCAACGCTTCCCCGAGCCTTAATACTTCTGCTCGAAGTGACAGTAACTCATCTCCGCCAACACTGTCAAAGTCTACGGCAAATGCTTTGCATATTGCTCGTCCGATAGCGTTGGCGATCAAATCAGTGTTTGCGAGTAAAACCCTGTCGTGGGGATCAAGCACCTGACCCATCTCAATTAAAACGCAGGGGGTCTTTGCTGTTAGGTATTGCCAGATGTAGTACTTCGCCATTCCGGCTGTCACGATATTTTTGTTTACAATATCTGTCTCGGAAAAATATACCTCATCAAATACTTTTTTGATCCGGAGACTTTCTTGCCACATGGCATCGACTGACTTGTCCCCTGACCCTACCATTCCCCCTCCTTTATCATTCTGCACGTCCATGTCTCCATGTAGTGCCAATGCTAGGTCGAAATCTTTTGAGGTGATCTGTGGGTCGTCATTGGCATTGGCATCGGATTGGGTTACTTCAAATCCTCTATCTCTCAACACGGTACTCAATCTGTTGGTGATACGAATCGTCAGTTCTTGCTCTCCGGCCGTTCCAGTACTCCCATGCAAGGATGCTATCGAGTTGAATTTTATGTTGATGTGTCCGGCAATCAAAAGTATTTTTTTCATTTTTGTTTTAATTAAATAAAATTGACAAATTTAGGACCACCGCCTGGAACGAATGTCATTGTCCCGTCTGTAGTAAATTTGTGGAATGTCTCACTTCCTACCACTGTTTTTGTACCTCCGGTGCAGTTTCCAAAATCTGAAGTTATATAGCTTATGATGACTAGACCACTTCCTCCAGCACCACCGTAAGACCATGTCGTTTCACCAGCTCCACCTCCGCCACCGCCTGTGTTGGCCGTTCCTGCTACTGCTTGAGAAATGTTATAGTTTCCACCATTTCCACCTCCACCATTTCCACCTGACCCCATGGTTCCTCCGGCGAATACACCACCCCCCCCACCTCCACAAATCCATCTAGTTCCGCCAATGTCTTGTCCTGCGTTTGTGGCGGCGAGCATCGCTGAATATGTTGAAACTCCAAGTCCACCATCACCACTTTTTGTTGTTGACCCTGAATTTCCTCCGCCCCCGACTCCTCCACCACCTCCGGAAGCATATACGTTACCTGGTGCGGCTCCGTTTCCTCCACCGTATCCTTGAGCCGATCCTGCTCCTCCAGTTCCGTTATTTCCTCCACCTCCGCCACAACCTCCTTGTAAACCGTTTGCGTTTTGAGAACCACCGCCACCACCACCCAAGGCTGTTATTGTACTAAATACAGAATCTCCTCCGGCACCTCCAGCTCCGGCAACTCCTCCTCCGGTTCCACCTGCCCCAATCGTCACTGAGTATGCCTGAAACAAAACAGCAAACGCGGCGTTATATTGCAGTCCTCCGGCACCTCCGCCACCGCCTACGTTAGGACCAGCTCCTCCTCCGCCTCCTGCTACGACTAATACTTTAATGTTTGGCATTTATGGTAATTCAAATCTTAATTCGATATAGAGTCCTTTTGCGGCAGTTGTCGAAACGGCATCAATGTCAACGGCAATTATGTCTCCCGTGACAACATCGTCTTTGGTAGTGTCAATTACCGCCGGTGTGGCGGCTGTCGAAGTGTCTGTCTCTCCCGAGTCGATGGTCATTTTGGTGGAGAGCATATCGACCGAATCTGTCTTATTTCTTAGTTGAATATCAGTCGTATTGGTTGTACCGGCGGTATAAACCGTGGCGGCGACACCAGTGAGGTTCATTCCATTGAGTTCGGCTGGAACTCTAAAAAATGCTTTACCATCAGCTACTGCCGTGTCCGTTCCTGCATCGAGTACTTGAATGCCTACTATAGTTGGTTTTCTGTATCTTCCGGCACCTTTCATTTTTACATCGAGACCAATGTCCGTGTCTGATCCAGTTGGATATAGTTCCGGACTTGCTCCTGTTGCTGAATTCTTTGCGTTTAATTTATTGACAGCAGAAGCGGCCGCTACTGCTCCTAGTATGGCCTGTGGGACATAAAGATTTGTTCCACTTTTTGGTTGGATCGCAATTTCGACAGTAACTATTGGATTTGGCACTGAAACCGCTCCTGTCATGACAACTGTGGTCAAACCTGTTCCGGCTGAGTATGAAGATGAGACTACCGTATCAATGAGGGTATTGTCCTGACTAAATCTGACAATTCTTCCTGCGGTATAAACGGCTGTTTTATTGGTTTTAACCGTAAAACTGGCGGCACTCACGTACGCTAAGGTTTGCTGTTCGTCAATAAATCCCTCAATCAACGCATCCACAATGTTGTTTATATACTCAGTGGCTTGCATCACCTCAAATGGGGTGGTGTTAATATGCTCGAACCCGACACCTCCGTTTAGGTTGGTGTAGTCTCTGATCAATCCTGAAATAGTTCCGGCTCCGGCATCTTTTTCTGCGTAATAAATGTGTTCTTCTTGGGCTTCTCCGGCTTTCAAAACAATTACTCCAGGTGCTTCTGTAGGGACTGGAGTGAGTGATGCGGAGGTCACTTCGGCGGCTGAAATCGTGGCTGACAGTACTCCTCCGAAATTATTGTCTGCTCTTAACAATTTGTTTTTCATACTTTTAGTTTATCTTTTATAATCACGTATCACAAGTTTTGTCCTATATTACGTTCTCGGAATTAAATACCTCCGTTGGTAATAGGAAGGCTTCACCGCGCATGGATACAAGTACGAAGTCGTCTTGTGATCCCTCTTTTGTGATCTCAAATCCGAGTGAGTTTCCAATTTCGTAAATCTCTTTTCTACGTGTTTTGTCGAGGTCTGATGAGCTTGGAGGCGCACCGGTCGATACACCCCATCTCACGGTTCCCCATTTTACGATTCCCCATCCGGTCTGAACAATGCTCGAGAATTGTTTTTCATCGATTGTTGTGGCTCCATCAAGGATCGTTTTTAGTTTGAGCATTCCTTTGATTCTGAAAAGTCTCAGGTCTACCCACTTCCAAATTTTTTGCTGTCCGGAGTTTCCTAGATCTTCATTTCTTGTTTTTATGGTTGTGACAATTGCTGTGCCATCGTAGTTGGCCAGTTGACCCTCTACTCCAAATTCGAACACATTGTCGTCATCACTGGCTCCGGCATATAGTCTCTTTTTTCCGTCTGCTCCATCCCAGACAGCCCAGCACTTGACGTGGGCATCTGCGCCGTCCCACTTACCCAGGAAAGCTAAATATCTTCGATCATATGGCAGGATCATGTCATTGTAAGTTGCACCTCTCGATCTACATGCTAGGAGGTATCTTCCATTGAAGTAAACTCCCTCAGCTTCACTCAAATATGCAGGATCGATGTTGTCGTACAAACTTTGGACTCTTCCCTCAGTGAGTGAGGTTGTGCGGATAGAAGCGGCAAAGTTTGGCTCATATCCTAGGATTCTCAATTTTCCATCGGAGTCTAGGAATATCACGTCGTTTTCCATGACCACCATACTTCCTGGTGCGCCACATCCTACGTAGGTGATCAATTCTTGGAGGATCGCATCTCCATTGGTGCTACTGAAATAAAATTGATGAACTGAGTTTTGTTTACAAACGATGATTTTGCTCTCAAATGGAGCCAGACCACTTATTCCTCCATCGTTGTCTCCGGCTCTCACGTCGACCCATCCTCCGTTGTGGACTGGACTGAATGATTCGTATTTATCGCCAGTTCCGGAGTAGTACAGCCTATCCCTCGATGATGGGTCACCTGCGCCCACTAGGGAGCCTCTCAACTGTTCCCAGACCTCTACCACGATACCATCGGTGCTGTCTCCATCGGGTGGTAGCCAAACTTGGGGGATAACAGTTCCATCATCTACCCAGGTGATTGTAGTTCCGGATGCTGGTTGGTCGATGTATTTCATCAATGTAACTCCGGTACCTGTTTTATTTCTACCGTAAATGTTGTACCCGATTACTTGGGATTCCGTCCTGCGTGTGAATGCTACGCTGTTTTTGTTTGTCGTGTCTAGGACAAGATTTCCGTTTGCGATGGCAACCTCTGTGGCTGGAAGTGATTGGCCTTTAGCTGTGACTGTAGTCACTGTGTAGGTGTACTCGGCGGTTCCTGGGGTTCCTACTGGGGTGACTGCAAGTCCGGCCGGTGCGGCGACTGCGGTAAACCTTTGCAATCCTCCGGCACTTGTGTACTTGGTGAAATCATCGGCTCCGTTGCCAAAATAGATCGCCGATCTCATTTTTACTCCCCTGGTACGTAGGTCAACCGTAAATGTTGCCCCGGCAACCGAGTCCCATGCGCTTGTGGCTGAGTTGTAGTCTCGCAGGACACCGTTTGAAATGGCGAGCATTTTATTGACCGTAATTCCGTTTTTGAATGGGAATAAACCGTCTACCTGCGCTCCACCGACTGCATTTCCAAGCTGGACACCACCTCTTCTTGGTCTGATTGATCTTTTTCCAAAAAGCTCACCGTTTATCATACTGGCTAGTTCCGTACCCCTCAATTCGGTCGCTAGGGAGTAGGTGTTGACTCCGGAGTTAAAACCATCAAACATCCATCCTTTGTTGGGTAGATTTTGTCCTCCTGTGAGTGGTGTGTATGGAATCATTTGTTTTTAAGGATATTTACGCCTAAAACCCATGTACTTGAGGTAATGTTGAATTCGTTTTGGGTTGCCGGTATTGTCTTCGGACTGTTGGTCTACCACTCCGGCGAGGCGTTTATTGTACAAATTGAACAGTCGATTTCCTTGGCCATCGAGGTATCGTCCCCATTGCACATAGGCGGCCGCAAGGGTCGCTACGACCTTTCTGTATCGGTCTGGGATCGGGAATGTGTCGGTTAGTGTGGTGATTCTGGCTGGAATATAGTAGTACCACATGTGGATTGCTTGTCCGGTGGTCACATCTTTGGTGAACACGATATAAAGCTCATCCGGTGTCATGTAGAAAAAGTTTTTACCCACGTACTGGGATTCGTTTCGTTTGCTCCAGTCGATCGGCAGGATCGGCTCTGTTGAGCTTCCAAGGGTGATTTCTTTGATGCCTCCTGGTTGACGAATATCCGTGATGGTGGCGATGCTGTATCTGTTCAGGGCGTTGCCGTCAGTCGTGATCGTGGCATTTTCTTTGACCAAAAATGGGAACTTGCGCTCATTGGCAAAGTCTATAACCGCATCGTTGTAATGATTTATTCTGGGAGTCGTGACGTTAGGTGTTGCCTCACCCAATTCTCTTGAGAGATCACCGCATCCGTTTTGTAGCGTAACCGACATAGTATTTTTTAGCTAGGTACTATGTTTGTGCGATTATGCTTTTTTTGCGAGTCGTTTATTATAATAAAGATTCGCTTCGACTTGGACGAATCCCTCTAGTTTAATCTTCGTGATGTGCTGTGGAAAGAAAACATTGAAGCGGACATCTTCCGGATTGCAGAATATGTACCGTGCTTTCTCTTCCAGAGCCTTTATTACTCTTTCGTATTCAGGCTTTTCTAAATGCTCTAGTACGTCCATTATAACAACTCCGTCCCAATTGTCACCTGTCCATTCGTAGTTCTCGCCTACAACCTTTACTTTAGCCTCATGTTTTTTGAATCTCCACTCGGCGTATTTCATAGTTTCGCTTCCCTCAAGGTCGAGGTATGTCACATCACAGTCTGCCTCTTTGGCCAGTCTGATGCTGTATTCTCCGATCCCTCCTCCAAAATCAAGCACCTTTTTGATTCCATACGAGTCGGCCATGTCCACCATTAAATCAACTAATGGCGTGATCATACTTTGGTATTTGGTCAGGTCGAATTGATACCAGTCTGTCTCCCTATAAAATCTCATCACCTCTTCGTGGTTGAGTTCCTTGTGCTGTTTTCCCCAGATCCACGCCAATTCGTACACAGCGGCCTTGCACCTCTCTTTGACGAGTTCCACCGGCATTTGGTGGTACTCCACAAGGTCGTTTAATATTTGTTTTCCTCTTTCGGCTTGGTCTATCATATTTCTGGGTTCCAAATTTCGTCAACATCTTGCTCCGGACGATCCTTTGCATATGCTTCGTAGTCCTTTGCATCGTACTCATACTCTCCGATGTGTTTCAGGTCGATCGTTGGGTCACAGAAAATCTTAAATCCTGCCTGTTGGGCTTTGTGGCAGAAGTAAACATCCTCTCCCATGTCCATTTCATGGTATTTTCCGTAGAAGAAATATGGAGGTTTGATTGCTTTGAGGACTTTGGTGTTGATCAGCATAAATCCGGTGGCAACTGAGAAGACTTCGAAAGGTTTTGTTTTTGGCCAAAGTCTCGGAATAGTGAGTGTTTTGCCCATCTTTTGAGCGATTACTGGCGCGTGGGGTGGTTGCTTCCGGTAGTACAATCCTCCGACTACATCTAGATTCAGGCTCATGAGTCTGTTCAGGGCATCACCTGGGAACTTCATGTCGCTGTCGATGAACATCAGGTAATCGAATCCCTCGTCAACGGCTTGCTGAGCTATTTTATTGCGCGAATCGTGAATCAGGGAAGCTTTGCGGATCAGCATCTTCGCATCGTACTTCATGTCGAGTTGGGCTATTGTAGCCACTAGGGAGGTCGTAGTTTCTATCTTCAAGGTGTCGAGGGCTGGGATTCCGATCAAGATATTCTTTTCAAACGTGTGTGCATTTTTATCCATAACTACAGTTTATTTCCTATTACATAAGATTTCAACCCCCTCTATACGATGAGGCTGACAACTTCAATCCGCTCCCTGATCCACCACCTTTTACCATACTCAATATCCTGTCTCTCTCTTCTTTGGTGCTAGTTTGTTTTTTCTTCAAATTGTCGATCAGTCCTTGGACATCGACCTTGTTATTGGGCGTTGAAATGCTTACGTCTGGTGTCGCTTGTTTGAAATTGAACGTGATCTCTTTGCCGGTCTTAGGATTTTTGAATGATGACAATTTCGGTGGTTTTCCGAGTCCGGTGGCTATTGACTCATACGCGCTTTCGATCTTGTTTTTGAGAGCGAGTTTTTGTTTGGCGGTCATTCCCGATCCACTTCCGGCTTTTGATTTCAGGCTCTTCACCTCATTAAGTAGTTTTTCGGCTTCCTCGGCTGTAATTTGTCCATCCTCATAAACTTTCATGATGTTGTTTGTTCTAGTTGTCAGGTCTGATGCGTAGGACGATTTGAGTTTCTTGTCAAGTTCTTTATTGCCTGTTAAGGTTGGTACTTTTACTGGGGTGGTGATGTCTATAAAGCTGACATTGCCAGTTTCTTTGTTTATGATCCGGTATTTCTTCCCCTCAGCTGTTGATGCTCCTTTTACCTCAGCCAGTTGTGTTGTGTCACCCCCGAGGTCTACATTGGCTCTGACTACTTTCCTCACCTTGGAAATTAACGATGTGACGGCATCGGCTTTGTCGGAGTCTGGCAAATCTTGATACTCTGTTGAGTTAAATAGGGCTTCCATCTGCATCGACAATTCCTCTCCAGTCTTCGCCTCGAGGACATTTAATTGCTCTGGGGTGAGCTTCAATTTATCGCCTTGGATAGTCTGATCCTTTTGGAGTTTGCTTGGCACTACGTTGTGTCCTGCTTCGTTCAGGCGGCCTAGTTCATCGGTGACCGTATTTCTTATCGGTGTCTTCGAGTTGAATAGATCGTAGAATGCGGCGGCTCCGGTTGGTTCCTGCTTCATTGGATTACCGAGAACATCTCGTTTTTCGATGTTTTTGTTTCTTAGTCCTGGTAAGGAGTTGGTAATGTAGTCCATCATGGTGTTGTTCTCGCGCTGTGAAGCATCACCGGCTTTGGCCGTGTCTTTGATGATATTTGGTATCACGGAGGCAACTTGGTTACCGATGTAGCTCTTGCCATATCTAGCTGGGTCTGTGATGGCATTGAGTGGCTGTTGGACACCGGCGAGGAATGTTTGACTGAGTTGGTCTTTGGCCAATCCTCCGGCGTATGCTCCGGCTTTCTCTATTGTGGTTCCCTCTTTACCCATCGCTTCGTTGTATTTGGCTCCGGCGAGCATGACTAGGTTTTGAGGACCAATAGAATTTACTGATCTCCATTTCCCACCCACAAGGACTGAATTTGCCATCTTGCCTTGTGCCGCCCACAAGTCGGCTTCTTTTGCATCTTTTGGCTGTCCGGTCATCAATCCTTGGCTCATTAGGTATGCTCCGAGTCCGAACAGTCCTGATCCTACGACCCCTCTTCCTATTTCCTGTGCGGCTTGGCGTTGTAGTTCAGGTACGTCGCTCACAACTACCTTTCCGGCTTTCATAGCTCCTTTGATCAACCCGATCGGGGAGTAGGCTATTGTTTTCTCTACGATTGACGATGGTACTCCAGTAAATGGTGCAAGGACTTCGGTTACTACCTTGCCTACCTCGGCTCCAGCTTTCAATTTTGGACTTGATGCGACTCTTTTAATTGAATTGGCGACTTCGTTTAGGACGTTTTTGTCATGGAATGTGGCGTAGTTGGCATCATTTAAGGCTGTTTTTAGCATGTCCTCTGTCGGATTTTTGACCAGTTTTTCGATAAACTTTCCATCACCCTGCTTTCCGGCGTTTATGGCGGCGGCTCCGGCGGTGTCGTACAGCGATCGGGCATAAGCGGCGTGCCAGAAAATCTTATCCTCCCCTGATAGTGGTCTGAATACTGCCTCCGTGGCTCCTTTGAGGAATTTCTCTACTGGGTTATTTCCCCAAGTGATTTGTTTAATGTCGAATTTACTGATTGACTCTTCCGGATCAAATCCGTATCTGATTACGTCAGCCATTGCTTTTGTTCCTTTGATGGCTCCTGGAACGATCCCTTTCAAGGTGGTCGTCATTGATCTTTGTCCGGTTCGTAGGGACATTATCATGTCGGCAACACTTGCTACTGGGTCTTTGGCGATTTCGGACGCACTCATAATGGCGTTACCGAGCAGGTTTCTTTCGTGAGTCCTGAGTGACGTGAGTAGTCCGGCTTTCCAAACCGTTATGGCTTTGTCGGCAAGTGTTGATGGAATGAAGCCATTTAATGTCTGTTGTAGCTTGTTCAGGGCGATATTTTTTTCTCGTCCTTTGAGTTTGTCGGCTTGATCTACCAGTTTTGTGATTAGTTTGGTTTGCTCTCCGGTCAACTCTGGAATCTTCTTCATGGCGTTGATGTTGTAGTTCTTGATCTTGGCGGCAACACTCAGGGCAATCGCTTGTGGACTCATCTTATCGATCATTGAGTAGGCTTGGACGGCACGTCCTAGCTCTTTTCCATGTTCGGCTAGATTGTTGTATAGGTTGGCCGCGGCATCGTGTTTACCGGCTTTGTCTAGGTTGATGGCCTCTTGAATTGTCGCGGCGACTTTTTGGTCGAGGTCTGCTACGTTTTTGAAGTCGATGCTGGCTCCATTTTCTAGGAGGGCTTTCGCTTCTCCCATGAGTTTTGTGTTTGGCTTTTGGGTATACGTGCCATTGACTTTGGCTTTTGTCTCCGGCGCAACAATTGGGGCTTCTTTGACGGATTTGGTAAATCCGAGTAGTTTCTCCACGTCGGTTGTTGGAGTTTTAGGTGGAGTCTCTCCACTTGCTTGGGCGATTATCTCTTGAGCCGTTCTTCTTTTTGGTTTTGATACACCCTCTGGTAATGTCGGTTCTACTTTTGGTGTTGTTACCTCGGTGATTATTTCTTGGGCGGTTTTGGGCTGTCCGGCTTGTGGTACTTCTGTTGTAATGTCAGTTTTGGGTATATCTGGTGCTATCGGTGTTTCAAGAGCCGTTTTAGGGGCATTAAGGTCAGCAGTAGGTTCAACTTTTGCGGTCAAATCTGCTTTACCTTGTAAAATCTCGTCAATTTTTGGCAAATAACTCTCTAATTCCCTGACCAATGTTCCCATCTCTGGGTCTTGGCGAATGGCATCCATCAGTTTGGCGTTGTACAATCCGTCACTTTTTGTCAGTCCGGATGTATCGAATGCTGATTGGTTGATGGCGGCTCTTAGTCCCTTGAGGTTGTCGATCGCCTCTTTGGGGTTTATGTCCAACTGATCGATGGAGTTTTTAATGTTGGTTTCAATAAGGTTTTTCAACTCGGCGTTCATCTTTCCCTCATCTGTGGCTTTCATTATCACGTCCATGATGGCGGCTTTATTTTTGGCGGTGGTGAGGTATCCGGCGGCCATGAGTCCCATTCCGGCGGTATTTGGATTAAATCCGACTCCGGTAATGTTTCCGTTCTCGTCTTTGTTTATTTGGATTCCGGCAAATGCCCCAGGAGCTACTTGAGCTGATTTCTCGAGGTACTCTCGATATTTAGGTAGATAGTCTTTTCGGACGAGTTTGTTTCCACCTACGTCAACCATTGGTGAGTCTCCTTTGGGCATCACACTTCCACCGGCGGCCAATACTGGTTCCTCTACTACATTTGGCTTGTATTTTGTCTGGTACTGGTTTGAGCCGATTGCTTTCATCATGTTGTCCATCTCTTGCTTTATTTCTGGGGGCGCACTCTGATAGTCGTTTAAGAGCGATCTGATCCATCTTTCAGCCTTTCCTTTGATACTTCCGGCACCTTTCATGGCGGCATCGGTTCCTAGTTCGGAAACGGCGCCGAATGCAACTTGACTGGCCAACTCATTGATTTTTTGGTCACGGGTCATTTGATCGTTCATGTTGGCTATAGCCTGGATCGTTCCCTCAGCTCCGCCTTTCATGATTCTTCCTATAACAAAATTGGCCACTTTACTGCTTGTTTGAGGCAAATCGAGAAGCTTTGACGTTCCTGGGAATATTGTTTTCCATGTTGGATTGTTCACAAATCCGACCATCTCTCCGGCAGTTTTGGCCGGATCAAACTTGATTCCGGCAATGTCCATTTCTTTATTTGGGACGTTGGTGGCTACTTCATCACTTCCCGACACGCCTTTAATGTATCCAGCGGCGATTCTTCTGACTAGATCGTCATTGGTGTTTACGTTAGGGTCTGGGCTGATGAGTCCTGGTCGTCCTATCTTCACCGGTGACGATGCCACTGCATTTACACCTTGGCTAACAGGATTGATTGTTGTAGCAATTTGTCCGGTTCCAAACACTCCCTTGACCACGTCCGGTAGGACTTTGGCACTTGATCGCATAAATCTTTGGACAAAGTTGTCTCCACTAAGCTTCATCAGCTCTGGGTCACTGTAGAATGGGATGTTTACCTTGCCTTGTGTTGCGGCGAGGACTGGTGCTTGAATGAGTCCGGCACCGAGTGCTTTACCACCCTGTACCATTTTATTGATGCCTGATTTTCCTATTTTGATCGTGTTTCCGCCCATGTTTCCTATAAATTGGATAGGCTTTGACTGGCTCTTCGCTAGTACGTCTGCGGAGTCTGCGCCTCGTTGCATCGATCGCTGACTCAAAGGATTGAGTAAATCGGCGTTGTTTTTGAAATAGTTGAATGTATCGGCAACAGAATTACCCTGAGGAGTTGGTTTGGTGTAGAGGAGTGTGTCAGTTAAGTCCTTTGCTTTCTTTTTTGCGAAACTTACTGCATTTGACCCAATGCCCAATATTTTTTTGAGTAGATCATCCATAACCTAAGTATAAACGCTTTTATATTAAGCGAAAAGTGCTGACATCAGGGGATCGCGTTGCGAGGAGGCTAGGACTTGATCTTGGGGAGCGGCTCCACCTGCATTTTGGATGGTAGCCAACTCTTTGTTGTATTCAAGGGGAGCAATTTCTCCACTTGAGAGGGCGGCATCCAGTTCTGCTTTCGTTTTATACTTCTGGGTCACTTTTTGGTAGACTCCGGAGATCGGATCGGTGATCGATGGATTTTCTACTAAAGGAGTGTATCCTGCCGATGAGAGCAGTTTATTGGTAGCTTCTTTCTTGGTTGTGAGGTCTGTGTCCAGCAATCCTTTGGAGTCGGTCATATCGACAATGTAGGAGTCGAGCATGTCTTTGGTCTTGGCGGCCGTTTGTTCGGCTTGGAGTTTAAGTCCGGTTGCCCATGATTTGATGTTAGCCGTGTCTTGTGCCAACTGTGCTTCTGCTTCTGCATAGGCATCTTCTCTTTCGTTTCCGGATAGCTGTAGGTTGTTGTCGATGGCTTTGACCTGTGTATCGTAGTCGAGGGCGGCTTTGTCTAGTTTAGATTTGGTTTCGGTTTCGACTTGGTTCTTGGCCAAGACTGTCTTCGATTTAAGACTCGTGATGGCGTTTCCTATCATGGCGAGGGAGTCGGCTTCGTTGGTACTTACTCCGGCTAGGTCTTTACCCATGAGGTTGTTTAGACGTAGTGCGGCTTCCTGACTTCTCGAGGACGATTGGTTTCCTGATCCTCTCAAAATCTTTTCCTGCTCTCTGGTTAGGTCGCGGTATGTCGACAGGATTTCTTGACGAGCGGTGTCGTATTGGACTTTAGTCTTTCCCTCTTGCTGTCCGAATGTGGTCAGTCCCTCAGTTTCGTTTAAGGCGATTTGATCTAGAGCATCTTTCTTGTTTGATCCGAGAGTGTCGACGATCCAGTCATATTGTCCCTGTGCGCTCTCTTTGGCTATTCCGGCTTCTGAAACCTTACCCTGGTACGATCTCAATGCGGCCTGTCGCTTGGCTTCTGCGGCTACTCTAGCGGCTTCCTCTTGAGCTTTTTGGGCGTCGTTAATAGATTGGTTAGGATCAACTACTGGATTTGGGTTTGGGTTATTATTAGTACCGGTTGGATTATTTGTCGTCTTTGTCGTGGTAACTCCTTTGACGGTCGGAGCCGGACTATAGTTAAGTTGAGATGAGTTTTTTACAACAGTTGGAGTCTGTTGAGGACCACCTACTATTTGAGTCGCCGGTGCGCCTCCTGGCATCAAATCAGATCCGCCTTGGGCGGTCAATGGAGTACCTCCTCCGGTAAATGGACTGATTATTTTAGAAATCCCTTTGGCGGCTAATTCTGTTAGTCCCCAATCTGGTGTTCCCCATGATCCTGTGTGAGCCATAATTGTTATTTATCTTAAATATTAAGCTTGCATTTATGCTCTGTGTTCAGGATGTACTATCACCAGTATAAACTACTTTGGTTTTTTGGGACAGGCTTTCTGGTGAAGTTGTAGGCCTGACTTGGTGGCGGCTTTGAATCCGCACCATTCACATTGGGATGCGATGTCCTCGACTAAAGCATTTTTCTCTTCAACTTCTGCGACTGCTTGGGGGTTCACTTCAACTTCGCCGGTTTCTTTTTCTTTGGCTAATTCCTCGCTGAAAAAGGTTACTCCGTAGCGTGGGTGGTTTTTCAATGCCTTGATGATCTTGGGGTCGCTAGTTTCGTATAGCTTATTGGCAAACTGGACGGACATTCCGACAGGGAAGTCACCATTTAAGCCGGTCATAATTGTTCTACCATTCGTCACCTGGAACGTTTTCGGGTCTAGAACGAGGTTCAATGCTGAGTGTTTTTTGGATATGAAGATCATTTTTTCTTTATTGTACTTGTTAATAACTTAATACTAAATCTTTTTCTCTGGGGATTCAAGTTCTGTCTTCTTCGCCTCGTCAATTAGGCGTTGTCTGATGGCTCTAGGATGGGTTCCTGGGGAGAAAATTGCCGCTCCTTGGGCGGACACCCCTAAGAATCCGGTCTTCTTTTTTTTTGATTCAACGGCTGGCTTTATTTGCTCACTCACCGCCTCAACCGGCTCGACGGCCGGTTGAGTGTTTTTCTTTGAGTTAGATTTACTCATTTGCTTTAGGCTGAGTAACTGGTGGCTCCGTAGAGCATGGAACCCTTTTTCTCATTTCTAAATTCAAGACCTACTTCGGAGATGTACTCGTCTTCTTCTCCATCGGCACTGTTGTCTTGGATGTTGGTCTTCAAATTGGTGTCGGAGTTAGCGAGGAAGCGGTATTTGAGCTGTTCAGGGTCAATCATGAACGCTTCACCTGCTGTGGTCGTGGTTTCGGAGAAGTTGTTCATATTAACGATGTTGAGCATTCCGAATGCGGTTAGGTATTGGCTAACGGCGATTCCGTAGGTTTTGTCCTTTTGACTCGTGATCAACTTGGCACCTGCCCAGAAGTTGATGGCTGAGATGATGAGAGGAGCGGCGAACAACCATTTGGTCTTGCCTCCGTAGCGGAATCCGCCTCGGACGTATTCTTCGAATTCAAGCTCGGTCAAAGTGCCACCGGCATCTTTGGAGTTCGTGGATGTCCAGTAGTCAACTCCACCTGTTAGTCTGCGTGGGTGAGTTCCTGTGGTGTCCTCTTTGGGTTCACCGAACCAGAATGTTCTTTCGATGTCTTTCTGGTGTTCAATCAGCTGCATCATTCTCTGGTGTTTCTTGTCACCTCCGCCGTAGAACTCTGAGTTATCGGCAGTCCTCGAAATACCGAATGGGGTACGGATGATTTGGCAATAGTTGGTTTTTGCAACCTGATCTCCACCTAGGATAGCGCGCTTGGTAGCGAACTCTTGGTTGGAGTTACCGATAATTAAGAGGGTATCGGCTGAGGGGATGTCGGCGGAACTTGTGGTACCGTAGCCTTTGCTAACATCGAGCAAGTCGGTTGCTACTGCGGTAACGAGCATCTGCTCACCGGATTCAACGACTTTGACGACATCACCAACGCGGAATCTGACACCTGTGCCACTACCGACTGAGATCTGGGTTACACCGGCGGTGTAGGTTGCGGCTGGGGAGGCGGTTCTAACTAGGGATTCTTCTTCCATCCATTTGAAGTCTGGATTGATGGCAACTTTCTTGCCCATTTTTTTGGTAAGTTGAGTCAATGGCGCGGAATCAGGTTCGAGAACACTGATTTTTTCGCTCATGTCAACGACACGGCGGACTGCTAACACGTTTCCTGTGGATCGAATAGCTTGGATCATATCCTTTTTTGTATATTTCTACTTAATAACAGCTTGTGTGCCGTTTATATACAGGATATGCGATTTTTCTACTAGCTGATTAAATACTAATCTCTCCCAAACTGCTTGTCAAGTGGGGTCATTTGCCACTAAATTTGTTCGTGTGGTCGTTGTATGCACTGATTATTCCACCTAGGATGTCGTCATCCTCACTCGGTTTTGGTGCGCCACCCATGTTGGCTCCACCATCTGGAGGGGTTGTCGCTCCGGCGTTGTTTTTGGCGGCGTTGTTGTCTGCGAACGATTTACCGACTTCATCGACTATGCCTTGGTTGAATTTCAGGAAGTTCTTCATGGACTGACCAATGCCTTGGTATGATCCCTCATCCTGTTCACCTTTGACGTGGTATGCGAATGCTTTGCGGAACGATGGATCGCTCTTGAGTCTTGGTACTTTGGTTTCGAGATCGTGTAGTTCTGTCAGTTTGGCTTCTCTCTCTTGGATCATTGGTGTCATTCTGGCAACCAAGTCCTGCTCTGATGGCATCTGGTTGGCTGGGAGGTTGGCGAGAAGCACTTTGGCCATTTCTACAAACATTTGTTTAGCATCGGTGACTTTGTCCCATGCTACTTTCTCCATCATTGCGTTTAAGTTTTCATCGGACAATACTTCGTTTTGTTTCTCCTTTTTATCTACTTCTTCATTGATTCTTTTGGCTTCGTTTTGCTCCTGTCTTACTCTAGTGAATTCTGCTTGACGTACTTCGTATGCCTGTTCGAGCTTTTCTACGCTGTCAAATTTGCTAGGGTCGCCTCCGAGTTGTACGAATGCGTTTTTGAGTTCTTGTTCGGTTGAATACTTTCCGGCCAGTAGGACGGGTTCCGCCGGTTTGGCAGGTTCCGTTGGCTTCTCAGGTTGTTTATTGGGGTCTTCTGGCTCGTTTGGATCGGGGGTGGCTGGGTCGGTAGGGGTCGATGGCGTATTATTATCGGGGGCTGGTTCGCCTCCATCATCTTCTGCATCCTCTGGGATTTCGAAACTTGACTCGTCTACGTTTGTTAATCCGGTCGCTGAGTCGTATGTTTCTGGTGTGCTGTTTGGGTTTTCCATATTAGGTATCCTTTCTTTAGGGCTAATAACTTAAATCATGCTAACTCTTCTTTTCGTCATTGTCAAACCCTTTCGGTGTTTTGTTCCTTGCGACTCCGTCCAGGTAGATTACTCCGTCCCTTACTTCATATCTTGTAAGCATGTGATTCTCGAGAATGCCTCCGTGTGACACCGGACAGGAAATACACTTGACCGATCCACTTCGATAATCTTCAATGACGTAGTAGTGCGCACCTTTGTTCAGTTTGTACCTCTTGACCTTGTGTGTGGTCACCTCTCCGTTCCACAATCCTTTCTTCTTTCTTTCTGCGAGAACATCCCACGCATTGGGCATCTCCGGCTTTGTGTCTTCGGGGATTTGATCCTGTGGTATGTCGTTACTCTTCGCCGTCCTTGTCTTTTCTGGCCTGAAGTTTGGCATTTTCCTGTTCTCCTTTCTGTATAGTCGTGTTGACGAATGCCATGAGCTTTTTGAATGCTCGCATCTCCGCCGACACAAATAGGAACTTAATAAACGTATTAAATATACTGAATAGTCCAAGGGTGCTGACGTTTCGGACTTCTCCATGGAGGTACTCGCTTCCCCCTTTGTCCATTGTCTCAATCCACTCTACTATTTTTTTCCATGCACGACTTTTGGTCATGTTCTTAAAGTCCTCTCCGGTTGAGATTATCTGGAGAATCTGATCCGGTGTTGGCTTATTGGATCGTATTAGTCGCTGGTAGAACTGGCGCGTTGGGTTGTTCATTTGGTACTGCTGTTGTTAATTCTGGTTGTACTGGCGTTACGCCTGGGACTTCGGGCATCAATGGATTTGCCGGTGCGTCCGGTTGGGGTTGTTCGTGTTGGACGATCTCCTCTGTCTCCTGTACTCCGATACTGCCGAGTACCTTTTTGGCAATCAGGTCTTTGGACTTCATTGTCAGGTTTTCAAATGGAGCGGCGTTCTTGCTTACCAATCCTGTCACTGTGTCCCATTTCTGAATCTCTTTTGTGGTACTGGCGGCTTCGGTACTTCCGGACTCTACCATGAACATGACATTGCCTTTGAGGCGGCGTAATTGCTCTGCATATACTGTCATCTTACCCTTGTCGGTCGGGACTGTTTGATCGGCATCGTAGAATCTGATGTTGCGGTTGACGTACATGGTTCCCATCGCATTCAGTCCTAGGTTCTCAAATAGTTGAAGTTTGTATTGGAATCTGGCGTTGGCGGCTTGCTGTAGGGCATCTACGCCTCCGGCTGTTGGGTTCATTCCTGCATTAGCCTGTCCTGTGGCGTAGTCGCTAGCTCCGGATGTGTTTTGGATTATCTGTTCCCACTCGTCATACTCGCGGTATGCGGACGATTTGACCGATCCCATGTCAATAGGTTGGATCGCATCTTTTTCGGTTGTCTTCACTACCACTCCTGGCTCTGGAATAAACTCTTCGCCGTCTACGAGGGCTTTGGTGTTGACCTGGTACATTCTCAAAAGGTCATGGAATACTGCATCGTTCCTCATGTTGAACTGGTCTGACATGCCGTCCTCGAGGCGTTTAATTGGGTCTGGTTCGCCCCAGGCGTATAGCTCGTGTGGTACAGGGATGTCTTTCATCAGGAATAGGCCTAGTCTGCCGTCACCATTCGGGTTGGCTCCCGATCGGATCGTGAGTTTCTCGTTGATGACGATGGACATTCTGTCTCTTTCGGGAATGTACCAGACCTTGAATTGACCATCACTCTTGGATTTTTCTTCGTACGTATTGTCTTTCGATCCGAATATACCGGCGAGTTCGTTATCGTAGTTAGTGGCATCGCTTCCGCCGCCTGTCCAGAACTCTTTCTCGTGTGCCATTTCTTTCAGCTCATCGATGTTTTGGAAGTCTTTTGGACTCTGATTGACGATGTCCATCACCTCTTCCATTGTCATGCTGTCCTCAATGATGGCTCTGCTCATGTCGCCGACTCTCTTCTTTTTAGCATCTGGGAACACGTGGAAGATTGATTTGTGCTGGAATACTGGGCAGTCGATGACTTTCTTCTTGGTCTTGACGAGCATCCAGCGAGGGGTTAGTCCCATCTCTCGGATGATTGGCTCATTGTCAGGAGCCGGTGCGAGTCCCATTTCGGGACTGTATGGTAGCCATTCCTCGACCTCCGCCCATTTCTGATACCACGGTACCATCCCCCATGCGTTGCCGGTGATGAACTCTTCTTTTAGGGCTGTCGACATGCGTAGGAAAATTGGGTCATCGATCAAGTGAGGGTGGTTCATCTGATACTTGATCAGCTCTTTGATGGCCAACTCATCTCTCTCGTCATTTTGGGCATCGGTTTTAATGCTGAATCCTGGCATCCTACTGAACATTCTCGGCAGGATTGTCTCTACCACTTGGTAGGAAATTGGAAGCATGATCTGGCTATAAAATGGGTATGCCGACTCATCCGCTTCAACGGCTTCATCGATTATTCTCAAAAAATAGTGCTTGTAATTGTCTAGGAAGCGATCGAAGTACGGCGCACAATAGGTAGCCGATGCTTGATAGAACTTTTTCGCGTCTTGTGCTATATCATCGTTGAATTTTGATTCGTCAGTCATAGTCTTTATTTCATTATAACGCTTACTATTTATTCCGTCTTCCGGCACTTCTGAATTTCTTAAATTTGCTGGCTTTGTTCACCGGACGTTTGCTCTTGCTGACCGCACTTGATGCGATGGGATTCAACTTCAGTATATAATATGCGCCGCAAGTTGCAATGACTCGGTCGTCATAACTTCCCTTTGAAGCCCCCATTGTGCCGTCTGGATGCCTCACAAATACGAGGAATTCGTCTAGGGTGTCGCCGTCCGGCAGGTCAATCTCTTCATTGCGTAACAACTCTTGCATGTGTCCGATGATCAGCGACTTCGTTTTCTGGGTGGTGTACCATCCGTATTCGTCTGTTACCTCTTTGGTCTTTTTATCCATCCTCTGGCGCATGTACAGGTTCGGGTATCCGAGGTCTACCAATTTATCGATCGTGCTTTGTCCCATGTTGTTTACTTCGACTGCGATCAATGCTTTGTTGAAAAAATAGCCGATTTTATTTAGTTCGCTGGCAAACATGTGGGCTTTCAGGACTCCGTTGAACACCGCCGCCGTC
>Ga0100403_1000610_pt1 | contig 35629 bp, 52 predicted proteins | sample CryGeymet201501t_FD_83663 | JGI IMG/M metagenome (GOLD analysis project Ga0100403, IMG submission 83663) | Groundwater microbial communities from Crystal Geyser aquifers in Utah, USA - Crystal Geyser metaG 2015-01t | ecosystem: Environmental > Aquatic > Deep subsurface > Groundwater | place... | reverse complement strand
TTACGCTAAGAGATACAGGCGAAAAGGTTTAGCACAAATAAAAAACCTATTTACTTTTAACAGTAGATAGGTTTTTTATTGTATTCCACCTAAGACGTGATATAATTGTCGTACAGACAATATAAAAAGAAAGGAAATATTTATATGAAAACAGAGATAAGACCACCATGGTGGACGGTGGAAAATGAAAGAAGCGCGAATAAAGGGGAACGAATTGTATTATCGGGAGAATTTCAAGCAGAATACGGACAACAACTAAGCGACCTAAGTCTTATGGTATGTCAAGCGTTTAGGTTATACCTACATGGGAATAACGAAGAACGCCAGAAAGGATACCAGGACGCCCTACAGCGTTTAAAAGATTATAGGGAGTTTTGCTTACAGCGTGGCGTAAGTGGTAAAATTCACTACGAAGACTTAATATAACGGGCTGATGGATACAAAGACGCCCATAAACATCCTTTCGGGTTTGCGCTCTACAGCCATTAAAAATATATAAAATCAAAAAGTTTAGAAGGGGGTAGTAGTTAGTGACTTTCATTTAATGAATGTGAAAACTGTATACCCCCTAAAAAATTCTAAACCAATTATATTATATAATATATAAAACTTAAATAATATATTATATATAGTTAGTAGTATATAGTCTTAATAGTTAGTACATTATATGTACTATGAAGCTTTTAAAGCTGTAGTTTTTATGGTTTACGGTTCCCGTTATTGAATTCATAGTTTACTACTTTTGATACTACGAAGCCCCGATAAACTGTAATTAAAATCAAGTAAAATAGAGTAAAAACGAGCAACTAACAAAACAAAGAAAACCGCGTAAACACAGCATTTAAGCCACTTTTGCGCGGTTCTTACGATAGTTTTAATAAGAAAGTTACATACCATAGATAAAGGAAGATAAAAACAACGTCTTAGCCCTTATCGTTACTGGGTTTTCGGTATACTACGTTTTAGACAAAAATACCCCAGGTACTACTTATATACTACGGTTAGCACCTGGGGAATGTTTTTACTTTTTCGGCTTTTCCAGTTCGTCCAGGTCCACTATTGCGACCCGCTTAGTACCATTCCAGACTATATTATTTTCGATTATCTGGTTTAGTATTTCCTTTAGCCTAATACTTCCTGGGTAGTACGACTGTATAATATCATCATGGTAGAAGCGGTTAATTTCTTTTTCGTCTAAAAGTAGATTAAGGACGGAAACGTTAAGCGCGTCAGCTATTTTATATATCATTTCCAGGCTGGGCTGTCTTGAATTGTTTTCTATATGGGACAAGGTCCCGGTAGAAGCTTCTACCAGTTCCGCTAATTCCTTTTGGCTTAGCCCGCGTATCTCTCTTAATAGCTTAACGTTTTTACCTATCAATACTTTTCCCGCCCTTCATTCTAATTTACTGTTAGACAATTATACTTTAAATTTTTCAAGTTGTCTACAAGTAAACTAAAATTTATTCTTAGCAGCTTGTAGCATACCGCCTAATTTTTCTGTAGCTTCGCTTCTCATTTTCTTAGTAACATGGCCGTACTGCGTAGCTGTGAAAGCCGGGTCGTAATGTCCCAGTAATTCCTGTACCGTATTAAGCGCCGTTCCATCTTCCAGTAGTACAGTGGCTACCGTATGTCTTAGGTCATGGAAGCGGACCTTTTTAACGCCAGCGTGCTTTAATGCTCCCTGGAATATCCTTGTAAATGTTCTTGGGGGTACGGGCTGCCCGTTGCTGGTACAGAATACCAGGTCGTCGGTATTATAATCGCTTTCAGCTTCTAACCTTTCCTTACGCTGTAGGTACCTTTGGAAGATAAGCGTAAGCGCTGTGTCGTAAGGTATGTCTATGGTTCTTTTAGATAAAGCCGTCTTAGGTTCTTCCAGGCTGGGACCCGCTTTATTGTCGCTAAGCTGTTGGTCGATTTTTATAGACGTATCGCCTAACGCTATATGAAGTTCTTCTAAAAGCGCGTCCATAGCTTCAGTATCCCACAGCTTTAACCTTCCTATACGTTCCCATGGTAAAGCCTTATCTAAGGTTTCCCACGGTATCCCTATATTAGCGTTAGACCAGGCTAAGCCTAAAACTTCGCCGCGTCTAATGCCAGTCGAAAGGGTGGTAACATATGCGGCGTAATACCTATAGTGTTGGGTTGCGTTTAAAAACTGCGCTATTTCGTCCTGGTCCAGTACCGACATTTCCCGTTTTTCAACTTTAGGGGCTTTGGTAGCTTTAACCGGGTTAATTGGTATCTTGCGTTCCATGGTCGCCTGTTCCATAGCGGCCTTTAGGATATTACGAATACATACCAGGGTAGAAGGGGAAAGCCCGCCGCCCTTTGGTTCCATTTCGTCGGTTTCTTTATTCTTAACGCGTATCTGATTACCATTTTCCAGCATATCCTTAAAAAACATTTGTGTATTAGTCGTCGTAAGCTTCTTTAACAGTATGCCGCCCAGGTTCGGTATGATATGACTATCTATTTGTATCCTGTAACTCTCATAAGTGGACTGTCTAATATTTGGCCTTACATAGTTTTCAAGCCATAGGTTAAGCCATTCGCCGACTGTGATTTTACCGGGGTCAGTAATTCCGCCCGCGGCTTGCTGGTTCTGTGCTTCTCTAAGCTTGTCGGCGACTTCCGACCTGGTCTTTCCATAGTAAAATTTACGTTTCGCTTTTCCTGTCTTAGGGTCCACGCCGTTAGTAACCACGGCGGCCCATTGTCCTTTTTTACGTTCGTAGATACTACCTTCACCGTTCCCACGTCTTGTAGTCTTTTTCTTTGCCATTTGCTTTATTACCTACCTTTCGTATTTAAGTTTTTCGTCTATAATTGTTTTCTGTAGCTGTAGATAGTTCAGAACGTCAGCGGCTACAGCTGGGTTATTTTCTTCATAAGCCTTTATTAATTCGGTTACTGCTTCGTCAGCGTTTCCGCTATGCTTAATTACGGCCAGCGCTGTTATATAAGCGTGGTTCTTACCAGATAGCTTTAAGGTCTTCATAGTGACACCCCCTAACAGTTAGCGACGTCGTTACAAAGTGTTTCGGCGTCCTGTAATGTCTTACAGCCATCTACGTAAAGGTCGCATATTTTACCTTCGTTCATATATCCATGGTAGTAGCCTAATTCTTTAGCCTGTTCAGCTGTAAGAATTCTGGTTCTTGTCTTGCCAGTATTGAAATACTGTTGTTCGACGTAGTATTTAAAGTTTTCCATAACTACACTTCCTTTCTACCTGGGGGAATAGCCGCCCCAGGTGTCGGCATAATTTTTCGTTACTTCTCGTCTATATCGTAATGTATACCTTTGATTACGTATGTTCCGTTGTTGCTAACGATATACCGTTCATTCCCTAAGCGCTCTGTTTGCAAGTATCCGTTTTTAATTGCCCTGTGTATCTTCTCTACGGTAGTACCAATCAGCTTAGCGAAGTCTTCCGGGCTTTTAAGACCGTGTAGGCCTTCGTCTGGGTTCCATGGATACGCCACACTGGAAACGCACGTTACTTTGTGGTTTTTGGTATTCGCTACCAGCTTTACGAAAGCGTCCCGCTTCTTTGCTGTGTTGTACTGTACACAAAGGGAATTGTCTATGATTGCCTGGAACATTACTTTTACGTTCTTATGTTTGTTATACATATTAAGAACCACCTTTCTATATGTCTTTAAGTTAATTTTTATATACTTTGTTGTCTGTATGACAAGTGTACTACAAATAAAATTAGTTGTCAATAGGACAAATAAATAATTTTAATTTACTTTAAGACAATTTTAATTTTAGGCAAATAAAAAGAAGCCCCTACGCCGAAGCATAGGGGATAGAAGGTATTTATATCTTTTTAGCGAAGTCAAGGCTAACCCAGCCGTCGCGCTTGTTTTGGTAGGACTTTAGAAGTCCCCACTTAGTAGCGCCTGGTCCGTTGGCTTCTTCTACGATAGTGAAGGAACCCGCGCCAGTGTAGCCAGCGCTGCCGTAATTCGTTCCGGGGCCTTTACGGATACGAAGGTCTTTAATATCGACACGTACCACGTAGGCCGAAGCTTTCGTAGCTGCGCCGATACTATCAGCGTCCACCCAGCCGTATACACCTTTACCGTCCTGGCTAACCAGGTGGTAGGGGTGTTTTCCGTTGTAGGTGGAAGTAACCTTACAAGTGCTGGCGCCTTTAGTCGTAGCAGCTGTAGAAGCGCTGGACGACTTGTACACTGGGCCACCTTTAAAAGTAACTATGTCGCCGACCTTTACGGAACCGCTGGAAGGTTGCGTAGGTGTAGTAGGTTTTACAGGTTCGGTACTTCCAGCGTTAAGGGCTTTTTTAACGTCCGCCCTTACGGTATCCATACTTTTACCGTGTCTTGGGAACCAGTGCATAACGTCGGCGTGGTTACTTGCTACGCCCAGCTTGTTACCTTCACTGTGACATATAATATCTTTTTCAGTAAGTCCATACTTCTTACAAAGATATACGCTAAGGTCGATAGCTTCCTGGTATACCTTGTTAAAGTAGTTAGCGTCGTTTAATCCGTCTTCGCAGATTTCGAAGCCGATATAGCCGTTATTGTTAGCGTTCCTGGAAGAACCTAACGAACCGCTGCCACTGTGCCAGCCTACTATGTCCCAGGGTAAAGTCTGATAGGTACGTACTACGCCGTTCTTGTCAAGGCCTATAAAAGCGTGTACACATACACTAATACCGCCGGGCTTTGGTGTATTCCAGTGATTATTATTTCTATTAGGTCCTAATACTCCGTCGTCTGGTCCAACGTAGCGGCTAAGGTTGGGGTTATTCGCCCCGGTACTGTGCCACATGATACCTTTTACGGTATGCCTTCTTCCAGACTTGTAACAGTCGTTATTGGTTAATAGTAAAGTTGTTAGTTTCATTGTAAAAACCCCTTTCTTATTCGTCTTTTATGACGTTTTCGGTGCTTTCTTTTGGTTCTGTTTTGGTGGTGAAGATATTAGATAGTATCGCGGCCAGCTGTTCGGCTAAGGTAGCGGCGTTTGTGGCGCCGTCTATGTTAGTGAATTTAACTTTATTCCATAGGTCGTGTACAAAGGAAGGACCACGCCCTAAGGCGATACCAGATAGAGCATAGAGAATATAAAGCCCTATTACGTTGTCCGTAACGATTAGACCACTTAACAGGTTAACCTTACCGATTACAGCTACGATAATACCAGCTGTAACGGATATGATTTCTGGAAGCGAAAAGCGTTTAGCTTCTGCGTTGTAGATAGGTTTAATAACCTGTACAAGTGCTTCGATAAATAGCGCTACGGCTATTAGTGCGCTTACTGTGTTGTTTTCCATGGTTTACACCCCTTCATTAAGATTATTTGTAAAGTCTGTTTCTGTTTGGTCTACGCCGCCGTGCTTATTCATATTTTCGTTTTTAGCCTTCCAGCAGTAAAACCCTATAGCACTTGCTACAGGGACGCCGATATACGAAAACATAGCGATTAGGGCTTGTACGGCGAAGTCCGGGTAATCTGTCAGTATTCTAAGTACGACATAAATACCGATACCTAAACCGATAAAGTATGTAGTCATTACTAAGGCTACAATGGTTTTTGTAAACTCAAATTTTTTCTTTTTCATTAAATCACGCTTTCCGTTTTTTCTATACGGTCAATTCTTTTATGCGCCGACTTTGCGCTTTCTTCGACCCTGGTTACCCTGTCGCAAATATCATCAAGCTTTCGGTCCTGTGATTTTTGTTCCAGCCGTATATCGTCGACACCACGGATTAGATAGTCCATATCGGTTCTTAGTTTGGTGTCGTGCGTGGTATGTCTTTCAGTTTGGTTTTTGGCTTCGTTGGCGTGGCCTTTCCAGCCTAAGACAATTCCACTTATAGCCGAAGCTACCGATATTACGGCTACAATTACTGTAGGTTCCATATTTTTACCCCCTTTTTCATGCAATCATATTTTGTATGTCCGCTGTAGCGCGTCTTAAAGCGGTAGCAGTCGTTATATTTCAGTAGTCCCATGTACGATTGTAAAGTAGCGTTATACTTTTCGTAGCTTAGTTTTCCTAACTTATAACGTTTAGCGGATATTTTTAAACGCCTACGAATACGAAGGGAAGTAGTTTTCCTAACGGTTCGGTGCGTCGCCCATATGGTAAGGCCTACGAATTGTACCCCCATACTTACGGGTCTTATTGCTGTCTTATCATTTAGTACCAGCTGTAGGCGCGTTTCCAGGAATTCGGTTATACGACTTAGTATTTCGTGTAGTTCTTGTTTACTGTCAGATATAATAATTACATCGTCCATATAACGCACGTAGTAACGTATCCTAAGTACGTGCTTACAAAATTGGTCTAACTCATTTAGATAGACGTTAGCCATTAACTGGCTTGATAAATTTCCTATAGGCATACCCCTGTCGTTGATACGTTCGGCGTCTTCCACGTTGTAACACAGTGTCAAGCCGAAGGGTGTACCGTCGCCCTCTATGAATAGCTGTAAAAGCCACATCATATTACGGTCTTTTATCTTACGTGCCACGACTTCCAGTAGTGTAGCGTGTACGACACGGTAAAAGTATTTCGCCATGTCGATTTTTAAAAAGTAACTATTACCGCTTACTACTTCTGGCTTTCGTAGAATGTACTGTATACGGTCCGCGGCTGCTTTAGCGCCTTTACCTTTTCTACAGGCGAAGCTATCTTCTATAAAGGTCTTATCGAAGATAGGGTACAGTATGGAATACAGCCACCACTGTACGACCCTGTCACGAAAAGGAAGCGCCATTATCAGACGCTTCTTAGGTTCATATACATAAAATTCCCTGTAGGCACCTACTACGTAAGTATGGTTTTTTAATTCATCTAACAGGGCTAACAGATTACTTTCTAAGTTGTTTGTAAATTCCAGGACGTCCGCGCGATACCTTTTGCCTTTAGCGGCGTTTTGGTATGCGTAATACAGCTTTTCGTAGGTTAAATTCTCATAGTACAGGTTACCTACTCTTTTAGCCATATATTCTTATGTCCTTTCCGTTTTACGGCGTTCGGAATTACTTCCAGCGTTTCGCCCACTTGGTTAATTCCAGGTGTACTAAACCGTATCCGTTCTATATTTTGTTTTTACCCGTTAGGGTGGGATACTTGCCCCTTTACCTGTGTACGCGTTGTTTCCCGTAAGAAACAGACTAAAGACTAAGCCAGGTAGAGCGACGCGGAACCCGATATTGTCATTCGAATTCGAACGCGGGTTATTGCCATTCGCATAGAAGACACCAGCATTGGAAGTGTTATTCCAATTGCCACCACGATAGAAGAACCTCAATTTTTATGACAAGTACCCCCGTTAAGCTACTGGCTTATACTCTTAAACCAGCCGCCTAACATTTTACCTATTTCGTCTACCATGGCGGCCCAGTTGCCGTACTTTTCGACTGATAGGTACTTTAAATCTTTGTTAGCTGCAAGGCGTATAAACGTCCTTAGTGTATCTAATTCTACGTCTATTTCCTGTAGCGTATTTTTCTTATAGTATCTTTTGTTCGCTGCTACGACTAAGCCTAAAAGGGTATACATACACCTTCTAATATCAGCCGCCATAGCGTAGCGTTCTGCCTTTGGGAATTGCTTTAAGCAGATATTACCGTAGACTATCATGTCTTCGATTTTCTGTTTTATCATCAATTCCGTTTTAGGCTTATATTCGGCCATAATGTAACCCCCTTAGCGCTCACTATCGTTCGCTATTCAGATATTCAGTAAACAGATTTCAGTTATACAGCAAAAGCGACGCGGAACCCGATAGAGTCAAACGAATTCGAACGCGGGTAACCGCCATACGCATAGAAGACACCAGCAGCGGAAGTGCCATGCCAATTGCCACCACGATAGAAGAACCTTTCGCCTACATTTCTTGTGTAAAGGTAGTCCCCGCCATGGTCCGTAGTATCCATAGGGTACAGACCTAAAGCTTTAAGAATGTCGGGCGCTGTTACGCCCGCCGCTACAGCTGTATCTTTAAATTGCGCTGCGGCGTAAGTCGTTCCGTCGGATACCGAAGTTATTACCGTATTAAGCTTAGACGTACCAGCGCCGTTAACGCCTGTAGCGTCAAATTTAAGGGTATTCGCTGTACCAGGTGCGACTAATGTACCGTCTTGTAAAATTGCCTTCCAGGCTACACTACCTACGGTAAGGTCTGCGTTATCCATAGCAGCGTTGTTATTTTCCAATACTTGAATTTCTCCGTCTACAGTTCTTACGCCGATAGCCCATTCGTAAGCGTCGCCGTTAAGTCCATAGATACCGTTAGGCGTTCCGTCGTGTGTCCATGAAGAAGGACCCGAACCAGTAAGACCTAAGTTAATTCTACCGTCACCGCCTACGGTTCCCGGTCTACATTTTTCGTGTGTCGCGCCATGGTCGCTGCCGTAGTTGTTATTACCACGTGGGTAGTAACCGTTCTTCTTACACCATAAAGCGATAGCTGCATATTCGGCGTTTGTTACACAGTGCCAGCCAGCGCCTTTAGCCCTTGCGTAGGCGATAGCCTGGTCCGCCGTAGTATAAACCTTAGGAACCTGTCCCGGAAGACTGTACGCCCTACCGTCGTGTACATTAGCCATATACGTACCGATAAAGATTTCTGGTAGTACTACGCCGTTCTTAATAAAAGCTGGAAGGGCTGTTTCGCTTGTACCTATTCCGACGTCTTTGTAGGTAAGTTTCGGTATGATGTTCATAACCGAAGGGATACCCTTGTCGTCGTAAAGTACGGTTTGTTTTCCACCGCTGGCCGCTTCTACGGCTTGCCTATAAGTGTCTTTCATTGAAAATGTAAATGGCATATTAAATTACCTCACTTTCTGTAATTGCTATATCTGGGATACCCCATAGACAAAGTACGACGTCGCGCATATCTACAGGTAAAGCTTCTTCTTGCATAATCGGCCAGCCTTCTTCGTCTACTTCACCAGTTTCGACTAAGTCGTATTCCCTTGCTGGTATTTTGATACTTGCGATATACCAGTTTCCTACGCCGCGTTCTAACTGCGTAAAGCCCTGGTTAAGGCTAACGTCTACGACGCTGGCGGTGTCTTTTAGTTCTTCGTTAAGGTCAAGCGTGATAGAAGGGACGCCCGGTACTGCCAGGTTTAGCAAATTACCGTTAACCTTATAGGTAGCTTTCGTACCTGTGTTTACGTGTTGAATTTTCATAGGTTCTTACCCCCTTAAATTATTTTGGTGTTTATGATAGTCCAGTTAAACGAAACAGTCTTAGCGCTTCCAGTATATCGGACTTTAAAGCCGTTACTGGCTTTGTCGTATACCTCTAAATTACCTATGGCGTTCATATCGTCGGCGCTAATTACGCTTAAATTGACGTCGTAGTTAGGGGTATTAGTCTGCGCGTACTGGCTTCCCGTAGGTAGTGATACAAGTACGAAAGGGTATTCCGTAGAAAGATAATTCCCAGGTGTCCCGGTAATTACTGCGGACCCTTGTACAAGCCTTTTCTGGAAGTCTACAATTCTGTCGTTTCGCATAACCCCCAGCTTTTGCATTAGTTCGCCTATGATACTACCTTCTACGAAGTGGGAAAAGGCTATACCGTCGTTCATAGCGCCCAGTTTTGACTGGCTAAGGGGCGTACCTTGCTGTACTACAGTTACCGGGTCAGCTACCAGCTTATAATGGCCTGGGCTTCCTACGACTTCCTGTAGCGTGTATGTCTGGGTTCCGTCTATGACGTGGTCCAGCCATTGGAATAATTCAAATTCTGTCATTATGGTGTCACCTCACTTAACTTAAATTTATAAACGATTAACAGACCTTTTTCTGCGGGCTTTACTATGCTGTCTGGTCTATCTGCTAATATCGTTCCTTCGTAGTCGTAAAGCTTCGTATTTGTGATATTTCCGACTACCGTATCGTCTAAGTACAGGTTAACGTAGAACGTGTCGCCTTCGACCTTAGTACTGTGGATAGGTAAGTCTTTTGTTACGCCGCCTACGGTGTATGTTCCTTTCGAAACAATATTCGCCATAGCTTTAGCGAATTTTTGAATACCGTTAATTGTTATCATGCTATTGTTTCACCCCCGCTATAAATTTGATTACATAATTCGTAGGTCTTTTCCGTTAGTCCGCCGTTTTCGTCTGTAGTAATGTCCGTAGCATAAACCAGGGCGCTTACAGCTATTGAAGGAAGGGTACCGCATAAAGTAGCGCCCCCAGCTTTCGGAAGACTATATACATAACGGCTATAGGCTGTTTCTACTTCGATACCTGTTTCTATATGGTAGTCAAATTTATACTCTACACCTAAATGCGCGTGTATGATGTTGCTTAGCGCTTCCTTAAAGGTTTCTAAAAACGTCGGTACGCCACGCTGGAAGATAACAGTTACTAAACAGATAGCCGTATCAATTTCAACGCGGATTTTTTCGTCGTAGTTCGCTGCCAGATTATGAACCATAGCGGCGCCGAAGTTTTCTTCATTCGCTAAACGTGATAATACGGACGGCCTACGACTGTCGTAATCGCCTAAAGGGTTAGGGGATAGACCGACGGAAGCTTCCCAAAAAACAAGCCCCCAGGTCGCCGTCTTAGGCGATAGCTGTAGGGCTAAGTCTTTGTTATTCTCTTGTATTCGGTCATACTCTAACGCCTGGGCGTTTTGTATAGCGTTAAATACTCTACTTTCCTGGTAGTAATCCGCCGAAGCGTCTACCATTCCTTCGGTACGGTCGCTAATAATTATAATCTGTGTCATGTAAGCGTCACCGTCCCAACTTCGGGAATATCGAAGTAGTCTAATACAATATCTGTAGTCCCGTTATTTACGGTTAGGTTACCGTAGTTTTCCACCCCTTCGGTATTACCTAAAAGGGCGCCTATCTTGTTATAAGCGATAGGGTATAGTAGTTCGGTAGCCGGGTCTATTTCAAATACTTTAGATTGTATATAGTCGGTTACCGATTTTCTAAAGGCTGTAAGTACCGCCGCTGGGTCCACGTTAACGCCATATGATACCGTTGCGGCTATATCAATACTTTTCGTTACGCCTGTAATAACCGTAACAAAGGAACCGCCAGGCGCTTTACCGTAGCCGTAGCCCTGGTATGGGATAGGGTCCAGGTATTCCTGTAGTAAGTCTATTACTTCCTGGCTTAATGGTTTAAAGTCGCTTCCAGCGCATATAACGCGCACGGTTCCGCGACCGTCTTGTCCGTTTGACTTATCCCAGCACATTTCGACGATAACCTTACCTATGGTTACACCAGCCGCCTTAAAGAAGTCGTTTAGTACCCAGCGCTTATAGTCGTTTCTGTTTCCGCCAGTATCCGGGTTAGCCACCTTTTCTAAGTACCTGGTCCAGGCTGCGTCTAATGTTTCTTTTTCTGCCCCTGGAATAATTACGCCCGTATCTACAATACCTCGAATACCGGGTATAGGTGGCTGTAGTACGAATTCCGAACCAGTAGCCAGATTTCCTATAACCCCAGCAAGCTTACACGTGATACGGACTTCCTGTACAGTGGCTTCTACAGCGAATATAGTTTCCAGGTTCGCCGTAAATTCTATAGGGTTTCCGTCTTCGTCTAAGACTACCGAAGTAAAGGTATAGCTTTTCGGAATACGGACGCCCGCGTCAGCTTCAATATTCAATGTCCTAACGCTGTAGGTCGCCTGGATACGTTCCAGTCCTCTTGATTGTAGGAACAGGTCCATATATTCGTCTTCGCAGTATTGCGGAAAGGCGTTTTGTAAAACTCTATCCTGGTTCATTTCAAGGTCTATTATTTCGGCCGGGTTAGCGTCTATAGCGTCATACATGAAGTCGCCTTTTTCTTTACGCCATTCGTCAGATATATTACCTAACATTCGTTCCCTTATAGCCGTAGCCGTTTCCACGAACCGCGGTGTAAATTCGGGTCTTGTTGCCATTATGTTTCCACCCCCTCTATAGAGATTGAACCGAAGACCGTATCTACTGTTAAGTCTAAATACGTACGGGTTACGCCGTCGCTGTCCTTTTGATTGTAAGCCGATACTTCGGTTACTTCATTTACCCATGGGTCGTATATGATGGCTTCTACGGCTTCGCGTTCAATTTCTGAAAGCCTTACAGCTTCGGAAAGGTCTTGTCTTACCGCGACGTCGTGGACCCTACTACCGTATATATGATTTTTCGTAAGGTCTTCCAGGTCGCCGTATACGCTATATTTTCCTAACTGCGTATTTTCGGCTTTCTGTATTAACTGGGCGGCTGCTTCGGTTCCTGTAGCGACTTTTACGACGCCACCGATACCTACGGCGAAGTCCATAGCTTCCCAGTCAAAGACGGGCGTTTTTCTTTCGTCTGCCATAAATTCCACCCCCTTAGTAGTGTTCTAAAATTGCGTACTTGACTTTACTACCCACTAAGGTAGGAAGCAGTACTACAGTGTCCCCAGTTTTAAGACTTCGATTACCGTATATGTCTTCGGGTACATACGAAGGGATTAGTAGGTCGGCGCTTGTATACGTCCTTCCTATTCCGTCTACCTTGCAAGTGGTACCGCTTTGCATTATCCCGGTAACGAAGCCTTTATTAATTTTGGAGATTACACCCCAACGCTGGGCATTGTGTCCCACTATAGGACTTGTTAAAAACCTATCGCCAGCGCATATAGGGTATAAATTAATAGGTATTTCGAAGACGTCTATATCCAGCGCTAAACTGGTACCTTCGAAAACAAATGTAACAGGGTTCGGGTCAGTGGTAACGGCTCGAATAATACGAAGCCCGCTATTTTCACCGCTAACGCCGTCTTTACCATTGTTACCACGAAGTAGCTTTAGTAGGTCTACCGCTTTATCCATTCCGCACCCCCTTACCTTTTCTTGCTTGCGTCCGTCGCGTCCTCAAATTGAATAGCTGGAAGGTCTGGCGCATTTAGTAAATCAAAGTCTAATTGTATTAAGTCTTTCGCCCTAAAGGTATGTATAACGTTCTGTATATAGTAACCGCCTACCATACCTGTATTAGGTTCTTCTACGTAGATGGCGTCGCCTGTGTAAAACTGGTTCATAACGCCGTCGGGGTTTACAGCTGCCATATTCATAGTAGTAGTAACCTTCGAAAGCTTAGCCAGTAGTTCGTTAGCATTGCCGTCTACGTCTTTGGTGTCTTTGTTGACTTCTTCGAAGTGCTGCGTTTTGCCGTAACGTGCCTGGGCGTCGGCGTTCGTTTTCGTAACTACCTTACCCGTTTCACGGTTTACAAGCTTTACAGTGCTACAAAGTTCGTCTATGCTGTCGGTTTTACTTGCGCTTAGTAAGTTGACGCCTAACTGAAAGGCCCATAGTTTAGCTGGTATAAGCCGTTCAAATAGGGTAATCCCATCTTTTACCGGGTCATACCTAAACCAGTACTTTTTACCATTGGCGTTTTTTGTTCGTGCCAGTGCGTCTATGGCTATCTTTTCTGGTAAAGCCCCAGGATAATACAGGTAAGGGAAGACCGCCCCGGTGTTAGCCAGGGAAGACACCTTTACGCCGCATTTATCCGCCATAGACTTAATAATTTGTGTTGCTGTTTGGTTCTTAAAGTAGTAGTCGTCCGGGTTCTTCGATAAGAAGAATAAGGGGTCGTTAACCTGGTATTCTATGTTACCTGTGGCCGTGATACGGTGGTTTTTTACGTCGCCAGTAAACCAACGGACGCCATTATAAAAAAGTTCCGATTTGTAACCGACTAAAAGCTGTGGGTTTTTCAGCTGTTCTACGCTAAATTTTAGTATCCTACAATTCGCGTTTAGCTGGTCCGTTATTGTCGGTTCGCTTGCTAAGACGGCCGTATAATCAGACCCGCCTATAGTAATCTTAATCATAAACCGACCCCCTTACAGCTTCGTACAGTTGGAAGCGTCCACCCAGCCATAAACCCGGTCGCCGCTTTCGTGGATAAGGTGGTAGGGGTGTTTCCCGCTGTACGTGTTAGTACACTTACATACCGCCGATTTCCTGTTTACGGCTACCTTAGCAGCGTTAGCCGAAGTGTGAACGGGTCCGCCGTTAAACTGGACCTTGTCGCCTTTCTTAATTGCCGCTGTAGGCGCTGGGGCCGCTGGTCGTGGATTAGATATTACTACCTTTTTCGCTTCCACCTGTATAGGCTTTATTTCTTTGTATTCCTTTAAGACTAAGTCGTAGTATAAATCGCCTTCGAAGCCTTTAAAAACCCACTTGAAAGACGATATTTTCATAGCCTTATTTATTCCCGCCGACGGTATAATTACTTGTAACTTAGCCCCGCTGTCCTTCCAGCCACTTAATTTATTTCTGTAGCTTGTTGGCGTCAGTAGCTTAGTCGTTTTACAGTACCCAGCGTCATATCTTGCCGGGAAGAAACAGGACCAGCTTAACGTATCAAGCGCTACGCCGTTATGGAAGTCCACGTCGCCTAATTGCAATATGGATACCGTAACAGGTGTAGCGCTTCCGTCGTCATAGCTTAGCTGCGCTGGAATTACGGGAATGTTTAGATAATCATTGTCGGCCTTAATCGTAATATCTACATCAATTCCTATCATGTCAATAACGCCCCCATTTCCCCAGCGCTTAGTACCTCGTCGGCTCCGCTTAGTTCTTCGTATAGCAGTTTTAGGATTTCTGCTACAAGTTCTTTCGGGTTCTTGTTTCCGACGTCGCTTAGTATAATATTTTCAATCTGTATACGTAGGCCTTCGCTTCTTCTACTTGGTGTCGGTACGGTACCGCTTGGGCTAATAGAGCTTTGACTTGCCGAAGAAGTAGCGAACGGTTCTATCGTACTGTCGCTTAAACCTCTGGCGGCTTCCTTAACCTTGCTTATCATTTTATTGATACCAACGATTAAGCCTTCGCCTGTGTATTCGCCGCTTTCTTCCATAACCCGCGAAGGGCTGTGTATATCAAGCGCGCTGTTTATTTCGTTTCTAATACTGTTAGCCATGCTACGGGCCGTAACCATTAACGTACCCTTCATAGACAATAAACCTTTGTTAAGACCTTCCATAGCGTTTTTACCAGTAGGGAATAGGTCTATATCGTTAAAGGTTGCTGTCATATCCGTAGTAATCGTGGTAGCTGCGTCCGTAGTAAGTCCCATGTTGTCAGTTAAACCAGTAGATAAGCCTGTCATAGCGTCAAGTCCCGTAACCTTAGCGGCGTCTACAGCTATTGTAGAATTAGCCGTAAAGCCGTCGGCCAGGGTAGTAGTAGCAGTAGCGCCGTAACCACCTATAACACTGTAGTCTGGCTGTAAACCGGTTGTAATTGTATTAGCTGTCGCCTGGGAAGCAGCGCTAACCGTTCCCATGTTGTTAGTTAACCCAGTGGCCGCGCCTTGGGCCATTTCTTGGCCGCCCTTTTCACCACCACCGAAGAAGCCTTTAATACCATCTAACAATCCTTTACCGACGCCTTTTACAATATCCCAGCCTACTTGTAACCAGTTCGTACTCATAATCGTATCAATGATAGCCCCTACAAGCTGTGGTATAGCAGCGATTAACTGCGGAATAGCTTGGATAAGACCACCTATTAAAGCTACGATAATCTGTACGCCCATTTGGATAAGCATAGGTAAGTTTTGTATTAAGGTCGTTATCAGCGTCGTTATTAGGGTTATAGCCCCTTGGATAATTAGGTCTAAGTTCTGTAGTAGTCCGCTAAGAATACCCATAAATAACTGGATAGCTGCGTTTATCAATAGCGGTAAGTTCTGTAGTAACCCTTGTACCAGGGTCGTTATAAGCGTTAAAGCTGTGTTTATAATCAGCTGTATATTATTTAGTATGCTGCTTACGATAGCCTGTAATAGCTGGAAGGCTACTTGTATCAGCCGTGGAAGGTTCTGTAGTAGTCCGTTAACTAACCCCATGATGATAGTTAAAGCCGATTGTATAATCATATCCATACGGCTAATTAAACCATTTACCAGGGTTTGTATTGCGGTAATTGCTACAGGTATCAACGTCGGTAAGGCGTTTACAATACCTTCGATAAAGCCTAAAAGTATGTCCATACCGATTAGTATAATCTGTGGTACAGCGTCCAGTAAGAAGCTTGCTAAACTGGTTACTATGCTAACGGCTAACGATATTAACGGCTGCGTATTTGCCTTAATAAGGTCTATTATACTGGTAAGAACCTGTACAGCGCCTTTTAATAACACAGGTACTACAGCTGGAAGGGCTTTTAGTATTGCCCCCGCGAAAGTGTTAATAATTGGTACTATAGTGTTAACCAGCTTCGGTAAACCCTTTTCTAAGGCGTTGACGCCAGTATCTAACATACGTGTAAATATATCCGCTATTTTCGTAGCGTCGCCGTCTTGCCACCCGTCGGCCAGTACTTCGTTAGCTTCTTTTAGAAAGCCATTTAAAGCCTTAGCGCCACCTAATACCGCTGGCATAAATATTTTACCTATGTTCGTTCCAGCTGTTTTAAAGTTAAGCCCTAATACTCTTAACTGGTTTGAAAGTGAACCGTCTAAGGTTTTCGCGAAGTCGCCTTGTGCGTCGGCGGTTACACCCATAAGATAATTGTATCTAAGCTGGGTCTGTTCCGCTTGCGACATAGCATTATAGGACTTCGTAATACCTTTAGATAGTGCATAAGCTTCCATGTTTGCGACGCTCATGTTAATACCTAACTGTTTCAGTGGTTCAGTTTCGCCACTGATACCGCTACGTATCTTAGTCCAGGCGTCTTCGTTGTCCAGGTTATAGAAAGAAGCCAGGTCCCCGGATAGTTGTACTAAGCTTTGTGACATTCCAGGTAGTTCTTTTTCGGCTATACCAGACGTTTTAAGCATGGCACCCATAGAACCTACCCAGGTAGTGGCATATGTTTCAGATACACCCGCCAGGTCGGCCATACTTTGCGCCCACTTTGTCATACCCGATACGCTTTGTTCGCCGAACGTAGCAGAAACAACGTTAGTACTTTCTGATAAGTCGCTGGCCATGTTCGCAAGTTTGAATATTCCAGCACCAGCAGCCGCCGCGCCAGCAGCTAAAGCACCTGTAGCAATACCTAAACCTTTTACGGTTCCCATGGCTATACTACCGAAGCCTTTAGCCACTTTGGAACCAGCCGAAGAAGCGATATTACCGATTTTCGATAGTCCATTATGAACCGACGAAAAGCTTACACTGGCCGCGTTTTTAAGTGCGTTCCATAAGCCTTTTACGCCGCTTTCGCCACCAGACGCGTTATTCTTAAAATCTTTAAGTTTGTTCGTAATACCCGATATCTTAGTCCCGGCGAATTCCTTCACTTTAGAAGTTAAGTTCTTCATGGTGTTATAGGTATTTGCGATACTTATTTTTCCGATATTCTTTAAGCCTTTAGTAAACCCGGATAAGCCGCTTTCGCCTTCGGTTATGGTGTCTTTAAATTCCTTAAAGCCATTAACCGCATTTGATATTTTGGTTTTCGCCAGGGTCTTAATTCCACCTACTAACAGACCAGCCTGTAGCCGGGTACTGATAATCGAATTTTCTAACCCGTCCAGCTTGGACCGTGCTATCTGCCGTATAGTATTCGGTATATTCTTTAGGGTTTCTGTACCCCTGTTAAATTGCTGCATGGAAGTTTTCCAGCGGTTAAAATTAGTGGTAGCTTCCTGTGTAGCTGCGTTCGTTTCCTGTGTCGCGTTGGCGGCTTCCTGTAAGGCGTCTGTAAATTGTTGCGTCGCCTGGGTGGAAGCTGTCGTCGTATTGACAAAGGAACCTACAGCGCTGTTTGTGCTTTCGGTCGTTCTTTTAAAGGCTTCCGTATCTCTGGTAGCCTCGGACATAGGACTGCTAAAATTGTTTCGTATGGTCATTTCCGCACCCATAGTAAATTTATCCGACACGCTTTACACCCCCTTACCATTCTTTCGCCTTGCTTCACGTGCGGCGCGCTGTTCATCTTTAATTTTTAGTAGCGTCGCCTGGTATACGAATTCTTTTTCCAACGGTGGAAGGTTATATATTTCGCTTGGAATTTTGCCTTGCGTATTCCATATATAAGCTAATAATTTCGCTTCCTTGTTGGACTTTAGGAGTTTTTTATTTCTTCACTGTCTTCCTTCTGTTTCTTCTTACCGAAGCCGCTGGCGTTCTGAATTGCTACCGCGAAGTTTACAATTTCACCAGGGGAAAGAAGTACGCCCGCCGCTGCTTCTGCGGTTACTACGTCCAACTTTTCAAGAAGCGCCTTGTTAGCGAAAGTAAAGTTACTTCTTGCGTCTTTGTCTACGCCCAGAAGCACTACCTTAACCATAAGTCTATCGTCGTCTATGTCTGTCTTAATTCCGCCGCTTCCGTCTGCGGTATATTTAACACAGTCCTTTTTAGCTTGTTTATATTCAGCATAAGTAAGCGCCGTAAATGGTACTATACCTAATTTTTCTGTTTCGAATTCGCCTTGTGGTACGGCTTTAAGGTCGTTGGCGTCCTTGCCTAAAATGTCTTCCAGGGTAAGGAATGATTTAACCTCTTTTGTAGCGTCTACAGCTTCGATATTTTCGTCTGTAGCGATTGTTTTAGCTGTTGCCATAGTTTTATACCTACCTTTCGTTTAAATGAAATAGGGACGCTTTTACGCGTCCCTTAGTCTTACTCTATTGATTTGATGTAAGCGAAGTCGTCGAATGTAAAAGGGAATTCTTCTTCTACAAGCGCGCCCAGTTCATACTGTGTAAGCTGTGTACTATCGAAAGATAGACCTTTATACATAATGGCTTCTTCGCCCTTAGCTGTAGGGTCTGCCAGCTTACCGATATAGTTATACTTAGCTGTAGGGTTTTCGGCTACTTTTCTTTGTAGTCTACTATCAAGTTTCAAGATAGTAAGAGTACCGCTACCGCTACCACCCATAACTTTATGGCTGTCTAAAAACTTTCCAGCTTGTTTAATGGGTTCCTTCTCATACTCTAAGTTAGTTTCGAAGGACTGCGTACTTTGAAGTTCTGTACCGTTTTCGTCATAAACGAACCCGTACAGGCCGTTAATAGCTTGATTAGCTTCGTAACTCATATGTTTATACCTTCCTTTCGTTTAAATTAAAAGTTTACGCCGATTTTCTGGTAGATACGTTCCATACTATCGACTGGCGTAATATCACTGTCGAAGAAGGCTTCGTCAATAGCTGGGCTATAAACCGCTGTATCCCCATGGTATTCTGGGTCTGGTCTATAGAAGTATCCAACTTTGATTATTTCGTCGTTCGCTAACGGTCTTAGGTAGCTTTCTTCGACCATAGTAGCGTAGCACTGTCGGGCTTCCTCTGTGTTAGACTTAGTCTTCTTGTACTCATTTCCGAAGGCTTCCAGGTCTTTAGTAACATAATCCAGCGTGTTAGATACTCTAATCTTACCGAATTCTTTACTTTCGTCATTGGAAGGGCTTGTAAGCGTATTAACGCCTTCGTCGATTTCTACAAAGTCACCGTTCATAACAAAGATTAAAGTACCCTTTGTTTTCGCGGTTTCCCTTGGGGTAATCTTAATCTTTTTATTAACCTTCGTGTACGGTACTGTTTCGTCGGTTACAGTCCTGTTAAGGGCTACGGAAGCAACGCGCGCCGCGATAAAGATAGCCATTTCCGCCGGGGTATAACCGTCGCAGCCATTACCCACGTTTACGATACCCCTGTAGTTATGCGCCACGGAAGCCGCATTAGCCAGGCTAATATCGTCGTCCCAGGTAGAAGGTCCACCAGAAGCGAAAGTAACGTAGAAGCCTTCACTTCTTACACGTCTTAACCAGGTTGTTACGGTAGTGATAATAGCTTCGTCGCTTACGCCATCTAAGGAAAAGCTGTTAGCGTTTCCGTCTGCTTCGATTTCGTCAAGAAACGCGCTGTATTCAGTAACAGTAACCACGCTACCGTTATCACCGCCAGTAAAAGCAATATTAGCGGCGTTTGCTGGTATAGTTTCCCCTACCGTAGTTACCCTTACGTAGTCAGACTTATTAAGTTCAAGGGCTAAAGCCGCATTAGTAGCGCCTACCACGCTAACAAGTTTAACGCCGCCTTCTAAGATTTCAACTACCTTAGTTCCTTCTTCGACCCCGTCTTTAACAACGGCTACAAAGGCTCTTGCGGAAGGGTATAAGGTTTCCAGCTGTAGACTACCTACACCTAAAGTACATATACCTTTTTTAGCGGAAGCCGTAGCCATACGATAAGCCAGTATCTTACTTGGCGCGCCTTTGGAAGCGTGCAAATATATTTTACTTGCTGTAAGTGCTGTTTTGTCAGCGTTAAAAGCGTCCTTAAATTCGCCTAAGGTCTGTGGTACAAGTTCATTCACAGGCCCCCAGTCGGAAGTAAAGGGGTAAGCTACAACGCCACGGGTTCCCATTACGATACGTGTTACAGTAGCGACGATACGGGAATAAACGCCGCTTAAAATCTTACTGATACCTTTTATAAATGTTCCAGCCATAATATTTTTACTCCTTTCCTACAGGTCTTGCCAGGAACGCGCTTAGTGCGCTTTCAGCTTCCTGTTTTGTGATTGCGTCCTTCTTTACGAAAGTTAAAGCGCCCGCCATAATTTCGGGCGAAGTTCCGAATAGGCCCGCGCTTTTAATAATTTCTTCTTTTTCGAATAATGGGTCTGCGGCCTTTTTAACTTCGGCCTTTGTTTCGTTGGTTGCCATATGCTAAAACCCCCTTATAAAATATTGTCGTCAGCCGTAACCGTAGTACCTGTCGGCGTATACTCTTTATCAGTATCCGACAAAGTAGGGGATACGGCCATAGTTTCGGTGTATTCCTGTACTTTTGGTACGGATTGACTGGTTACCTTTGTGTAAACATAGTTAGGCGCTGGCGGCTGCTCTGGTCTTGTACGCGTATAGGCCACTTCATAGTTAAGCCTAAAGGGTACGTCTAAGCCTTCGGTTTCGTTGAATTCAAGTTCCACCGATTTTAAAAGCCCTACCTTAACGCCGTCCTTGTCTAAAACGTCCAGTATACCGCAACGGTTTTCTAGGTCTTCGCTAAGTGATTGCTGTAGGCGTAAAACTTCGTCTACGCTGTTTACAAATAACTTACCATAGTACCTAACACGTTGTACATATGCGTACCTGTGTAAATGTCGCACCCTTCCGCGGTAGGGACTTTCCCATATAACCACGGGGCGCGCTAATTTGGGCGGTGCGACGTCACGACGCCAGGAATTAAGACCCGACGCCGATTTTAACCACGTCTGTACCGCCGTTAACTCTAATTCGTAGTCCATGGTATCCCTACCTTCCAGTTAATAGCTCCCACAATTCCTCTATTCCTTCTGTGTAAGCTTTTTGTATATCGCCGTCCTTTAAATGGTCTAAAGATTTTTCAAAGGCGTGTGTACCTGAGATTATCTTACCAGTTAGAACCATGCCAGTTTTAGCACCTGGGATATAATGAAATGTTCCGCTTCGCCATTCCCCAGGAACAAAACGTCCTTTTTTTTGTTCGTAACCTTCTTCTACAGCGGCTGCATAGGGTACAACCGTCCCATAAAAAATAATATCAACATTAGGAAGCTCAACATTTACGTTCCATGAACTTTTGGGGCTACCCATGTGCATGCTACTTTTTAATTCACCACTACGGATAGGGGTATTCACGCTTGCATATTCATATCCACGTGCTACTAAAGTTCTGGCTACGCGGTCACGCATTTTTTTAAGTTCGTCCTTTTGTAAAGTACGTAACCATTTTTGCCACTTATCAAAATTCTTATCTAAGATAATACCCGATTTTTTCATAAAAACTTTACCCCCCTATCGCTTACGTTTGTTGAATTCTCAAACGCCAGCTTATAGGACCGTAGCATTTCCTTTACCGTTTTAAATGGGTCTGTATTTGCATACTTGCCCTGTGTTGTAGCTGCCGTAGGTGGGGCGACTTCGGTTATATTGCCTGTAGTTTCGTTAATCTGTGAAGTTTCGCCACGTGCGAAGACTTCGAAGCATAACGCCACAGCTACCTTTAACCCTTCGTCAATTACTGGCGGGTCGCCACCGATATACCCGCGACAAAAGGCATTAGCACGAAGCAAGTATAACTTTTGTTCAGCGTCCGTAACAGGTTCCGCGGGGGTGTAGTAGGTACTAACTAATTCCGCTTGCGTAAGGAACATAATATCACCGCCTTAAATAAGGTCGGCGTACTTTTCAGCAGCGATTACAGCTTCGATAACTTCGGCCTTAGTCGCTTTAGCGTCGAATTCTACCCCGGCTTCTTTAGCCGCTGCCTTTAAGTCGTCCGCCTTATACAGTTCGTCTAATTTCTTCGCCATTTCTTCGGCTGTAAGGTCGTCTTTTGGTGGCTCTACAGCTTCGATAACTTCGGCGTAGCCATTTTCTACAAGGCTTTTACCGCTTGCGTCTTCGACTTCAAGTTCTGCGCCTATGTCCAGTAAAGACTTACCGAAGGTAACGCCTTCTTTAAGTATTTTCACTTTCACGTTAACACTTCCTTTCAAAATAGATTAGCGACTATTAAAGAATAGTCGCTATCTTAATTAGGTCTGGGTCTGTAATTTTAGGGAAAGAAGCGCCCACAACTTCGATAACTTCCCTAATTGGTCTTTCCATAGTGAAGGTTCTTGCATAGATACCAGGGTTCATATTGTTTTCATATGTTGGCCCTAATAGCTGGCTACCGATTAGACCGCCTTCTTTAAGGAATACACCTTTAGTAGAAGACAATAGCCTTGCTGTAGTTCTTGCGCCGCCGTTGTTAACGTCCCTGTAAGTTACCTTAGCGTCGAAGGCTTCCATAGGTGGAAGTTCTCTACCTCTAAGGAAAGTGTTAAGTTCGTCCAGGGTAAGCAGCTTGTCAGAATAACCGCTAATAGCTTTTCTTACAGCTACGTCATTAAGAACGGTTCTAATAGCTTCGATACTTGTTACGAAAATATCCGGGGTGTAACCATTAACGTTAAGGTCTACATAATCCTGTACCCACTTTTCATAGTTAGCCAGGATAGTAGCGCCGTCTACGTTCCACTTTGTAGCTGCGATTACCTTGTTACCCGCTGGTACGCCGAAGTCAACGCCCAATTTAATACCAGACTTATCGTAAGCCATAGCGCCTACGCCTAAAGCTTGCCATCTTAACCACTCGATACGTGCGTCAATATTTCTTTTCAGCTGTGCGGTTTTGCCTAAAAGCTGCTTAACCATCATGGTTTGTTTGCCCTTGTTACCCTTATCCATCATAGCGGCAAGTTCTTTCTTTGTTACGATATAGGACTGGCCCATATCTGTAATTTCGCCGCTAATACGTCTAACAGGGTCCCTGTCAGTCAATGGAAGTTCTGCGCCGCTGTCGATAATGTCGGCCATGTCCGCCTGTCTTTCGATTACGGTTTCGTTAAAGTCAATGTCGTAAGTTTCTTCCAGCGGAAGGAACCTCTGTCCAATGTACCCCGTTTCTACGGGTACTTCGCTAATTGTTTCTGTGAATAGTGGATTTTCGAAAAATTCACTAAGATTTGCTAATCCAGCCATATTTTTTACCTACCTTTCGTTTAATTAGTCTTACACAAAACGGATAGCGCCAGCTAAGGCCGTTTTAAATGCTGTAGTTACACCTGTCAAAATGGAAGCGTAAACCGCGCCATGTACTAAAATCTGTCCAGCTGTAAGGTCTGGGTTAACCCCTTCGCTATTAGCTTTAAACTGGATACTTTCGTCGAGGATTACAGGGTTTGACTTTCCAGGTTCAAAGGTTCCCGGTGTAGTTTCTGCGTACTTCTCATACTTTCCTGTAACATTGTCCATTACTAAGCACTGGCCTTCTGGTACATACTCATTTACTGCAAATTTGGAACCGTCAAGGGTAATACCATTGACTACGTAGGCATAGTGTGCGCTGGCCTTAATTTCCTTAGCCGCTGCATAATTTGCCGTTCTGATTGTTAAATCGTTGTTCATAATATTTACCTACCTTTCGTTATTTTGTGTCTTTCTTGATACCTAACATTTCCAACGCCTGGGCTTTCTTAGCGTCGTGGTCTTTGCTTCCGCCACCAGCGCCACCGCCTGGACCCTTGCCCTTAAAATCGTTGTTGTCGGTGTCGTCGTTTTCTGTGACTTTGAATAAGTTAGGTTCGCTTTCGTGAACCTTCTTTAAAGCACGGGATACGCTTTTAGTATCTACTTCGCCCGTTTCTTCGTCGTAGTCGATACCGTCCATGTAGTCCAGTCTTAGGGCGCGTACCACTTGTACAGGGTTTACAGGATTATACTTTCCAGCTTCTTTAAGTACGGCGTTTTCGACTACAAGGTCTTTAACGCGTTCGCCTAAAGTCTTGGCACGGTCCGCCTGTTTTCTAAGTGTAACCAGTTCTTCGTCTGTGGCCTTACTGTCGCCTTTACCGTCGTCGCCGTCTTTTTTAGTAGACCCCGTCTTAATTGTTTCCGCTACCTTAGAAAGTAGGGTCTTGTTATCGGCTTCAATGTCTACGCCAGCGTCTTTAAGGGCTTTTCTAACCATACGAATAGCTTTCGTAGTAATCATAGCGTCTACGTCAGCCTGGCTATACTGTGGTTTTTCGTGTTCTGGGTCATATTCTAAGGCTTCGTCTACTTGCTCCTGGTCTATAATTTCGTCGGTAAGCAGCTGTCTTACCTGGGCGTCGTATTCGGCCTTAGTGATTTCGCCTTTTAAGTACTTTTCCTGTAATTTTCTTAACTTTCCCATTGTTAAAACTCCTTTCCATTTTAAGCCCGTCGGCTAATCCAGCTATTCCGCAGCTGTGGCGGTTTTACCCTTGCCAGTACGACGCCCTGGGTAGGTTACGGCAATAAAAAAGACGCTACATAAGTAACGTCTGTCCCTTCCAGGTATTAGCCCCTGGTAGGTTGTGGCTTATAAAAATATGGGACGGCTCAATTTCGAGTAGTCCTCATAAACTTATTGTTATTTATCCCACGGCGCCCGCGATACTGTTATAGTGTGATTATTAAAGGTTTTACGCTCTACTTGTTTAGTAAGACTGGCGATTGTTTCCCCTGGTCTTAAATAACGCTTTGGGTTATCCGCTTCTAACATTTCCTTAACGGTTGGTAACCCACGTTCTTTAGCGTATTCGTCATAGGTTTTAGCTTTAGTTACGTATGTGTCGCCCCAACTTGTTTTACTGTCATTTTTTCGAGCCTGTCTGATACTAATAGGGTCAAGATACTTTAATTTGTTCACATATTTACACCTACAATTAGGGTGGTTTGGTATTCTCTTGCCAGCTACACCAGGGTTGTTAGGCGTATCATAATCTAAGTCAAATACTTCACGGTCGTTAGCCGCGTCACGTGGGGCGGTTTTACTGTCCAGTGTAGCGTCCCAATACTTACCGTCCAATATATCGGCGTTATTCATAGCTGCAAGACTGCCACCTAAAGACGAAGCCCTGGACATTTCAGTACGTACAAGGGCTACCGACCTATAGTAACTTTCGTTTATCTTGGTTTTAAGTAAATTAGCCGCCTCGTTGTAGCTAAGATTTTTGGTTACAATGTCTGTTACAACTTCCTTTGTTTTTTCAGCTATTAAGGCCGTATTAACTCGTATTCTATCACTATAGGTAGCCTTATCTGGTAACCAGGGATTAGCTAATACACTTAAGACGTTCGACCTTGTAAGAATTGGAACCGTAGTACGTATCATGGCCGCCTTTTCTAAAGTATAAGCCGACGTATAATAACCATACTGCAACTGTCCCGCTAACACAGAGGTAAAATAAGGCTGTTGTTTAAAATCTAAAAGCTGTAAGTCTGGTAAAAGCTGGGCTATTAGTTGTTCCTGTAACTTTATCTGGTACAGTTTAGATTTTAGTTTTACTGGGTCTTTGATATTGCTTATGTCTTTATAAAGCACTTTTAAATAATCTACAGCCTTAAATTGTAACAATCTATAAGCTGGTTCTAATTCAGTCATACGTTGCCCTATTAATCGTTCCAACTGCTCCGTATAGTACCTTGTATAATCATCTAAAATACTTTGTCTATTTGGCATACACAAACCCCCTTACGTTATTCGGTAACCGCGTTAGCGTCTTCGTTACCATCATCACCTAAATTATTAGCACCCAGTCCAATAAGTGAAAGATTGTTAGCCATATTGCTTTTAGCGTTTTCCGCCTTCTGGGCTTTCATTTCGTCAAGCGCCTTTTGTGGGTCGTCAATAAACCATAGTAATTCGTAAAGGTAGCTGTCTGGTACCTTGTCGGCCAGGGTCGCTACAATAGTCGCGATTTCTTCGTAGTTCTGTGGAAGATTACGAACCAGGCTAACACTTAACCAGTCGGAACGGTAAATATCGTCGCGGTCTTCCAGCTGTTTAGGGTCGGATACGATAGGGTAGGTATCCTTAACGCCATTACTTAGCAGCTTTTCGGTATTTAGAAAGTCGGTAAGTATGGCTATTAACTGTGTTATTGCCATTATGAAGTAAGGTTCCTTTTTCCCGGCCTTAATATCCAGACAAGCGTACTTCATTTTTATTTCTGTAGCTGTAGCGCCGTTTAGTTCGCTTAGCTGCGGCGTATTGGTCGTATAGTAAATGTCATTCTTTAGCCTTGTTAGAAAGTTTTCTACCGCCTGGTCTTCCTGTGTCTGGGCTATAAATTCCGCCTTACTGTTGGCGTCTTTTAAGGCTATAGCCCTTGCTTTACGCATTTTAAGGACTTCTTTTTCGTCTACATCTACGCCAGTAAGTAGTAAGTACATATCCTGTAGATAATCTACCAGGTTAGCCTTATCACTAATCCCATGGGCGTAAGCGACGATAAGGTCAAAGGCTCCGAAGCTAAGGTCGCTTTTACCGTTCGACTTTAGACGGTCCTTGTATTTCGCTGGTACGCCGTTTTGGTATATGGCTACCGGGATACGGCCCGCTTTATGTTCAATAGGATTACCTGTAGCGACTTCCGTTTCGTCTATTACGAAGCCCGTACCGCCGTCACTTATATAGTATGTGATATAACGGTCGTCGTATACTTCGACACGTTTTTTAGTTACGGTTTGGTTACCTTCCAGCGTTTCAATTTCGTATACCCGAAGCACCATAGCCAGCCTGTTACGCACGTCGTAAACTGGTATAACTTCCTGTACAGGATATTCGTTATAGTCAATGTTTCCGCGTTCGTCTACCCAGGCGATAATAGGAGAGTATCCAGCTATACAGCCCTGTCTAAGCATTTCGCCCAGGGTTTTAGTTGCCTTATACTTTAGTAACTCCATTATCTTTTTACGGTATTCCGTTAGTATTTCGGCTTCGTCAGTGTCTTCGTCTTCCTGGTCGTTGTCCTCGACGGTGTAAACAGGGGACTTACCGACCATGTAATCGACTATCGTATCTACGATTATCATAGCATAGTTAGCGATTAGTTTAGCGTTGGTACCGTCACCCCTTGACTTGTCGCGTTCTTCGATTTCGTCCAGTTCGCCATCATAAGCCGCCTGGTACTTTTCGACCGCTGCGTCCCTAATCCAGGCGTTATGTTTTTCGATTATATCCGTTACCCAGCCACCATTAGCGACTATCCATTCTGTGGCGTCTTTTGCTGTGGCTTTCGCCTTGGCTGCTAACGGTATAGGTATTACTGTGGATACTGCCATATTCTTAACCCCCTTCTTAGACTACGTCGTTACGGTCGAACGCTGTAGCTTGTCGTGTATTGACGTTAATATTTCGCGCTGCCTTCATAAGCAAGAATATACCCATAGCGAAGTCGTCATGTGGTACGTGTCCCGGCTTACGTGGTTCGGCGTTTGCTGGTACGTAAAAATTAATATATTGCTGCCGTTTTGCTTCCCTTGTCAAATGCTCCAACTGCCAGCGTACTTCTTGCCATAGTTCGCGCTGGTCCGGGTCAGTGGGGGAAGGTGGTATCTTAAATAGGTCGTTAGCCACGAAGTCATAAGCCAGATACCCCAGCTTACTTTTACTTTCGTCGCCACTTGCCTTAAATTTATAAGCTTCTACAAGACCTGTGTTATTTCGGTCTAACTGCTCTTTGAGATAGTAGGCCAGGGGTTCGCCGACACCTGTAGCGTCGCATACACCACCTAAACAATTCCAATGGCCTTTTATTATCTTCGGTAACATATCCCTAACTTTCGTATGTTGTTTTCCTACCCACTGGTAGAAGCATACCGGGACTACGGTACCGTCTTTATGAAGTTCGCCTATAGTAAGTGTAAGGGCGTCGCGTTTGTGCATACCTACAGCGGTGTCAACGTCTGTACTTGCTTCGGCTTCGCCCGCAACGTCCACAGACCATATATAGGTCTTTCCCTTTTCTGGCTGTACTGCCATACTGTAGTCGTTGTGGTATATTCGGGCTATTTGCTCCGAATTAAAAAAGCGCCCTATGGCGTCTACAGCTTTTAATAAATACTGGGTCTGTATGGCGATATGGTCCATACCTAAACGCGCTACCTGGTTTTCGAAGGCCTTACGGTAATTATCATTACCCGACTTTATTACCGCGTAGGCGTCTATCTTAAAAACAAGCTTAGGACGGTAGCCTAATTCCTTTTCTAAACGGCCTTCCATGTCCCGCGCCTGTAATTCACCTTTGTATATAAAACAGTCTTTCGTCCAGGCTACCCCCCATAGTACGGTAGTCGCATTATTGAACGACCCCATAGGCTGGGCGTCACGTTCCCACTTATCCGCGTCTATGTCCTGGGCTTCGTCACCCTCTAATAGGGTGTATGCCGTCTGTGAAGCTACCGCGGCCGCCGGGTTTATAGACAAGAACGCCCACTTATTGCTATCGCGGGGCGGTCCCATATGATACTTGTAGCCGTCAGACTTTCTATACTTGCCTTTTGTTAATATGCTTCCAGCAAGTCCGCCACTGTCGGCGGTGTTGGCCCCCTCTAATCTATCCACGGAAGCCTGTATCTGCGGTTTATATACTGGTGCGAATTTTACCCCGGATACACGTACCCCATAATACCAGCCATAAAGTAGTAAATATTGCTGGATAAAGGCGCTTATTTCATTCTTTCCCGCCTGTCTGGTAATCTGTACAACGAAGTACCAGCCTAAGCCGTTTAAGCAGCTGTATATTATAGCGTCAGCTACCTGTATTTGATAGTCGAAGGGGTCATTACGGCGCATAAGGCACCACGCTTCACGTAGGTTTTCACGTTTGAATATGTCCCCGAAGTTATTAAGCACGTTGTACGGTATCCCTTGTCTTGCCGCTGCGACGGTATGGGGGATAGCCACCATAACAGGCGCCCCAGTTACCGGGTCTATATCGTCAACGTATGTAAACGTCGTATTATATGCTTCGCTCATAGTCTTAGGTCGTCGGTGTCTTCGTCGTCCAGTAGTACGGCTTCGTCACAGTAGGACCGTTTAACTATATATTCGCTTTCTTCGCAGTTATCGCATAGCTTCATAGCGCACAGATACATAGCGCCGTTATAATCACTTTTGGCGCACTGTGTACAAATGCACCCCTTACATGGGTCAACGTCCTTATTCATAGACACCGACACCCCCTTTCTGTGTAGCCACTTAATAAACAAAATTATTAAGTAGTATAAATAAAAACGCTGTAAATAGCGGCTTTACAGCGTTTAAAGTATTAAAAAAGACGCTATTTAAGGCGTCTTACTGTAATTTGTACTACGTTTAGTCGTTTTCTTCGTCGTTTCCTGGGCTTTTGTTCTGCGGATTTCCGCCCCAGGAAATACTTACTTGTCCTTTGGAAGCTGCCCTAAGTTCGTTGTTAATAGTGTCCATAATATCGTCTGTCTTTTCTTCGGTGTTAATCCTATTATGGGCTTCCACTAATCTACGAAGTGTGTTAAGCGCTCTGTCTAAGGCCTTGTCTTCGATAGTTCCAGCGTGATAATAAGAGCGACCGCCGTTTTCGCTTTCGCTGTAAAATACTTTAGACTTCTTATAAGCGATTTCGTCGCCTTCCTTTTCCCGGTCTTTTTCGAATTTCTCACGTTGTCGGTTCAGATAGCCGATAATCTTAGCTTTCTGTAAGTTAATTTCGTATTCCAGGCTTTTAGGTTCCGCGTCCTGTAGTTCGTCGAAGATTGCTTGTTCTTCGGGTAGAAGCGTCTTAGCGTAAAGCCCGTGTATTCGATTATTTGCTACGGACCTGGCTTTACCTTCTGGCGTCTTAGGACCCGTATTATTGCCACCATGTAAGCGACACCTACCATAACCTAAATGATTTGTTCCCGCGCCCGCTGCTTGTCTGCAAGGCTTACCGCCTTTCATGGCCCCACAGCATAGCGTAGGGTTCTTACGCATTGTAGAAATTATGTTAATATGGTCGGCTTGCGGGTGGAATTGCACTTTTAGGCGCATATCGTAGGGGTCGTATTCTTCTGGTAGCATTATGCTTTTATTTGTACTGGTTCCCATAAAAATACCCCCTTGTTTTGATTTTCGAATGTCGGCGTAACCTTGAAAATAAAGTTTTGTACGGATACACGAAGGGGGCTACGGAAAAAGCCCGCGCCCCCTGGTTACTAATAGACATTATAATAACATTGTAATGTTATTATATAACCCTTTTCGGAATTATACAATAATTTAATATTGTCTTAAAGACAATCCTTGTCACCGTTGACGAAATGGAAGACGTAACTAACCACTTTATCACACCTGTAATAATACTGGTCTTTGGTGTAGTTAAGCCGTTTCAACGTCTGCCCTAAAGGTACAGGGTTAACCCAGCGGTAATACGCGACGGTTCGCAGTTCCAGCGGTAAAGCTTCGTAAGCCATTTCCAGCATTATTTTATTGAGCTGCCTGGCGGTAATTCCGTCCGTTGGTTTGTTTGCGCTGTTTCCTGGTATCGCGTCTTCGGTCGGCGGTCCACCGCGTACTAAGCTGTCCCACTCATTTAGCCAGCGTCTTACAGTTCGTCTACTTATCCTTCCAGCCACTAATCCACCCCCACGAAAAAATATATAAATTAAAAATTTGAAAGGGGGGGTATTAAAAACCCTATGTAAAACACACTCCTAAAAGGAATGGTAAAACCATGTACCCCCCCAAAAGAAAACAACTCTTATATATAATATAATATAATAATTAAAATAATAATTTATATAATATTATATAGTATATTAGTAGTACTATTAAGTATTAGTAGTTACTTAAAGGTTCTTAAAGCTGTAGCTTCTAAGGCTTTAGGTTTTGAGTTTTTCGAATTTCGCCACGCTTTAGACGTTCTACGCTCAACTTTTTTAGTTCTTCGTCGTTCGTTGCTCGTCATATGCTCTATGACTTACGTTTATAGCTGTACGTTCTTCGTTACTAATTTCATGTCTTCCAGCCTTTTAGCTTCCGCCTTCGCTTCCTTGGCTGCGCGTTTCTTGTCCTTGCGTCTTGCAGCCCTGTTTTGGTAACCCTGTGGGAAGCATACGCCATACTTAGGCGCGAATTTCTCGTCGCTTATATTATCTAACATTACCAGTAGTTCGTCTACGTCTGGCGTGGCTGTATAAAGTAAACCCGGAAGCCTGTGTATAAACTCTATAGGGTCGCCGCCCAGGCTATTTACATATGCCACTACGGACATGGCTTTTTCTTCTTCGCAGTTAAGGACGGTCTGGACTTCATGAACCAGGTAGTCGTAGTACTCGTTATTCGTCGCCATCAGCTTACACCGCCTTCCAGGTAGGTAACTTTATACCCCTTACTTTCCGCGTATTCCTTTTCACGGTTTGCACCTGGACTGTCTACCCAGTTCGGCATTAGTGCCACGTGCTTAGCTGCGTCAATCATTTTAAAGCAGATAGGGAAGTAGTCTTCGTAGTCAAGGCCAGCGGGAAGGGTAGCCGGGTTAAATACCGCATATCCCGAACCTTTTAGTATTCTTGCGTATATATCGAATAGCGCTTTATAGTTTACAAGTCCCGTCATTTTGCCAGCCAGGTAAACGGTCGGCGCTTTTGGTATCTCTACATAATCAGTTATTTCAAATTGTCCCGGTATATTTTCATTCACTTTTCTTAACGCTCCTTTCACAGCTGGGGCATACCTGGCGCCCCTCTGGTATAATATCACCGCAGCATATACAGCGCTCTACGTTATCCACGGTTCGCGGTGGGTCTTGTGGATAATCTTTTGTCTTTTCGGCTACGGGCTTCATGGTGTAACCTCTTTGTCGTCGAATTTCCCTTCGATTGCGCCCTTAAATGCTTCGACGCCCATAGCTTCCAGTTCTCTTGTAAGTTCTGGGTACCAGCCTGGTTTATTTGCTAATTCGTCACTGATTGCCGTAAGTCTTCCAGCGAACCTATTAAGACGTTCCGCCCCGAAGCGGAAGGACGGTTCCGTATGCAAGGTAGCCATAACCAGCACTAAGTAGCGGTCTAAGCTTTGTGTTTCTAAATAGGCTAATTGTTCTTTGGCTAATCTGTGTAGTTCTGCCTTCACGTCGTCGCTAATTGTTATAGGCGTCGGCGTCTTTTGTTTCTTCGGTGGGAAGTAGTATTTTGACTTTTTACCCATGGTTTTTACCGTCCTTTCTTCGTTTTATTTCTTCCTGTTCGGCCCAGTCGTCGGCGTCGCTTGCCACCTTTAAGCAGCAGTACAAGGCGGTTACAATTAACGCCGACGCTATTATAATTATCCATGTCATGCCCTGGGCGCCCCCTTCGGAAGCTTCTTTACGGTACTTGAAACGCGGTGTACTATCTGCATGGCTTCGTTAGTATCCTTTTGTACCAGCCAGTTATCGGAATTAAGGTTAAACTTTTCTATAAGCTTTCTTTGTGCTAAGGTGGGGCGTTTACCGTGCATGGTTAGACCTCACTTTCCAGGCGCTTTACAGCTTGTTTAAGAAGCTTTAGCCTACACTTGTTACATATGTCGTTATACCTTGTTTCGTCTTTACGGCCGCCTATTCTAACGTGTATCACCATGGCGTTACACTCCAATACCGGGGAAGATAGGGGCATTTCGTCATACAAATTCTTTACGAAGTAACTATTACCTTCGCCGTCCGTGCTTACGTAGTCTTCTGGTAGTTCAGCTTCGCATAAGTCGCATTTATAAACAGTCTTCGTAGTCTTCATATCCGTTTACCGCCTTTCGATTTTATGGCCGCAGCATGGACAAAATTTGTAGTCGTGCCAGGTCCTAATCTTTTCGGCCCTCTGGCAATTACTACAGTAACCGAAGTGGTCGTCGCCTTCCTTAATGGTTACCGTCGGCGTTGTTTTACTTGCGATTTCTTGTATCACGCCTATACTGTCTGTTTTAAATGGCATTATTACGCCCTTGGTTTTGTCATTCTCAATATGGAATATTACGCCGCGTTGTTTCGCCTGTCCGAAGAAGTTACCGCCCGTAAAACAGTCAGTAAAGTCTTTATCTATAAAGGATACATATTCCTTACCTTGCAGTATGCTTATCTGTTTCTTGGCTTCTGTAACCGTAACCTTTGTAAGTTCGAACGGTTCCACGTCGTAAGAATGTACATTAAACAAGCTGGAAAGGTCGCTTTTATTTTTAAAGCTGTAGTCAAGTTCCATAGCGCCGACTTCGATAAGCTTAGCTACAATTTCCGTATCATATGACGATATTTTAAAGGCGATATAGCCTTCAATCGTAAATAGAATGTCTGTAGCTGGCTTGTCTTCGGTTGGTGGGAAGGAAGCGCCGTTAATCTTGGCGCTTTTCGTAATAAGTTTCTTTATCTTTGAAATATTAAACATGGTTAACCCCCTTACTTTTTATTTCTTCCGATATTTGCTAACATTACTAAAGTGACACATATTAAAGTTGTTATAATTACCGCGTCGCTCACTTTGTTTTACCCCCTTCCGGGAAGAAGGAATCTTTATTCCTTTCAATACATTCCAGGAAGCCTACAGCTACAGCGGCTACGTGTATCGCTTCATTTCGCACGTTCTCATAACCGCCCTTGTCGCTGTTATTGTCGAAGACCGTTTCGTTAATCGCTTCGCATAGTTCCCCGAATTCTTCGCCCAGGATAGGGACCCACTTTTCTATAGGGTGGTTCTGTTCGCCCCATTTACAATCCTGGCGGTTACGCTCCGCCAGTACTCTTAGGATAGTGGTACGCTGTGTACTGTCGTTGAAGGTAACGAATTGCTTTGTGGTGTCGTCCATATTAGTTACCCCCTTCGTTGTCCATCTCTATAACTGTCATAATGGCGTAGTTGGCCAGGTCTAAAAGCGTGTCGCGTACGCTTTCGTCGTTAACCCTTTGGTCGGCTCCCGGCTTACATAAAGATTTAAGCCTGTTCGTCTTGTCGGTAATCCTTGTAATAGCGGATACGATACCTAATTCTTTGAACGTATCACCGAAGGCGTTACCATAGTCGGCGTTCTTCGAAGCGTACAGGTTGTTAAGGTAGTCGCATATTTCGCCGTGGGCTTCGACCCTGTCTTCTAATTCGTTCATAGCTGCGTCAATAGGGCAATTACTACAGTCTTCGCAGCCGAACGCGCTACAGCCGTCTTCCTGGTCACCGTCTTGTCTTACTTTGTGTACTACGATTTGCTGTACTATAGCGTCGCCTGGTATGATGTCCCTTAAAATGCGCTGTAGTTCCTCTGGTAGGTAACTTAGGTCTTGCTCTTTAAATTGTTTCATGGTTTTACACCTTCCTTATTTTTAGTTTTTATCCGTTATACGCGAAGCTAAAATCATTCTGTTTGAATAGTTGATACAGTAGGTAGCTTAGCGGTTCTATAATACTTTCGTCGTTGTGGACCTTTAAGCAGCGCGCTTCGTATAATATTGCGTGGGCGGCTTCGTGTAGGAATACAACGGCCTTACCTTCGGTTTTTAGCTTACTATGCAGGCTAATGGTTAACTGTGTATAATCGACTTCCCCCAGCAAGCTAAGGGCGTCTAAGTAGCTGTCCCGGCTAAAGGTAACCGTATAGGGCATACCGTTAATAAATATCGTACTGGGTGGTCCAGAAGCTTCCTGGCCTTTGTATAACCAGTCGAAGCTGTTTTCCCTTATGAACCTGTAAAGCACGGTACCGAAAGTAGGGGAAGTAGCGTTATTCTGTTTTTCCGATAACCCGGAAGCGTCTAAAAGTCTTCGCCCTATTTCATTGATTACATAGGATAGCTGGCGGGGGAAGGGAAGCGTAGACTTAACGGTTATTTCCTGTTCTAATAGTTCCGAAGTGCTAACGTATCTACAGGCTTCCAGTATTTCGTCTTTGTACGTGATTTCGAACGGGATACCAGCAACGATAATAGTTTTTGGTAGTGTCTTTATGGTATCTGTCACACTTGCACCCCCTGTTCTAAGTCTTCTTGTGCAAATTGTACATTATCCCTACACTCATTACACACTGGTAATAATTCTTCGGTACTCATATCAATATATCCGTAGCAATAGTAATGCGGTGTACCGTCTTCGTCGTGCCATTCTATACTTGCCTTGCCACGCTCTTTTACTTGTCCTGTTTTCTTTGCTTTACAAATAGTCTTTGCCATAACTGCCCCCTAATCTTCCCAGGCGTCGGCGTCTGTAACGTCGTCCTTTAGTGTATCTATAATGTCGCTGGCTTCGGACTTCGTAAGGCTGTTTATGTCGGTATCTGTATAGTCGCTAAGGTCAGCGCCCAGCTT
>Ga0100403_1000608_pt1 | contig 35692 bp, 38 predicted proteins | sample CryGeymet201501t_FD_83663 | JGI IMG/M metagenome (GOLD analysis project Ga0100403, IMG submission 83663) | Groundwater microbial communities from Crystal Geyser aquifers in Utah, USA - Crystal Geyser metaG 2015-01t | ecosystem: Environmental > Aquatic > Deep subsurface > Groundwater | place... | reverse complement strand
TTCGCTATTTGTTACCCTTACCCCCGCCTGTCGAAGCTGGTGCAGGGCATTTTTGTGGTTAAGTTCCTGACGAGAACATAGTCCATCTTCAATTACTGCTACCGGAAAGCCTTCATCGAGCAGGTCGAAGGCGGTCTGCAACACACACACGTGGGATTCGATTCCTATAAGTATCACCTGGGGCTTGATAGTCCGACCCTCGACCAAGGCACCGAGTACTTTGCGAAATCCCTCATTGGCCATACAGCTAAACTCACTCTTAATAATACGGTTGGTGTAGGCCTCGCCCGCAGCGTCGGCTATTTCCGGTATGGTTTCGCCCAATCCCCGAGGGTATTGCTCGGTAAGAAGGGTGGGCACATCGAGGAGAGCGGCACTTTTTAGGGTAAGGACCTGATGCCGAAGTACGGTAGGCCAAAGGTTGGCGGCCATCGCTGGCACGAGTCGGTCTTGAATATCGATCGCTACAAGGATCGACAGGTCGGGGGTAGGTATCGATTTCATAGGGTAGATATACCACGAATAGCCCAGGGGTGGAATTAGAAATTGGCGTCTATAACCATTTTTACTCGAGTTCCGAAATCGAGACCTTCATAGAGCCGGCCATTCACTATTGTTGGATACACACTGCCCCCACTTTGGGGATGAGGATGGGGAAACGATTTTTCGTAGCCCAAATTGTAGAGGGTAGCGACAATATCGGGACGGTTGCTTAGGTCTCTATGATGTTTCCATTGGTCAATAAACACACGGAAGGACAGAATCATAATTCGTATAGCCGTGGCAGGGTCGTTTGAATAGTACTCGGGCTCGAATTCGTAAGACTCGAAAGGTAGCGGAACAGACAGTTCCTGGGCAAGGGTGTAGGTCTGGGCCACAAAGCTTGGTTTTAGGTGGGTAAAGCCGACACTCAAATTTGCCCAGCGACGCAGGTTTACTAAGAATGGGTGGTCGGAATCCAAGGCCGACTCCAAACCTCGCCGGAGCTTGAGCCATTCGTCCAGTTCGTATTGGACCTTTTCGGTGTACAAGACCCCCCAGGCCAAGCCCGGGTCGATGGAGTAAAACTGACAGGTTTCATCAATTACCTCCGCGTAAAGCTGAATTGAGGCCAGGGTCTCTGCCTCGATTGTTTCTAGACTGATTTCCTGACTGAAAATCACCCCAGAAAATACACCCAGTACAAGAACAAGGATGGTAACCCGTCGACTAATCACCCTCAGGCGCCTAAAAAAATCGGACCAAACGAATGCGGGAATTGTTCTCGTACAGGGACTGGTTTGGCCGATTAACCAGGCCTTGGATTACGACGCCCCGGTTTGAGGAGGTACGGTAAAGGGCGTAGACTAGCTTATCGACCCCCTCGATGGCCTCGATTTGAATTCGACGGGATATGAGCGAAAGCTCGGCCTCCGAGGGGACAACCCAGTCCTGGGCACCGGCGTAGGTAATAGTGCCAACTCGCAAGAGCCGAGTATTATGGGGGCCAGCTCCCAGGTCGGGAAACACGTACGTCGACGTAGCCGATCGGTGGCGGTCGAAAAAGTCGTAGAGCTTGATCTCGGGGTTTATGTAGTCCCAACTGGCGGCAATAATGTCTCCCGGGATACCTTCTTCGGGACTCTGGTTCACCCAAGGTCTTCCGACGGGCACCGTTAGGTTTTCGATGTCCTGGGGTGCTACCTCGAGGTAGGTCCAGGTAAACTCGTCAGCCTCGTCTTTATAGGCGATTACTCCCCCTGCCGGGCCCCGATCGCCTACCTGATAGTCCGGGTAGGGGTAGAGGTTTTCAATTGGGAAGGCCAGGCTAGGGCCGGGAATTTCTTGGCTGATGAAAGGGGTGGAGATAGATAGTTCTGGTTCGTAATCTGTAATGATTATTAGGTAGTTATGACGAAAATAACGATTCTCGCCGGCCATAAAATCCAAACTATAGGAAAGCTCAGTTCTCAATCGATTCGCCTTTATGGCTTCATCGAACCGGCGGTAATCGGCTTGGATATTTGGGGAATCGGCCAAGGAGTATTGAAGTTGAAGGGGTTGGGCTCTTCCTTCAATATTGATTTCCATAAATAGAGGCCAGTACCGGGCATTTCGATCGTAGGCTCCAACTTCCTGGGTAACCGAACTGGCAGGCAATACAATGCGAAGGTTGCGCAACTCGTTTAGGACGGACGCCTCTCGTTCTCGTAATTCTTGAGTAACCTGAGCAAGCTCGGTCACCCGGCGGGTAATTATATCCTGATCGCTCTCCCAAGGTTCGGATTGGAAAGCCTCGTTGTGAGCGATCCTTACTTGGTCAAGCTCGTAACGGATTTGGCTGTGCTCTTCTAGTAGTTGCTGCAGGGCCTGGTCGGCTATAAGGGGATTAAGAGCAAGGAGAGAAAAGGCAAAAACGAAAACAAAGAAAGGTTTCATAGGGGCCTCGCAGATAAAAATAGAGATTACAATATATATTGTAGTATAAATAGCACTGTTTTGGCTTGTGGGATTATAAATTCTGTTGTGGATGACGAGATGTACCCAGTTCGTGCTCGTATTTTAATCGGTTATCCTGCCGGAGTTTTTTTGGGTGTCTTCGGCCTTCTGGTACTTTTTCCCGGGTGGACGGCCCGTTTCTACGATACTGGCGTCAATAATTCGTCCGGTCCCCGTCTCGATTCCCAGTCGCTTGAGCTGTCGGACAAATGCTTTCCACAATTAGGGTAAGACTTTTTGCTTTTGTAAATCATCTCGAAACTTCCAGATCGTCTTTTTGTCAGGAATGGTTTCGTGAAAGTCGACTCCGACGAATCGCATGAAACTTATGAAAGATTGTATAAACGCTGGGGCCCAAGAATCTTGAACATCATTACCAAATCGAATCGAGGTCTTCCACCCGAGGTCTTGAGTTCCTTCGGAAGGACTTCGGCCAAGATTGGTCGAAAATCTTCCCACTCGATGAGTTGATCCAGACGAGCTATCGGATCTTTCCCCCCAAGATTTGCGATTCGTTGTTCAAAATCAAAGAATCCAGGTTGTCCCGTCTTCATGGCTACTCTCCAAGCAATTGGTAGCCAAGTCTAGCATTAGACCCTAAGTTCCGCCAAGTTTAGAGGGGGGGGGGAGAGGTCCCCACGATGCTTTCTGTGTCGTGCCTTCCAAATTTGCTTCATACTGTCGATCTAAACTTGGGAATACAACTCAAAGTTCGTGATAAGTTCTTTATTTTTGGCAGCGAAAATTGCATACTATAGAAGGTATTTTCCGCTCAAGCATTCTATCAGGAGTAGTGGGGATCGCAGAAGTGCATTTTTACTCCGGTCCAGGGTATGTCAACTATGATGACGAATTTCACCTCATTCTCGAATTATACCGTTTGTTTCTTTAGCGTTCCCCAGTTTAGCTGGACAGGGTAACTTCTTATTTGGAGATACCCATGAAGAAAAAGAATTTGGTCGGTGGACTACAGGACGAAATACAGAAGTAGTCTTGAACATCCTTCGAGGTCAGGTAGCTCTTACGGAATTTTGTTGGGCAAAGACTTAGCCCAAAGCGAAGTGCAAGGTTGGATAGACAATTTTATTTCAGATGGTAAATAGAACCTGAACGTGAATGCGAAAGAGGAGAGAAACGAATACGAAAAGCAAATACGCCAGCTACGGGAAATTGTTGGCGAATTGGTTGTTGAACTAGAGGTCCGAAAAAACTTACAGGCCTGGTCGCAAACCTTCGTTCCGCAGTAAATCATTGATCCTGATTATGTATACAATAAATATGTGAATCGCATACACTTGGAGATCCACTACGCCCTTGTTACAGGTAAGTGTCATTCCTGAAGACTTCTACGAACAATTGGCTCGTACAGTCGAGGCTTATCATAGGAGTATTGTCCAAGAAACGATAGCTCTGCTGAGGAAGGCACTTCATTTTCGACATGTTCGAGAATGTTGATTTTTGTTATCGATGTCAGTGCCGAAATCGAAATTGTCCTTAACAGGGTCCATTCGCTAGAGATTCGTGAAAGATAACTGATACCTCGAAAATTATCACCTCTCAACTGTATAAAGCCGAAGGTACCCGGTTTATGATCTGTTATATCTGACTCTGACTCAATGGACCGGAGGCCCGTTGCTGTCGATAGACTTACAAGAGGAACAAAATAGCTAAACATTCGAGAAAATACCGCTTGATAAACAACACTAATAACCGTACTATTAATCGCGACCTAACACGGGGGGCACTATGTCGATGGAAATTACCGCCAATGAACTAAAGGTAAAAGGAATCTCGGCGATAGACGATGTCTTAGCGGAGTCCGAGGAAGCAGTTATTACTGTAAGAGGTAAACAAAAGTATGTAGTGCTGCCCTTTGCTCACTACAATCAACTACGAGAATACGAGCTGGAAGCCGCAATTCTTGAGGCGCGGCGAGATTTTGAACAAGGCACGTTTATAGCTGGGAGTGTTGAGGATCACATGAGTCGAATCCTCGATGTATAACCTCATTTTTACCCAATCTTACGAGAATCGGGTAAAAAATTTCCTAAAAAGGCATCCAGAAGTTACAGGGCAATATCAGAAGACGCTCCAGCTCCTCGAGCTGAATCCCTTACATCAATCCCTCAGATTACACAAGTTTAAAACCAAAAATTTCGAAGGTCATTCAGTTTCGATTAACTTGAGTTATCGAATTTCTCTCGAGTTTCTCATCCAAGACCAATCGATACTCCTGGTTAATATTGGCGACCATTACGAAGTTTACGGGAAAAAGTAAAAATCCCCGGGAGCGAACCCCCGGGGACAAGAAAGAGGAGGGTATGGAACTAGTTCTTATACGCTTCTGCAGATAGTCGGCGAACCTCTTCGGGGGTGCCAGCCTTTCGTACCGCTTGGGCAGTAGCCACCAGAGCCTTGGTGTCCAGGCGGCGGATGCGGTCCTTAATGTCGGGAATCGCAATTGGCGCCATACTAAACTCATCTAAACCCAAGGCCAAGAGGACCGGCAAAACCGCTGGGTCGCCGGCCATTTCGCCACACATTCCTACCCACTTACCCGCGGCGTGGCCCGCTTGAATTACCGAATCGATGAGCCGAATAACCGCCGGCTCGCAGTAATCGGCAATGTGGGCGATGGTCTCATTGGTCCGATCCACGGCCAGGACGTACTGGGTTAGGTCGTTGGTGCCAATGGAAAAGAAATCAACTAAGGGAGCAAAAAGATCGGCGGTCACAGCGGCCGAAGGGATTTCGATCATAATGCCCAACTTGGGATTTGGATTGTGTTCCTTGCCTTCCTTTGCCAACTGGGTTATGAGATCCTGGACCTGGGCCTTGAGCTCGACAAACTCCACCGGTCGGCTGACCATGGGAAACATAATGCGCAGATCCTTACCCGCCGCGGCTCGCAAGAGGGCCCGCAGTTGGGGAATCAACAACTTGTCGGGGTAGGTCATGGCCAAACGAATAGCCCGCTGACCCAGGAAGGGGTTCTGTTCCACGGGCATGTCTACGCTGGGCAGATGTTTATCGCCCCCCACATCGAGGGTACGAACCACCAGGGGCCGATCGCCCAGGGCCTGAACAATATCGCGGTACTGGGTAAACTGCTCATCCTCGGTGGGCAGGGTCGTGCGCTCCAAAAAGAGGAACTCGGTTCGTAACAGACCCACCCCATCGGCACCCATACTCACCGCTTGGCGAGCATCCGTAAGGGTTCCGATATTCGCGGCCACCTCTACGGGTCGGCCGTCTGCAGTAATCGCCGGCTGCCCCGCTGTCGCCAACAACCGAGCCTTCTTGGCCTCGTACTCTTCAAACTTTACTCGGTACTCGGCCAGAACCTCGTCCGTGGGATCCACAATCAGCTTGCCACTTAAAGCGTCTATAATAATAGAGGCCCCGTTGGGCACCGAATGTTTACCGATACCCACCAAAGAAGGAATACCCAAACTGCGAGATAAAATTGCCGTGTGGGAGGTTGCACTGCCCAGCTCGGTCCCTAGGGCCAAAGCCTTCTTGGGATCCAGCAGCACCGTGTCGCTGGGGGTTAGGTCCTCGGCCAAGATAATAACCGGCTCTTCCAGGTTCTCCAGGCTTTGGTGGGTTATACCCGACACGTGGTTTAACAGGCGGGCTGCCAGGTCTTTGATGTCGTTCATGCGATCGCGAAAGTACTCGTCTTCAATTTCTGAAAATTCAGCGACCAAATTCTTACTGACAAAGTCGATAGCGTGGGCCGCCCGATAGGTTCCTGCCTTGACCACCGACAGGATTTCTTCGCCGTAGCTGGGATCCTCCAGGAATTCAATTTGAATATGCAAAATTTCGGCGTCGTGGCCCCGACCCTGATCTTCCATCCGCTCGGCCATGCTTTCCAGGTCGGCCTTGGCCCCGGCCAGGGCTTCTTGTGCCCGGGCCAGTTCGGCGGTCCCATCAGTTGGTGGGGTGGTATCGATAACAACGGTCTGCTTTTTGTACACAAAGGCCGTGCCAAGGGCTATGCCTGGGCTGGCGGGCAGACCTCGGAGGCTCTGCATTACTCGTCCTCCTGGGGATTCTCCAGGAAATCGGTAATGGCGTTCCGGGCCGCCTGTTCGTCGGCTCCATCGAAGGTGATTTCTACCTCGTGGTCCAGGGCACAGGCGATTTTTATTACTTTTACCAAGCTCTTGGCATCCACTTCTTCTCCGGCTCGGGTCAGATTCTTAATGCGGATCGAAGACTCAAATCCCTTTGCAAGTTTTACAAATTTACCCGCAGGCCTGGCGTGCAGGCCTACTTCGTACTTAATCGTGTACTTTTGCTGAATCATGCACCTAACTCCCGGGCGATTGTGGCGTTTTGCAGGGTCCACAGGTGGTAGATTGTCGTGGAGGTGTCTACTTCTACGTCGGCGAAGGTCACCGGATGACCAATAGGTACGTCTCGTTTGAGCACCGCACCGGGAGCAAGACCCAGGGGTAACAGTTGCTCTTTGTCGGAAATCGTTTTGGCTTCGATCATACCGTAGACCGTAAATCCCCCGAGGGAATCGATTTTTTCTCCGGCCTTTAAGGCCTTTTTGGAATAGGCGACGGTTTCGCAGACGGGGTGTCGATCGGTAGCAATCGTGGTCTCGTTATTCAGCACCGCCCGGGCAATAGAAACCGGGGTTTCAAGGCTGGTTAAGTGGTAGGGCCGGTAGAGGGCAAAGTAGGGGCCCTTGCCCATGCTTAGGTAGGTCAGGTCTCGGGCTAGTTTGGGATGGTCGGTGGTAAAGACCACGAATACTCCGGGAGCAATTCCTCGGCAATACTCGACCACACCCTTCTTGCTTAGGACCCCGCCCTGAGATTTCGGAATAAACACCTCTTGCAGGTTCTTTGCGTGGGCCTCGGGACCGTGCATTCCCCGAACGTCGGGAACAAAGCCGATAGCGTTTCCAAGGGAGGTCATTTCGACCATGGTTTTGGTTCCATCGACGAAGCTGGCCAACATCTTGGGGCTCATCTGTTGGGCCTTGGCCTTTTCGGCCAGATTTTCTGGGTTACCAGTCCGGTCTAAGACGTTGTTTTTTCCTTTACCGGCGCTGACCACTTCAAATCCGAGACCCACGGCAAAGTCGTACAGTTCCATGGTTGTTCCCGGCTCGTCTCCGGCGGTGAGGGTGTACACGACCCCGGCGGCCTGGGCCATTTTGCGCAGGATGTAGCCCACGGTGGCGTCGGTTTCTACGTTCATTTGCAACACATGTTTTTTGTTCAAAATTGCTTCGAAGGCTACTTGGGCGCCAATTTCCGGAATCCCCGTAGCCTCTACGACAATGTCCACATCGGCAATTCGGCTGACGATATTGGCCTGGGAGGTTCCAACCCGGTATCCGTCCCGAACAGCTTGTCGGGCCTTTTCCAGGTCGTCGGTTAGGATGGTCTTCTTGGGATCGATTCCCATGGATTGGAAGACCGCTTGGGGGCGATTGGGAACGACGTCCGCAATAGCCACAGTTCGCATTCCCGTCATAAGCTCCATTTGACAGGCCAGGCCCTCGCCCATTTGACCTGCACCAACCAATCCAACCCGTATCGTCTTACCTTGTCGGGCGTAGTCTCGTAAGGATTTAATAAGCTCCATTACTTCCTTCCTTCTATTTCTAAGATACTCCCTGGTTTCAGGGAGGGCACATCGACTGCGGGGAGGTTAACATCTCCACGCATTTCCGCTTCATTTGATCCATTAAATTTGATCACCAGGTGACCGAGATTGGCCAGGTTTTCATTGGCAACGTCGCCCACCGCCAAAACAGGAAACCGTATACCGTCGAGAATTACTGCGTCTCCAACTTCCAAAGAGGACGCTGGGGCCTCAGTGCAGTCGTGGACGAAGGCCGTTTCCTGCAGCTCATCGGGAGCGTTAGAAGCGAAGAAAACCATAACCCCTTCCTTGGTAAACTCTTCTGCCAACTCGCCGATCGAAAGTATTTTTGCTTTGTACTTTTGCATGAGAAAATCCTTCTAATAAAATATTTTGAATCGTGGGAACAACCCCAATTCTGCCCGCTCAAGGGGTAAGAACCCCTATCGAGAATGAGCACAACTTGAGCGATTCCAACTACCGTAGCGTTTTTGGATGTACGACAAGCAAAAAAGCGAAACAGCAAGCCGGACGGGAACTTTAATCCGGCTCGCTGCTTCCTAGGTTCTTTACAATTAGACTTCCGAAATGTGTTCCTCTTTGACACCGGACACGAAGTTTGTTTCATTAATGTACTTCATGAGGGGGCCCGAGGGCGTTGCAGCATGAATATCGACGGTCGGAATACCCTTCATCGGATACACTCCAACTCGGGCGGTACCTCCGCAGTCAATAACTGCTACCGCTATTTCCGAAAAATCAGCCTTTGACTTAAACCCATCGAATGGTTCGGCACCGGTGATGTCAGCAATCTTCTGGGCTATAGGGTGAATACCCCCACCGGTTACCGAATAGATATACTTGCGGGTGCTGTTTGGGGCAATAATCAGTGGACCACCCCATCCTCGCATTCCATGAACAATCTTACAGGCCTTGTAGCCCTCTCCCGGTTCGGTATGAACCGGGAGATCGGCCGGGGCACTGGCAGAAGCACTTGGAGTCGAGGTCTCCGGAGCTTTTGGCTCGGGAGCAGATCCCACTAACGCTTTTTTAATTCCATCCCAGATTCCCATAATTTCTCCTCTTCTTTAGCTGTAGAGACCAGCACTGGCTAGCCAAGCCAAAACAACGGCGAGTGGCCCGGTAATCATCCGGCTAAAGAGTACTGCAGGAACCCCAATTTCTACGGTATACGGTTCGGCTTCTCCCAATGAAAGACCTACGGGAATAAAGTCACAACCTACCTGGGGGTTAATTGCAAAAAGGGCAGGAAGGGCATTTGCAGGGGCAATGTTCCCTCGGCCAATTTCAACCCCAATAAGGGTACCAATGATCTGTGCGATTACCGCTCCGGGCCCCAAAAGTGGGGAGAGGATAGGGAAACCAACAATGACGCTCAAGATTAGCAAGCCAACGATGTTGTTTGCCAAGCCTGTCAGACCTTGGGCAATTAAGTCACCAATCGAGCTTGCAAGGATAATTCCAATAATCAAACTGATGAACGCCATAAAAGGAATTACATTCTTGATTACCTGATCTACCGCTTCGCGACCTGCTTGGTACAGCTTGGAAACGACTCCCCCAACACCACGACCAATAGTTTCTAGTAATTTAGTTACTCCGTTTGCCATAGTGTTGCCTCCTTAACCCTTCTTCCACATGATGAAGGTGATTCGCTCGGTAACAATACCGCGGATGAAGATCACCACAAGACCAACCAGAAGGTATCGAATAGCCAAGTCCCCGAGTCCGAGGCCTAGCTGGGTAATACCCGCTGCAATCCCTGACCATACGAAGATTTCCCCGGGGTTTATATGGGGGAATATTCCCAAGGGCGGGTGCACGTAGGATACAGCGGCATCGTAGAATGCGGGCTTGTATTTTTCGGGCAGGAACCGACCCATGGTATACGCCATAGGATTGGTCAAGAAAAAGACGGAAAGAACAGGAAGAAGGATGTAGCGGATAGGGTAGAATAAAAGTCCATCCCGAGCTGCCCATTCTCCGACCTTATTGATCTTTTCCGGTCCAATAATTGCGATGAGTGCATTAACTGCAGTCATCAGAACGATTAACAATGGTACTATTCCGGTAACGAGGCTTAGAAATACGTTCCCGCCCTGTTGAAATAGACCGATGAAACCTTCTGCAAATCTTGCAAGAGCTTCCATATCTCCTCCTTGGAGTTTTGTTCCCCCCCGTCAACGACGGGTTTCTACTTCTTCTTCGTCCTCACGCTCGTTTTCGATTTTTATGTCGTGCTTACGAATGTAATCTGCAGCATTCTGAAAGGCAGCCCAGAGTTTTTTGCTGACTCCCGGCACCGGTTCGTCTTGAAGCAGGCGAATAAGCGAAAGACCCTTCAGCTGAGGCACGTCTTTTAAAGAGGAGAAAACCGTTACTCCCGCCAGCTTTTCTGCTTGGACTACATTTCGCTCATCGTCCATAACCAGGACCCCGTATTGTTTCATGGTCCAGTTCTTGCCCGCAAAACCTACACTGGTGGCGGGACCCATTTTCCTGAGTTCAGTTACCCGTTTATGAAATCGTTTTGTCTGAAGGAGCGATAACATGAGTTGTATTATCCATACAAAGGCAATTGCTAAGAAAATAACGGACGTGTTCACGCCAATACTCCTTCTGTCGTGGTTGCATCCCTATCGGGCAGCCGCTGCATTTGTAACAATCCTCGGGCAGTCGAGCTGTCGGTCACCAGGGTGGTAAAGTAACCCCCTGCTGCGGCTGCATATATTGGAACAATCTTCTTGTACCCACTGGCAACTGCCAGAACCTGGGGAATGGCTTTGAGGGCTTCTACCGTCAAGCCAATAACCCGGGCATTAAAATCCGTATCTACCAAAGACCCATCGGACCGAAGTTGGTGGGCCAAAATATCGCCAACAGCTCCCTTGTTCATCAGTTCCTGAAGGGTGTGTTTATCAAGGAGTTTGGACTGAAGCAAGGAATTTTCTTGCAGATCGGCCGTTCCAACTCCTAACACCGCCACGTCACATTTTTGGGCGTAATTCAAACTCTGCTGCACCATCGGCTCGTGAATTAAGGCATCAGCCAGTTCTTTCGACCGCACTACCAGGGGAGCGGGAAAGTACCGATGACTACCGCCGAGTTTTTCCGCCAGGGTTCGCACCAACTCAGTTCCATCCAGACTCGCCTCACCCAAGGCCGCAGAACCCGATAGCTGAACCACCGTAACACCCAGGTGATAGGCCGGCTCAAACTGCTGAACAACTTCTCGCAAGGTCCGGCTCCACGCCATACCGAGGGTCATACCCAAGTGAAGCTTTCGGGCCAAACACTGGGCCGCGGCTCCGGCAACCATCAGGCTATTGAGCTCTTCGGTACCGGTCGCATCGACTACCCAGGCTTCAGTGAGGCCCAAATGGTTGGCAAGATCTATTTCGAGGTCTCGGTTTCGACTCATCGGATAATTGATCCGAATGTCAACGATATTTTTGCTTCTCGCCTCGGTAATCATTTTTGAAACCATCGAACGAGATTTCTTGATCTTCTTTGCGATTTCCGCTTGCCCGAGACCATCTAAGAAATACCATTTGGCGACCTGCACCAGGGTTTCGTATTTTTCCATAAATTCACATATGTGAATAACTGATTCACATATAGTTTATTTTGGGGGCAGTTCTGGAACCTGTCAAGAAAAAATGGTAATTAAATTAACAAATTTTGGAGGTGCTCAGCTGTTTGATAGTCGGTTATGAGGATATGGACTAATTTGCTGCGTAATGCTGCGTGCATAGGTTCAACTTTTTGCGATCCGTGGGCCAAAAGGACGACCCGAGGTATCCGATTAAGGTCAGCAAAACCCAGATGGAGAATTCGGTCTGCTATAGGGCTGGTGACCACCTGGCCATTTCCGGAAAGAAACGTAAAGTTAACGGCACTGACGGCACCATTGTTTTTGAGGCTCTCCAGCTCGTCGAACGAAAAGATTGCATTTCTAGCAACGCTGGTATCCGACCCAATTCCACTACACCCTACCAGGGCCAGGTCAATTTTACTCCACAACCCCCGGACCGGCGCGAAGGCCTTGCTTTCAAAGAACCCCCGGGTCATCTCAGAACTGTCGCTAACCGCCGGGGCGTTCACTAAATAGGATTTTCCTCCGGCTTTCTCGGCCAAAACCCGGGCGATGCTATTGGGAAAAATTCCGGTCTCGACCATGCCCATGCCTCCCATCATCGGAACCGTATCCAGTTCGAGCCGGGGTAGGCGCAAGCTATCCACCACTGCCTTGAGGGTCTCACCCCAACTGACTCCAACGAGGCCATTTTTGGGCAGTATTCGGGGTATTATTTCCTCGAGGGCCACCGCCATAGCCCCGTATACAGCGCCTGGCTGATCGAAGCTCGGGGTAATTATACACTGGGCCAGGGAAAATTTTTTCTCTAAAGCCGCCTCCAGGGCTCCAAAGGATTGTTCATCTTCTTTAATGGTGATGGTCACAATCCCCAGTTCTTTAGCCCGGTTAAGGGCCCGAGAAACCGTTGCAATGCTGATAGAAAGCTTTTTCCCGATCTCGCTCTGGGAGTATCCCTCCAGGTAATAAAGCCGGGCGATTTTTTGTTCTTGTTTTGTCGATGCCATGTTGACCTTCCTTTCCAAGTATACTACCTTTGACGAAAGAAAAAAATTACATGATATGAAAAAATTTGCATATAGAAGGAGAAAATCGATGGCAAAAACAAAACCGACCGATAGAGCGGCCGAGCTTGGACTTACTAAGCCTCAACTGATTGATATGCTCGCTCGAATGTGGGAAATACGATCTTTCGAAGAGAAGGTTGCCTACTTTTTTGCCCGGGGAATGGTTCACGGTACCACTCACCTCAGCGTGGGCCAGGAAGCCTCGGCTGTTGGTTCGATTGCGGTACTCAATAACGAAGACCTCATTACCTCGACCCACCGAGGTCACGGCCATACAATTGCGAAGGGAATCGACCTGGGAAAAATGATGGCCGAACTCCTAGGCCGAGAAAATGGCTATTGCAAGGGCAAGGGTGGCTCGATGCACATTGTCGACCTGACCCGGGGGAACCTGGGGGCTAACGGTATCGTCGGTGGGGGTATCCCAATTGCAGTAGGGGCGGCCCTGAGCCTGAAAATGCGGAAACTCGATCAAATAGTCATATGCTATTTCGGCGATGGAGCCCTGAACGAAGGGAGCTTCCACGAGGCGGTGAATATGGCTGCGGTTTGGGATTTGCCGGTCATCTTTATCTGCGAAGACAACCAGTACGGTATGAGTATGAGCCGGCATAAAAGTATCAAGATCAATGATCTATCCGAGCGAGCGAAGGCCTATGGTATTCCGGGGATTTCGGTGGACGGAAACGACCTCTTCGCGGTCTACGAGACAACGAAGAAGGCGAAAGAGTACGTGAAGAAAAGTGGTCCTTATCTCATCATTAACGAAACCTATCGACACATGGGCCATTCAAAAAGTGATGCAAACAAATACCGAACCCGAGAAGAAATAGCTGAATGGAAGGAGAAAGATCCTATTCTTCGATTCCAGAATTTTTTGATCGAGCACAATTATCTAACAGCAAGAGAGATAGAGGCTATCGAAGCAAAGGCCCGAGAAGCAATCGAAGAGGCGGTAAAATTCGCCGAAAACAGCCCCCAACCTCGTCTGGAAACTATCGCCGACGACGTTTACGCCTAACAGGAGAAGAAGAATGCGCGAAATAACCTACGCAGAAGCAGTTCGAGAGGCCATGAGCCAAGAAATGCGTAAAGACCCCAATGTATTTCTTATGGGGGAGGATATTGGTGTCTACGGCGGAGCCTTTGGGGTTTCGGTTGGTATGCTCGATGAGTTTGGTCCCGAGCGAGTTCGGGACACTCCCATTAGCGAGGCTGCCATTATGGGTGCCGCTGTTGGTGCGGCCATGACCGGTATGCGACCGATTGCAGAAATTCAGTTCTCGGACTTTATTACAATCGGTATGGATCAATTAGTAAACCAAGCAGCCAAAAGCCGCTATATGTTTGGCGGTTTGGCCAAGGTGCCAATGGTGGTTCGATCCCCCGCAGGAAGCGGAACCGGAGCCGCGGGCCAGCACTCTTCCAGCATGGAAGCCTGGTACGCCCACGTGCCTGGACTCAAGGTCGTAATCCCCTCCACCCCAAAGGACGCCAAGGGACTGTTATTAACCGCAATCCGCGACAATAATCCGGTAGTGTTCCTGGAACAAAAGCTCTTGTACCGAGTAAAGGGCGAAGTACCCGAGGAAGAGTACACAATTCCTTTCGGTGTGGCCGACATCAAACGAGCGGGTAAGGATCTTACCCTGGTAACCTGGGGACGGATGGTGAACCGAAGTTTAGAGGCGGCCGAGGCCCTGGCCAAAGAGGGGATAGATGTTGAGGTTATAGACCCGCGCACCCTGCTTCCCTTGGACGCAGATACAATTATTCAGTCGGTAAAAAAGACCGGCAAAATCCTCATTGTCCACGAAGCGGTACAGACCGGAGGATTTGGGGGCGAGATTGCCGCCCGGGTTGCCGATTCCGAAGCCTTCTACTACCTCGATGCCCCTGTTAAGCGTTTGGGTGGAATGGATGTACCAATTCCCTATAATCCTATTTTAGAAGCCAACGTTGTACCTACCCTGGATCGAATAACCGAGGCGGTTCGAAGCCTGGCCGCTGCCGGCCGATAAGGAGGTTCCTGTGGCAACTGAAGTAATTATGCCCAAGGCCGGAATGGCCATGGAAAGTGGTACGGTCATCGAGTGGCGAAAAAAGGTTGGCGATAAAATTGACACCGGCGAGGTTCTCTTGGAAATCGAGACCGACAAGGTGACTATGGAAGTCGAGGCGGAGGTGACCGGTTACCTGTTGGCTACGCTCTTTGGCCCAGGTGATGTGGTGCCCGTGACCCAGACTATCGGCTACATTGGTACCCAAGGTGAGGCCGTACCCGGTGGGTCTCGTGGGTCATCAGCTCCATCCTCAGCCGCGGCCCCTGCTACTGCCCCGGCCGAACGGCCGACAACGACGGTGGCCACACCGGTGCCTTCGGCATTTGCGCCCGCAACACCAGAACCGGCACCGCAGTCGGGCCCGGTTACAACTCGGGTCCCCGTAGCGCCGGTAGCCCCAGCTGGCAAAGTAGCCGCAACGCCCGCAGCAAAAAAGACTGCCCAAGACCAGGGAGTTTCCCTTGCCAGTGTCGCCCCGGCCCCGGATGGCATTGTGTACAAGAAAAACGTCCTGGCTGCAGCAACATCGGGGCAAGGGACCTCGTCCGATGTACCCTCCGGTCGCATTAGTAGTTTGGCCCGCCAAGAAGCTCAGAGTGGAGGAGTGCCCTCCCAGGCCCTGGATGGCAGCGGAAGTGGCGGCCGAGTACTACGCTCCGATGTGGTCGAACAAGGGAGTGGTCTCCTGCAAATACTGCAAGGACTTGGGGGATTTGTCGCACCGGCTCCTTATTCCTTGACCCTTGAGTCTGGAGATACCACCGAGCCCCTCAAGGGAATTCGGAAGGTTACTGCCCAGCGGATGATGGCCAGCCACCTGACAATGCCTCCGACTACCCTCCACCGAGAAGTGAAGGTCAATAAGTTGGTCACGCTCAAGAATGAACTTTCAAATCCCACCAAGGGCGAATCCTTTTCGATCAATGATCTACTGCTCAAGGCCGTTGCCAAATCTTTAGCCGACTGTCCTTGGATGCGGGTTGGGCTCTTTGGGGGTGAGGTGATTTATCGCCAACGGGTGAACTTAGGTATGGCAGTGGCCACCGACAAGGGCCTTCTGGTCCCGGTTATTCCCGATGCCGATACCCTGACCCTCTCGGGAATTCGAAAGAAGAGTCGCGACCTGGCCCAAAAAAGTCGGGAGGGCAAACTTGGCCTGGAAGAAATGCAAGGGGCAGTGTTTACGGTGAGTAACTTAGGAATGTACGGTATTACTACCTTTACCCCGGTTATTAATCCACCCGAGGCGGCGATCCTTGGGGTAGGAACCATTCGCTTGACCCTGGCTCGCAACGAAGAAGGTGAAATTATCGATGTGTCTCTTGTAGATTTGAGTATTACCCTGGACCATCGGGTAATAGATGGGGCCCAGGGTGCGCTGTTCCTTCAGACCTTGGCCGGGTATTTAGAAGATCCAATGCAGATTCTTGTCTAGCATTCGCCCCTGTTTCTAAGACAAAAAAACCTGACCACTCGGTCGGGTTTTTTTTGGTTCAAACAAGTATTACCTGCGGGGAGCGTTTCTTTGCTCGACCAGGCCCTCGATGACTGCAGAAAGAGACTGAACATCGAAAGGTTTTACCAGGAAGGCATCTGCGCCGGCTTCCATAATAGCTACCTCGTTAGTCTTCTTACCAGATATACCAATAATGAGGGGGCTGGGTGTGCCGGAATCTTCCCGTAGGCTCTTACAGAGTCGAACACCGTCGACCCCTGGAAGCTCTACGTCCAAGATAATAAGGTTGGGTTTATTCCCTACGCTAAGCTTTCCGGCCTCAAAACCATCAAAAGCTTGGAAAATTGTCCAATCGGGGTTTAGGACTTCGAGCCCCTTCTTAATAGTAGTATTGAGGTCCTGCTCGTCGTCGACGATGAGCACCGTGTCGATGGCCAATTGATCTTCAAGGATCTTATGTAGCTCATCGGGCATTCGCATTCCCCGGTCTTGGAGGAAGTTAATGAGGTCCTCGGAATAGACTCGGTACTGGCCACCGGGGGTCTGAAAAGCCTTGAGGTAACCATTTTTGATCCAGTTGATAGCAGTCTGATTGACTACTCCACAAATGTTCGCAACTTCGAGAGCCGAAAATATTCGGATCTTCTTGTCTGTTCTTGCCATAGATAGTTCCTTTCTGAGATACTCCCTTAACTGTAACTAAAAATGTCTAAATTGTCAAGGAAAATGGAAGAAGTAACAAACCTCTTTTATTCATCGGCAGATCCGTGACTGTGCCAACGCCGTAAGGTCGAACTACTAAATCCCCTGGACAATAATTTTCTCTCCAATTCCAAATCGGAGAACCGTCTGCCGAGGCTGTCTGCAGCGGCGGCGCACAAGTCCAACTCTAAATTCTCATGCTCTTGGGAGAGGGCTTTTATAGCCTGAGATGCTTCTTCTCGGGATAATCCCTTGGCCTGCAACCGTTGGGTTAACATTTTGAGTGACTCGGGGTGTTTTCGTATTCGACTACGGAGCCAGACTTCGGCAAAGCGATGGTGACTAATGTAGCCTTGGGAGGTGAGGGTATCGAGGGATGATCGAATCGCAGCAGGGGAGTAACCCCGTTTCTGCAATCCCAACTCCAGTTCCCGTCGGGTGTGCTCCCTGCGGGTGAGCAACGATACCCCCTGGTTATAACACAGGACCAACTCAGACTCGTGCAAAAGTCGTTGCCAGAGTTCGACCGCAACACTTACCCCTCGGCGGATATCGTAACGGGTAGCTAGATCGGGTAGACAAAAAAAAGAGGAGCCATCCTCAGCCTCGACAAGCAATGCAGAAGAAGCTCCCTTCTTTTTACGAACCGAGGTAACGAGTTTACCGCTTGGAGAACTGGAACTTTCGTCGAGCACCGCGCTGTCCGTATTTCTTCCGCTCTACCATTCTGGGGTCCCGGGTCATAAACCCATTCGACCGTAGACTGGGTAGGTTTGTTCCATCGTAAGCAACCAAAGCCCGAGAAATGCCATGGCGAACTGCCTCGGCTTGGCCAGACTTTCCGCCCCCCCGAACGGTTACAACGAGGTCTACCTTAGTGAGGGAGTCTGTCACATCGAGGGCCTGATTTACAATGTACATGAGCTCAGGACTTTCGAAGTACTCCTGGGCTGGTTTTTCGTTGATAGTGATTTTCCCATTTCCTGCCCGAAGATACACCCGGGCAACTGCGGTCTTTCTTCGACCAACTGCTTTTGAAAGATTCTTTACCACATTCTTCTCCTGAACTCTTAAATTTCGAGGGTGAGGGGCTGCTGCGCCCCATGGGGATGATTAGGACCGGCGTACACCTTCAAGTTCTTGAAGAGTTTCCGACCAAGCCGATTCTTAGGAAGCATTCCTCGAACAGCAGTCTCTAAAGGGAAAACCGGTTTTCGGACCAGCATATCCTTGAGGGCAAAAGACTTAATTCCGCCAGGATATCCACTATGTCGGTAGTACCGTTTTGCATCCATTTTATCACCGGTCACGGCGATTTTTTCCGCATTTACTACTATTACGTAGTCACCACATTCTTGGTGGGGAACAAAGTACGCTTTGTTTTTCCCTCGCAAAATGAAAGAAATTTCTGCAGCTAATCGCCCGAGGTTCTTTCCGTCTGCGTCTACCAAGTACCATTTTCTATCGAAATCTTTGGGTTTTACAAATATAGTTTCCATGTTTCCTCTGTACCTTGTTATTCATATCCCCTAATAGCTCTTCCACGACCTGGGGGGGAAAGGGCAGTCTGGAAGGGCAAGTTCTTGAGGGCCGGGAGCAGGTGGCCACAAAAAAACTCCAAGGGATTCTCTTATTCTGAGGCTTTCTGAGCCTCTTCTTTTGCTTCTTCAGCTTCTTCTTTTTTTGCTTTGATTCTATCTTTGATATCGGCAATACCTATAAAAATTGCAATAAGGCCTATAAAAACACCAAGTACCGGCGCGCCACCCTGAAGAAAAACAACGATCTGGTCCCACCATGCCAAGGGGGGAAGGGCAACGAAGACTGAAAGGCCAATGAATACAATACCAACGATTAATGCGACCATGTAATTCCTCCGGATTCGTTAAAAGGAAACTCTATTCAAAAGAAAAAGGGATAAAAAGTCAAGGGTCTCTAGTGAACCTTGGGTACCGTAGGAGCTCAGGACCGTCGACGCACCGCAGCGATAAATCCAATAGTCAAAAACACATAGGGAAGTGCGCGTAGTACGATTTCGCTCACCGCCTGGGCCTGCTGACCAAAAGGTAGTTGGGCGAGGGCACCAAAGTACACCAGGGCATCGTAGACAATGACTCCGTAGAAAAGTATAGACGATACGATGATAAACAGCCACGCCGCATCCCGGGTTTTAGACCAAAGAAGGATCGCAGCAAAGGCTGCAATTGAACCAAATACCAGACGGACGACCAGGTCGACTAGATCAAAATTCATAAGGGCCCTCCAGTACAGCCAAAATATTTTTCCACCCCCCCGATGAAGAGGTCCGAGGGAGAATCGAAATTCCAGATTTTCGAGGATTAAGCACGATCCCTTTGGCTCGGGCAAACTTAAAAAGGCCAAAGTACTCTTCCTGCGAAGCCTGGGGAATGAGGTATCTTCCCTCTCGGCGGAAAAAGGGAAAAGAATCGGGGAAGTCATCGGGAATGTCCGCCCCCAGGTGACTGGCCCAAAGTCGTAAACCCCACAGAAGGCCCGTGAGCTGAAGGGGAGTCGATTGGGGTAGGAGGTTTGGATTTGTCGGTTGTGACCGCTCGGTGGCCAAGACTAATACGACCCCAAGGTCGGCGGGTACAGGCAGAAGGGGGACCAGATAGGGCAACGAGCTGGAGACTGGAAGCGGTCTATCGGGTCGAAAAAGCTGAACCTTTTCTGCCAGGGCGCCGGTCCACTCCAGGAGCGACCAAGGATCCGGTGGCAGGGAGGGAAATCCCTTTTCCCGAGCGAAGGACAAAAAAGTATCGAAGGACGGAAAGATGAGCGGAGTTGTCCCAGGAAAAACTTGAGCAACCAGCTTGAGCACCTTTCCGAAAACCGGGTGGGGAAAGGGGCTGTACAGCGATGGACTCAAGCGGTTTTTGAGGTCCAGGGCAAGGCCCTTAGGATTGTGGCCGTAGTAGGCCCGACCGTCGTTTTGCCACAGGTCTAGGTAACGGTTGTCGTCGAAACCGTAGAGCCAAAAGTCCCGGGCTCGTCGGATAGCTGGAAGGCGGTGACGGGTCATTCGGCTACCTTTTCGAGGGGAGTGTAGCGGGGTAGAAAGGTTGCAGTCTTGCCCGTAGCGAACTGAACGAGCACTACCTCTTCGTTACCGTTAAAGGTGACCTTTCTTACCTCGCCGGTGCCGTATTCGTCGGAGTACACCCGATCCCCGAGTTTGTATTGAGATTGAACGGTATTCGTTGAGGCTTTGTCCCTGGGTTGGGGAATTGGTCTACCCCAATTTTGTTCATAGGGGCGAGAGGGTTTCTTGGAAAATCCCGTAGGCTCATACCCGAAGTGGCGGGTGCAAAGTTCGGGTGGTATTTCATCCAAAAATCGGCTTGGGGCCGAGTCAACATACCGACCGTGAATTCGCCGTCGAGCACAGGAGTAAAAATAGAGTTCCTTTCGGGCCCGGGTTGCGGCCACATAAAATAGCCGCCGTTCTTCTTCGAGTTCCAGCGGGTCGTCGTTGTTCCGAGGAAAAAGTCCCTCTTCCATTCCGGTACAGAGCACCCGGGTGAACTCAAGTCCCTTGGTGTTGTGTATGGTAATGAGGGTTACCGCATCGACCCCCTCGGCGGTTTCTTCCCTGGAAGAGTCTAACTCGACGGCCTCCAGAAATTCCGTAAGCCCATCGAGGCTGTTGGGGTAGAGGCTGGCGGCGTTGAGCAATTCCTCGAGGTTCTGCATTTTTTGGGTGCCCGCAACCTCGTCCTGTTCTTGGTGATACTCCCCGAGGCCACTTTTTTCGATGACCACTGATAGCCAAGCGGTGAGGGTGTCACCGGCGGCCGGGGGATGTTCGAGGTCGCGGACCAGGTAGAGGAATGCCTCGGCCCCCTTTCTGGCCTTCGACGAAAGGTCCGAAAGGGCGTATTCGATAGACAGAGCCAAGTTGCCCCGGGCGGAGGTTATTCGATCGAGAATTCGGCTGAGGGCTGCGTTTCCCAGGCCCCTGCTCGGTTTGTTGATGATTCTGCGGAATGCAACCTCATCCTTTTGGTTCGCCAAGAACTTAAGGAAAGCCAAGGCATCTTTTACTTCTTCCCGTTCGTAGAAGCGAAGGGTTCCAATAATTCGGTAGGGGATTGCTCCGTGGAGAAACGAGGTTTCAAAGAGCCGGCTTTGGGCGTTTGTTCGATACAAGATTGCCGTATCTTCGAGGGGTCGACCCTTTGCCAGGTCTTCTTTGAGAAGTTGGGTAATTGATGCCGCTTCTTCTTCGCCATCTTCGAGGTAGTAGACCTGGGGAAGAACTCCTTCGGGATTCTCGGTCCACAGGGTTTTGCCCAGACGGCCCTCGTTTTTCGAAACGACTGCTCCGGCCAGAGCGAGAATACTCCCGGTAGAACGGTAGTTTTGCTCGAGCCGAATTGTGTCGGTTCCCGGGTATCGAGTCGCAAACTCCAGAATATTGGCCACTTCGGCCCCGCGGAATCGATAAATCGACTGGTCGTCGTCCCCTACCACACAGATGTAGGTCTGGGGCCCAGTGAGGGCTCGGAGCATTTGATCTTGGGCCAGGTTCGAGTCCTGGTACTCATCAACCAAAATGACCCGGAAACGATCGTGGATCCGTTGACGAATTGACGGTTCCTGGGTGAGTAGTTCGGTTGTCCGACCAATCAGGTCGCCGAAGTCGACGTTACCAATTTCTCGTAGCCGCTTTTCGTATCGGCGGTAGGCGATGCGGAACTCTGGATCGCCGGTAATTTGGTCCAGGTTATGTTCGGGACTTAAGCCGTAATCCTTCGCCCGAGATATTTGCCGGGCGACTCCCCGAAGCTGATTTTTATTTGATTCGGGGTAGAGAGTACCCAGGAGAGTAAGCTGATCCTCATCGTCGTAGATTGTAAACTGGGAGCTGAGTCCCAGGTGGGTGGCGTTTCGCCGAAGGAGCCAGGCACCGAAGCTGTGAAAGGTCTTGATGAGAACCCCTTGAGCCCGAGGATCCAGGTCTGCTGCCCGGGTTCGCATTTCTTCTGCTGCCTTGTTTGTGAAGGTTACGGCCAAGATAGAACTTGGGTCGATTCCCTGGCTTCCAATGAGGTAGGCAATTTTGCCAATAATGACCCGAGTTTTTCCACTTCCAGCTCCGGCCAAAATGAGCAGCGGATTTTCGTAGTGTAGGACCGCATCGGACTGTCGAGGGTTGAGGGTCTGTAAAAATTGGGTGAGCTTTACAGGGTTCATGCTCGGTTTCGAGGATCTCGCCCTAGCCCGGAGGCCAAGTAAATTTTCGGCCCGATAAGATGTGGGCGTGGAGATAAGGTACCTCTTGTCCTCCGCCTGCTCCGGTGTTGAGGACCGTTCGATAGCCGTGGTCTTCGAGGCCCAGGGCCCGGGCGGTGAGGGCAACTCCCTTGAGAAACTTCCCAACTTCCTTGTCGCTGGCCTGGGGGCTCGAAAAATTCCGAAGGTCTTGGCGAGGAATTTTCGGAATGACTAAGACGTGGGTAGGGGCCTGGGGTTTTATGTCCCGAAAGGCCAGGACGTCGTCATTTTCGAACACTACATCGGCGGGTATTTCGCGGCGCAGAATTTTATGAAACAGGGTGTCTTCCATAGGGTTATTCTAAACCGGGCGGGCAGTCAAATCTACCCCCCCGACCTTTTCTATGACTACCTCGAGCCAGGCTCCCGGCTGAACATCCGGTCCAACCCCCGGAACTACCGTGAGGCCATCGACCTCGGGGGCCTGAAACCAGGTTCGTCCAATAGCCATAAGTGGACTTCCCGGGGTGATTTCTTCGACCAGAACCCGCTGGTGGGTTCCAATGAACCTACGGAGTCTTTTTGAAGTTATTGGTCCCTGTACTTCTTCGAGAGCCGCCTTCCGGGTTACCGCCGTCTTTGACGGCACTCGGTGGGGAAGGTCGTAGGCCCTGGTGCCTTCCTCCAGGCTGTAAGCAAAAAAACCCGCCCAGTCTATTTCCGCCTCTTCCAAAAAGGTCAGGAGTTCCTTCTGATGGACACCGGTTTCTCCCGGAAAGCCGGCGATGAGGCTAGTGCGAATCATTGAATTTGGCATCCGCTCGCGGATTGTATGAATAAGATTGAGGGCGGTTTCGCGGTTTCCCGGTCGGCCCATGGCTTTGAGCAGTTCCTGATTTACATGCTGCAGGGGTATGTCGAAGTAGGGAAGAAGCCGGGGATCTTCCCTACAGAGCTCCAGTATCTCCAGGGGAAAGGTTTCGGGATACAAGTAGAGGGGGCGAATCCAAAAATCGCCGGGCTCCTGAAGCAGCCTTCGCAGCAGGGTTATGAACTCTGTTCGAGGTACGGGAGATGGGACTTCAACGCTAGGCCCTTGATCCGTGGTGGTCGGTGCTTCTGGGTTGTGTTCTGCGACAGCGGCCGGGGCGGAACCTGTGCCCTCGCTGGTACCTGCGACAGCGGCCGGGGCAGAACCTGTGCCCTCGCTGGCACCTGCGTCAGCGGCCGGGGCGGAACCTGTGCCCTCGCTGGCACCTGCGACAGCGGCCGGGGCGGTACCTGTGCCCTCGCTGGCACCTGCGACAGCGGCCGGGGCAGAACCTGTGCCCTCGCTGGCACCTGCGACAGCGGCCGGGGCGGAACCTGTGCCCTCGCTGGCACCTGCGACAGCGGCCGGGGCAGAACCTGTGCCCTCGCTGGCACCTGCGACAGCACTCACTCCACTACCCGCTACAGCGCCAAGGTCTGCGCCTGTTCGTGCAGCCAAGCCCAGGTGTGTCCCTGTTACCGCACTCGCCCTTGCAATCCGACCCGCATCCGCCACCGGTCCCGATTGGCTCTCGCTTCTCCGTGCTTGTTGCCACCGGTCTAAACCAAAACTCCCCAGGTCCTGGGCAATGAGGCAAATTTCCTTGGCTCCTTGCTCCCGAAGGGACCGAAATTCCTCCACTACCTGGTCGATTGTAAGGCTTCGTAATGTGCCTCGAATGAGGGGAATGGCGCAGAACCCACACCGATGCTGGCACCCTTCGGCAATTTTTAAGTAGGCCGAACCGGGGTAACCCGTGAGCACCCGACGGTGCCGGGAAGGAGGTTGAGCTCCGGGGGCGGCACCGCTGCCCGGTGCCCCCAAGCTGCCGGGTGCCCCCAAGCTGCCGGGTGCCCCCAAGCTGCCGGGTGCCCCCAAGCTGCCGGGTGCCCCTGGGGTGTGGGGGGTGGCACCGCTGCCGGGTGCCACGGTAGGTGCCACAGCGGTTGCCCCTCCAGCCACTCCTCCATATCCGGCCTCGGGCAGGAATACCTTTTCGCCGCCGGTCTCGAGCTGGTTCAGATACCCCACAATCCGTTCGACTCCATGGTTTCCAAAAACCCCAGCCAGTTCGGGAATTTCGTCTATGAGGGCAGAACCGTAGCGCTGGGCAAGACAGCCGGCCATTATTACCGGAGTGGTTGGGTGGGACTGTAGAAAGTCGAAGGTGGTTTCTATCGACTCTTCTTTTGCCGGTTGAATGAATCCACAGGTGTTTACCAGAATAAGGTCTGCCTGGTCGGGTTCAAGGGCCCGGGACCATCCGGCATCCAGTAAGCGGGACATCATAATTTCGCCGTCCACCTGGTTTTTTGCACATCCAAGGGGCTCGAGATAGAAGGATTTTGCCATCGTTCGTGTTTTTCCCGGGGGTCTTAGTACATCGGGACCAGTTGAATTTGTTGGGTCTGGTTCGAAGGAAGGTCTGCCCAAGTTATCATAGAGGTATGGACTTCACCATTAGCTCCCAGGCGAACCAGACTCCCGGCTACCGTAACTTGAACTGCGCCACCATTGGAAAGCCAGAGACGAATCCAATTATTCACCGATATGCGAAAGTTCTGTCCTGCATTGACAAATTGTTCCTGGGTTTGACCTTGATCGGTCAAGTAGCGAAACATAGCCGGACTATTGAATGTCAGGGCCAGTTCGAAAGCCCCCCTCCGAGGTAGCTGAGCAAGGGTTCGGGTCGGAAGTACCCGGGTCGGTACCTGGGTCGTGCCAAGAATAGGTCCCGAAGTTTGGCTTGTTTGGGCTAAACCCTCGGCACTGGCGGCGGCAGGGGCGATAGGCTCGGTAGATTCAATAAAGCGGTCTATGCGAACAACGATGCCGGGATCCTCGGTATCCTGGGGTGCAGACCCTCGGGTAATAATGCGTAGGTCGTTACTGCCATTGTTATTGAGGTCTATCAGTGCGGTGTCTAGGATTCCAAGGGTTATAACCTGGTCATTTACACGAAACGCAACCTGTTCTTCATCAAATCCGACGAGATCTATCGACCGTTGAGTACCCTCAGAATTCACCAGAATTCTTGCTCCTCGTATCATGGCTTGTTCGATAAAGTCACCGGTAAACTGGATTAATTGAGTTGCCGTTGAGGCCGGATCAGGGGTAGCTTCGGCGGCTGGCGGGGCCGGTCGGGGCGTAGTTTCGCCGAGGGACGAAAGATAAATTATGAGACCGCCGACGGCAAAAACCGACACTAGTGCGAGGCCGATAACACCCATCTTGAGACGTTTTGCCTTCGAGTCGTCGAGAAGTTCAGAAATAGGGGCCGGCTGTTCTTGGAGCCGTAGATTTCGGTAAAGGGTAATTGTTTCTTGTTCGTCGAGGCTGAGGTAGTTAGCGTAGTTCCGCAAGAACCCCAGGAGGTACGATTCGCCGGGAAACTGATCAAAAGATTCACTTTCTAGGGCAAGAATAAATCGTTTGGTTATATGGGTATCCCGAGCAACCTGGTCTAGGGTATACCCCCGTTCTTCCCGAACCCTCCGTAATTTTTCGCCTATGGATTCCATGCCTTGCTCCCGGAAAATCTTGGTTATCGACCGTCAGTCCCAAATAAGAAGTTATTAAAGTTATTCGACGAACTCGGCGAATCGTACTCGAACCGAGCATCGGGAATATTCTGATTCACCCGTATATTATTCAGGGTAAGTTCCACGGTTTTGTTATTGAGGGTTACTCCGGTTATTCGCCGAATCATCTGGTCTGCGGCAATTGCCAATTCGATTTCCCGAAACCCTTCGTTGGTGTTCCTCCAGCGCAGAATCAGCTTGACTACCGGTTCCGAAGATCCATTGGCGATCTCCGGCGGGTCCAGGGCTATGGGGTCCGGTCCTGTCTTGAAAGCGATACTGTAGTTTCGTCGTAACAAAGCCAAACCTTCGGGGGTTGCCAATCCACCGGGTGAACTGCTTCCCAGGGGATCAAGTCGCTGGGCGAGGGTCACATTGTAGCGGGGTACGTATACTTGCAGGATAGAACCGTCGCTCACTAACACCTGCTCTTCGGGACGGGTAAAATCGATCCGCATCAAGTTAGGCGACTTAAAAAAGAGCGTACCTTCCATAGTTTCGTTTGTAGCTACCAGCCGAATGTCAGCGATGTAGTCATCGATTGAAGAATAATTCTGGGCTACTTGGTCAAAAAACACCGGAGCGGTGATAATATCCTGGGCAAAACCCGGCATAAGTGCGATAAGAATGTAGAATAAAACAGAAAGTAAAGACTTCATGTGGCTTACAAATATCCCGGATTGACCTTTTCTTGTCAATGCTGGGGTTACAAAAGAGGGGGAGCTAGGATGGTAAGGGTTATTTCACTAGGGGGTTCAATTGTTGCTCCCGATGGGGTGGATACGGAGTTTTTGAGTCCCTTTATTCGAGTTATTGAAGAATATATGGGCAGAAATCCCGACCAACGACTAGTTTTCATCGTTGGTGGTGGTGGCCCCGCCCGTCACTATCAAGAAGCCTACAAGACTCTCTCGCCCCGTACCCTCGATACTGAAGTAGCCGACCGACTAGATTGGATAGGAATTATGGCAACCCGTTTAAATGCCGAACTGATTCGCCACTGTTTTGGACCTCTTTGTATGGACCCGGTAGTTATAGACCCTACAGGAAATTTCGATTTTCAGGGCCGAATTCTTGTGGGGGCAGGGTGGAAACCAGGCTTTTCGACCGATTTCGACGCTGTTCTCCTGGCCGAGCGCTTTCGTGCAACCCAAGTCATAAACCTTTCGAACGTCCAACAGGTCTATACCGCCGATCCCAAAATCGACCCCGCGGCCAAGCCCCTCGATCGAGTCAGCTGGGAGGAGTTTCATCGAATGGTAGGTGATAGTTGGACACCCGGTAGCAATCTTCCGTTTGATCCTGTAGCCACCAGCAAGGCACGAAAACTTGGGCTTCAGGTAATTGCCGCTGGGGGACGAGATCTGGATAACCTGCAGAAAATCCTCGAAGGAAAGCCCTTTTTTGGAACCCTCATCGGGGAGTAAGGGTCGTAACCGATTTTCACGATACTAGCTAAAAGAACCGTGACAGAATGGCCTCTAGTTCGGGGGCAAACTGGTCGCCGGTCTGGGGGGGCAAAAGTTCTGCCAGTTGGCTCGCTGTAAGGCTAAGGGTATAGGGGTTTTCGATTTGGGCAAGTATTTCGATGCTTGCTTTCGGTTTTCCTGCCTGGGCATACCCTACGGCCAAAAGTGCCCGGCCTTCGTCTCGGCGGGACGGTTCGATCGAAGTAACTAAAAGAGCTTCTTTCTCTAATATCCAGTCAAAAGTGCTGTTGTCTACTCCAATTAAAGTACCATCCAAAGCCCTGTCCAAGGCTAGGATTGCCAAGTACGAATCGTCAATTCTTGCTAATGCTTCCTCTGCCTTAGCCACAAGTCTCAAACCCAGGGCTTGGACTACCACCTCACTCCACAGAAAATCGTCCGGTCTAAACCCCTGGGCGGGATCGACCAGATTTCGCAAAAGCTGGTCCAAGAAAAACTCTGCACCTAAAGGATCATCGGCTAAGCGATATTGGGACACAATTCGCAATATACCATAGGCATAACTCGATGAGCCGGGCAAGAAACTCAGCTGCTGAATTAACTGCTGCAAAATAAGCTCTGCAGCGAAGGGCTGGTCGGTTACAAAGTACTGCCCCGACAGGGCCGACAACAAACTCTGCCGGACCGACAGGCTGGGGAACCGAAAAATATACCCCGGTGCCTCGGTGGTATAATCCATCTCGATTAAGTAGACAACCGCTTGGGCAAGATGCTCTTCCTGCTGGGGACTCAACTGCCCAAGATCTATCTGATCCAGAAGCCCAAAGGTCCGCTCAGCGTAGTCCTCGGCCTCATCAAAATCGCCCTGGGCGAAGAACCTCCGAGCCACCGCCCCATACCCCCGCACCCGCAAAGGAGGATCAGAAATGGAATCCAGTGCCGCGATGGACTGCTGCAGCAACAAATTTGCCCTTTGACCCGCTCCCTGCCGCTGATACTGGTCTACAATCTGGGTCAGGAGTAGGGTTCGTTGGCCATAGTCGGGCACTATATACACCCGTTGAATGGCCCGGCGAAGCTGATCAAATCCCTCGGGTCCAAGGGTAAACAAGGTATATATGAGGTCCTCGAGAACTTGAATCGTTCGGTCTTCGGGCTCGGCCGCCTGCTGCAAAATACCGACTAGGATATCGACCCCCCGGGTAACCACCTCCAGAGCCTCGGCAGTTCGGCCCAGGTTTTCGTACCCCCGGCTCAAGGTAGAGTACAGCTCTGCCTGCAGAAGCGGATTTGTCACCCGCTGAATTAAGAACTGTGCCCGTCCTAAAGACGACACACTCAAAGGAGCCAACCCAATCTGCTCTTGCCGCCCCTCTTCCAAAATTCCCGCCGCCTTAGCGGTCCGAATAAGGGCAAAAATCCGCGACGACAAATCCGGAATACCTCTCGAACTCACCCGGGCAACGGTCGCCAAACTAACCCCATAGGGCTGCCAATTAAACGCCGGCTCCACTGTCGGGTCTACCCTTCCACCGGTTGCACACCCCAAGGGCACCACAAGAGACAAGAGAAAAACTTTAACCAAGGTCCAACGGGTGCAACGCATTCGGTTCGAGTATACAAGAAAGGCTGCTTTCTTCCCAAGGGCTTTATTTCCCCTTATTGGGGGGACAATCCCCCCTCGCACCGGCCCCGGGCCTCTTGCCCGGTTCCTTTGCTACCCCCCTGCCCAGGGGCGCTGGCGATTGGGGCAGAACAAGCCCAACTGTCGACCGACGATGCCCCCCACCGCCCCTGCAAACCCCGGTGGGGAGACGACCCTACCCCTTGATTTTTCTTGGACCGCCGGGTAGTATCTTCTGCACCCATTCCATGCCGGCGTGGCGAAATTGGTAGACGCGCTAGACTCAAAATCTAGTACTTTCACGAGTGTGTCAGTTCGAGTCTGACCGCCGGTAAATATTTTCAATAGAAAAAATTAGCTCCCAAATTTGGGGGCTTTTTTTGTATTTTCTTAGTGGAATTTTTTTAGCAAGTTACTTGGGATGTTACTTGGAATAGGATTTCTCGAAAATGTATTTCGAAGAATTGAAACTAAACCCGAAAATCTGTCACCCTGGGAATCGACCATCGGTGATTACGCACCCCCTTTTCTGTAAATTTCTTTAAAAGCAGGCTGGCAAGAATACTCGGGTTAGTACCTTTTTTCAACCTAATTTACAGAAAGAATTGTACAGTAACGAAAAAGGGGGCCTTTAATTGTGAACTGACCCCCTTGGAGATTCTTCATTCCTCAAGATGTATCATCTTAATACTTCGTTGATTCTTCGATCAGCATCCCGTAGGGCATTGTTGATTGACTTACCTGTTAACCAGGTTGATTCAATTTCTTCTTTCAGAATATCTTCAACCGCTTGCCAATTCTGAATTGCTGGCACTAATACAGCTATATTTGCTGTATCAGCATAATTGGACCGTTGAGCAACCTGTTGTAGTTCAGCACCGGTTAAAACACTGGTTCGTGGTGCAAGGTGACCCGTTCCAGCAGCCCAAGAACCAGTGTGTTCGTGGAGAAATGCCAGGAATTCCATGGCTGCTTCATACTGCTCATTTTTTTGCTGAACCGGCATTACCCAAAGGTGGCTATTTGCCCAAACTGCTGGCTGATTATACAGAGTAGGGAAATCTAAAGCCTGGTACTCAAACTGAGCCTGTCTATTGTATTGGTCTACAGCCCAAGTTCCATTCATTAAGATGGCCGCATTTCCCGAAAGAAAAGTTTCTTCTGCTGCGGTGTAGTTAAAATCTGGATTGGCAAATTCTTGATTGAACATTGAGACCATAAAGTCCACTGCTTCTCGAGCTTCTGGGGTATTAATAGTAGCTCTTGAGCCATCCCGAGATACCAGGTCCGAACCTTGCTGCCACACCAAAGTGAACATCAAACGAACACCAATAGGAAACTGTGAAGCATCGGTTGCAAAATACCAGGCACCAGTCGCCTCTTTCATTTGTTCTGCTTGGGCAAAAAATTCCTCACGACTTCTGGGTAGAATTACAGTACCAGCATCATCAACCAACCCCGCCTGTCGAAACAGGTCAACATTCACATGGAATAAATTGGCATGCAGGTCAAAGGGCACACCAAAGTAGGAGTCTCCATCCATCACCGCCCCTCGTGCAGGGTCTGTCCAGTCAGAAGGGTCTATGTTGAATTGGGAAAGGTATGGATCAATAGGTTGTATTAATCCTCGTGCGGTATAGTCAGGTAAGTTTGAGCCGTGCATAACTGCAATATCGGGTGGAGTGCCACCTGCAAAGCTAGTATTTAAGGCGTCATAATAACTGCCCCATTCAGCTCCACCTAAACGGACCACAGTAATACCCTTGTCATTCTCTGCATTAAACTTATTGGTAAGAATCTGAATAACGTCTGCCTCAGTTACTGCTTGGCTAACATCGGTGGTATCATCAGAAACATTGCTATCACCAAAAAAACGAGCTAGAGATAGCGTGATACCACCAGTTGAAATTTGGGATTCTCCTCCCCCCCCGGCCCATATCATTGCACCACCGATAACCATGATGCAGAGAACTAGCATCAGACTTTTTTGTACCTTCATATGTAGGCACCTCCTTAAACAAATAGGTCCAGTATTGCCAACGGCAATATCTTTATTCTTCGACTCGCTTTTTTAAAGACCGTGGCCTTACAGAATTACTTGCCACCACTGGTCATAGAAATTCCTCGAATTAGGTGTTTCTGGAATAGGAAAAACAAAATCAGTAGGGGCAATGCAGCAATCAAGCCTCTGGCCATCAGGCTACCTAACTCCATTGCCTGAGCAAAATTACCCTGTAGACTTGCGAGACCTGTAGTAATCGTAAACATTTCCCTTCTATTAGCACTTACCAAGGGCCACAGGTAATCATTCCAGGTTTGAATAAAGGTAAATAAGGCTAGTGCTGTCAGGGCAGGAAGACTCATAGGCATGATAATTTTCCAAAAAGCTGTCCAACGATTAGCTCCATCGATTTGCACCGCTTCTTCGATCTCTTTGGGAATTGCATACATAAATTGAGTAACCAAAAACACACCTAAGGGAATTGCGACCCTTGGCAAAATCAATGCGGTGTAGGTGTTGTGTCCATCTAATCTGGCAAACATAAGAAATAAAGGAATAAACATTGCTTCTCTGGGCACCATCAGCCCTGCAATAAACAAGGGATACACAATAGATCGTCCTCGAAATGGAATCCGAGCTAGAGCGTAAGCTGCCATTGATTGACTAAGAACCACCAGAATTGTAGTGACACCGGTAACAATGATGCTATTGGTTAACCACCGGAGTGTTAATCCTTTTTGGAACACACTCCATAGATTTGCTAGGGTTGTCTGCACTGGTAATAACCGAATTGTATTTTGTTGGACCAACTCATTTGGTGTCAGGGCAAGAACAATCATCCAGACAAGAGGAATTACCCAAATAATCGCAATGGGAATCATAATTATCATTGATCCGGAAATCTTTTTTGATAACCTCATTACTTGTCTCCTCTCTGACTGATCTTGAGCTGGAGCAAGGATGCGCCAAACATCAGAATGAACAACAAAATAGACATGGCTGATGAATACCCAAGTCGGAAATCACGAAATCCTGTTTCATAGATATACTGAATTAAGACCCGGGTAGTCCCTCCTGGGCCTCCTCGAGTCATGATGTAGACCTGTCCAAAAATTTGAAACGAAGCAATAACCTGTAAAATCGTTACCAAATTAATCGTATTCTTGAGTCCAGGAAGGGTAATTGAAACAAACTTCCTCCAAGGGCCTGCCCCATCTAAGGTAGCAGCTTCGTAGAGATACCCATCGATATCCTGCAACCCTGCAATAAACAACACCATATTGAACCCCACGGTCCACCAGAGGGTAGCAAGTACTATTCCGTACATGGCTAATCTGGGATTTGTCAGCCAAGCCAAGGGTTCTAATCCAAACAATTGCATAGCTGCACCAAGTAATCCTTGCTGAGGGTTCAGCATAAAGCCCCAAATCAAGGTGACAACAGCTACCGAAAGCACATAGGAGCTAAAAAACATGGTCCGAAGAATTGCGCCTTTTGAGCGACTCAATCCCAGAGCAAGCAATAAACCGGTACCGATAATAATGGGGGAAGAAATGAGCACAAATTGAAGGGTGTTGATCATCGATCGCCAAAAAGATTGATCGTTGAAGAACATTGCCATGTAATTCCGTAAACCCACAAAGGTATGCTGTGGAGATAGGAGATCCCATTCAAAGAAACTCATATACAAACCTTGGAACACTGGATAAACCGTAAAGAGCAGATAAATCACAAAGAAAGGACCAAGAAAAGTATAGGCTACTGGGTTTTCAAATTGTTTTACCATATTTATATCCGCTCCCATTGATATTTAAGCTTGATTATAGCTTTATATTGATGTAATATCAAGAAAAAGTTTACAAGGATTACTGTGAATTATGTGTAGCACGACAACTACCCCGCGAACCGAAATACCTAATCCAGCTCAATACCGACCAAACTGGCAAAGCCTCAATGGAAAATGGGATTTTGCCATAGACGACACTTTAGCAATCAGAACCTTGGACGAACGGTTTCGTCACGAACACGCGGGGATAATTCCCCCATTTTCAACCTCCATAGTTGTACCCTTCTGCCCTCAAAGCCAATTGAGTGGGGTAAACCTAACTGAAGAACATCCGGTGTTGTGGTACAGAAAAAGGGTAGAAATAACAGAAAACCAGTCTACTGGGCGAGTTATACTCATGTTGGGTGCGGTGGATTATTCATGTACACTGTGGGTAAATGGAACCTACTGTAGCAGTCATCGAGGTGGGTACAGTCAATTTAAGACCGAAATCTCTCGGGCTATTCGACCTGGAACCAATGAGCTTTTACTTCGAATAGAAGACAAAAGAAGCACAGACCAACCTCGGGGCAAACAAAGCTGGCAAGCTCCATTTAGTTGCTGGTACCGGGAGTCCAGCGGAATATGGCAGTCAGTTTGGTTAGAATTTCTTCCAGCCAACGGAATAGAGAAGGTCCAAACCAAAGCAACGGTGACAAAAATGTTAGATGAGAATCGAGGATCTTCTCACTTGGAAGTTCTGGTCCAACCCATAGATCCAGGTCAAGGAACCATTGAAGTATCGGTTTCTTACCAAGACAAACCTCGCCATATCTACCAAAGCCCTGTGGTCTATCCTGTGACATCATTTCACATCAACTCAGATCTTTTTCCTCTCTGGTCTCTTGAATCACCGGATTTAATAGATATTGAAGTTACCATGACCACCGATTCGGGGACAGACAGTATGCGGACCTATGTAGGCATACGACAACTCGAAATTCGCCATGGATTGCTTCACATTAATGGGAAACCGATATATCAGAAGCTTATACTCGATCAAGGCTATTGGCCCGATGGAACATATACCGCACCGACAGATCAGGCAATCAAAACAGATATTCTGTTATCACAAGAAATGGGATTCAATGGCTGTCGGAAGCATGCAAAAATTGAGGATCCTCGATTTTACTATTGGGCAGATACCCTTGGGTACCTGGTGTGGGAAGAACTTCCCTCTGCTTACACCTTTTCTACAGATACGCAGCTGAATCTGTTAGAGCTCAGTCTCGATATGATTGAGCGAGACTCCACCCATCCTTCTATAGTTGCTTGGACACTATTCAACGAATCTTGGGGGGTACCGGATCTACCCTCAGATCCCGTTCAACAGAATTTCCTTCGAACCCTGATTTCTCGGGTTAAGGCCCTTGATCCAACGAGATTAATCGTGGGAAATGATGGGTGGGAACACGTCGGCGGCGACATCTATGGTCTCCACAGCTACGTCCAAGAACCCGATCTTTTTAACCAAGACATTGAAATAGCCCATTCCTCCTATTTCAATCAATCCAGTACTCATTTCGATCAACCAAAACTCTCCAACAATCGACAGTTCTCTTCTGTCTATCCCCATCCCAAAAATAGATTATTCATGGTTACAGAATTCGGGGGAACTGGTTACCGACACCCCGAAGACCGTCGCCCAAATGCCTGGGGTTATTCTGGTCTAGCTCATTCCCCGGATGAACTCTTACAACGATTACAACAGTTAGTATCCTGCATTTCTGAGCAAAAGGGCCTCGCCGGATTTGTCTATACCCAACTCACCGACGTGGAACAGGAAGTAAACGGGCTTCTTTATGATGATCGTACTCCCAAAATTGAGCTATCAGCATTGAGGGGTGTAATTACCAAAAGTTTCTGATACAATTGGGTAATGCGAAGGCGAATCCTGACCCTTGATTACGATATGGTAGAACAGCTAGCAAAAGCCCTGTCTGCGCCTTCAAGACGACAAATTATTGATGCACTAATGGAAAAAGAGCGATCAATCCAAGAGTTAGCTGACCACCTTCAAATTCCCCAATCAACATGCACGGTCAATATTCAAAGTCTTGAACGGGTAGGATTGGTTTCTACCAGAAATATACCAGGAACCAAGGGAAGCAGGAAAATATGTTCGGTCTCTTACGACGAAGTTGTTATTCCAGTCCATAATCATCATCAATACAAAGACGATGATTTTCTAGAAGTCGAAATGCCAATTGGTCTCTATACCGACTTTGATTCCGTAGGTCCCTGTGGGCTGGTAAGCGAATCGGCGGTCATTGGAAAATTCGATCGGACAGAAAGTTTTCTAGATCCTCACAGAGGGTCAGCCCAGCTTATCTGGTTTACCGACGGATGGCTTGAATATAGTTTTCCTATCGAAATCCCAGAATCTCGGACGCCTGTATCCTTAGCGGTTCTTATGGAAATTTGTTCGGAATTCCCCGGATTTAAAAATCGTTGGCCCAGTGACATCACCCTATGGATTGACAACTTAAAAATTGGCACTTGGCGTTCACCAGGAGATATGGGTGGAAAACGAGGAAAGCTGACACCTGGTTGGTGGAGGTTGGAAAATACACAATTTGGCTACTTAAAAGAATGGAGGATTACCCAAGACGGGTCCTTCCTCGATGGTACCCCCGTAGCCAATGTGACTATTGATGCACTCAATCTTACTAAGAGATCAAAAATTACAGCCCGCATTGGTATTGAATCTAATGCAGAATATCATGGGGGTATAAATCTTTTCGGTCGGAAATTTGGAAACTTTGCCCAGGATATTGTTTTACGAATTGAATTATTAGCAGATGGCAAACAAGTATGAAACCAGGGCAAACGCATATGACCTCTTAGGTAACAGGATCAGGAAAAAACAAGAGTTGTTCTAAATAGTCGTCGCGCATGAAGGCTATTTTTCTTCTGAGCTTCAGAGATTTCTTTGAAGTGGTGTCTCGTCGTACTACATTCATTGC